>Ga0207684_10002546_pt1 | contig 18302 bp, 14 predicted proteins | sample KBSK5501metaG_FD_184342 | JGI IMG/M metagenome (GOLD analysis project Ga0207684, IMG submission 184342) | Corn, switchgrass and miscanthus rhizosphere microbial communities from Kellogg Biological Station, Michigan, USA - KBS K5-50-1 metaG... | ecosystem: Host-associated > Plants > Roots >...
AAAAAGCTTCAGGTAGTCAGTAAAGGTCGAGCCAATAATCGGGTCGCCACCAATCCCTATGCAGGTGGACTGGCCAATACCAGCCTCGGTCAACAAGGCGACAACCTCGTACGTGAGCGTACCCGAGCGCGAGATGAAGCCTACTGGCCCTGGCTTAAATATCTGGTAGGGAATAATCCCGATCTTGCCTTGACCGGGTGTACACATCCCCGGGCAGTTTGGGCCGATCAAGCGTGCCCCATGCTCGCGCACCACCAGCATAGCACGTGTCATATCGATAACGGGAATACCCTCGGTAATACAAACGATCAACTCAATACCCGCGCTTGCGGCTTCCATAATAGCATCGGCAGCGCCAGCCGGTGGTACGAAAATGCAGGTCGCGTTTGCACCTGTGGCTGCCTTCGCTTCCGCAACAGTGTCAAAAATAGGAGCATCTTCGACTATCGTGCCTCCCTTGCCAGGAGTAACACCGCCAACGATATTTGTGCCGGCTGTCTTCATGTTGCGCGTGTGAAACTGTCCCTCGCGCCCGGTTATACCCTGCACAATAACTCGTGTTGTATTACCTAATAGAATACTCATCTTGTCTTCCTCTAACCCTTCGAGTTTATAGCGGCAACAATCTTCTGGGCCGCGTCGCGCATATCCTTACCCCAGTCGAGTCCGGCGTCTTTCAGTATGGCCCTGCCCTCTTCCGCACCGGTACCCGAGAGTCGCACGACGATCGGCATGCCCTTAGGCAGATCTGCCTGCGCCAAAATCACGCCTTTTGCCACCTCTTCGCCGCGCGTGATGCCGCCGAAGATATTCACCAGGATGCCCTTGACCTGTGGATCACGTGCTACGAACGTCAGCGCCTTGCGCATGACTTCGGCTTTAGCGCCGCCGCCAATATCGAGGAAGTTGGCCGGTTTGCCACCGACACGCGCAACCATGTCAAGTGTCGTCATCACCAGTCCCGCGCCATTGCCGATGATGCCGACATTGCCATCCAGTTTGACATACGTCAGGCCTTCCTGCTTGGCCTCGAATTCCAGTGGGTTCGACTCCTCGGACTCCGCCCAGGCAGCATATTCCTTCTGGCGGAACAGGCCGTTGTCATCAAGTAGAATTTTGGCATCTGCAGCCTGTACCTGCCCATCAGCGGTCAGCGCGAGCGGGTTGATTTCGGCCAGGCTGGCATCACTTTCGATAAAAGCCCTGGCGAGCGCTGCCAGGATTGTCCCTCCTTTGGCAATCACCTGGTGGGGTAGCCCGGCTCGTGCCAGGATATCGCGCGCTTCAAACGGACGCAGACCCCAGTGCATGTCGATTGGCTGCTGAATGATCTTTTCGGGTGTGCTAGCGGCTACCTCTTCAATGTCGATACCGCCCTCTTTGGAGACCATCACCACGGGGGCCTGTGATTTGCGGTCGAGGATAATTCCTAGATAGTACTCCTCTTTAATATCCAGTTTCGAGACCACCAGCACTTTTTCTACTGTCAACCCTTTGATATCCATGCCCAGTACTTTTGCTGCGGCGGTGCGGGCCTGTTCGGGGGTGTCGCCAAATTGAATGCCGCCCGCCTTGCCTCGACCACCAACATAGACCTGGGCTTTAATCACTACGGGCCCACCTAGCTCGCGGGCAATTGCTTCGGCCTCTTCCGGCGTATATGCGACTCTCCCCGGCTGAATCGGGACGCCGAAGTGGGCCAGGATTTCCTTGGCTTGATATTCGTGAATTTTCACTGCAACCGTTGCTCCTTAATATCAGTCTTAAATAATAGATGCCCTGAGTGCGTGCGGGCCAGTAGTCAAGCTTATCAGCCTATGGTATGCTAGCACGCATATAAATGGGGTGTCAAGCATTGCCTGAACTTGATAGAATAGTAATAGAGGGGTAGAACTTCACCTCGTCCTTCCTACCTTAAGCGTTTCAGACGAGTCAGTAGAAAGCGTAACAGGGGGATATGCTTATGCCAAAGGAAACATCAATCATTCCGTCAACGCAGGATACGGACCAGAAAACTGTTATTTCAAACACGGCGCGCCCGGCGCAAAGCCACAAGTCACCTAAACTGGGGATATGGATTGCCTGTCTGTTCGCACTAGGATTGGTAATCCTTGGCAGCGTCAGCTATATCACCTGGAACTGGCTAAAAAATTTACAAATTCCACTGGGCGTGGCAAACACGCAGGATCCATCAATTACTACATTCAACGTGCAGCGGACAGCCACCTATGCAGACTTAAATTTTACTGTCCTGAATACACAGTATGCCACCACTTTTCCAGATGATTTAATTCAGTCAGGACCAGCAGTAGTGCGTGTAAATATGCGTGTCACCAATAAGACTACCAACCAGGTCTCTATCATCTATTATGACATTGCTCGCCTGCTTGCACACAAAACCAATCCTATAGCGCCAACCAATGTACATCTTTCTACAGGCCCCCGGCCTGGCGCTAGCGAGACCGGTTGGATCGATTTTCCAGTCGCTAAAGGCACACAGCTAGCTGCCTTGAAGGTGCAACTGGGTTCTATCACACTCGGTGAAACGCTGGTGACCATACCGTTCAGCGGGTCCTTTAATCCTAAAAGCTATGCCAATAAGTCGTCTCCTCAATCATTGACCTTCTCGTATGACTTCCAGGGCAACATACTTGACTATCACCTGACAAGCGTGGATATTCGCTATTCCTATCAAGGTACGCAGGGTAAAGCAGGGGACCAGTACTACGTACTCAACTTCAGCGTTGACAACAATAACGGAGTAAATATCTCTCCCGGCTATGGTTATGATTATATCCGCCTCGTTGTCAATGGCTATAACCGCCCGCCCATCGATAACACCCTCCCCAATACGTTTAAAGCCGGTTCACAGCATGTTGGAGGTCGGGTAGTATTTGTAGCGCCAAAGGGCTTGACGACGCTAAATATCGCGTTTTTGCTGCAGTACGTGGCTGGGCAGGATAATTTTAACGTAAATCTGTGATAGATCGATCAATGCGCTAAAACGCATTGATCGATCTATATCCCTATCCTACCCCTGAATAAACGCCAGCAACTCATCCTGCTTCTGCTCCAACAACTCCCTGCTCTTTGCCTCAACATTTAGACGCAGCAATGGTTCCGTATTGGAAGGGCGTACATTGAACCACCAGTCCCCGTAATCTACCGTAATACCATCCATGTGATCAACCGAAGGCGCATCCTTGCCATACTTTTCCTCGAGTGCCTGCAGCTTACCCTGTACATCGCTCACCCTGCTATTGATCTCCCCGCTGCGTACCCACTTATCAAGTGGCCTGAGCAACTCTGAGAGCGGCTTGCCCTCGACGGAAACAAGTTCCAGCGTAATCAGAAAAGCGATCAACCCGGAATCCGCATACCAGTTATCGCGGAAATAGAAATGGCCGGAGTGTTCGCCTCCAAAGATGCCATTCAATTTGCGCATCTCTGCTTTGATATAAGAATGCCCCACGCGCGTGCGTACGGCCTTGCCCCCCAGCCTGTTGACCAGTTCGGGCACACTCTTGGAGACGATCAAGTTGTAGAGGATCGTCGATCCTGGATGCTTGTGCAGCAAGCTGTTCGCCACAATCGCCGTCACCATTGAGCCATCCACTATGTTGCCGTGCTCATCAACCGGGAACATGCGATCAGCGTCGCCATCGAAGGCCGCGCCCAGATCAGCACCTACCTCGCGCACCTTCTTTTGCAAATCCGCCATGTTCTCAGGCTCGATTGGGCTGGCTGGGTGATTGGGAAAGCTCCCATCTAGCTCAAAGTAAAGCGGTACCAGTTCGCAGGGCAGGTGTTTGAACACGTGCGGCATCACCATACCCGCCATGCCATTACCGGCATCGATGACCACTTTGAGCGGCTTGACCTTGCTCACATCTATAAACGAAAGGGCATGCTGAACATAATCATCAAACACGTCGCGTCGTATCACTTGCCCCTTGTGCGCGGGTTCCACAAAGTTGCCGCTTATCGCCAGGTCGCGTATATCGGCCAGGCCTGTCTCCAGACTGATGGGAAAAGCCTGGGCGCGGCAGAATTTCATACCATTATATTGGCCCGGGTTGTGCGAGGCAGTAATCATTACCCCTGCGGGATAGTTGAATTTGCCCACCGCGAAATACAATTCATCGGTCGTCGTCATACCCAGGTCAATCGCATCGTTTCCCTGATCGGTAATACCTCGTATCAAGGCCGCGGCCAACTGCGGTGATGAAAGGCGCATATCGCGGCCCACAGCGATCTGCGACACGTTAAGATATTGAGCAGCCGCGCGCCCGATGCGATAGGCAATCACGTCGGTAAGGTCTTCTCCATAGATGCCGCGCACATCGTACGCTTTGAAAATAGCTGGGTCAATGGTCACATTTGATGCACTCATGCCCTTATTTCCTCGTTTTCCATATTTCTAAAAGGATCCAGGGTTCACCTGAACTGCGGGGATCATAGATTTGTCCAACTTCGCCAAATCCTGCTTTGGCAAATGCACGCCGGGCTGGTCGATTAGCCATGGCTGTTTCTGCATAGATGCGCACGATACCAGGCAGGGAAAAAAGATGTTGTACCAGCGTGCGAATAGCCTCCGGTCCGTAGCCTTTGCCCCAGCGGGTTTTATCGCCCAGGCCTAACCCGATTTCAACCTGTCCCATTCGGTAATCGATATTGAAGTACGTGATCGTGCCGATAGGAACATGCTTTTCATCCTCGATGATAAACCAGAATTGTCGTCCATTCCCCCGCACATAGTTGCGTTCAAAAATGGGCAGAAATTCCGCTATACTCGTAGAGTATGGGCGATGGGGATCATAGCGCCACACTTCGTCATCGCGCTCCCAGTTAAAGACGTAACGTGCGTCTTGCAGTTTGGGGCGGCGCAAATAGACACGCTCCCCGTGTAATAGAGGATAAGTATCCTTGTGTTGTGTCTCGGTCATGCTAAGCCTATCTCATGTGCAAAACTGGTCCCGGCAACCAGTGGCGAGACGTCAAAAGCCTGCGCCACCGTTTGTCCCAGGTCAGCAAACGTAGAACGCATCCCCAGATTCACCCCCGCGCGTACTGGCTGGCCGTAAGCGAGTAGCGGCACCTGTTCGCGTGTGTGATCGCTGCCTCGATAGGTAGGATCATTTCCATGATCGGCGGCGAAAAAGATGGCATCTTCTGACCGCATCACCTTCTGCACCCGTGCAAACCATTTGTCTACATCTCGTAAAGCCTGGGCATACCCCTGGCTATCTCGCCGGTGGCCCCATAACATATCAAATTCTACCAGGTTGACAAAGAGCAGACCTGTAAAATCGCGTTCAAGCCAGCGCAGCGTTGCCGCCATTCCATCCTTATTCGTTTCGGTATGGTCCCGCCGTGTCAGGCCGCGGCCTGCAAAAAGATCTTCGATCTTGCCAATGCCAATCACTTCTTTGCCACCGTCTTTCAGCATATCCAACAGCGTGGTTCCCACCGGTGGCAGCGAGAAGTCACGCCGGTGCTCGGTGCGTGTGAAATTTCCCGGCGTGCCGGTAAATGGGCGCGCAATCACGCGCCCCACGGCATGCTCCCCGGTCAGCATACCTCGGGCAATCCTGCACATATTATACAGTTCTTCGAGCGGTATCACATCCTGGTGCGCTGCGAGTTGGAAGACGCTATCCGCGGAAGTGTACAGGATAGGACGACCGGTGCGCAGGTGTTCTTCGCCCAGTTCCTTGATGATTTCAGTGCCCGAAGCAGCCTTATTGCCCAGCACCTCGCGTCCGATAGCCTTCTCGAACTGCTTTACAAGACTGGCAGGAAACCCATGCGGATAGGTGGGAAAGGGCTTGTGCAGGACAAGGCCTGTCATCTCCCAGTGGCCTGTTGTGCTATCTTTGCCTGCCGCCGTCTCGGCCATACGGCCATAAGACCCAAGGGCATTCTCAGCCGGTGGCGTGCCCAGGATGGGGGTGATATTTCCCAGGCCGATACGCCCCAGGTTGGGCAACTCCAGGCCTCCAACCGCCTGGGCGCAATGTTCAAGCGAACTGGCGCCATCGTCTCCGTATGCACGGGCATCGGGATTCGCGCCCACGCCTACACCATCAAGAACGACCAGAATAGCTCGTTTAATTTTACTCATCGCCTTTAATCCTTATTTTTTCCAGCCGTGCATATCCTGGCAGTGGATCACCAATCAACGGTAACGCATAGTCATAAAATGCCTGCGTCACCATCGTTTTACTCTCATCCAGGTAATCGCCCGGCAGCAGGCGCTGCGCATTTGCAACCCCTACAAGCTCCACCAGTCCGGTGGTGCAGTGATAGGCTGGTTCCATGTGACGAACCAGTGTGACCATTTTATCACTCTCACCGTCCAGCAGTGCTCGTATACCCATTTTGCCTACCAGGTAGGCCTCATCGCGGTCCGTGCGCGAAACGCAGCATGACGCCATACGCTGCAGGTCACCCGGTTTATCGAAACGTGCACGCAGCTTCAACTCATTCATTACTAATCGTACCAGTTGTTGTGCCGCGCCGCTCAGCAAGGGGTGCTGGAAAGCATCTGTACCGACCTGCCCGGCAGCGCCCAGCGCTTGCCCATGCTCATCGCGAATGGTTTCAGCCGCAACAACGACCACGTATCCCACTCGACGATAAACCTCCTCGACCTGTCTCAAAAAATGCTCGGCCTTGAAACGCTGTTCAGGTACCAGGATAATATGTGGGGGATCATTCTCTTCGCGTTTCCCCAGCGCCGAGGAGGCGGCCAGCCAGCCGGCATCGCGCCCCATCGTCTCTATCACCTTAACAGGATAATACCAGGGGATCGATTTCGTATTCATAGCAGAATCCATCGTTGCTAATGCGATGAAGCGTGCCGCGCTGCCATAGCCCGGGCTGTGATCGGTAAACGGCAGGTCGTTATCAATCGTTTTCGGCACATTAAGCACATGCAAATCGTGGCTAAGGTGCCGTGCCGCCTCCGCCAGGCGGTGGGCCGTATCTGCCGAGTCGTTACCCCCGATGTAGAGCATGTAGTGGATATCATACTTACGCAGGATGGCAATAAGTCGCTTAGGGTCTTCGTCTTTGAGCCTGTAGCGGCATGTGCCGAGCGCTGCCGATGGTGTATACAGCAGCCTTTGCCACACGCCGGTAGGTTGACGCCGCAGGTCGATCACATCTTCTTTCAGTAGACCCTCGACACCATAGCACATCCCGTAAAGGCCGTCGATGCGCTCATCTTCCAGCGCCGCCTCGACGGCCCCAACCAGGCTAGCATTGATGATGGCGGTTGCTCCCCCGGATTGCCCGATAATCAAATTGTTGCGTGTTGTCAAGGACAATGAATAACTCCTTACATAACCAGCTGGTCGAATGCAAACCCCTTGAAACCTATAGGATATAGCGGGCCTGTACTTGTTCATTATATCAACAGGGTATTGCAGTAGCAACGTAATATGCAGACCTCGCCAAGGATTAGTGACCCTCCGCATTTCGCCGCCGCAGGCAGGTACCTGGATAGTTACCAGTTTTCTTGAAAATAGTTGTCTATGCATGCTAGTATGGGATTGAGCGAACACATAGCTCGTCCAATCTATGGCTTAATTGGTGTAAACACAGCATGAAACACAAGATCATTTTAGACTGCGACCCCGGCCATGACGATGCCATGGCCATCCTGCTAGCCGCCCATCATCCCGGGGTTGAACTGCTCGCAATAACCACCGTTGCCGGCAATCAGTCGGTTGAGAAGACCACGAGCAACGCGCTCAAAGTCTGCTCGCTGGCTAATATCCGCGCAATTCCTATAGCCATGGGCATGGATCGGCCACTTGTACGTCCACCAAAGCACTCACCGGAGATTCATGGCGAATCCGGTATGGATGGCCCGCACATCCCGGAGCCAACCATTGAACCGGATCCCCGGCACGCCGTCGATTTGCTCATCGATCTGCTCATGAACTCGGAAGGAGATATCACGCTCGTCCCTACCGGCCCGCTGACAAATATTGCCGCCGCGATGCGCCAGCAGTCTGCCATCATTCCCAAAATCAAGGCCATTTCTCTCATGGGCGGAGCGATTGGCCTTGGCAATGTCACACCCGCCGCCGAATTTAACATCCATACCGACCCTGAAGCCGCGGCTATTGTCTTCGGCTGTGGCCGGCCAATCACGATGTCCCCACTAGAGGTAACGCATCAGGCCCTGGCGACGTCAGTGGTAATTGAACGCCTGCGTGCTGCTCAGCGTCCTGTAGCGACCTTTGCCGCCGATCTGCTCGTTTTCTTCGCTGACACCTACCGCACCATCTACGGCTTTCCTGCCGCACCGCTGCATGATCCCTGCGCAGTAGCCGCCGTGGTTGATCCCACCATCATACGAGCACACAGGATGCACGTTGAAATTGAAATAACCGGAGAGTGGACCTCTGGTCGCACGGTGTGCGATGTCTATGGCAAACTGGGTAAAGAGCCAAATGCACGTGTTGGCTATGCTCTGGAGGTAGAGCGTTTCTGGGATATGGTGATTAGCACAATCTTGACCTATTAGGCAGCTCTATATTTGGTAGTCCATCTCACCATTCCAACCCTGCGTCAATTCCTGGTGCTTCACTAAAGGCTCACCGCCCTTTACCAGCAATTCAGCAGGTTTGGCAGCAACCACTGAATTTGGTGGGACCGATTCGAGCACCAGCGCCATTGCGCCTATCTTGCTGCCCCTGCCGATAGTGATCGGGCCTAGGATAGCCGCTCCTACCCCAATCGTCACATCATCTTCGATCGATGGATGGCGCTTCTGCCTGCGACCAGGGCCAGGTCGCCACCAGCCGGTAGCGCCCAGAGTCACCTGGTGATAGAGCATCACGTTATTGCCGATCTCCGTCGTCTCACCGATCACAATGCCGGCTCCGTGATCGATGAAAAAGCGTTTCCCAATCTTTGCCCCGGGATGAATCTCGATGCCTCCTGTAATGAAACGGGCAAACTGCGAAATCAGGCGTGGCAGAAACGGGATACGCGCCTTGTAAAGAGCGTGAGCGATGCGATGATAGAAGATCGCCCACAGCCCCTGGTAGAGCAGCGCCTCAAAGATATTGCTACAGGCGGGGTCTTTCTCGAAGATAACGTCTATAGCATCGGGCCAGCGCGTCCTAGGCCGGGGTGTCGTTCCTGGCGCAGGTATAAAGACACCAGGGGGAAGTTGTGGTAACTGCGCAAGTTCGGTTTCAGTACCGGGAAACTCTTCTCTCGTTGTCTCTTCTGGAATACTCTGTGACATGTTACCTGCTATCCTTTTGCTCTCACTCACACCCCACCTGTATTGTCGTCTTGATTGGAGTGTATGGCAGGCAGCAGGAGTTGTCAAGGGTTGATTTGTCCAGGGCTTCCCAAATCGCTAGTAATTTTCAATTGGGCCAGGCAAAGCTTTTTCCGCTTTCTCTTCTAATCGCCGCTCATTTCGCCAGACAAAGACGATAGAAGCGATGATGATCACCACGGCAAGGATGATAGTGATTGTCCCCACAGGGCCAGTCAACCGCCGGATCTGGTCGCCCAGCAGATAGCCTCCAAGCCCATACAGTGTGGCCCATATGATTCCTCCTAGTGCATTGAAGAGCAAAAAACGCGGCCACGGCATGCGGCTCACCCCGGCGAGAAAGGCAGCCCAGGCGCGCAGGACGGCAACGAAGCGCCCAAAGAAGACCACTTTGCCTCCATGCTTGCGGAAGAGGTATACACCCACTTTCAGCTTGCGTTCATTGAGGCGGATATAGCGTCCGTAACGGTGGAGGAGGCGGAAGCCCCCTTCGCGCCCGATCCAGAAGCCGATATTATCACCCAGAATGGCACCACTGGCTGCTGCAAGGATCACCAGCCAGATGGAGAGTTTGTGTGTTGTCCCCGCATAGATTGCGGCAACCAGCAGCATCGTCTCACCTGGGAAAGGAATCCCTATACTCTCGATGGCAACAAACAAGAGCACAGCCCAATAGCCGTAGGTCATCAGGAAATGCTGGAGGTCAGACACGGCGACATGGAACATTTGACATGCGCTTTCTCTTTTCAGAACGACACTATCAGCAGGACCCGCGTCCTGCAAACCTGGCTCTTTCTCGACTTAGATCTAAGGCGACCTCAAGGAACGCGCCCCTTTCTCATGGCGGGAGACCATCCTACTGAGCAGACCGGAGATAGGGAACCCTCACTGGACTATATACGAGTCAGTAGCGCTCTTAGTTCTAGGAAACATGTTCTCTAAAGAACCAGGGGATATCTCCTGGTTCTTTGCACGCGCTCTTAACCTATGGATATACTTTTGTTCCGCTCTCTTCCTCTGTCGAAAGAGGCACGTCGAGTAGCTCTCCTTCAAGCTGCTGCCATACTTGCTCTTCAGCTTCTGTAACCTTTAAGGGGTGCTGATTCCTGACCGCCGCGTTCATGAGCTGCTTCACACGCTGTTGGAATGTCGAGAATGAAAGACGCTGCCTTTGTTGATCGGGCAGCGCGCTGAGTCGAATGCGCTCTGGTTCGTAGAATTGCTCCTCTGTGAAGGCGAGAGCAACCAGATTCGCATACGACTCGATGAGGGTCAGTTGTGTTTGCAGAAAATAGTCGGCCTGGATGCTAACGACGGCAAGGCTTGCTGCTGTGCGGCCCTCCCTTTTCACCGGGCAAGCTATAGCACTTTCTATCCCTGCTATCTTGAGGAACGGGAGCCGATCGCCTTCCATATGCTGCAGGGACAACAGACGGCCCACCGTCACAGCGTAGCCAGCCAGCGACTCGATGCCCACCAGGTAGGCAACGGCCTCGCTCGTTTTCTGCTTCAAGGGCGCGGTTCCATCTCCACCTACTGCGTGCAGACTGCGAACGGACTTGCCCGCTGCTGGTTTAGTGCAGGCAAGGATGGAAATACCCACTCCTACATTGTGGGGATCGAGTTGTTTGAGCATGGCTGACACCAGGCGCTGGCTGATCATCCAGAAGTGGGTATTCTGGGGGGTGGTTGCCTTGATCGCCAGAACATCGGTATACACCTCGGTAGGCACCGCCTCCGCTGCCTGCAGGTCGCCAGCAGCATCGGTGAGAGAAAAGTCCTCCCATTCCTGGGCGATCAGGTTGCTCAGCAGCGCACTATATTGAGGGGGACACACCTTTACAAGGCGGTGCAAACTTTCCCGGCGGGGAAGCGACTGGTTAGTGACCCAACGGGTGAGGGTGAACGGATTGACCCCGATGGCGTTGGCCAGGCGCTGTCTTTCCTGTGGGTCGCTAATGATGGTGCCTAGCAAGTTGCGCCAGCTCGATGTTTCTGCCATGGCTGTATGCTTCCTCCTATTTCATGCGCGGTTTCCCCTGTGCTGCTCAACGTTCCTAATGGTATGCAAGAATGAAGAACATGTCAATACACACAGTAGGGCAAATTATTCGCTCCTGTTAGTTCAGCGCGATTTCTTCGGTACTCAGATGTTCTTAAAAGCTGTATAGCCATAAAGTATGACATCGTCTCTAAAAGGCAGGGCCTTGAAACTATTGACAACTCGCGGGGTGTCGTCTATACTGACGATACGTTAAGTACGTGGTGACCGTAGCTCAATCGGTAGAGCTCTGGATTGTGGCTCCAGCGGTTGTGGGTTCAAGCCCCATCGGTCACCCTCCACAAGGCCTGATAACCTGGCTCTTGTAATGCTTCTTTTTTCATTCCCAAATTTACACTCCTCACCAGAATCTTAGATAGCTCCTTTTGGCATGTCTCTATGGCAAAACGTGAGACCATCCCGTAGGGAGGGAAAGCGTTACAATGGATGACGCGCGGTTCTATTCTGTGTCCTCTGCACTCACGACGGAGCGATGTGTTCTGATGCCCAGAAGGAAGCACCTCCTCTTCGGGAAGGCGATGCCATCGACCACCAGGCGCGCTGACCCATCGGGGGTGAGCAGAGCGACAATTCCGGGGGCGAACTCCTCGCCGGCCAGAACGTCAGAGCCGCCCCGTTGAGCAAAGTAGAAGGCGCCATCTGGCCGATGCGGATGTTGCTGGTATCACGCGCCAGCGCGGCCGTGCTCACCCAGCACTCAAACGTCACTTCCTGGAGGGGTGGGGGATCGTGTGAAAGTGATCACCGAGCCAGGCGGAGGCGAAACCCACCTCGTCAGCCGTTTGAGCGACGCTCGTCATCGTTTCATAGGCCTCCACCGGGTCTTTGATCCGTGCCCGGTCCATGGTCCAGCCCTGGGGAACCAATACACCAAATTGCAGTGCCATATGCATTACTCTTTCTGCTTTGGAAAGACGAAACGTCAATGCGTGTGAACGGGACTGGCAGCCTCGAGATGTTCGGACTCGACCGTCCGGTCGTCTGTGCTCTTGGTGCGATGGCTGGGCCGTGTCTCCATCTCCTTATGCAGTGCGACTCCACCGGCAACCAGGAGAATGCCTGCGATCTCGGGAAGCTGTGGTATTTGATGCAAGACCAGGATCCCAATAATGGCGGCAGATGCCGGCAATAAGGAGAGCAAGAGCGCAAACGTCGCTCGCGGCAGCCGGGCCATGGCGAGTTGATCACTCACATAGGGGATGACCGACGAGCAAATGCCGACCCCAATACCGGCCAGGAGCAAGACTGGCTTGCTGAACGCGGGCAAGGCCCCACTGATCCCAATGGGGGTAATGGTCAGGCAAGCGACCAGCATCGCTGCTCCCAGCCGATCAATGCCTGCTGCGCCTCCATCCTGGGCGATGCGATGGCCGAGCACTACATACAATATGAAGAAGGCACAGTTGGCGAACGCGAACACAAACCCCAGTGGATCGCCTCCGAAGCGTACCTCTGCCAGCAGCCAGCCGCCAGCGGCTGCCAGCAGCAGCGCGCCAATGTTGCGTGGGGTTCGCGCGCCGAGTGCAGCGAGGGCGATGGGACCAAGGAACTCGATGGCTCCGACCGTTCCCAGGGGAATGTGGGAGATCGCCAGGTAGAAGCAGGCATTCATCAGCGCCAGCACGATGCCCAACGCGAGCAGAATGCGTCGTTGCGCCCAGGATGCTCCGACAAAGAGGCGCCAGGGCCGACGCCACAGCGCAAAGACCACAGCGGCGCTGGCAATGCGGAACCAGGCCACCCCAAGCACCGAGACACTGGAGAAGAGCAACACCGCGAAGGCCGGTCCAAGGTAATGGAAGATGGCGCTCACGAAAAAGTACACATGGGGCGGAACTCTGGTTGTCACGCCCGCTTTTCCGACTTGAAACATTTCATCTCCTTCGGCTTTTTCATCTTCTTCTATGGTACAATAGAAAGTGACGAAAATACATGGCAAGTTTAAGGAGAAATCGGTCACATGTCTCAAGGTGTAAAGGAAAAACGGCTGTTTACTTACAAGCTCTCATATCGAATGGCTTTATGAATGACCTACCGCGAGATGCAACTGAACGACGCCACCGCCAAGGAACTTGGAATCCAACAACTGCATATCCTTGTATTGGTAGTGGCCTTTGTCTAGCAAAAGGTTGAGCCCCTTACCCTCCAACACAGGTACAACATTGAATATCAACTCGGAAACCTGCTCGTGACCTAAATGTTCAGCCTAACCTTCATCATTTCTGCGACGCCTATTTCAGCTGTCGCAACCAGCTTGCGATCGCCTGCCCAATCTCCTCAGGAGAGTCCTCCTGAGGAGTATGGTGCCCGCGCACGCTCACCTCGCGCAGCCGGGGCCATGTGCGGTAGAACTCGTACTGATATGGTTGTTTCGTACCTGGATTGGCCTGAATGCATAATTTGGGAACGTCGCTGTGGGAAAGCCACTCCCCAAAGGTGGTAACGATCTCGGTTACATCGGCTGGTTCTCCATCAATCGGAAGCTGACGTGCCCAGCTGAGCGTGGGGCGTCGCGCTTCGCCCGGCTCCGCAAACGGACGGTGATAGGTATCCATCTCTTCCTCTGTCAACATGCGCAGAATAGTAGCAGGCAGGTTGAACTCGATGAAGGAGTTTTGTTCCAGCACCATCTGTTCGCCTGCTGGAGATCGCAGCGCCTGAAAGCGTCCGCGTGCTGCTTCTGGGTACTCACTCCACGTGTATGTCTCGGCAACCGCTTCCATAAAGGCTATTCCGCGCACTGCGTCCGGGTGACGACGAGCCCAATCAAAAGCCAGGGCCGCTCCCCAGTCATGCCCAACAAAGGTGACTCGTTCACGTACATCCAGCGCGTCGAGCAGCGCATCGAGGTAACGGCGCTGCTCGACGAAGGTATAGGAACCGGGGCCGCTATCAGGCAGCTTCTGCGAATCGCCCATGCCGATGAGATCCGGTGCAAGCATGCGGCCAAACCCCTGCACATACGGAAGAATATTGCGCCAGACGTAGGAAGAGGTGGGATTGCCATGCAGGAAGACAATTGGATCACCCTGACCTTCATCTACATACGCCATCTCTAACCCCAGAACAGGTTTCCGATTTTTTTGATAGGGAAATGCTGCGCTTATCATGATGTTCTCTGTTCCTTTCTGAAAGCACATGATCATGCTGTTGGTCAGTGTCTCGCTCCTCACAGCAGAGCAATGTCGTGTCTCTGCCTTGCAAAGAAGCGGTGTTTGTTCATGTCCCTAGCATAGCTTTCAGATGGATGAATTGGCTTCATCCGTTGAGATGATTCCATGCATGATTCGCGAGTAGCAAAAAGAGAGGAACCAATGGGATCATCAAATCAGATGAAGCTCACGTGCTACTTCACTGGCGGCACTGCGCGTATGAACGCCCAGTTTGCGATAAATACTTTGCACCTGTGTGCGAACAGTATTGACCGAAACAACCAGAGCGTCAGCAATGTCGGCGTTTGAACGATGTTGGACAAGCAGACGCAAGACGCGCATTTCTTGAGGGGAGAGCGGTTCGACCAGGGGTGATGCCAGAGTCTGGGTTCCTCTTTGTTGCTGGACAGGAAAGGCGCTCAGAAGTGCGCGAAGATAGGCAAGCAAAGGTTGATCGTGCAACTGAGGAAGAAGGGAGCGCAAAAGGATCGCCATCTGTTCCCCAGCATCGAGGAACAGGCGAAGAGCGTTCCTGTCAAAAGCCTGCGCAAGCACTTCGCGTAACAAGTGTTGCGCCTCTGTCTTTCGTTTCCTTGCGGCAGCGACCAGAACCATCTCCACCTGAATCTCAAGCATGCGACGCGTATGTCCCACCTTCTGGGTAGCAACAAGCAAACGCTCAAGCTGGCGAGATGCTTCTTCCAGTTTGCCCTGGGTTCGCAACCAACGGCTTAAAAGCAGTTCTTCCTCTATTTCCTGTGAGAAATCATGGTGAGGCGAGCGTCCAGTCGCCCAACGTTGCATGGTCATATGGTCGCCGATGGAGAGCGCTAACCGCGCCTGAGCTGTCTGGATTTCCTGAGAGAGGTAGGGCAAGGATACAGGCATCTTGTCAAGGAGGGCTGCGAGTTGCTGTTGGGCAACAAAGACCTGACCCTGTGCCTGTTGCACACGGGCGAGGATGAGCATCGCATGCACTTCGTAGTACACCAAATGATGAGACTGACTTACTGTTATGGCCTCCTGCGCATGTTGATACGCACTTTCCAGTTCATTGCATTCATAGCAGAGTGCAGCCAGACCAACCAATGCATTACAGAGCGGGTACATGGGTCCTTCCTCTCTGGCCGAAGCGAGTACCTGACGATACAAGGAGGTGGCTTGTTGGATCTCCCCCAGCTCAAAGCATACCTGAGCAAGATTGACCATGGCGACACGTTTGAAATAGTGATTCTCCACGGCCTCACAAAGAGCATGGGCCTCAAGCAAGGCGGCGCGAGCCTGTTGGAAGTGTCCCATTTCTACCCATTCTCTTGCCACGATGCACAGACTGAGACCACGCCAGATGTGTTGCGCCTGCGCAAGCCAATCCAGTGCCTGTTTCGCATACCTGGTTGCGGCCTGCATATCGCCCTGCCTCAATGCAAGTAATGAGCGAAAGGCAAAAAGCTCGCCAAGCTTCGGCAGATTATTCTCCACACGGAAACAGTGTTCTGCACTTCGCAAGAGCTTCTCAAGCTCGCGCAGGGTCAAAGCATTGGGTAGCCAGGAAGCGCTCAGAAACAACAGCGCGGAAGCCTCGCTCAAGCAGAGAACAGGATACTGCTCCAGGACCGTTTCCGGGAATTGCTCCAACCAGCGATGCAGCGTATGAGGCTCATGTATTTCACCTGGAAAGGTGTGCTCCTCGATAGATCGTTCGATCAAGCTCGCTGCTCGCACGTAATCCTGGGCATAGAGAGCCGCATCTATCGATGCGCGAAGATCGCCATGCGCTTCATACCAGTGGGATGCACGAACAGAGAGCTGATGCCATTGGTCTTCACTTAACTGGCGACGTGCTTCGTTGCGCATGGCTTCGGAAAAAAGTGCGTGATATCGATACCATTGTCGCGCTGCCGGGGGCAGATGAAGCGCGGCGGTGTCAAGCGGTTCGAGAAACAGATTGGCCCGTTCGAGCAGCGTGAGCATGTCCTGGCTGTTGTGTTGTTCGGTCACTGTGTCACACAGTGAAGCCGTCAGACGAGTGAGGATACTGGTCTGGAGCAAAAACTGTTGCACCGGTTCTGGTTGAAGATCAAACACTTCGGTGACAAAGTATTCCTGGAAGGAATACTTGCTTCCGGTAAAGAGCGGAAGTCGCTGCTCTCCCTGCGCAGGAGTGGTTGTTCTTTGGAGTGCGAGCTTCACCAGGTGAAGTCCGGCCCCCCATCCTTCCAGTTGAGCGTGCAGACGCTGAATAGTCGAGGCTTCCAGCGGGAAAGGGAGAGAGTGATGGAGAAGGATCGTTGTCTCTTCTTGCGAGAAACGGAGGTCAGCAGTACGTACTTCGTACAAATCATTGCTGGCGCGAAGTCGTGCCAGGGAAAAGGGGGGGTCGCTACGTGTAATCATGATCAGATGGAGAGTGGCCGGGAGATGATCAAGGAAAAAGGAGATCGTTTCGTGGATCGAGTGCTCGGTAATGACATGGTAATCTTCCAGAACCAGTATACCTCCTGATGGACACTGGGCCAGTGCATTGAGCAAGGCGGTCAGCACGGTTTCCAGTGATGCGGGCAAAAAAGGAGGTTGTGGGGTCGTGGAAGTCAATGCGCTGTGAACCTGAGCAAGATCAACCTGAAACGTCTGGCAGGCCGCAATGAGATAGCGCCAGAAACGCACCGGATCATTGTCAGAAGTCTCCAATGAGACCCAGGCAACAGGCGGAAAATCGAGGCTTGCGCGTCGTGCTGTCATCCACTGGCAGACGAGGGTCGTCTTGCCGAACCCGGCTGGTGCCGAGAGGAGCGTGAGATGGCATTCTCGTCCGGCATCAAGCAGCACAAACAGGCGTGAGCGGTCGAGAAGAAAGGCATGCAGGCGTGGAGGAGACAGTTTGGATAAGAGGAGCGGAAGCGCTGCAACGGGAGAAGGAGGCGCAGCGTCCTCCGCGTACGAGACGTGTGGAGCGGGTTGGGGCAAGGCCATTTCCTGATCTGGCTGCAAGGAACGTTGACGCGAGCCGGACGTGCTTTCCAGGAGGCGAGCGATCTCCTCTAAGCGAGCAAGTGTGAGGTCTGCCGTTCTGCCGAGATAGCGCTTCACGATGCGCCCGTGCAGGCGTCGATACGCATACCAATAGCTGTTCCCGCGTTGCACCCTCTGCTTACGGACGGTATAGTGCATGCCCCGACGACTGTGAAAGGAAAATGAGGCAATCTGCTCAAGCCAATCACTGCTGAGTGCTTGTGTACTGGTCTGATCGCCAATGGAGAGGACATAGCTCTGTGCTTGCTCGGACCACCGAAGCTGAGAGGGGGTATACCTGGGCATAGATGATACTTTCTGAAGATGAGAATGGGCACATGATGTTGCCTAACAGATGTGACCCAACGAGTATAGCACAGTATGCTCTGTTAGGCAACAAAAAACGAACTGGAGACCCAGGCCGCTGACGAATCACAGCAGTAAATGCGCGAGTGTCGGAAAAACCATAACCCTGCCGAAGCGGCGACAAAATGAACCAACCGACACTTACTCTCTCACCTCATTCATCAGCGAAGGTGCGTAAGATCCATATTATGCGAGAAACCTGATCCGCTGAAGGCGCTTGGGAGCGTGGCACGTTTTCTGAGAAACAGCCAATTTTTTAGGATAAATGACAAGCCGTGACAGCGCCGCTCGAGCAGATCGGGTCGTCACGCCGAGAGGTATACTCCTTGCCGGTGAGCCTCCGCTTTGGTATACTTCCTGGTGTTGGGAGGAATTGAAGGGTCGTTGGGAACAATGCAGACACAGG
>Ga0207684_10002548_pt1 | contig 18299 bp, 15 predicted proteins | sample KBSK5501metaG_FD_184342 | JGI IMG/M metagenome (GOLD analysis project Ga0207684, IMG submission 184342) | Corn, switchgrass and miscanthus rhizosphere microbial communities from Kellogg Biological Station, Michigan, USA - KBS K5-50-1 metaG... | ecosystem: Host-associated > Plants > Roots >...
TCGAGCACGCTCGACGTCACCTTTGGCGGCGGGCGAAAGGCGCCGGGCGGCAGGTCGAACAGAACGCGCACCCGTGCAAAGGCCGCGGCTCGCACCGAGAGATACCCGTAGGCGTCGGCCCCGGGGATCGCGACGAACCGGCGCGCGACCTCCTTCTGCACGGTCGCGACGGCGCGGGAGATCGCGCCTTTCTCCTCGATCGCGGAGAGCAGGATCGGCGTTGCGGCGTTGTAGGGCAGGTTCGACACCAGGACCGCGGGCGGCGACCATTCTTCGTCGGCGAGCCAGCTTTGAAACGGCTTCTCCAGGACGTCGCCCCGGCGAACCCGAACCCCGGGACGCCCCGCGAGCTGGCGCTCGAGGGCGTCCGCTCGAAGGGGGTCGATCTCGATCGCGAGGAGGCGGCCGGCGCGATCCGCCAGCGGACGCGTCAGGGCGCCGTCGCCGGGCCCGACCTCGATGACCGTTTCGCCGGGTCCGATCCGAGCGGCTTCCACGATGCGGACCGCCGTCTCCGAACGGATGAGGAAATGCTGCCCCCAGCGCTTTCGCGCCGGGATCACTCGACTCTCCGCCGCCCCAGGATCCCCCACCACCAAAGGAACCAGACGATGGCGACCTCGAAGATGCCCATGAGGATCATGCCCTGCAGGAAGAGAGAGTCCTTCGCGCCGGCCAACCTCGCAAAATTCATCCCGAAGAAGCTCGTGACGAGCATGAGCGGGAGAAACGCGGTCGAGATGATCGTGAGCTTCCGCACGATCTCGGAGAGCTTGTTGTTCTGAACGGAGAGGAACGCATCGAGCGTCCCCGTCGCGAGCTCGCGGTAGGTGTCGATCGAGTCGGCGATCCGGATCAGGTGGTCGTAGATGTCCTGGAAGTAGAAGATGTGCGCGGCATCGAGGATCGGCGGGTCACGCCTCAGGAGGACGTTGACGGCGTCCCGCTCGGGAGCGGCGACCCGCCGCAGCAGCGCCAGATCTTTCTTGAGAGCCAGCAGGTGCTCGAGATGCACCTGATCGTAGTGCTCGAAGATCTCGTCCTCGATCTGCTGGGACCGCTCACCCAGGTCGTCCAGGAAGAGGAAATAGTCGTCGACCAAGGTGTCGAGGACGTCGTAGAGGAGGCCCGAGACGTCTTTCTTGCCCTCTTCCCGGCCGAAGCGGGCGAACGTCTTGTCGAGCAGGTCGACCGGGGAATCATGGGTGACGATCAGGAAGTTCGGGCCGATGAAGAAGTCGAGCTCCTGAAGGACCCAGTCGCAGTCGTGCTCGGCGCTCGGGCCGATCCGGTAGAAGACCAGGAAGTACTGGTCGCCGTAGATGTCGATCTTGGGCCGCTGGTGCCGGGTCCGCACGTCCTCGATCGCCAGGGGATGGAAGTGGAACTCCCGCTGGAGCGCATCGAGCTCAGCCTCGTTGGGAGCCTGCAGGTCGGCGTAAAGGAAGCCGCCTTTGGCCGACAGATGAGTCGCGCAGCCCTTGAGGGGAAGCTCCTCGCGGGTTCCGCCGGGGTGAAAAAGGATCGCCCGGGGAGCCTGGCGCTCGGCCGGTTTGACGCGTTCGGCCCAGCCGACCTCTCCGGGATCGAGCTCTCGGAGGAGCGCCACGAATCGAGCGTATCAGATGGTAAAATCAACCGGTTCCGGACGAATCGTGCTGCAAGTCCACACCCTCGACAACCGCCGGCTCGAGAACTTTCTCGAGCGACACAAGGCGTACTACGCCTACACCGGCGAAATCGAGATCGACCGATTCCTCCGGGAGATCCTGCAGAAGGCGAACGAATTCGTCCCCTCCGAAGCGGGCTCGATTCTCCTCGACGACCCGATCACCAAGAACTCCGACGACCGCATGGAGAACGATCTCGTTTTCATCGCAACGTTTGGTGCGCGCGGCGAGGCGCGGCTGAACAAACGGATGAACGCGCGCGTCGGCATCGTCGGCCACGTCTATGCGACCGGCGCGGGATACATGACCGACGACGTCCTCCAGGACCCGTACTTCTACCCGACGCTCGACCTGCCCGACGACTTCCAGACGCGCTCGGTCGTCTGCGTCCCGATCCGCATCGAGGCGGCGGTCTGCGGCGTCCTGGAGCTCGTGAACAAGATCGGGCCGGGAGGCTTCCGCGAGAAGGATCGCCGCCTGCTGGAGATCTTCGCCGACTACGCGTCGATCTCGATTCAGAACCTTCTCGACGCCCGGCGGGCCTTCGAAGTCGCCAAGCGCGACGGGCTGACCGGTCTCTACAACGAGCGCTACCTCCACCTGCGCTTGACCCAGGAGCTCTCCCGCATCACGAGGGACGGCGGCGACCTCTGCGTGATCTTCCTCGACCTCGACAATTTGAAGTCGGTCAACGACCGCCATGGACATCTCGCCGGCAGCCAGGTCCTGCGCGAGATCGGCTATCTCCTGCGCCGGACCGTAACCGACGAGCGGGCGACGCTGACCCGCTATGGCGGCGACGAGTTCGTCCTCATCCTGCCGGGACACGACATGGAGGAAGGGATGGAGGTCGGGCACTCGATCCGCAACGCGATCCGTGCCTCGACGTTCCTCTCGAGGCCCTACGGGTTCAACGATCCCGCCCTGAACCTCCACGGTGTTCTCACGGCGTCGCTCGGCGTTTCCTCGATCCGGTCGCACGCGACGCCGGGCGCGTCCGTCGAACAGCAGAAGAACGAGATCCTGCGGTCGGCCGACGCGGCGCTCTACCGGGCCAAGCAGCTCGGCAAAGACCGGTGCATGGGCGCGCGGGAAGAAGACACGCACTTCCCGGCCGCGATGCTGTCGTAGGGTCCCCCGCCCCGTCCGAGGAAGCCCCCGACTCGAGCAGGTGACCTTTTGGTCCCTCCAGACCTCAGGCCGTACAATGGCGCTCTTCTGAACCGTTCGAGGTGTTGATGACGACCGTTACGAGGACCGAGCTTTCTCCCGAAGACGTCTTGGATGTTCTCTCGCGCCACATTCTCGTGGACGGGTACCACGTCGTGATGGACGTCGAGCGAAGCCGCGGCTCCTATCTCTACGACGCGCGCAGCAAGCGGATGCTGCTCGACTTCTACACGAATTTCGCGACGTATCCCGTCGGATACAACCACCCGAAGACCGCCGATCCGGAATACCGCGAGCGGCTGCTCCAGGCGGCCCTCGGAAAGCCGACCAACAGCGACACGTACACGACGCTCTACGCGGAGTTCGTCGAGACCCTTTCCCGTCTTGCCGTGCCGCCGACGCACGCCCGCCACCTTTTCTTCGTCGAAGGCGGAACGCTCGCAGTCGAGAACGCGCTGAAGACTGCGTTCGACTGGAAGGTGCGAAAGAATCTCGCGCGCGGCGAAGAAGAGCGGGGCAGGCAGATCCTCCATTTCCGTGACGCCTTCCACGGGAGATCGGGCTACTCGATCTCGCTCACGAACACCGCCGACCCCCGCAAGACGCAGTACTTCCCGAAGTTCGAGTGGCCGCGTCTGACGTGTCCCCGGCTTTCGTTCCCGTTGACGCCCGACGTCGTGCGGGAAACGGTGGCCGCGGAAGAGCGAGTCGAGCAGGAAATCCGCCAGGCCTGTTCCCGTTTCCCCGGCGACATCGCGGCGCTCATCATCGAGCCGATCCAGGGCGAAGGCGGAGACAACCACTTCCGACCCGAATTCTTCGCCCGTCTGCGCCGCCTCGCCGACGAGCTCGAATTCCTGCTCATCTTCGACGAGGTCCAGACCGGCATGGGTCTCACCGGAACGATGTGGGCCTTCCAGCAGTTCGGCGTCGAGCCGGATCTCTTCTGTTTCGGAAAGAAAACCCAGGTCTGCGGCTTCGCGTCGAACGGCCGGATCGACGACGTCGACAATGTCTTCTCGGTCTCGTCGCGAATCAACTCGACGTGGGGCGGAAATCTCGCCGACATGGTCCGGTGCGCGAAGTACCTCGAGATCATCGTGGAAGAAAACCTGATCGAGAACGCGCGCGTGGTCGGCGAACACCTGGTCGGCCGGCTCCGGGATCTCGCCGCGGAGCTCCCCGTCATTTCGAACGTCCGCGGGCGCGGGCTCTTCGTCGCGTTCGACCTGCCGGACAAGGAGACCCGCGACCGGATCCAGGCGGCGTGTCTCGAGAACGGCCTGATCACGCTTGCGTCCGGCGCTTCCGCGATCCGGTTCCGGCCGCCTCTGAATCTTTCGCGCGAGGAGGCGGACGAGGGAGTCCGCAAGCTCCGGCGGGCCATTCAGGGGACGAGTTAGCCGGGACTCTTCGCCGATAACCGCTGCCGATTACCGGGCTTCTCCCCGGACGGGGCAGCGATAGGCCTGGGCCCCAATTTCGCGTTCTGCGTTTCGAACCGAGATGCTCTCGGCAACCAGAAAAACGACGTTGGCGTCGAGCGCGCGGGCTCTTCTCTTTAGATCGCTCAATCCTTTCGTCGTCGAAACGTCCCCCACGTAGCGGCACATCGACACGTCTCGCGGATCGTGTGTCACTCGCACGCCCGACCCGGCGGAGAAGCAGGCCGTCAACAGAAGGATTGCCGGGATCAACCATCCGAATCGTCGAGTCATGGTTCCTCCTACAGGACGAACATTCTTACCGCGGTGGGCGACATTGCGCCGACGGTTCAGCGCGCAATAATCTGCTCGCGTGCCGATTCTCCCTCCGGGCTCGACCGAACGCGAAACCGCTGCCGAAGAGGCCCCGCTCCGGGGGGCCGCCGGATTGGCCGTCGACATCCTTCTGCTCCTGGGTCTCGCGGCGCTCATCGGCGGTGTGGTGGTCCTCGCGCAGCGCTGGAAAGCGCCTCTGCGAGCGGCGGTGACGATCGATCTGAACCCTCGCGCGCTCCCGGGTTACACGCTTCTTTCGCTCTCGCGGGGCTTTGCCGCGTACCTCCTCTCCCTCGTCTTCACGTTCGTCTACGGCACGATTGCGGCCCATTCCAGGCGCGCGGAAAAGGTGATGATTCCGCTGCTCGACATCGGGCAGGGTATTCCTGTGCTCGGCTTTCTTCCCGGACTCGTTCTCGGCATGGTCGCTCTCTTCCCGCGGTCGAACGTCGGACTGGAGCTCGCCTGCGTCTTGATGATCTTCACGGGTCAGGTCTGGAACATGGTCTTCTCTTTCTACGGCTCGCTTCGCTCCGTTCCAACCGAGCTCCGGGAGGTTGCCCGTATCCATGGATTTAGCTGGTTCAAGACCTTCCGGACGGTGGAAGTCTCCTCGTCGGCGATCGGTCTGGTCTGGAACTCGATGATGTCGATGGCCGGAGGCTGGTTCTTTCTCACCGTCAACGAGGCCTTCACGCTCGGGAACCGGGACTTTCGGCTCCCGGGGATCGGTTCCTACATGGCGGTCGCCATCGAGAAGGGCGACTCACGCGCGATGCTCTGGGCGATCATGGCAATGGCCGTGATGATCATCGCAGTGGACCAGTTGCTGTGGAAGCCGCTCGTTGCCTGGTCGGAACGGTTTCGGTTGGAAGAGCTCGCGGCCGCGGAGAGGCCCCGCTCCTGGGTCCTCGATCTGCTGCGTCGGTCTCCGCTGATGCGGCGGGTGCGGCGCGCTCGCCGCCGGGTCCCGGACGACACAACGGGTCGTTCCGCGTCACCGACGCCGGAAGGAAGCCGGGCCTCGGTTGCGGAGGGCGGCGGGTCGGAGCGGTTGCGCCGCACGCTCCTGGCAGTCACCGGTGCGGGGGTGGCCGGGGCCGCCGCGTGGGGAGTGTTCCATCTGGTGCGCCTGCTGGCTTCGGTGCCGCGCCAGGAATGGACGCTTCTCGCCGCGGCGCTGGGGGCGACGTTTCTCCGCACTGCGGGAGCTCTTGCCGTCGCGACGCTCTGGACGGTGCCTGCGGGCGTCCTCATCGGGCGCTCCGCGGTCTGGTCGCGGCGACTCCAGCCCGTCGCTCAGCTCGTGGCGTCTTTCCCGGCGCCGATGATCTTTCCCCTCGTTACAGCCGTCTTGCTCGCCTGCGGCGTCCCGTTTGCCGTGATCGCTTCCGCGCTGATGCTCCTCGGCGCGCAGTGGTACGTTCTCTTCAACGTCCTGGCGGGAGCAACCTCGGTGCCGCACGATCTCGAGGAAGCCTCCGCGACCTACCGATTGGTGGGCCCCGAGAAGTGGAAGAAGTTGTTCCTGCCGGCTGTCTTCCCCTATCTCGTGACGGGACTGATCACCGCCGCTGGAGGCGCCTGGAATGCTTCCATCGTCGCGGAAACGCTGAGATACAAAGGGCGTACGCTTCAGACGTTCGGGCTCGGTTCGACGATCACGCACGCGACGCTAACGGGGAACTTCCCGCTTCTTGCGGCGGGAGTGCTCACGATGTCGGCGGCTTTGATCATTCTGAATCGCGCAGTCTGGCGGCCGCTGTATCGCCTGGCCGAATCGAAATACGCTCTGAACCGATGACGAGGGTGGCCTCATCTGCACCGCAGATCGCCTCCGAACCGCCTATCGCGCAGACGATCGGCGTGACCAAGTCGTACGCCGACGAAGCGGGACGAGAGCACATCGTGCTGCGGGACGTCGACTTTGGCGTGCGCAAAGGGGAAACGGTTGCCGTGCTCGGTCCTTCGGGTTGCGGCAAGTCGACTCTGTTGCGCATTCTCATCGGGCTCATCCCTGCCACGTCGGGCCTGGTCAAAGAGCACGGAGAGCCACTCGTCGGCATCCATCCGGGAGCGGCGGTCGTCTTCCAGAACTTCGCCCTGTTCCCTTGGTTGACGGTGGAAGAGAACGTTCGCGTCGGCCTCAACGGAGAGCCTCTCGCGGAAGACGACGCCCGCACGCGCGTCGCGGGCGCGATCGAGCGCGTCGGTCTCGCCGGCGTGGAGCGGGCGTTTCCGAAGGAGCTTTCCGGAGGCATGAAGCAGCGCGTCGGAATCGCGCGGGCGCTCGTCGGCGGACCCGAGCTGCTTTGCATGGACGAGCCATTCTCCGCGCTCGACGTCCTCACCGCGGAGCTGCTGCGCACGGAGGTCTACCGCCTCTGGTCGGATGGCGCGAGCGGCCTTTCCTCGATCCTGATCATCACGCACTTGATCGAGGAAGCCGTGTATCTGGGCGACCGGATCGTGATCTTCGACACGAACCCGGGTACGGTGCGCCAGGAGATCGTCAACACGCTTCCGCATCCACGTGAGTACGGCCATCCGGAGTTCCGCCGGATCGTGGAGCAGATCCACGATGTCCTGACCGGAATCCACCTGCCGGAGGAGAAGCCGATCACCGCGGTCGGCGGGCGCCCCGTAGTCGGACCCATCCGGCCGATTCCCGACGTGCGGCCGGGTGAAATCCTCGGACTGCTCGAAATCTTGAGCGACCACGACGATGAACAGGACCTGTTCGATCTCGATGCGATCACCGACTACGATTTCGGCCGCACGATCGCAGTCGTGAAAGCGGCAGAAATGCTGGGGCTCGTGGACACGCCGGGCGATCTCGTTCGACTGACCGAAATTGGACGCGGCATGGTCGCAGCGTCGCAGACGGAGAAGAAACTGCTCTTCCGAACGCGAATCCTGACGCTCGGGGTCTTCGCGTCTCTCGTGCGGTACCTGGCGGCTGACCCGGACGTCGCGCGTTCTGGAGATGACGTTCGGTCCTTCCTGGCCGAGCACTTGCCGGGCCACGCGGCTTCCGACCTGTTTCGCTCGATCGTGAGTTGGGGAAGGTACGGACAGCTTTTCCACTACGACGCGAACGCCGACGAACTTTCTCTTCACACGGGGCGCGACGAGGACGATTAGCCCAAGAGACAAAGCGACGAGTTCCCGGAAACGAGGGGTCGAATGACTCGTCGCGCAGCACCAACGACGTCTCTGGCCACTCTTCTTGTGGTCGTCTCCGGCTTCGCGCGCGCGCAGGAGGTCCATCCCGCGGGCGAATCGCCGGGACCGCCGGACGCGAGGGCCAACCTTCACGTTCAGCTCACCACGGTCACGCAAGCCCATCCGAGCTTCGACGCGCCGTATTCGGGCCGGAACAGCTTGAGTTCGGACTCCGAGCACGAAACGACGATTACCTCGACCCTGTTCCTCGGGGCCCGGCTCTGGAAAGGGGCGGAAATCTACCTGAATCCCGAGCTTTCAGGTGGCAGCGGCCTCAGTCACACGTTCGGCATCGCGGGTTTTCCGAACGGCGAGGCCTTCCGCGTGGCAGACGCTCAGCCGCGAATTTACCTCGCGCGCGTGATGTTGCGACAGACCCTGGCGGCGGGCCTCGAAACGGAGTCCATTGAAGACGACGCGAATCAGCTCGGCGGCGAGAGACCCGTCCGGCGTTGGACTCTCACCGTTGGAAAGTTCGGCATCGCCGACTTCTTCGACGGCAACTCTTACTCGCACGACCCGCGAAGGCAGTTCCTGAACTGGGCCGACTGGACCGCGGGTGCGTGGGACTACGCGGCGGACACCCGCGGCTACACGTGGGGCGCCGTCATCGAATACGACGACGTCGGATGGGCGGCGCGATTCGGCGCGACGGCGGAGCCCAAGGTCGCCAACGGGATCGAGTTGGACAAGGATCTCCGTAAAGCCTATGAGTTGACCGGCGAGCTCGAGAGAAGCTACGAGCTCGGCGGGCAGAAGGGCATCGCCCGGTTCATCCTCTTCTATAACCGCGCGAGGATGGGGAGTTACCGTGAAGCGATCGACGAGGCCGGCGGGCAGCCGCCGGACGTGACCTCGACGCGCCGGATCGGCCGGACCAAGTGGGGGTTCGTCGTGAACCTCGAGCAGGCCGTAGGAAGCGACGGCGGCCTGTTTCTCCGTGGAAGCTGGAACGACGGACGCACCGAAGCGTGGGCGTACGCGGAAATCGAGCGATCTCTGACGCTCGGCGGAGTCCGGACGGCGCCGCTCAAAAGCCGCCCGGAGGACGAGGCGGGGATCGCGTTCATCGTCAACGGTCTCTCGCGGGATCATCGCGACTATCTCGCGGAAGGCGGCCTCGGGTTCATGATCGGAGACGGCAAACTCACGTATGGTCTCGAATCGATCGCCGAGGTCTATTACCAGGCTGCCGTGGTCCAGCACGTCTGGCTCGCCGCCGACTATCAGTTCGTCGCGCACCCCGCTTACAACCGCGACCGCGGTCCCATGCACGTTTTCGGGATTCGTTTTCACGTCGAAATCTAGCGGCGGGCTTCGATCCGCGTGACGGGTTTCGCCGGCGCCATCGGGTGACGCATTTCGTCACGCGGCACGTCCTTTCGCAACCGATTTGTTCGGGTTACTATCAGACCTTAGTCGAATTCCACAGACCCAGATCGGCCGCGGTCGCGCGGGATCGCAATCGCCTTGGAGTGCGGATTTGAAATCAAGATCGCTGCTGTCGGTTATCAGTGCACTGGCGCTCAGCCAGATCGTTCAATTCGGCTTTCCGACCGAGGCACAGGCGAGGCGCCGGCCGACCAGGACACCGACTGCGATTCAGACGCCGCAGCCGACAAGCACGCCGACCGCCGCGCCATCCTCGACGCCGACTCCGGCGTCGACGCCGACGCCCACGCGAACGGCGACGTCTTTACCGACCTCGACGCCCACGGTGCAGACTCCGACTCCGACGCCGACGCCCGGGCCCGGGGCTTGCACGATCTTTCCGAGCGACAACCCCTGGAACACCGACATCTCGGGCTATCCAGTTCATTCGAACTCCGCGGCCTACATCAATTTCATCGGCCCGACGAAGTTCCTGCATCCGGACTTCGGCACGTTCTGGAACGGCGCACCGATCGGCATCCCCTACGTCGTCGTGCCCGCGAGCCAGCCGCTCGTCGCCGTGGCTTTCCAGTACGCTTCCGAGAGCGACCCCGGCCCGTACCCGATTCCCGATAATCCTCCGATCGAAGGCGGCGTGAACTCGACCGGCGACCGGCACATCCTCATGCTCGGCCTCGAGCGGTGCGAGCTCCACGAGCTCTACTACGCGTGGCCGCCCGGCTCGGTACCGAATCCCTACACCGACCGCTGGTGGGCGGGCTCGGGGGCGTACTGGAATCTCCGTAGCAACGCTCTGCGACCCGATGGCTGGACGTCGGCCGACGCAGCCGGCCTTCCGATCCTCGCGGGACTGGTTCGCTACGACGAGGTCATCGATCAAGGCGCGATCAACCACGCCCTGCGCTTCACCGTGCGCGCCACCCAGCGGGGCTACATCCACCCCGCGACGCACTACGCTTCCTCGATCACGGATCCGACCTATCCGCCGATGGGTCTCCGGCTGCGCATGAAGCCGTCCTACAGCTGCTCGGCGTACAGCGCCGAGGTGCAGGTGATCTGCACGGCGTTGAAGAAGTACGGCATGTACGTCGCCGACAACGGGTCGGACTGGTTCGTCAGCGGCGCGCACGACCCGCGCTGGAACGACACCAACCTGGGCGATCTGAAGAAGGTTCCCGGAAGCGCGTTCGAGGCCGTCGGCACCGGCCCGATTTTGCACTAAGAATGTCGCGGGGACAGGTCCTGCGGACCTGCACCCGCCACCTTATTTTCACGCGGGGACAGGTCCTGCGGACCTGCACCCGCCGCAGTTCACTCGCTCGGACGGGAAAGGTCTTGCCACCGTGCGGAGAGCAAAGTGGCAAGACCACTGAGCCGCGTCCGCTACTGTGGCGACTCGTGCTGTCGATCAGAGCCAGACTCCTTGCTCGATGCGTCGAACCGCGTGGGAAAGCGTACCGAGTCTCCGCCGCCCGCGATCGATGCCCGGCGTGTTATCCTTTCCGAAGTCTTTTCCAATGAAAGCGATCCGGGCCAACCGTGCCGCGCTCTGCCTGCTCGTCGTCTTCGGGACGGCCTGTTCGCGCAAGCCTGCTTCGATCCAGGTTTCTCCGCACAAAGTGGTTCTCTACGGAATCGGTCGCAGCGAGCGCCTGACCGCGCAACTCCTCGACAAGAATGGCCAGGCGGTGGAATCCGGTCGCGTCGCCTGGGCATCTGCGAAACCGGATATCGCGACGATCGACAACGGCGGACGGATCGTCGCCAAGGGGGGCGGAAAGACGACGGTCGCCGCGACTTTCGGTGGTCTGACGTCCCCGGTTCCCGTCGAGGTCGTGGATGCGGCGGCGATCGAGATCGTTCCGGCCCAGGCGACGCTCATCGGGCCGGCGGGAACGAGCTTCACGCTTACCGCCGCCGTCAAGAGCTCGAAGAAGGAGCCGCTCTCCCTTCGACCGACCTGGTCTTCGTCCGACGAGAAGGTCGCGAAGGTGTCGCCGGACGGAGTCGTCACTTCGGTCGGAAACGGAACGGCAGGCGTGACGGCGCACGTCGGAGAGCTGCAGGGCGCCGCCGAGATCGCGGTTCTCGTCCGGGAGATCGCCCGCCTGGAGGTTCATCCGGCGACCGCACTCGTGCGGGTCGGCGACTCCCAGCGCTTTGCCGTGGTCGCCTTCGCGCCGGACGGCAGCCGGCTGGAAAACGCCGTCGCGCAGTTCCACTCCTCCAACCCGGCCGTGGCCACTATCAACGGAGGAGGGATCGCTTCGGGCGTCTCGGCGGGAACCGCGACGATCCACGTCGACGTGGCAGGCCACGTGGCCGACGCAATCTTGATCGTCAACTAGCCAAACGTTGTTTCCGTGGCGATTCGCCATCCCGCCGTTGCGGGCCTCTTCTACGACGCAAATCCCGAAACACTGGAACGGCACGTCCAAGCCCTTCTGCCCGCCGGGGCGACTGCGTCGCGGGCGATCGGCGCGATCGTTCCGCACGCCGGATACGTCTATTCCGGGCCGGTCGCCGGCGCCGTCTACGCCCGGTTGCGCCTACCCGCAACGGCCGTGATCCTCTGTCCCAACCATACCGGCCGGGGCGCTCCCGCGGCGCTCGACCCTTCCGACGCGTGGCGGACCCCCCTCGGTGACGTTCCCCTCGCGCGCGGGCTCGCCGATCGTCTCCTCGCGCTCGCGGGGAGCATCCAGGAAGACTCCGAAGCGCACCGCCGCGAGCATTCGCTGGAAGTCCAGCTCCCCTTCCTGAAGGTCCTGCGCCCCGACACCGAACTCGTGCCGGTGTGTCTCGGCGAGGCGTCGCTCCCCCTCTGCCGAGAAGTCGGCGAAGCGCTCGCCCGGCTAGTCCGCGAGGAGGAGGTGCCGCCGATCCTGCTCGCGTCCTCCGACATGAACCACTACGAATCGCGGGAAGTCGGACGGGCGAAGGACGACCTCGCCCTCGCGCGGATCGAAGCCCTCGATGCGGAAGGTCTCTTCCGGACCGTCCGCGAGAAGTCGATCTCGATGTGCGGATTTCTTCCGGCGACCACTCTCCTTTTCGCGGCGAGGGCGCTCGGCGCGGCTCGCGCGGAGGTCGTCTCCCGCCGCGACAGCGGCGACGAGACCGGCGACACGTCTTCCGTGGTCGGTTACGCTGGAGTCGTCGTCACGTGACTTTTACCCGGATTGCAGTCGGGCTCGACGGGTCTCCGCACTCGGAGACGGCTCTCGGCCACGCCTTTCGGATCGCGCGGGCCGCCGCCGGAACCGTGCGCGGAGTTCACGTCGTCGACCGGTCGCTCTTGGACGGCGTGGTCGTGGCGGACCTCTCCGGGTCGGTCGGTTTTCAGCCATTTCTGAACCTGTCGGGAGAGTTGCGCGACGCGCTGGTATCGGCCGGAGGCGCGATCGTCGCTTCGTTCGAGGCCCGCGCAAAGGAGGCCGGGGTTCCGTTCGAGCCGGTGCTCCGAGAAGGCAACGTCTCGGAGATCCTCGAGGAGGAGGCGCGAGCCTGCAAACTGGCGGCGGTTGGATCCCGGGGAGCGAACGCGGTGCACCGGCGTGGGCTGATCGGCCGGCACGCAGACGATCTGGCCCGCCGGATGCCCACGCCCCTGCTGGTCTCCCCGGCGGAGTACCTCGAATTCCGGGCTCCGATCCTGGCCTGGGACGGCTCTCCAAAATCGAAGAAGGCGCAGTCGCTCGTCGCCGAGCTTGCAGCGCTCCTGAAGCTGCCGGTCCGGGTGCTGACGGCCGACGACGACGAACGGGAAGGCCAGACGCTTCTCGCGGGAGCGGAAGAAGAGCTGCGCTACCGGCGGGTCACCGCGTCGAGCGTCCTCCGCCCGGGCCATCCGGACGAGGCGATCCTCGCCGAGGTTCGAGCCGGAGCGGATCTCGTCGCCATGGGAGCGCACGGGCACGGGCGCGTGGTCGAGCTGGTTTTAGGTTCCACGACCGACCGGGTTTTGCGCGCGGCGACCGTCCCGGTTCTCCTCGCGGGTTGATCAGATTTCCGGGTCCGAGAACATCGTCGCGGCTACCCGGACGATTTCCTCCGCGACACCGCGAGTGCCCGCGACGACGTTCCCGCGCTCCCAGTGGTTGTCGCGGCCGTCGAAGTCGGTGACGCGGCCTCCCGCTTCCTCGATGAGCAGGGATCCGGCCGCGATGTCCCAGATCGACAGTTTGAACTCGAAGAAACCATCGAAGACGCCGGCGGCGACGTTGGCAAGGTCGAGCGCCGCGGAGCCCGCCCTCCGGATCGCGCGGGCGCGCAGGAAAAGGGCTCGAAACAGCGCCAGGTAGAGATCGATCCGCTTCTTCGAACGGAACGGAAACCCGGTCGCGAGAAAGGCGCCGTCCAGGTTCGGCTGCTCCGTCACCCGCAACCGCTCTCCGTTCCGGAAGGCGCCGCCGCCCCGCTCCGCGGCGTACAGCTCCGCGCGCAGCGGATCCCACACGACGCCCGCCACGATCTCCCCTTTCTCGCGGGCGGCCACCGACACGCACCAGAACGGAAAACCCGCGATGAAGTTCGTCGTGCCGTCCAAGGGATCGACGATCCAGATCCGCGCTTCGTCTCCACCGCCGCGCCGGCCCCCCTCCTCGCCCAGAAAGCCGTCGCGGGGAAAGCGCTCCCGGATCCGTGCCGCGATGACCTCCTCGCTCTCTTTGTCGGCCCGCGTCACGAAATCGTTCTTCTTTTTCTCGGAGATCGCGCCGCGCGGGAGGCTCCGCCAGTAACTTTCGAGGATTTCGCCCCCCGCGCGCGCGGCGTCGGCCGCTACGTCGAGGATCGATCCGGTGCTCAACGCGCGCCGCCGTCGGTCGCCGCCATGCGCCGGAATCCGAAGGCGATCGCCTCCCCCGCCGGGCGACCGAGGAAGTTGAAGCTACGGTCGGAGGCTCCGGCGTCCCGGCCGTCGGAGAACGCTTTCCACCAGTAGACGCCCTTCCACCACGTCTGCCCGTTGAGTCCGGCGAAGACCGCACGCACCGATCGGGCGGCGTCCTCCGGCGCGAAAGTGCGGCCCGACTCCTCGTCGTGCGGAGCGATCCAGGCGCTCCGCACCGGAGGGTAACCCGCTTCGGCGAAGATCACCGGCTTGCCCGTCGAGGCGGAGAGCTTCGCGACCGGCTGCGCCGCGCGACGCGCGCCCTCGACGAGCGCGGCGTCGGACGCGTCGAGCGCACTAGACAGAGGGTCGTAGAAGTCCGCGCCGATCGCGTCGAGCGCGTCCCAGAATCGAATCTTCGGCGCGCCGGCCGCCCAGTTGGACGCATAGAGCAGGGTCGCCCCGGTCGCGAGCCGAACGGCGGCGATCGTCTCGCGCCACTCTTTCTCGTGGCCCTCCGTGGCGGCGAGCTCCGTCCCGATGCAGAAGAACACCGCGCCGGACGCTTCCGCGACGATCGCATGGTGGATCGCGAAGCGACGATAGGCCGCGAACCACTTCGCCCAATCCTCCGGCGTTTCCATGGCGATCGATCCGACAAACGCTCCCCCGCCGATCCAGAGCTGTGGCTTGACCATCGCCGTCATCTCGAGGGATCGGGCGTCGGAGACCGCGCGAAGCGTCGCTTCGTCCGTCTCGCCGCGCGGGCTGCGGTGCACGAACTCGAGCACCGGCGAGCGCTCGGTCCGGGAGAACCCATAAGGCATGATCGAAATGGAGTTCACGGACATGCCCGCGAGCCGTCGGAGAGTTTCGAGAGACCGGGGCGACGCGTAGGAACCTTCGACGGAATTGCTCATCGCATACGAGACACCGCGGAGGAAGCCCGACGGCATCGCCCGGCGGGAAGGCACCGAAACCGGTTGCGCGAGCGCGGACCGTCTCCAGCGCGTCAGGGCCGCGGTGAGCTCGCCTTCGCCCGCGGAGTAGATACGCTGGAGTCCCGTGTCGCCTCCTTCCCGGAATCCCGCTTGCAGCCAGGACGCGGCGGCCCCGACGGCACAGATCGGCGAGACGTCTGTGCGGTCGCCGCCCCCGCCGAGGACGTCGCCGACACCCGGATGAACGCCCGCGCGCTCGAGGAAGGAAGCGAAAGAAGCGACTTCTCGACCCCACCAGCGCCCGTAGGCCCGCGCGCCGGCCGCCGCGAGAAGAGTCGGCCTTGCGCGCAGGGCCGGCTCCGCGCCACCGATCGCCGCCGCGGCGAGCACCGGCGAGACGAGGTCCGGCTCCGGGGGCGCAGAGACGTCCACGTCGATCCGCCCGCCGTGGCCCTTCCAGTCAACGTCGGCGGGCCGCGACGAGCCAATGTAGAGCGCCTTGGTCGCCGGATCGGGGTAGAGAAAGACGGTAAGCGCCGGCCGGCTCCGCGAGCCGGCGAGAAACCGCTCGAGGACCGGGCTCCATCGGTCGAACGCCCGGCGATCGCTCTCGCGGAAGCGCCAGACGACGGAGCCCCGCCGCTCGCTCGCGAGATTGGAGAAGAAGCGCTCCCGATCGGCGATCCGGTCGCGCTCGGACGGAGCTTCCAGGCTCGCGGAGAGGAAGCGGAAGATCGAGACGAGCAAGAGGGAGAGGAGCACGCCGCGCGCTCTAGGTTCGGCGCCAGACGATGCGTCCTTCGACGACCGTGGCCGCCGGCGCCCCGACGAGCTCCCAGCCGGCAAAAGGCGTGGAACGACCGAGCGAGCGGAACTTCGCCGGGTCGATCGTCCACCGGTATCGCGGGTCGAAGAGGGTTACGTCGGCCGGCGAGCCCGGCGCGAGCGTCCCTCCCTGGAGGCCGAACGCTTTCGCCGGCCCGGTCGAGAAAAGCTCGACGAAACGATTGAGCGCCAGGCGTCCGGATGCGACGAGCCGGTCGTAGACAACGGCAGCCGCGGTCTCGAGGCCGACGACGCCGAACGGGGCGGCGTCGAACTCGACCGCCTTCTCGTCTTCATGGTGCGGCGCATGGTCGGTCGCGATCGCGTCGATCGTCCCGTCGGCCAGGGCTTCGACGAGCGCAAGGACGTCCGCGGGCTCCCGGAGCGGCGGGTTCATCTTGAAGCGGGTGGAGTACCCGGATCGCGCCACCTCTTCGTCCGTCAGCGTCAGGTGGTGCGGGGTCGCGTCGCAGGTGACCGAGAGCCCTCGCGACTTCGCCTCGCGGATCGATGCGATCGAGAGCGCGGTCGAGAGGTGGCTGAAGTGGATCCTGCCTCCGGCGAGCCGCGCGATCAGGAGGTCCCGCGCGACCGCGGCAGCCTCGGCGACCGCCGGCTGGCCGGCCAGGCCCAGCCGGGTCGAGACGGCACCCTCGTGCATCGGCGCCTGGAGCGAGAGGCTCGAATCCTCCGCGTGCTGGACGACCGGCATCCCAAAGAGCGTCGCGTGCTCGATCGCGCGGCGCAGGAGGTCCCCATCCCGGAGCCAGTCGCCGTCATCGGACAGCGCGACTGCGCCCGCCGCCCGCATCTCGCCGAACTCCGCCAGCTCTTCGCCTTTGCGGCCGCGCGTGATGGCCCCCACGGGATAGACGCGCACCGTTCCGGCTTCGCCGCCCCGCGCCGCAACGAAAGCCGTCACGGTGCGGTTGTCGTTGACCGGGTCCGTGTTCGGCATCGCGCAGATCGCCGTGAAGCCGCCGGCCGCCGCGGCAGCGGCGCCGGACGCGATCGTCTCGGCGTCCTCGCTCCCCGGCTCGCGCAGGTGGGCGTGAAGATCGATGAACCCGGGAAACACGAGAAGCCCGGCCGCGTCGAAGACGAGGGCGTCGGCGGCGGCGAGCCGCTCCTCGACCGCCGCCACCGCGCCGCCGCGCAGAACCAGGTCGAAGGCGCCGTCGCGCCCCGCGGCAGGGTCCACGACCCGGCCGCCCCGGATCAGGAGATCGCGCGTCACGCCCCCTCGCGCTCCCCTTCCCAGGGCCGACCGGTCAGGAGCAGATAGAGAACCGCCATCCGCACGGGCACGCCGTTCGCGACCTGCTCGAGGATGACCGACTGCGGCGAATCGGCGACCTCCGACGAGATCTCGACCCCGCGATTCATCGGGCCCGGATGCATCGCGATGGCCTCCGGGCTCGCTCGCCCCAGGCGCTCCGCCGTCAACCCGTACCGCGCGAAGTACTCCCGCTTCGAGGGAAAGAGGGAGTGTTTCTGCCGCTCCAGCTGCATGCGAAGCATCATCACGACGTCGGCGCCCTCGACCGCGTGGTCGAAGTCGGTCGTCGCTTTCGCGCCGAGCTCCTCGACGCAGGGAGGGAGCAGCGTCGGCGGTCCGCAGACCGTCACTTCCGCTCCCATCCGGGTCAGGAGGAAGACGTTCGATCGCGCGACGCGGGAGTGCGCGATGTCGCCGGCGATGACGACCCGCAGCCCTTCGATCCGCCCGAATCGCCCCCGGATCGTGAGCGCGTCGAGAAGTGCCTGCGTCGGGTGCTCGTGGGCGCCATCGCCGGCGTTGATGACGCCCGCGTCGAGATGCCTCGCGAGGAAGTGGGGAACGCCGGCAGACGAGTGCCGCACGACGATCAGATCGGGCGACATCGCCTGAAGGGTTCGGGCCGTGTCGAGCAGCGACTCCCCCTTCTCGACCGACGTGCCCTTGCCGCCGCTGAAGTTGAGCGAGTCCGCCGAGAGCCACTTCTCCGCGGTCTCGAACGAGAAACGGGTCCGCGTGGACGGCTCGAAGAACAGGTTGACCACCATGCGCCCGCGCAGCGCCGGGACTTTCTTGATCTGCCGCTCCGCGATCGACCGCATCGATTCGGCCGTGTCGAGGAGAAGCGTGATTTCCTCGGCCTCGAGGTGCTCGATCCCGAGGAGATCTTTGGAGCGGAGTGCGGAGATCGCCTGCCGAGCCGGTGTCAAATCGGCCTTATCCCTGGCACCCGACACCGGTCTCCGAACCCTGCCTATGACCCCGGCCTCTCCAGGATCCAGACCTCATCGGCGGCGTCGGTCTCGCGAAACATGACCTTGATGACCTCGCGCTGCGCCGTCGGAACGCTCTTGCCGACGTAGTTCGCCTCGATCGGGAACTCGCGGTGTCCCCGATCGATCAGGACGGCCAGACGGATGGCGCGCGGACGGCCGAGGTCGATGACGCCGTCGAGCGCCGCGCGGATCGTGCGGCCGGTGTAGA
>Ga0207684_10002549_pt1 | contig 18298 bp, 9 predicted proteins | sample KBSK5501metaG_FD_184342 | JGI IMG/M metagenome (GOLD analysis project Ga0207684, IMG submission 184342) | Corn, switchgrass and miscanthus rhizosphere microbial communities from Kellogg Biological Station, Michigan, USA - KBS K5-50-1 metaG... | ecosystem: Host-associated > Plants > Roots >...
TTTGCTCTAATGCCGGCGCTATGCTCTCACTGATTATACCCTCTCTCGCTTTTTCTATGGGAAAATGAATAGTCTCTGTCTGGTTAGACCGGCAAGTCTTGACATACCCCACCAGATAAGCATTCAATGATAGAACTAAAGATAAGCAACATAGGAGTTTATGCACATGGTAGCAATATCCATACAAATTGAAGGACAGAATGGCCTCACCTGGCCCTATTGGAAACGACTTGTTAAAGAAGTCGAAGATCTGGGCTTTGCTGGTCTCTTCCGTTCCGACCACTTCACAAATGCACGACCGCCGGACAAAGATTCGCTCGAAATGGTTGTATCACTCACCTACCTGGCCGATCATACACATCGTATTCACTTTGGGCCGTTAGTCTCGCCCATCTCCTTCCGCCATCCAACGCTGCTGGTTCGTCAAGCCGCAGCGCTGGACGATCTCAGCGGTGGGCGTATGATCCTGGGCCTTGGAGCAGGCTGGCAGGATCGTGAACATCGCTTATTTGGTCATGATCTGGGTGATGTGCCGACCCGCATGGCACGCTTCGAGGAAGGACTCGAGGTCATCACACGCTTATTGAACAGTGACGAACCAGTCACCTACGAGGGAGAATTCTTCCAGTTGCGAGGGGCACTCTTATTGCCGCGTCCTCAACGCTTGAGAGGGCCGGAAATAATGATTGGTGGTAACGGCCCCAAACGCACCTTGCCTCTCGTAGTACGCTACGCCGATATCTGGAACGGGAACTTTCTCTCACCAGAAGCTTTCCTGGAACGCTCAGTCACGCTGGATCAATTGTCGCGTTCAGCCGGACGAAACCCCTCTGAAGTCAAGCGCACTGTGATGCTGAGTCTGACCTTTGGACGTGATATGGCCGAACTTGATCGTCGCTTAAGCTGGCGTCGAGATAGCCCGCAATATGCCGGTAAATCCCTCGATAAGGTAATCGAAGAAATGAGTATGGACGGCACGATCGTTGGTACACCCGACATGATTATCGAGCAGATCAATGCCTATGGAAAAGTAGGCGCTGATGAACTGGTTTTGCAATGGTTTGATCTGGACGACATCGATGGGCTTCGAGCATTCGCCACCAGCGTATTACCAAGATTATAATGGCATTGAACAAACCAATCCGGCCATCCATTCGGGCCGATTATGCAAATTAACAAATTTATCCAGGCATTTGTATGGGTGCCAGCCCTGTCATGCTGAGCGCAGCGAAGCATCTCTCTGCCCAGCACGATAGACCCTTCGCTGCGATCAGGGTGACAGTGGAGGTGCCGATTTATCGTGCACACCGCCGATGTATCGGCTCCCCTCTTGCGTCATAACCCCTCCAACTCTATCGATTGTGTGACCTCCACCAGGCGATCATTCAGAAAAGCGCGCTCTCGCTCATTCAGGCAGAGCTTGAGCGCCTGCGTGTAAGCATCTCTTGCATCGTCCATGCGGCCAGCACGTCGCAGTAAATCAGCGCGAGCAGCATGAAACAGATAATAGTCACTTAACTCCTTCTTCAGGTTTGTTTGATCGAGTAATGCAAGACCCTGAAGAGGGCCATCTGCCATAGCGATGGCTACAGCCCGGTTCAGTTCGATAATGGGAGAAGGGGTCATCCTCATGAGCGCATCATATAATGCGGCAATTTGCGGCCAATCGGTGTCCTCTGGATGTTTTGCCTGTGCATGCAGCGCACTGATAGCTGCTTGCACCTGGTAAGGTCCAGGCTGTCTCATGTGGAGCGCCCGCTCCAGGATGCTTAAACCCTCCTGGATCTTGCCGCTGTCCCAGCGCGAACGGTCCTGGTCTTCGAGCAGCACAAGCTCTCCACCTGGCCCGACACGCGCCTCGCGTCGAGAATCATGAAGCAGCACTAAAGCGAGTAGTCCCAACGCTTCTGGAACTTCATGGTACAGTGACTCCTGGATCAGCAGCGTTGTCAGGAGACGAGCCAGCCGGATGGACTCGTCGCACAGTTCTCGCCGCATCAATTCACTGCCGGACATGGCCATATATCCCTCGTTAAAAATAAGGTACAGGACACAGAGTACGGCATCAACTCGTTCTCCCAGAACACGCGTCTCCGGGACGCGATAAGGAATTCCGGCGTCCCGAATCTTCCGCTTGGCTCGCACCACGCGCTGCGCCATCGTTGGAACGGGTACCAGGAAAGCGCTGGCAATCTCAGTGGTAGACAGACCACCCAGCGTATGTAATGTAAGGGCGACCTGTGCATCTAACGCCAGCGCGGGATGACAGCAGGTGAACATGAGCTTGAGCCGCTCGTCAGGAATTGCAGTATCTTCCATATCCTCTTCTCCTCTCTGCTCATCCTGCTCAAGCAGTGCCTGGAGCAAAACCTGTTTGCGTGCAAGCGTGTTTTCACGACGCAGGCGGTCAATAGCCTTGTGCCTGGCTGTCGTAGTAATCCAGGCGCTCGGATTATAGGGAATACCATCGACCGCCCAGCGTTCAAGTGCCACGAGCAGCGCATCTTGCAGCGCATCCTCGGCCAGCTCGAAATCTCTCACAGTGCCAATCAGGGCGGCGAGAATGCGGTCTGCTTCGCGTGAGAACGTTTCAGATACAACTTGCTGTATCGTATCCATCTGCTTCCTGCTCTTACATGATTTCCATCACTGGCCGAATCTCAATGGAGCCATGCCTGGCGCCAGGAATCTTCGCCGCAATCTCGATAGCTTCGTCGAGGTCGTTGCAGTGAAGCACGAAATAACCACCGAGTTGCTCTTTCGTCTCGGCGAACGGGCCATCCGTCGTCAACGTTTTGCCGTTGCGTACCCGTACAGTTGTTGCAGAATTAGTAGGCATAAGCGCAGCACCAGCCGACACTCCTCGTTTCTCTGACTCAACACTGAAAGCAAAATAGTCCTGGTACTCAGCCGCCTGTTCTTCCCCGCTCCACTGCGATTGGGCAACCTCATCTTGATAGATCAACAGTAAGTAACGCATTACCTTTCCCCTTTCTATAACCGATCGAAATTCAGTCTCTCCGTCTTTTCGGGGGAAATACCCCCGTAGAGTGTCGATTCATCGACACGTGGGCGAGGGCGGTGTGGAGTGGCCGGGTGGGCCTTTATGGTCGCCCGCCGTCCCCCCAAAGGACGTAAATCCTAAGTTGAAAAACAATCATTATTACTCTTCTATGGAAACGACGAATGTGATTCAAGCAAAACGACAATTTGCTTATGTCCTCCCTCCACTAACACTTCCCCCCATCGCACCACCACTCCCCAATGTTGTAGGCATCGCCAAAGGGTCCTGGCAGGTAGTTATGCGTGCCTTTGCGCGCGATCGAGAGGTCTGGCGCGCCGTAGAGCGTGATGAAAGGAAAGTCCGTCAGGTAGATCTCGTGAATCTGACCGAAGAGCTTCTGGCGTAGCCCCTGATCAGTCGTCCCCAGCTCTTGCTTATAGAGGGCATCCAGAGCTGGGTTGCAGTAGAAGTCAATGTTGAATCCCTTGGGCGGAATCTGGTCGCACGAGAGCAGTGAGGAATCGTCGGGGTCATAGCTAAAGTTGCTCTCAAACTCGGCGAGGTCATACCTGCCCGCCACCGCTCCCGTGGGCGGTGACGCCTTCCCCTCAGGCAAGAAGGAACCAAAGAACGTGCGGGCTGGATAGTTCTGAATGTCGAGCTTGATGCCAACCGCTTGGAAGTTGCGTTGCAGGATCGCTTCAGTATCGCTGCGCCACGCATTGTTTGCTGTCGTCGAGAACTCGAACTCCAGACGCTGGCTGCCCCTGGTACGCACCCCATTGAGACTTTTCACCCAGCCGTTGTCATCCAGCAGCTTATTGGCCGCCGTCGGATTAAACTCCGGACAGGACGCAGTAGCCTCATAACCCGGGTGGTAGAACGAGCCATGATCGGTGCACAGTCGCGTGGCGAAGCCATGGCGCGCCATCTGGATCAGCGCCTGGTGATCAATCGCTATCGCCATTGCCTGACGCACTTCTGGATGGCTGGCCAGCACCACGTTGTGAAAGTTGAAATACATCCCCTCGAAGTTGCCAGTGGCGGGAGGGGTGACGAGCGTATAGTGAGTGAGGCGCTGGTACTCCTGCACCTTGCTCGGATCCAGGAACCAGGCCGACGTGATGGTCCCCGCCTGGAGGTCCTGCAGAATGGCGTCCTGCTCGACGATGTCGGCGATGCGGAAGACAACCTTGTCCAGGTAGGGCAGCCCTGCGCTGGCGCGGTAGTAGTGGGGATTGCGCACCAGCGTGTAGTGATCCCCCGGCTTGCTCTCACTCATCAGAAAGGGACCGCTGGTGACCGTGGGGTTCAGATTCTCGGGCGACTTCTTGATGGCCTCGGGCGCCAGCGCACGGAAATGGTGCGCCGGCAGGGGGGCCATCAAGCCATCTACCCATAGCGCCGCGAGGAATGGAGCGAAGGGTTGTTTGAGGTGGAAAGTGATCGAGAGGTGGTCTGCTGAGACGTCTGCCGAGGTGATCAGGTTCAAGCCCAGGGTACTAGCAGCCCCGAACTTGGGGTTGCGCCAGAGCTGCCAGGTGTAGTCCACATCGCGGGCATCGTAGGGTTGGCCATCCGACCACACCAGGTGGGATCGTAGATGGAACGTCCAGGTCGTGGCGTCGGCGCTGATGCCCCCATTCTGCACCTTGGGTACCTCGGTTACCGCCCCGGGGTGAATCATGCCTTGTGCATCACCATAGAAGAGGGGCAGGTATAGCGCATCGTCGATTATCGGCACGAAAGGCTCCCCCGAGCCATTGGGGAGGAGCGAATCGGGATCGAGAAAGAAGTCGTCCGTCCAGGTGCCTCCCCTCACCACAGTGGGTGTATTGGCACCGCTGTGTGTGCCCAGCACTCCATAGTGCGCTAGCAGGCTCACACTCCCCAGGACACCCCCTGCGATGACCACCACCGCCAGTCCAATAAGAAGCCCTACCATGGTTCGAGAAACTCGTCTAGCCTTTGGATGGACCGGCATGGTGGGCTCCAGGGGAGCGTGTACGACAGCAGCCTTGGGTGCAACGAATTGGCCCCGCTGCGGCGCCTCGGCCGCTGCTCCACTCTGGGGTGTGTCGAGGCCGTTTGGCGCCAGGGAGTCCGGGTACGCGGTCGGATTGAGAGCTTCCCCAGGCAGATCAGCAGACGGGGTCGACTCTGTTGGGAGAACGGGGTGACTGGGCGCCACCGCCACCGTGTCATAGTCTGTTGCAGCAGCCGAACCGAGGGCGGACTGCTCGCTGGCAAGCTGCGCGGTCGGGGTCAGGGCACGCAGGCTGGCCTGCTCGAGGGCTGCGCTAAATGCAGCCACCGAGGCAAAACGCGCTTTCGGGTCTTTCGCCAAAGCTCGCAATACCACCTGCTCGACCTCAGCTGGTATCGCCGGAACACGCTCCCGTAGCGGGATGGGTGGCATACTCAAGTGTTGAGCCATCACCTCGCTCACCGACCCCTCAAAGGGGCGCTCGCCACACAGCCATTCATAGACCACCACACCCAGGGCATACTGGTCGCTGGCCGGGCGCGGGTGCCCCTCGATCTGCTCGGGGGCCATGTAAGCCAGCGTGCCGGACGTCCCCTGTGCACTCGCAGTGAGCGAGGACGAGCCATGGGCGATGGTGGCAATGCCAAAATCCGAGAGCAGCACCTCCTGGTGTTGCCCGATCAGCATATTCTCCGGCTTCACATCGCGATGGATAAACTTCTTGTCATGCGCGTACTGCAAGGCCGCTGCCACCTGCTTCAGAGAGGAAATGATCTGAGGTATGGGTACCAGGCTCCCCCTGGGATAGCGCTGTCGCAAAGAGCCGTTGGGGGCATAATCCATCACTAAAAAAGGCACACCCTCCTGCACGTCAAAATCGAAGACACGCACAATCGAGGGGTGAGCCAGTCTGGCAATCGTCTGGGCTTCTTGCTGGAAATGCTCGGCCTCGTCGCCTGTCAGGTGCGTGTGCAGTACCTTGATAGCCGCCTGCAGATCTAGCCGTACATGCTGCCCCAGGTATAACTCTGCGTAGCCGCCCTGTCCCAACAAGGCGACCAGCCGGTAATTGCCAAATTGCTGTCCAAGATGGTCTGCCACCATTGGCCTCCTAACGTCCAATCCGAGGCAACGATTTCAGTGAAAGTTGATCGATTGTCCAGCTAAGCATAAGTGTATTGTAAAGAGGAAAAGTAAATACGTCAAGCTAATAAGGGATTGTCTTCTGAGGTAGAATGAGGTATGCTTTCATGTGTTGAGACTATATGTCACAGCTCATTTGTTCATGTCTATGATCCAGGCATTTGCTGACCAGGAGAGCACCTTGCATACTCACTATTGACGCTGAACCGCTTCACATAATCCGTACAGAAGATATTGCCTCATTTGCATTCGCGCAGGTGAGCTCTTCTTCTCTTGTTTTACGTCATCCGTTCAGGTATGGCTCTCCAGTTGGTTATGCCCTGCTCCTCTCTGCGCTCGCGCTCCGCCTTCTCCTTTTTGCAGATGTACTTCCTTTTATGCATCCTGAGCGAAGCTAGACGCACCAGCGTCGTTGGATGCGTGTCTTTCAAGAGATCTACTCCATGATGTTTTCATTGTCCCTGCATTGAATGCCGGGGCAGTTACATGCGAGCAATTACACACGAAGGGAGAACGTTGAGCATGTTTTTTATTCCCGATGAATTTGCATGTAAAATGATCGCACTCGGTGGGGCGGAAGGTCACGCCTGGATCGATCGCCTCTCTGGCATCCTGGCTGCCTGTGAGCAGCGCTGGGGGCTCACTATCAGTCCGCCTTTTGACCTTTCCTACAATTACGTTGCTCCAGCTCTACGCAGCGATGGCACACCTGTCGTCGTGAAAGCATGTTTACCGAACGGCGAGACGACTCAAGTCGAAGCGCTACGGCTCTTTGATGGTCAAGGGATGGTGCGGCTGCTGGCATGGGATCCTGATGACGAGGTGATGCTGCTGGAGCGGCTGCGGCCAGGCACATTCTTGAGTACCGAAGAGGACGACGAAAAAGCGAACGCTATAGCCGCTTCTGTCATGCGCCAATTCTGGCGAACGGTGCCACCTGGGCATGCGTTTCCCTCCGTCAGCGACTGGGGGAAAGGCTTCGTCCGTCTGCGGCAGCACTACGGGGGAGGGTGTGGTCCCTTTCCCGTTGCTTTGCTGGAGGAGGCGGAAACACTCTTTGCCGAGCTCAATGCCTCCATGGCGGAGCCGGTCTTACTGCACGGGGACCTGCACCACGAGAATATCCTGGCGGCAGAGCGCGAGCCGTGGCTGGCAATCGACCCCAAGGGTGTCGTCGGTGAGCCAGCCTATGAGACAGGAGCGCTGTTACGCAACCAGTTGTCAGTGGTACTCGAGGCTCCACAGCCAGGCCGCATCATGGCACGCCGCGTGGATCAACTGTCGGATGAACTGAGTATTGATCGCGCAAGAGTACGCGGCTGGGCACTGGCGCAGGCGGTGCTGTCCGTCTGGTGGGACATCGAGGATTTTGGCCACCTTGGGGACTACGATGTGGCAACACTCGCTTGCGCCGAGCTACTTGCGACGATCAAAGACTAAATAGAAAGAAGCAGAAGGAGAAACAACCACTATGGCAAAGATCAGACCAATGGAAGAACGCGATGCTGAGCGTGTTCGCGACCTATGGCTCCAGATGTGTGCGGAAGCGGGAACTCCGCTTCCGGCCACGTCATCGCAACGTATTCTTGCCAATCTCAGACAGTATGCGACACACCAGTCGGTACATTGCTTTGTTGCTGAAGAACAGCAGATCATCATCGGATTTGTCACCTGTTGTGTATCAGGTCATCCGGTGATGCCTGGATTGTCGGGAGAGATCGAAGAACTCTATGTGGAGGCACGCCGGCAAGAAGTTCAATCTGACCTGGTGAGACAAGCCGTAACTTTCTTGCAGGCGCGGGGAGCAGGAAATATTCATACGAGGATCTGCGTTGGAAAGGAATGCCCGGAGGAAGAGGAGCTGAGGTCTTTCTGGCAATCGCTCGGGTGGGAGAATGATATGACCATCTACTCCATCTACAGCAATATCCCAGGAGATCCAGCCCTCCAGCGCATATGGGACGAGTACCAGGCTCACAGCTAGTGTTGAAAAAGTGGAGAATTTCGGGAGATATCACCAGTGCCACGGCAGGAGGCGCAGCCTCCTGCACCTCCCTTTCCCGGGGCGTGCCCTTGCGGCTGCCCTGGGGATAGGGTGGCGGCCTTGCGACAAAATCATCCAATAAGCCGTAGGAGCCGATTTATCGTGCTCACCGCCGATTTATCGGCCACTACACCTTGATCCACCCTACTTTAATCGCCATCGCAGTTGATCCGCCTTGTGCAATATCCGCTCCATGATATTGCGCCTGATTCGATAAATTTCATTCACATCACTCCACACCCGCGGACAGAAACGCATAATCTCCCTGGGCTTGAGACCACAGTGGAAGAGCAAGTAAGCCAACCGCTGCTCACGCTCATCGACAAGCATTGTCTGTAGGATCTCCCACACCTCACTGCTGTCGGTTGTAGCTTCCACGTATGGTTCCCCTGCTTCTCCCGGCTCAGGTAACGTGACTTCTCCTGGCCGCTCATAGGCTCGCAGCGTATCCAGGATGACTCCATTCAGACTCGCACGCAGGTAGTGCAACGCGGCAGCCAGCATGTTGAATTCCACTCGTTGAGTCAAGGTGGTAGCCCGCCAAAAACGCTCAAATGTCTGAGCGACATAATTCTCTTCACTTTCCAGGCGCAGGGCAACCTCTCTCTTTGGATGACGACGCAGCCAGCTATAAACCAACCCACTGAAGCAGTGTTGCAACCCTATCCAGGCTTCCTGCTCCCCTTGCACAATCGCCCGCTGTAGCAATTCGAGACCATACTTATCAGTCCACTGTTCACCTCGACGAAAGTTGTCGATCTCCTTCGAGCACTGTGCTGCAAGAACTGGGATACTCATCGCCTCGCATGTTGCCTCTTTGAAAGAAGAGGCAGGTGTTGATAGCTCAATCGTAGTGCTTTGTAAAGCTGTACGTTGTTCTTCTTCCTCGACGCTGGATGTGTCGGATGCATCCTTTTTCATGCTCATCCCCCTTTCAGTGTCCCCTTTGAGCTGGTGATTTTATCACGCACCTGTTCTTGCGTTCATCGGTTTGAACTTCTCGCTCCAAGTCTACCTGCTCACACGTTTCTGCACATCTGTCGAATGACCCATTCTTGTTACTTATCTGATACCATCGGCATATGACCAAACAGTGGCCGCCTCCAGGAAGTTCTGAGTAGAATCACCTATATTGGCATTGAATAAAATAAGCTGGACAGCCGTAGGGGCCGATTTATCGCGCCCAGCGCCGATTCATCGGCCCTCGCTGGATTTCCACTATCCAGATTATTGTGTTTAAAGTCATAATATATGAACAACAACAAGACGTCAGATGTCCTATGGCAACAGCAATGAAAACCACCGGAGGTAGATAGGTGTTTTTGTCAAGTGAATATTCTATTGAGTAACCATAAGCTTGTGAGATAGCAGACGAAATATTATACTCAAATTTAGCATACAGCTACAGCATATGTTGACACTATGAATTTACCCTGTGAGAATGCTGAGATGAAACTGAGAACGGTTGAAAGAAGGAGGAGAATAGGGTCGGGCAATTGGAGCGACATCTCACTTGTTTGTAATCACTCGAATGTTGAAGTTCTACCCACAGTAGAGTATAGTGAATATGACAGAATTCACTAAAGTGTATCAATGCACTCATTGAAAGTAGTGTCTGTGAATAATCACGAAATATGCTCTAATGTACGTGGTGTACAGGCCGACCGCGAGGGTTACCCCTACATTCCTCAGCCCACTGCTCCTACATGAAATGTAGGGGCACCCCTTGCGGGTGCCCGGCAAGGTAACCTGCCGCTAAACGCTTGCCCGGAAAGCGTAAGCCCGGTTCGTATATCATTCACAGACTGTGCCTTTGTAAGTAATGGTCCTTTATATCCCAAAATCGTTAGCGAACGTAACACAATTTCCATAAGGAGACAGGGATGAGCGAGCGTGTGGGACAACAGCTTGGCAACTATCGACTGCTCAATCTGATCGGTAGGGGTAACTTTGCCGAAGTCTATCTTGGTGAACACCTGCTTCTCAACACGCAGGCAGCCATCAAAGTGCTGCGTACCCACTTTACAAGTGAGGATGAAGAGCGATTCTACTCAGAGGCACGCACAGTCGCTCGCCTCACGCATCCCCATATCGTGCGTATCCTCGATTTTGACGTTGAAGAAGGCATCCCTTTACTCGTTATGGAGTATGCCCCCAATGGAACATTGCGTCAGCGTCACCCGAGAGGTACGAGGGTGCCATTAGACATCATTGTCTCGTACGTCAAGCAAATAGCCGAAGCATTGCACTATCTGCATGAGCAAAAACTGATCCATCGTGATGTCAAACCGGAAAGCATGCTGCTGGGGCGTAACGATGAGGTCTTACTCGCCGAATTTGGCACTGCCATCATTGCCCAGAGCACCCGTTCAGCCCAGACCAGGCAGCCTCAGGAATTGGCTGAGTCCGTCGTATATATGGCGCCTGAGCAACTGATGGGTAAACCACGTCCTGCCAGCGATCAGTATGCCCTGGCTGTGGTGGTCTACGAGTGGCTCAGTGGCGACCCTCCTTTTACAGGATCGATTCCGCAGATAGCAAATCAGCATCTATCAACTCCTCCACCTCCCTTGCATACAAAGGTTCCGGCAATCTCATCTGCTGTTGAGCATGTCGTCCTGAAGGCACTGTCCAAGGAGCCCCAGCAGCGTTTTGCGAATGTACAGGACTTTGCCATAGCTCTAAAGGAGGCCTTGGATGCAGAATCGGCAGGTCGAACACTCTTTGCTCCCTCTGAACATCCGGCCGAAAGTGGGCAGAGTAAATCTGCCGCGCGTAACCTCCCGTCTGGGACAGTCACCCTGCTCTTTACCGACATCGAGGGATCCACATACCTGCTCCAGCAATTGGGTGACCGCTACGCCAGTGTGCTGGCAGAGTGCCGGCAACTATTGCGGTCGACGATCCAGGAGTGGAATGGCCACGAGGTCGATACACAGGGAGATGGCTTCTTAATAGCCTTTGCTCGCGCCACGGACGCTGTGTCAGCGGCGGTGGAGGTGCAGCGCTCCCTCGCCTCTCATCCATGGCCGGAAGGCGTGCATGTGCGTATTCGCATGGGCTTGCACACCGGTGAGCCAACGCTGACACCCGAAGGCTACGTTGGCCTGGATGTGCACCGGGCCGCGCGTATCATGAGCGCCGGTCACGGTGGGCAGGTGCTGCTTTCCCAGGTAACCTGTGACCTGGTGGAGCAGTATCTGCCGGATGATGTAAACCTGCGCGATCTGGGGGAGTACCATCTCAAGGATCTGGGACGCCCTAGACGCCTCGTCCAGTTAGTCATCTCGGGCTTGCATGCCGACTTCCCACGCCTGAGAACGCTTGATATATATCCCAACAACCTGCCCATCCAGCTCACACCGTTCATCGGGCGCGAGCAAGAACTGGCGATCGTCCAACAACTGCTGCGCCGCGATGATGTGCGCTTGCTCACCCTGACAGGTCCGGGTGGCACAGGCAAGACTCGCTTAGGGTTACAGGTAGCAGCAGAATTGAGCGACCTCTTCACCGATGGAGTCTTTTTCGTGAATCTGGCTCCCGTGAGCGACCCGGCTCTGGTTCTGTCTACCATTGCCCAGACGCTCGACATCCGGGAAGTAACTGGCCAGCCATTGCTTGAGCGCCTGCGGGAAGAGTTACAACAACAGCAGAGGTTGCTGCTCCTGGATAACTTTGAGCAGGTAGTGGACGCAAGCGTACAGGTAGTAGACTTGCTAACTGCCTGCCCCAAACTCAAGGTACTGGTAACGAGTCGAGAGGTGCTGCATCTGCAAGCCGAACACGAGTTCCCGGTACCACCGCTGGCGCTACCTGATCCCAAACGCCTGCCCGATCTTGCAGTGCTCTCACACAACGCGGCAGTAGCGCTTTTCCTCCATCGCGCTCGGGCGATCAAGCCCGACTTCGAGTTGACCAACGCTAACGCCAGGGCCATCGCGGAGATCTGTGTGCGCCTGGATGGGCTTCCGCTGGCGATAGAATTGGCGGCTGCTCGCATGAAACTGCTTCCACCACAGGCGTTGCTCGCGCGACTGGATCAACGGTTAGCTGTATTGACAGCCGCCTCGCGAGATCATCCGGCACGACAGCAGACGCTGCGCAACACGATTGCGTGGAGCTATAACCTGTTAGATGCAGCGGAGCAGCGGCTCTTCCGGCGTCTCTCCGTCTTCGTCAATGGTTGTACTTTGCAGGCAATCGAGGCAGTCTGCGCCGCACCTGGCAACGGTGACGAAGCAGGACAGGCCCTGGACAAAGTCGCCTCTCTCGTCGATAAGAGCCTGTTGCAGCAAACTGAGCAGGAGGGAGGTGAGCCACGCTTCGTGATGCTGGAGACGATCCGCGAATACGGCCTGGAGCGCCTGGCCGTTAATAGGGAGATGGAGGCCACACGGAAAGCGCATGCTACATATTTCGTGGCGCTGGCAGAGGAAGCGGAACCGCAACTTCTAGGTCAGCAGCAGGTCGTTTGGTTGGAGCGCCTGGACCGGGAACACGAAAACCTGCGCGCGGCTCTGCGATGGTTGCTAGAGCAAGGGGAGGATGGACACAGCATAGAGATAGCCTTGCGCCTGGGTGCAGCGTTGGAGCAGTTCTGGGTGATACGTGGTTACCATAGTGAGGGACGCACCTTTCTGGAGAGGGCGCTGGCTGCACGCGAAGGAGTTGCGGCGCTTGTGCAAGCAAAGGCACTTAGCACTGCTGGGAGGCTAGCTCTCAATCAAGGTGACATAGATCAGGGGGAGATGCTGTGCCAGGAGAGCCTGGCGCTATGCCGCGAGCTTGGAGACACATCTGGTATCGCACTTTCGCTCCAGCGATTGGCAGTAATTGCCTGGATAAGGAATAAAACGGCAATAGCCCGCTCACTCACTGAAGAGGCCTTGACACTTTGGAGAGAAGTTGGCGATAAGGCTTACGTCGCCTGGGCGCTTAGCTGGCTGTCGTATATGGCCAGTCAACAAGGCGAGTATGCCAGAGCACTGGCCTTGTGTGAAGAGAGCCTGGCGCTAAATAGGCAGCTCGAGAACAAGATAGGCACGGCTGACGTACTCTGCAGGTTGGCAGAGGCGCGCTATGTTTCCCAAAGCGATCCTGAGCTGATCCTTCCTTTGCTGGAGGAATCGCTTGCCCTCTCCAGGGACGTGGGCGACAAGATGGGGCTTGCTATGTGCCTCCGTCTCTGGGGACAGCTCGCTCTCAGTCAGGGCAACGCTGCCGAGGCTCGCTCACTCACCGAGGAGAGCCTGGCACTGTTCAGAGAAATAGGGGACCGGCCAAATACAGCCTTAGTGCTCTGCTTGTTAGCGAGGGTGGAAGCAAGCCAGGGAAACTATGCTACAGCGCGTACCCTTTACGAACAGAGTTTGGCCTCAGCGGCAAGAGGCGTAGACAACATGGGGTTGATCGCTTCCTGCCTGGAAGGATTGGCGGTCGTGGTCGCGGCAGAGGGAGAACTAATCTGGGCAGCACGACTCTGGGGGGCAGCAGAAGCCCATCGCGAGGTCATCGGTGCTCCCTTGCCACCTGTCGAGCTTCCTGCCTATGAAGGCGCTATCTCCGCAGCAAGCTCCCACCTTGGAGAAAAAATCTTCGCTGTTGCCTGGGCCGAGGGGCGCACCATGGCGCCAGAGCAAGCCCTCGCCGCCCAGACATCAGTAACGCTCCCCCAGCCACTGCCAACAACGCCATCATCGACTCACCCGGCAAAGCCGTCGGCCACTTATCCCGACAGCCTGACCGCCCGTGAAGTCGAGGTCTTGCGCCTGCTGGCACAGGGACTGACCGATGCACACATCGCCGAGCAACTAGTGATCAGTCCTCGCACCGTCAACAACCACCTGACCTCGATCTATAGCAAAATCCAGGTTTCCTCCCGCAGCGCCGCCACCCGCTACGCCATCGAGCACCAACTCAACTAGCTATCCCCTTTTGGTTTTAAGCAATCTGAGAGGGTTTACAAAGACTCGCCGTACAGTTCTCCAGGGGGAGACGTCATCACGACTGGCTCCGCCCATCGTGTGTTTCATAAAAAAGTGGTACATGGCTTCACTGGCATTGGGACCCCGAGGATCGGTATAGGCAACGGCGGGATTGCCTCCCGACCAGGCATGCCCCAACCCGGAGATTTTCCAGTAGTGTTGGACGTCTCTTCCCGTGTGATCTTTCCATGTATACACTGTGTAAGAGTGCCCTCCTGGGACCTGTCCAGAAGTAATAGTGGTTGGATTGTTAAAGTCAGCAACATACAGACCCTGCGATGCCAGCTGATTCGTCTGCATCCATTGCTGAACAACCTGGTCCCCATTGAGAGGCGGAACGATTTTGTCACGTGTGCCTTGAAAAACAAGGGTAGGCATCATACGCTTGTGGCTTCCCATGGCCTCAAATGCTTTTCGCCCTTGTTTAACGGGGTCGGGACCTCTTCTTCGCAGCACTTTGAGGCCACTGATGATATTGGTGACGGCTTGATATTCTACCCCTGAGTGCACACCAATTGCCGCAAAGATGTCCGGGTAGGTCGCTCCCAGGATGACAGCCATTGCTGCTCCAGCAGAGGCGCCAACGACATAGACCCGGCTGCTATCAATCGTCCAGTGCGACGTCTTCTCTCTGATTTCCTGGACCATGTGAGCAATCATTGCCGGTTCCCCGCGGCCACGACATTGATGGGAAGATTGAAACCAGTTCCAACAGCGGGTTGGGTTAGACCTGCGCGTCTGCTGCGGATAGAGGACAATGAACCCATACTGCTCTGCCAGTTGATTCATCCCTGTTCCAGCAGCGAAGTCAGCTGCTGTCTGTGTACACCCATGTAACAGGACAAGCAGCGGAACTGCTGTTCCAGGGTGATAGGTAGTCGGCGTATACACAAAATACGGGTGATTGCCGTTAGCATCTTTGTATAGGTACTGTTGCCACATAGCTTTCTGAACTCCTGGGAGTGTTGGTCCTTTCTTCCCATGTTTCTGTCACACATCTACATTTAGATGTATGATGCATATATATTATTATTGCATCTATTATCCTTTTGTCAAGCTTTTGGGATGAATGGTTCACACGGGGTATAGTGGCAAGCAGTACTTCTTCATGAAGGAGAATGTATTCTGCGTCTCATCTTTACAGGTAGTCTCCCGTCTTTGTGTTGATGTACAATGTCGTAAGTAATAACACGAAGGAGACAAACTGACTCTGTGTCATCTGTCTAATATCGTGGCCGTTTTCTGCCAAATAACTTGCCAACGATGGCTTTGAGAAGCCCATTGAGGCGATTTTTGATGAACGTTTCTGCCGCATAATGTGTCGAGATACGTCTCGCTCTTTTTTTCATATGCGTGTGCCAAGATGGAATCCTCCAAATTTGTCACATAAAATGGCCTGCACCCATTAAGAGTGCCTCCTAGAGAGGCATCATAGAGAGATATTATTTTCTGCCATAAAAAATAATGGCCGAAACCCTAGCAACAGAAAGCTGTCAACTAGCGCCACGGTGCTTTGCCAGAGCCTAGCTATGATTCAATCATGCTGCTGAAAATAAAATCAGCTTCTTCTGGCAGAGCTAACTAGAACTTTCAGAACTCTTTCTCTTTGTCGTACTTTCTTCAGCATCCGGTGGCGTAATCATACCTGCCAGCGTGGCAAAAACGAAGCTATACTGTTCCAAGGGCAGGAACGGCCTTCCCCCGATCCCTGCTGCCTGACTCCACTAAGCTTGCCTCCTCGCCTAACACTTCCCCCTATCGCACCACCACTCCCAGATCTTGATCGTCTCGAACGCAATGGGGCTGGGCTGGTAGTTGTGAGTCCCCTTGCGCGCGATCGAGAGCTCTGTCGTGCTGTAGAGCACGATGAAAGGGAAGTCCGTCAGGTAGATCTGGTGGATCTTTGTGAAGAGCTGCTGCCGCAGTCCCGGTTCCGCTGTCGCCAGTTCCTGCCTGTAGAGGGCATCCAAGGCAGGGTTGCAGTAGAAGGTAAGGTTTTCTCCCTTGGGCGGAAACTGGTCACACAAGAGTATCCAGGAATCGTCGGGGTCATAACCATAGTCGGTCGCATACTCGGCGATGTCATACCTGCCCGCCACGGCTCCCGTAGGCGGTGATGCTTTCCCCCCAGACAAGAAAGGGCCAAAGAACGTATTGCCAGGATAGTTCTGGATGTCGAGCTGGATGCCGATCGCCTTGAGATCGCGCTGAATGATCGCTTCAACAGCAGTGCGGTATGGATTGGCTGAGAGCGCCGTTGAGTACTCGAACTCCAGGCGCTGGTTGCCCCTGGCGCGCACCCCATCAGGGCCTTTCACCCAGCCGTTGTCCTCCAGCAGTTTCTTGGCGGCTGCAGGATCAAACACCGGACAGGGCGCACCCGGCTCATAGCCCGGATGGTAGAACGAGCCATGGTCGGTGCACAGCGGACCGGCGAGTCCCTGGGGTAACGCCTCGATCAAGGCCTGGTGATCGATCGCTATCGCCATCGCCTGGCGCACCTCCAGGTGGCTGGCCAGGACCTGGTTGTGAAAGTTGAAGTACAGCGCCTCGAAGCTGGCTTTGGTGGGAGGCGTGACGAGCGTATACTTGCTGAGGCGCTGGTACGCCTGCACCTTGCGTATATCCAGGAACCAGGACGAAGTGATGGTTCCTGCCTGCAGATCTTTGAGGATGGTGTCCGGATCGGCGACGCGGAAGATGACCTTGTCCAGGTAGGGAAGGCCTTCGTTGGCGCGGTAGTACCTGGGATTGCGCACCAGCGTGATGTGGTCGCCTGGCACTCTCATCTTCAGCAGAAAGGGGCCGCTCGTGACCTGCGGGCTATGGTTGTCGGAAGACTGCTTGATAGCCTCGGGAGCCACCCGGCTGAAATGGTGTGCGGGCAGCGGGGCAAAGTAGCCATCCACCCAGAACTGGAGGAAAGGGGCATAGGCTTGCTTGAGGTGGAAGGTGATCGAGAGGCGGTCCGCCGAGACGTCTGCCGAGGTGATCAGTTCGTAGCCCTGGGTAGTGGTGGCACCAAATTTGGGGTTGAGCCAGAGCTTCCAGCTGTAGTCCACGTCGCGCGCATCGTAGGGCTGGCCATCCGACCACACCAGGCCCGGTCGCAGATGAAAGGTCCAGGCGGTGGCGTCGGCGCTGATGCCGCGATTCCGCACGGTGGGGATTTCGCTCGCCGCACCGGGATGAATCACGCCCTGCGCATCCCCGTAGAAGAGGGGCAGGTACAGCGCCTGATCGACTAGACCCGTTATAAATAAAGTTTGCGCCGTGCCATTGGGAATGAGTGAATCTGGATCACGAATGAGGCCGTCCGTCCAGGTACCTCCACGCACCGGGCTAGCGCTGTTGGCATCGCTTCCCGTGCCTATCACCCCAAAATGAGCGAGCAGACTGTAACTTCCTAACACTCCACCCGCGATGATCACGACCACCAATCCAATCAGCAATGCTGCACTCCTTCTCGGGAGACGCCTGGCCTTGCGCTGGACTGGCAACGTTGGCTCCAGTGGAGGTGACACGGCACCAGCCTTGGGTGGAACCAATTGACCCCGCTGCGGAATCTCGGACGTAGCTCCACTCTGGGGTGTATCGAGTCCTTGTGGTGCCGAGGAGCCTGGGTACACCGTTGGCTCGAGAGCCTCCACTGGCAGATCGGCAGATGGAGTCGTCTCCGTTGGGAGCACGAGGTGACTCGGCGCAACCGCCACTGTGTCATAGCCTGTTGCCGCAGCCGGACCGAGGGTGGGCTGCGCGCCGGCAAGCTGCGCGGTAGGAGTGAGAGCGCGCTGGCTGGCCTGCTCCAAGGCCGCGCTAAAGGCTGCCACCGTAGCAAAACGTTCTTTGGGGTCCTTTGCCAAAGCACGCAGCACCACCTGCTCGACCTCTGGTGGGATCGCCGGAATGCGCTCGCGCAGCGGCAGGGGTGGCATGCTCAAATGTTGAGCCATCACCTCGCTCACCGACCCCTCAAACGGGCGCTCGCCACACAACCATTCGTAGACCACCACACCCAGGGCATACTGGTCGCTGGCCGGGCGCGGGTGCCCCTCGATCTGCTCGGGGGCCATGTAAGCCAGCGTGCCGGACGTCCCCTGTGCACTTTCATTGAACGAGGAGGTGTTATGGGCGAT
>Ga0207684_10002550_pt1 | contig 18293 bp, 14 predicted proteins | sample KBSK5501metaG_FD_184342 | JGI IMG/M metagenome (GOLD analysis project Ga0207684, IMG submission 184342) | Corn, switchgrass and miscanthus rhizosphere microbial communities from Kellogg Biological Station, Michigan, USA - KBS K5-50-1 metaG... | ecosystem: Host-associated > Plants > Roots >...
GGGCCGCCCACTTGTTGCGCTTGGCCAGTCCGGTGAAATCGTCGATCTCGTCTCCCTCCAGCCCGCCGCGCCGCAGCATCGTCACCACCGTGAAGGCGCCGAGGTTCATGAACGCATAGATAGCCAGGTAGAGCATCACGCTGGCCATGCCGAAGGCGTCGGCGACGACCACGCCGATCAGCGCATAGCCCGCGTGCGCGATGCTCGAGTAAGCCAGCATGCGTTTGATGTTGGTCTGGACGATCGCGACGACGTTGCCCAGGATCATGGTCGCCACGCAGACGACGATGAGCAGCATCCGCCACTCTTCCTTGAGCCCCCCCAGCGCTTCCATGAAGACCCGGATGAAGGCCGCGAAGCTGGCGGCCTTGGAGGCCACGGCCATGTAGGCCGTCACCGAGGTGGGCGAGCCCTCGTACACGTCCGGCGTCCACATGTGAAACGGCACCGCCGCGACCTTGAAACCGAACCCGACGATGAGGAGACTCATCGCGAGGAGCAGGATCGGATCGCCGGAGGGGAGGGCCGCGATGCCCTCGCGGACGCCCGCCAGCGTGGTGCTCCCGGTGCGGCCGAAGAGCAGCGAGATGCCGTAGAGGAGAATGCCGGAGGAGAACGAGCCCAGGATGAAGTATTTGGCCGCGGCTTCCAGCGGGCGGAGCTCGTACCGCTTGAAGCCGGCCATCACGTACAACGAGAGCGACATCAGCTCGAGACCGAGATAGATGACGAGCAGGTCGGCGCCCGATACCATCACCATCATCCCTGAGAGCGAGAGCAGGATGAAGGCATAGAACTCCGGCAGATCGATCTCTTCCAGCTTCAGGTAAGCCTTGGCCATCAGGATGACGAGCGCGGAAGCGACGATCAGCAGCAGCTTCCAGAAGATCCCGTAGGCGTCCAGGACGTACAATCCGCTGAACGCGCGGCGCGGGAAACCGGTGAGCGGCCCCATGAGCACATAGCTCACCACGAAGGCGGTAGCCAAGGCGGCCAGGCTCACGTAGGCCAGCCAGTCTTTGCGGTCCTTGGGAGTCAAGGGATCCAAGACCAGCACGAGGCAGCCGGCCGTCATGACCAGCAGCTCAGGGAGGATCGCGAGGAGGTCGGCCGTCGACACGAAGGTCATGGCAAACCACTCCCTCGATCCATCAGGACAAAGACCTGCTCAATGCTGGCGTGCATGGGCGTCAGGAAAAGGTTCGGGAAGACGCCGATCCAGAAGATGAGGATGATCAAAGGAACCAGCGTCGCCATCTCGCACCAGTTCAGGTCGGGCAGCCACGCCGTCTTCTCGCTCGGCACGCCGAAGGCGACCCGCTGGACCATCCAGAGGAGGTACACCGCCGCGAGAATGATGCCGAGCGTCGCCACCACCGCCATGGCTTTGTTGTAAATGAAGCTGCCCACCAGCACGAGGAACTCGCTGATGAAGTTGTTGGTGCCCGGCAGGCCGAGCGAGGACAGGGCGAAGATCACGAGGCACGCGGCGTAGCGGGGCATCGGCTTGGACAGCCCGCCGTTGTCGGCGATCAGCCGGCTGTGCGTCCGCTCGTAAATCAGGCCCACACAGAGGAACAGCCCGCCGGTCGTGATGCCGTGGTTGAGCATCTGGAGGAGCGCGCCCTCCGCTCCTTGTGTATTGAAGACAAAGATGCCGAGGGTCACGAAGCCCATGTGGCTCACGCTGGAATAGGCGATGAGCTTTTTGAGATCGCTTTGGGCCAGCGCCATGTAGGCGCCATAGAGGATGGCGATGACGGAAAGCGCCAGCACCACCGGCGTGAATCGCACGGACGCATCGGGGAGCATCGGCAGGCTGAACCGCAGGAACCCGTAGGCTCCCATCTTCAAGAGGATGCTGGCCAGGATCACGCTGCCCGCAGTGGGCGCTTCGACGTGCGCATCCGGCAGCCAGGTATGGAACGGGAACATGGGGACCTTCACTGCAAAGGCGATGAAGAAGGCCCAGAAGAGCCACGCCTGCATGTGATCGCTGTAGTGCGCGCGGCTCAACGCGAGGATGTCGAACGTGTGGCCGCCCTGGAAGTACAGTACGATGATGGCCACCAGCAGCAAGAGGCTGCCGGCCAGGGTGTAGAGGAAGAACTTGATCGCGGCGTAGATCCGGTTGGGTCCGCCCCAGACACCGATGAGGAGGTACATGGGAATCAGCATGGCCTCCCAGAAAACGTAGAAGAGCACGAAGTTCAGCGCGCAGAAGACTCCCACCAGCGCGGTCTCCATGACCAGCAGGGTGATCATGAATTCCCGCATGCGGGACGTGATCGCGGTCCAGGAACAGACCACGCAGATCGGTGTGAGCAGCGTCGTCAGCAGCACCAGCCACAGGCTGATCCCGTCGATCCCCACGGCATAGCTGATCGAGGGCGTCGTAATCCACGGGACGACCTCGCCGAACTGCATCTGATGTCTGGAGGGATCAAACCAGAAATAGAGCGGGAGGGACAGGACGAACTCGAGGCCGGCCGTCCAGAAAGCGACATGCTTGACGGACTCCTCATCCTTGAAAAACGCCATCATCGCCACGCCGATCAGCGGCAGGGCGAGCAGGAGTGTGAGCAAGTGCGGCAGCGCCGTCGTATTGAGAATAACGTCTGGCATCAGAACAACAGGTACACTCCCAAAATTACGACCGCTCCGAGGGCCATGGCCAGCGCGTAGTGCTGGACCTCGCCGCTCTGGATCAGCCGCATCGTCCGACCCCACAGCATGGTGGCGGACCCTACGCCGTTCACCAGGGCGTCGATCACCGCGACATCCACCTTGCGCCATAACCCGTTCGCGAGGTCCACCGTCGGCTTGACGATCGTTCGGTCATAGAGTTCGTCCACGTACCACTTGTTGAAAGAGAGGGCATAGGCCTGTTTCCATTTCTCGGCGAGCCGCTGAGGCAGCATCGGAGAGCGGACATAGATAATGTAGGCAGCCACGATGCCCGCGATCCCCATCAGCGAGGCGACTAGCATTGTCCAGGTACCAACGTCTCCACCAAGAGGGGGAGAAAAACCTGCGACGCCTCCGGGAGCCGGAGGTGTTGGCACAAGAAATAGCGGGATCTCAAGATAACCTGTGACAATGCTCAACACCGCCAGGATGACCAGAGGGACCGTCATCGTGGGAGATGGCTCATTGACGTGTTCTCTGTAGCGGGGATCCACTCTTGATTCGCCATGGAACGCGACGAACAGGAGGCGGAAGCTATAGAAGGCCGTCAGGAAGGCCGTGAGGAGTCCGACGACCGAGAGCACCTGGCCGAGCGGGCCGGACGACCAGGCTTCCACCAGAATTTCATCCTTGCTGAAGAAGCCCGCCGTGAAGGGAAAGCCGGACAGGGCGAGCGAGCCGACCACCATAGTCCAGTACGTGATCGGCAGCTTGTCCTTGAGGCCTCCCATCCGGCGCATGTCCTGCTCGTGATGCAGCGCAATGATGATCGAGCCGCAGCAGAGGAACAGCAGGGCCTTGAAGGCCCCATGGGTCAACAGGTGATATATGCCGGCCGTGTACGCTCCGAGGCCGCAGGCCATCATCATGTAGCCGAGCTGGCTGACGGTCGAGTAGGCCACGACGCGCTTGATGTCGTTCTGTGTCAGGGCGATCGTCGCCGCGAAGATCGCGGTCAGGCCGCCCGTCACGGCCACGACGTCCATCGCCGCCGGCGCGAGGTTGTACAGCGGCGCCAGGCGGGCCACCAGGAAGACCCCGGCGGTCACCATTGTCGCGGCGTGGATCAGGGCCGAGATCGGGGTCGGGCCTTCCATGGCGTCCGGCAGCCACACGTGCAGCGGCACCTGGGCCGATTTGCCCACGGCGCCCGCAAACAGCAGGAGGCAGATCACGGTGAGCGTGCCAATTAGCCACTCGCCGCCCAACGGTTTGAGGAGGTTGATCGTCTGGCTGTCCACCAGGATCGCGCGGGCAAAGACCTGGTCGTATTGCAGCGAGCCGAACGTGACGAAGATCAGCATGACACCCAGGCCGAACCCGAAGTCGCCGACCCGGTTTACCACGAAGGCCTTGGTCGCGGCGTCGCACGCGCTCTTGCGGTCGTACCAGTGCCCGATCAGGAGGTACGAGCAGAGTCCGACCGCTTCCCAGAAGACGTAGAGCTGGAGGAAGTTGTCCGCCATCACCAGCATCAGCATCGAAAAAGTGAACAGGGCGACGTATGCGAAGAAGCGGGCGTAGCCGGGCTCGCCGTGCATGTAGCCGATCGTATAGACGTGTACGAGCCCGCTGACGATCGTGACCAGCAGGAGCATGACGGCCGTCAGCCGGTCGATGTAGAAGCCGATGCTCACGTCGAAGGCGCCGGAGGTGATCCACGAATAGAGCGTCACGTGGATCGGCGGGCCGTTCGCGATCTCGGCGAAGGTGAAGAGCGACAGCAGGAACGAGCCCGCCACCGCGGGCACGGCGATCCAGTGCGCGCGCTCCCTGATCCAGTGGCCGAACAGGCCGATCACGATGAACGCGGCAAACGGCAACAGAGGAATGAGGGCGTACTTCATGCAACCATTACCATTTCATTAGGTTCAGCTCTGCGACGTTGACCGTGGCTTTGCCGCGGTGGAGCGCGATGATGATCGCCAGACCGACCGCCACTTCCGCCGCCGCGACGGTCAGCGCGAAGAAGACGAAGACCTGCCCCGCGATGTTGTCCAGGTAGTACGAGAAGGCCACGAAATTGATGTTCGTTGCGTTCAGCATCAGCTCAATGGAGAGCAGAATCATGATGATGTTCCGCCGGATCAGCACGCCGACGACGCCGGTGACGAACACGATCGCGCTGAGGATCATGTAGTAGGACAGCGGAATCATGGCTTATTTCGACTCCTTGAGTGGGCCGGCATCCGGGCCCATGATCCCCTTCTTGGCGAGGAGAATGGCGCCGATCATGGCGACCAGAAGAATCAGCGAGGCCACTTCGAACGGGAAGAGGTAGGTGGTGTAGAGCGCGTGTCCGATCGTCTCGGTGTTGCCCGCAACCGGGGCGGTCTTCTCCCGGACCAACTCCTCTGGCGCCCCCGCTGTGCTCACAATGTAGACGACTTGCGTAAGAGCAAGCAGGCCGAGTCCCAGTCCCAGTTTCACCTGCCGCTGGTAGGAGTCGTCCTCTTTGACGTTGAGGAGCATTACGACGAACAGGTAGAGCACCAGGATGGCGCCGGCGTACACGATGAGCTGGACCGCCGCCAGGAATTCGGCGTGCAGGGTGACGAAGAGGCCCGCGATGTGGAAGAACATCACCAGCAGCGCCATGACGCTGTAAACCGGCTTGCGGAAGGCGACCACGAGGATCGCCGTCAGGGCGATCACGGTCCCAAGATAGAGGAAGGACAGGGTCGCCACGATCGCGTCCCGACCCTATGAGGTTTTCGGAGGCAGGTTCTTATGGCCGATGTTGAAGTAGGCCACGTTGGGATGCTGGAACTCCAGCTTCTTCTCCCGCTCGGGGAAGTTGCGATCGCCGAGCGCCAGCAGTTGCGGCTTGTCGAGCAGGAGGTCGCGCTTGTTGTAGCGGGCCCACTCATACTCCTTCGTCATGGCCAGGGCGTCCACCGGGCAGGCGTCCACGCACAGGCCGCAGAAGAGACACCGGGTCATGTCCATAGAGTATTCCCTGGCGTACCGTTTCATCGGCTCGCCTTCGACTTCGGCGCTGACGACCGTGATGACGCGCGAGGGGCAGGCGGCCTCGCAAAGGTCGCAGCCGACGCACTTCTCGGTCCCGTCGTCGTACTTGAGCAGAGCAATCATCCCGCGGTAGGTGCCGGGCAGATCCCGCTTTTCGTGCGGATACTGCAGGGTGATGGCCTTGCGGTTGCGCAGAATGATCCGCTGGACGAACACCGTGATCGTGGCCTTCATCCCCGTCAGGATTTCGTAGAAGGTGAAGGTCTTGACCAAGTCTGCGACGGCCATGGCGGTTCGCGCTCCTTCTTACCGGAGGAAATACACGACGATTGAGGTGATCACGATATTCCCCAGCGCCAGCGGCAGCATGACCTTCCATCCGAACTTCATGAGCTGGTCGTACCGCAAGCGCGGCAGTGTGGCGCGGAGCCAGAAAAACAGGAAGAGGAAGAAATACACTTTCACGGTGAACCAGAACACTCCTGAGATCCAGGTCAGAGACTCTGGTAGGCGCAGGAATTCCGGCACGAACGAATCCGGAATCGGGCTGTTGTACCCGCCGAGGAAGAGCACCGATGCGATGCAGGAGACCAGGATCATGTTGGCATACTCCGCCATGAAGAAGAACGCGAAGCGCATCCCGCTGTATTCGGTCATCCACCCGGCCACGAGCTCGCTCTCGGCTTCCGCCAGATCGAAAGGAAGACGGTTTGTCTCTGCCACGGCCGAGATCAGGTAGACGACAAAGCCGATGATCTGCAACCCGCCGAAGAGGTTCCAGTGCAGGAGTCCGTAAGGTCCGGCCTGCCTCTCCGCGATCGTGACCATGCTGAGCGATCCCGACAGGATGATGACGCCAATGATCGCCAGGCCGACGTTCAGTTCGTAGCTGATCACCTGCGCGGCCGCGCGCAGGCCGCCCAGCAGGGAATATTTGTTGTTGGAGGCCCAGCCTCCCAGGATGACGCCGTAGGCGCCGATGGAAGTGAAGGCCAGGATGTACAAAATGCCGATGTTGATGTCCGTAATGATGAACGGCTTGACCGTGACGCCGAAGAGCTCGATCTCCTGGTTGGGGCCGTAGGGGACGACTGCGAAGCCGATGAAGGCCGGCACGAGCGACAGGATCGGGGCCAGCGAGAAGAGCAGCCAGTTCGCTCCGGCCGGAATAATGTCTTCCTTGAAGAACAGCTTGATGCCGTCGGCGAGCGGCTGCAGGATTCCGTACGGCCCCACTTCCATCGGGCCCATGCGATCCTGCATCCAGCTCAATATCTTCCGTTCGGCCAGGGTGAGTATGGCGACGGTGATCAGAACGGTGACCATGACGATGGTGATCTTGACCACCGACGCACCGGCGAAGACGAGCATCTCCATCCCTACTTTCCTCCCATCACTACACCGGGAGGGGGCCCCGAAGACGCCCCTCCCGGACCCACCTTTCCTACCTTTGCGACGGCCACATGCAGGTGCTTGCTGTAGGGCACGCCGGTTACCGGATCAACGGACAGGTTCACGAGGGAAGCGAGGCCCTCGCGGAACGACTCGGGGAAGAACAATGTGCCTTCCGGGATGCGGCCCAGCATCGTTACAGGCACGGTCGCCTCGCCGGTCGTTGACGTGAGCCGCACGCGATCGCTCTCGGCGATGTCCAGACGTTGCGCGTCGGCTGGGTGCATAATGAGCTTGCCTTCCTTCTGGAGTTCCAGCAGGCCTTGGGCTTTGGTGGACATCGCGCCGGAATGGAACAGGGTCTGACCGATTCTCAGCGACCACCGATGACTATTGACCTCCGGGCTCCCCCCCGTGTCGTAGCGGGCCGCCAGATCTTCTGCGAACCCGCCGGTCACGTAGCGTTCGACCGACGAGGTATCCACTTTGGCCGGCTCGGGCGTTGCGCCCAGGACGCGATAGCCAGGAATCACCGCGCGGATTTCCTTCAAAATCTCCTTCGCGTCGCCGTACTCCAGCGGATAGCCCATCATCACGGAGAGGGCCGACAGGATTTCCCAGTCCGGCCTGCTGTCGCCGACCGGAGTGAGCCCCGAGCGGACTTTCTGGACGAAGCCCTCGGAGTTCGTGAACGTGCCGTTTTTTTCGGCATAGGAGCAGGCCGGCAGCACGACATCGGCCAGCTTGGCGGTCTCTGTCAGGAAGAGTTCCTGCACGACGAGCAGGTCCAGGTTCTCCAGCGCGCCGGCAATCTTCGCGGAGGCCGGCAGGCTCCGCACCGGGTTTTCGCCCAGGATAAACAGGGCTTTCAGTTTCCCTGCGCGGGCCGCGTCGAGCATCTCGAGCAAGCGCATGCCCTTGGTCGCCGGCGGCTCGTCTTTCCACACGCTCGCGATCTGGCTCCGTGCGGCGGGATCATTGACGTCGGCCGGACCTGGGAGATATTCCGCCGTGGCGCCCATCTCGACGGCGCCCTGCTCGTTGTTTTCTTCGGTAAGGGGCGCGAGGCCCCAGCCTGGTTGGGTCAGCTTGCCGATCAGCAGGAGAAAATCCAGTAGGTTCACGGTGGATTCGTAGCCGCCGGGCGCTTGAAGCAGGTCCTGTCCGATCAGGATCACCCCGCGTTGCGCGCTCGTGAAGGTCTTCGCCATGGTGCGAAGTGCGGCCTCGTCCGGATCGTTCGGGTAGGGAGCGGCCGTGGCCGCGGCGCGGACACGCAGAACGAAATCGCCGGCGCGCGCGGTCGTCCCCGCATCGACGAGGTTCTCGTCGAAGACGGCTTTGACGAGACCCCTGATGGCAGCGCCGTGACGGCCGACCGGAACCGTGAGGTGCGTCGTCGACAGGTTGGCAATGTTGCTGGTCGTCTCGATCGACGGGACGAGCGTCTCGAGGGTGAGCAATTTGGCCCCATGCTTCTTAACCGCTTCTTTGACTTTCAACCCGACGATTGGATTGGCGGCCGTGACCTGGGTGCCGATCAGCAGCAGCACGTCGGCCTGCACGATATCCTCGTAGGACACTGTCCAGCGGTTGGTGCCCTGCACACGGCGCAGCGCGCGGGCGGCGTTGATATGTCCGTAGCGGGCCGTACTGTCCAGGTGGTTCGAGCCGATCGCCAGGCGCATGAACTTCTGGAAGAGATACAGGTCTTCGTTGGTGCAGCGGGCCGAGATGAGCCCGCCGATGCTCTCGGCGCCGTGCGTCAGTTTGAGCTGGGTGAGGCGCTCGGCGAGGAAGGGGAACACCTCATCCCAGGTGGCCGGATGAAGGTGGCCATCCGCCTGCCGGACCAGCGGGGTCGTGAGCCGATCCGGGTGGTTGACGTATTGGTAGCCGAAGAAGCCCCGTGCGCAGAGGTCGCCGCTGTTGCGGCCTTCCCCATAGGCCGACATGACCTCGATGACTTTCTCCCCGTACGTTTCGAGGGTGAGTGCGCACCCATCTCCGCAATAGCCACAGGTCGTATCTGCACGTTTCATCATCCAGGGGCGGTACTCATAAAGCGATTGGCGGCTGACAAAGGCGCCCACCGGGCAGATCTGCACGCAGCCGCCGCAAAACTCGCAGTCCAGCTGGTGCCCACCGAAGTGGGAGATCTCGGTCATGGTGCCCCGGTTGATGGGGGCCAGCGCCTTGACGTCCAGGACCTGGTCGCAGTACCGCACGCACCGGAGGCAAGACACGCATCGGTTCATTTCTTTCTCGATGAGCGGGCTAAAGTACTCTTTCTGGAAGACCCGCTTGGTGTCCTGAAAGGCGCTGGTGGTGGGCGTGTACTCGTGCGAGAAGTCCTGGAGGTCGCAGCGGCCCCCTTGATCGCAGATCGGGCAGTCGAGCGGATGGTTGGCCAGGATGAATTCCAGGACGGACTGATGTGCCTCGTTCACGATGGGCGTGTTGGTGCGGACCACCATGCCTTCGGCGCACATCGTGCTGCAGGAGGTCTGTAGCTTCGGCAGCTTCTCCACCTCGACAAGGCACATGCGGCAGTTGGCGTCATACGTGAGCTTGGGATGATAGCAGAAATGCGGGATCATGACTCCGAGCCGCCGCGCGGCCTCGATGACGAGCGTGCCCTTCTCCACCGCGATCGGCTTGCCGTCGATCAGGATGTTGACCATATCAGCCATGGCGTTTCTTAATGCCCCACCGTGATCAATTCGGGCGCAGGCTGCGGCCGGAAGGGGCAGCGCTGCTCCCGGACGTGCGCCTCGTACTCGTCCCGGAAATGCCGGAGCGTGCTGGTGATCGGCGCGATCTCGGCGTCGCCGAAGGCGCAGACCGTCCGGCCCGCGATGTTGCCGCACAGGCGCAGCAGGGTCGCGAGATCGTCCATCTTGCCTTTCCCGTGTTCGATCCTGCTCAATATCTGTAACAGCCAGGGACTCCCCTCCCGGCAGGGCGTGCACTTGCCGCAAGACTCATGGTTGAAGAAGTACAGGAGATTCTCGGCGGCCCAGACCATGCAGGTGCCTTCCTCCATCACTGTGATGCCGCCGGAGCCGAGCATGGAGCCTGCCTGCGCGACCGATTCGAAGTCCAGCGTTACGTCCAGGTGTGCGGGCGTGAGGAACGCCGCTGAGGCACCGCCCGGAATGAACGCCTTGAGAGGCTTGTCTCCCCGCATGCCGCCGGCGATGTCGTAGATCATCTCCCGGAAGGGAATACCCATCGGCACTTCGTAATTGCCCGGCCGCTTCACGTGCCCGCTCATGCAGAAGACCCGCGTCCCAGTGCTCTTGAGCGGGTTCCCGGTGGACGCGAACCACTCAGGGCCGCGGTTCACGATGTGCGGGACGTTGGCCAGCGTCTCCACGTTGTTCACCACGGTCGGCTTCTGGAACAGGCCGTGCGTGGCGGGAAACGGCGGCTTGGTGCGGGGCAGGCCCCGCTTGCCTTCAAGCGATTCGAGCAGGGCAGTCTCTTCCCCGCAGATGTACGCGCCGGCGCCCCGGTGCACGTAGATGTCCAGCGCGAATCCCGTCCCAAGGATGTTGGAGCCGAGGTAGCCGGCTTGGTAAGCCTCCTCCAAGGCGCGTTCGAGGATCCTGGCGCCCAGGACGAATTCCCCGCGGATGTAGATGTACGCCGTATGCGCGCTGATCGCATAGGCGGCGATGATCATCCCTTCGAGCATCTGGTGCGGGTCGCGCTCCATCAACTGACGGTCTTTGAAGGTGCCGGGCTCGCTCTCGTCGGCGTTGCAGATGAGATAGCGCGGACCGGGGTGATCCTTGGGAATGAAGGACCACTTCACGCCCGTCGGGAAGCCGGCGCCGCCGCGCCCCCGCAGGCCGGACTTCTTGACCATCTCGATAATCTCGGCCGGCGGGATCTTGCCCAGCACTTTCTTCAAGGCCTGGTAGCCGCCCGTGCGCTCGTAGTCGGCGAGCGAGCCGGTATAGCCCGGCTGAGACATGTTCTTGAGGAGGAGTGGTTCGTGCGTCGCCACGTTTTTCCTACTTTGCTGTCAGTTCGGGGAACATGAAGGGCCCCGTCGCCAGCGGGCATTTCCCGTCGCGCTTCAGATCGTCCAGGATGCGGTTGACCTTGTCCTGTGTTAGCCGCTCGTAATAGTCGTCGTTCACCTGCATCATCGGGCCGGTCCCGCAGGACGCCAGGCACTCCACCTGGCTCAGCGTGAACAGGCCGTCCGGCGTCGTCTGGCCGACCTTGATGCCCACCTTGTCATGAATCCATCCGAGAAGATTCTCCATTCCGACCAACGCGCACATCAGCGAGCGGCAGACCTGAATGTGATACTTGCCGATCGGCCGGCGGTTGTACATCGTATAGAACGTCACGGCCTCATACACTTGCGGCGGAGTCAGGTTCAGCAGTCCCGCGATCTCTTTCATCGCTTCTTCGGACACATACCCCTGCTCCTCCTGCGCCAGCCAGAGCAGCGGCAGCAAGGCCGCCCGCTTCTCCGGGTAGCGAGCGATGATGCCGGGGATGCGCTCCTGGGCGGCTTTTGAGAACATGGAACTCATCGGTCGCACTCTCCCATGACGACGTCGTAGGTGCCGAAGATCGTCACGATGTCGGCGATGAGATAGCCGCGTGCCATGTGGTCGAAGGCGCCTAGATGGACGAACGACGGCGCGCGGATCTTCATCCGGTAGGGTTTCGGCCCGCCGTCGCTCACGATGAAAAAGCCGAGCTCGCCCTTCGGCGCTTCCGAGGCGCAGTAGGTTTCGCCCTTGGGCGTCTTGAAGCCCTGCGTGAAGATGATGAAATGGTGGATCAGGCTTTCCATGTCCCGCATGACTTTCTGTTTGGGCGGGGGGACGACCTGGGGCGCGTCGGCGATGATCGGCCCGTCCGGCAATTGCGCCAGGCACTGGCGGATGATCTTCGCACTCTGTCGCATCTCCTCCAAGCGGACCCAGTAGCGGTCGTAGGTATCGCCGTTCTTCCCGGTGGGGACTTCCCACTCGACCTTGTCGTAGGCGCCGTAGGGTTCCGCCTTGCGGACGTCGTAGGCCACGCCGGACCCGCGCAGCACCGGACCGGTGCAGCCGAAGTTGACGGCGTCCTCGGCGGAGATCACGGCGACGTTCTTGGTTCGCGCCAGCCAGATACGATTGGTGAGGAGCAACTCGTCGTACTCGCGGAGATGACTTGGGAAGGTGTCCAGGAAGGCGCCGAGGCGCTGGACGAGGTCCGGCGCGAAGTCGCCGTCCACGCCCCCGATCCGGTAGTAGTTCAGCGTCAGGCGCGCGCCGCAGAGCTTCTCAAACAGATCCAGCAGGACCTCGCGCTCGCGGAACGTCCAGAAGAACACCGTCATGGCGCCGATGTCGAGGGCCTGGGTACCCAGCCAGAAGAGATGCCCGACGATCCGCTGCATCTCCGCCACGAGCGTCCGGATGTACTCGGCGCGTGGCGGGACCGTGAGGTTCAGCAATTTTTCGACGGCCCGGACGTACGCGTAGTTGTTGGTCATCGAGCACACGTAATCCAACCGGTCGGTGTGCGGGATGATCTGCTGGTAGGCTAACCCCTCGCAGAGCTTCTCCACGCCACGATGCAGATAGCCGAGGTCTGGGGTGGCCTTCACAATGCGCTCGCCCTCGAGCTCCAGTACTATGCGGAGCACCCCATGCGTGGCCGGATGTTGCGGGCCCATGTTCAGCAGGAGTTCTTCCTGGCGACGGACCGCCGTGGTGTTCTTCGCAAGGCCCTCGGCCTCTTTCAGGAAAGGGCGCTGCTGGTCTTCGGGAACCTCCCCCGCGGTCGGCGAGGCCGGCTCATCGAGCCGGGGGAGAAAGGGAAACGTGCTGCGCCAGCCTCGGCCCTCCGTGGGGAAGTCTTTACGCAAGGGGTAGCCTTCGTCATAGTCCTCGGGCAAAAGAATGCGGCGCAGGTCCGGATGGCCGGCGAACTTGATGCCCATCAGATCGTAGACCTCGCGCTCCAGGAAGTTGGCGCCCTTCCAGACCGTTGTGACCGTCGGGATGGTGGGGTCGTCCTCCGGGAGCCGTGCTTTGAGGCGGAGGCGGTGGTTGCGCGGCAGCGATTTCAGGAGGTAGATCACCTCGAACCGGTCTTTATCCTCCGGGTAGTCCACCGCGAGCATGTCCGAAAGCATGTCGAAGGAAGACTCGGGATCATCGTGGAGAAATCGGGCGATCTCAGAAACGGCCGTCGGCTTCACCTGCGCGACGAGGTCGTTGGACGGTCCTTCCTCACGGACCGCGAGCACGGCATCCGGAAAACGGTCCTTGAGTCTGGTGAGCAGCGCATGCATCGGTTTATTTGACCAGGACTTTTTCCTTCATCATCTTCTGCTGGAGCTTGATTAAACCGTCCAGCAGCGCCTCTGGACGCGGGGGACAGCCGGGGACGTAGACGTCCACCGGCACGATCTGATCCACGCCCTGCACGACGCTGTACGAGTTGTAATGGTTGCCGGATGTCGCGCAGGAACCCATCGAGATGACGTAGCGGGGCTCGGGCATCTGATCGTAGATGCGCCGGATGATCGGTGCCATTTTCCGGCAGACGGTTCCGGCCACGATCATGAGGTCGGATTGGCGGGGCGAGGCCCGGAAGACACCGGCCCCGAAGCGGTCAATGTCGTAGCGGGACGAGACGGTCGCGATCATCTCGATGGCGCAGCAGGCCAGCCCGAACGTCATCGGCCACAGCGAGCCTTTCCGGCACCAGTTGATGGCGGCGTCCAGGGTCGTCGTCAGGACGTTGGCGTCGAGCGATCGTTCCATCAGTCCCATTCGAGCGCTCCCTTCTTCCAGGCATAGCAGTAGCCGACCAGGAGGATGGCGATGAACAACAGCATCTCGACGAGGCCGAACAGCCCGAACTGGTTGAAGTCCACGGCCCATGGAATGATGAACACAAACTCGATGTCAAAGATCACGAACAGCATTGCGATGACATAGTAGCGCATCGGAATCCTGGTACGCGCGTCGTGAAACACCGGCGCGCCGCTTTCATACGGGACGAGCTTGGCCTTGTACGGATGCGAGGGGCGGACGAGATACCCGGCCAGAATCGAGCCCACACCGAAGGCGGCCGCGACCACTAGAAAAAACAGTACCGGCAGATAGTTCAGGGGTACCAGATCCGGCGTCACGAGGCGGCCGTCTCCATCGTCCGTCCGTCTTTCCGGTCAGGCAGCAAGGCATCCAGGAAGAACGGCCGAGATCGCAGGCCGTCCAGTTGGGGTGCGGGCATCCCTTTGTGCTGTATCAAAACTTTGTAGGTGGTGCCCATCCCGTCGGGCCGGAGCAGATCCCGCATCGCCGCTGATTCAGGCGATTCCGGATCCATGCCTGCAAAGGCCGACTCGATGCCGAGCCCCATCAGGAAATGCAATTGGTTCGTGAAGCCGGTCACCGTGAGCCCGACATCCTGGCCGGCCAGAGCCAGGCTTGTGAAATCCACGTGCGCCGTGAGGTCCTGCTGCCCCACTCGAAGATACGGCGAATCGGACACGGTATGGTGGTGATAGCAGAGCAAGGTCCCGGTTTTTCTGGACGGGGCGTAGAGGTCGGCGGCGGTATGGCCGTAATCGATCGTGAGGACAAGGCCGCGGCGCAGGACGGCGCCGACCTGCCGCATCCACGCCAGCGCCTGAAGATTCACGTCGGCCCGCTGGCCGGTTTCCAGGGCGACCCCGAGACGCTCACAGTGGCGTTCCAACGCGGGAGAAGCCGGCGGCGCCTCGATTTCGACGAAGCGACCATTTGTAGTGGAAGGGGGCCCCGCCAAGGGCGCCCCTCCCACACCCACCGTTTGCTTTCCTGGCTCCCACCCGACATAGATCTCACGGAGGCCCAAGGGTCGCATGACCACACGATGGACCGGGAAGGCGTCGACCAGTTCGTTGGACAGAATGACGCCGGTCATAGAGCCGGGCGGGAACATACTGAGGTCTGGAGTCCAGAAGATATTCGCACCCTCATCGAGCAGAAGACGCAGATGCTGCCGCTGTGCGGCAATCATGGCGGGACTCCGCTCGATCAACACGTAGCGGACACGAGAGAGAAACGCTGGGTTGTTGCGCCGATAGGCATTGAGCATGTGGCGGGCCATGAGTCCCTTGCCGGCGCCCATCTCGACGATCGTGAAATCGCCGTCTCCCTCCCCTTGTAAGGGAACAATGCTATCGGCCGCTTGTGCGATCTGCCGTCCGAGCAACTCGGCGAAGATGGGATGCACATCGAGGCTGGTGTAATAGTCCCCCTCACGTCCGATGCGGGGGCCGGGTCTCATGTAGTAGCCGAAGTCGGGGTCGTAGAGCGCGGCCTCCATGAAGTTGGCAAAGGAGAGGGGCCCCTCGCGCTTGATACGGGCGACCAGCTTGTCGACAAGCTTGGGATGACCGAGTTCCAAAGGAGGCACTCCTTATGACATCGAGAGCAAAAATATGCCTGAGAGTGAAGGATTCACAATAGCGTAGGTCCTTCGGGTTAGTCAAGCCGGAAGGCATTGTCCAAACAAGGGTTTGGAGCTACCCAGTGGCTGGGGAAATCGGCGGGCTTCTGTGTGAAAGAATAGGCTAAAAGGCCTACGTTAGATTAGCCAGGCGATGAGGACGACACTACGGCTGGCTCGCGAGACAGAGGCGGTTTCGGCCGGCATCTTTGGCTTGGTACATGGCCTCGTCGGCCTTGCGGATGATTTCTTCTTTCGTCCGCGCGTGGTCGGGAAACCCGGCGATTCCAATGCTGGCACTGATGTGTACATTGGCCCCGGTCTCTTTCAAGAACACGTGTGAGCCGATCTCGGCGTGCAACCGCTCGGCCACTGCCTTGGCAGTGGCGACGGTGGTCTCCGGGAGGATGACCACGAACTCATCCCCGCCGTAACGGGCCAGAATGTCGACGTCGCGGACACTGGTCGCCATGATCTGGGCCACCTTCGCCAGACACTGGCTGCCCATCAGGTGCCCGTAGCGGTCGTTGATCATTTTGAAGTGGTCGAGATCAACAAAGATGAGCGCCATCATGGATCCGTAACGCCGACAGCGGCGGATTTCCCGATCCAGGGCCTGTTCAAAATAGCGGGCATTGTACATCCTGGTCAGTTCGTCCGTGAGGCCCAAATTGGTGGCCTGCTCCTGCAGGGTCGCCCGTTCCAGCGCGATGGAAGCCTGTTCGGCCAGATGGGTGAGGAGCCGCAGGTCTTGCCGGTCGAACGGCTTGCCGATCTTGTTCAGCATTTCCAGGACCGCAACGGGGCGTCTCTTGCTGAAAATCGGGACGCAAAGGACCGTCCTGGTGATGAACTTGGTTGCGCAGTCGACGTCCGGGAGAAAGCGCCGGTCTTTCTGGGCGGCCGCGATCAACGCGGGTTTCCCATGCTGGGCCACCCATCCGACGATGCCCATCCCCGGTTTGATGCGTTGCTCTTTGAGGCGCCTGGCCTTGGGGCCGCCGATCATGTCAAAGACCAGCTCCTGCGAGGAGGGATCAACCAGAAAGAGAGACCAGGCCTCGCACTTGATCATCGTTTTCGCCTTGTCGAAGATGATGCGGAGGACGGCCTTGGGCTCGCGTGCCGAGGCCAGGGAATGGGTCGTTTCGATGAAGAAGCGCAACTCGCGCACGAGCGCGAGCATCCGGGACTGCGCAGAGGAGGAGGATTTGCGTGGTCGGCGGCGGGCGCGGGTTTTTGCGAGTGTTGGCATGGCGCTCCGTTGGGCGCTTAGGCGCCGTGGCACTTCTTGTATTTCTTGCCGCTGCCGCAGGGGCAGGGCTCATTGCGCCCGACCTTGTCACTAGCCCGGCGAATGGTCTTGTCGCCGTTCCCATCGGTGGAGTCCTCGCCGCGGTTCAGTTTCAGCGGCGGCCGGCGGGGCTGTTCGAGAGCAGGAGGCGGTTGCTCCCCTTGGACGACTTGGACGCGCAGCAGGTGCTCCAGCACGTCCTGCTTGAACCGATCCATCATCGCGGCGAACATGTCGAAGGCTTCGCGCTTGTATTCGATCAGCGGGTCCTTCTGACCGTAGCCCCGGAGGCCGATGCCCTCCCGCAGGCTGTCCATGGCGAGCAGGTGATCTTTCCAAAGAGTGTCGATCGTCCGCAGCATCACCATCTTTTCCAGATACCGCAAGAGGTCCGGGCCCAGTTCCTTTTCTTTTGCCTCGTAGGCCGCGTAGGTCTTGCGAACCAGCTCTTCGCGCAAGGCCTCAAAGCCGATCGCTTTGGTGTCGATTGTGCCGTCTTTCAGGTCGATTGAGAACTGCGCCGAACAGGCGTCCGCGAGGCCTTTCAGATCCCAATTTTCCTGGTACGAGTCTTTCGTACAATACACGTCCAGGAGACCGTCCAGGATATCCTCGGCATCGGCCTTGATCTCCTCGGACAGATTCTCGCCGCTCAGGATCATGCGCCGGCGCGTGTAGACCACTTGGCGCTGCTTGTTCATAACATCGTCGTAATCGAGGAGTTGCTTGCGGATCTCAAAGTGGTGGGCCTCGACCTTCTTTTGAGCGTTCTCGATGGCGCGGGTGACCATCTTGGCCTCGATGGGGACGCCCTCCTCCATGCCGAGCTTAAGCATGATCTTGGAGATGCGTTCGGAGCCGAAGATGCGCAACAGGTCGTCCTCGAGAGAGAGATAGAAGCGGGACGAGCCGGGATCACCCTGGCGCCCACCGCGGCCGCGAAGTTGGTTGTCGATCCGGCGGCTCTCGTGGCGCTCGGTTCCCAGGATGTGCAGGCCGCCGGCGGTGAGGACCTCCTTTTTCTCTTCCTCGCACTCGGCCTTGATCTGGGCCAGCAGGGCAGCCTGACGCTCGGGCGGCATCTCCGGATCGGCATACAACGTTTTCTTGAACAGGAAATCGGGGTTGCCGCCCAGGAGGATGTCGGTTCCGCGTCCGGCCATGTTCGTCGCGATGGTGACGGCTTCTTTGCGTCCGGCCTGGGCGATGATTTCGGCTTCCTTCTCGTGATGCTTGGCGTTCAGGACACTATGCTTGATGCCGTGCCGGACGAGATATCCCGCGAGTCGCTCGGACTTCTCGATCGAAATCGTGCCGACGAGGACCGGCTGGCCACGCTTGTGGCAGTCTATGATCTCTTCCACGATCGCGTTGAACTTCTCTTTCTCGGTCCGGTACACGACGTCGGGAAAGTCCTTCCGGATGTTGGGCCGGTTGGTCGGAGCGACGACCACGTCGAGGTTGTAGATCTTGGCGAACT
>Ga0207684_10002551_pt1 | contig 18292 bp, 19 predicted proteins | sample KBSK5501metaG_FD_184342 | JGI IMG/M metagenome (GOLD analysis project Ga0207684, IMG submission 184342) | Corn, switchgrass and miscanthus rhizosphere microbial communities from Kellogg Biological Station, Michigan, USA - KBS K5-50-1 metaG... | ecosystem: Host-associated > Plants > Roots >...
CGGCATAGAAGTTGCCTGCGTTGTTGACGAGGACGTCGATGTGGCCAAAGCGGTCGACGGCTGCCTTCACCGCTGCCTGGGCATCCTCGGGGCGGGTGACGTCGAGCTTGACAACCAGCAGGTCGTCGGCCTCGCCGACGGCCTTGGTGACAGTATCGGTGTTGCGGCCAGTTGCGACGACCGCGTTCCCGGCGGCCAGAGCGGCCTTGGCGATATGTACGCCCATTCCACGGCCTGCGCCGGTAATCAACCAAACGTTCTTCTCAGTCATAGAACCTCCTCTTGTGGGTTGATTGAAAACCCAAGAGAGCATGTATACGGGCCTTCTTCTTGTCTGTCTGTCTGGCAGGTCTCATGTCTTCTCGCAACGAAATCTTCCCGGTGCGCGAAAAGTCCAAGCTTGCGCGGCCCAAGCAGGGAGGCATGTGCTCTGTCTGGTGCTAGTATAGACAAGATTCCGCACAGGGTGGTAGAATAATCATCTAAAATGCTTGTCTGATTCTGCACATCTTCCAGATGGGCAAGGTAGAAACCGGGAAAGAGGTTGTCATGAATGGGATGATCCACAAGCTCGCAGAACGCGAGAGCGTGCTGTTGCAAGCCTACCGCGAGGAACTAGTGGAGCGGATCGGGCGAGTCATCAGCTTCGATGGGACCGTCCAGCCGCTCCAAGGGCTGCACCTGTACCACAACTCCGTGCCGATGGAGCGGGTGTATGGCGTGGTCGAGCCGTCCCTGTGCGTAGTTGCCCAGGGGAGCAAGGAGTTCCTGCTGGGCGAGAGCCACTATCGGTACGACCCCTTCCACTATCTGCTGGTGACGGTCGATCTGCCCAACATCGGTCAGGTCCTGCAAGCCTCGAAGGAGCGGCCCTTCCTCAGCCTCCGCCTGGAACTTGCCCCCACCCTTGTCAGTTCGGTCATGCTTGAGGCCGGTCACGCCGAGCCTCGAGATCCTCCTGATGTGAGGGCCATCGACGTCAGCCCGTTGAATGGAAACCTGCTGGACGCCTGCGTGCGGCTCACCAGGCTCCTGGATTCCCCTGCCGAAGCAGGGGTCCTCCTGCCGCTGATCACGCGGGAAATTATCTACCGACTTCTGATGGGAGAGCAGGGTAGCCGGCTCCGTCACCTTGCTCTTCAGGGGGGCTATACTCCCTCCATCGCCAGAGCCGTCAAGCGACTCCGCCAAGACTTCGACCAGCCAGTTCCCATCGAGCAGCTCGCACGAGAACTGGGCATGAGCGTGTCGGGGTTGCATCACCACTTCAAAGCCGTCACGGCGATGAGCCCTTTGCAATACCAGAAGCGGCTGCGGCTCCAGGAGGCCCGCCGTCTGATGCTGGGCGAAGACCTCGACGCAGCCAGTGCGGCCTATCGCGTGGGGTACCAGGACGCCTCCCACTTCAATCGCGAGTACAAAAGCCTCTTCGGCGTCCCACCGATGCGCGACGTGCAGCGGCTGCGGGAAGAGGCCCTGGCAAGCGCTGGCCGATGAGCCAGACGAGAAGCGCTCTCCAGGCTGATGAGACCTTGTTGCAGGAATCCTCGTGCTCCCTGTCCTTCTGTCTCGCTGGTCGCATTGCCTCACGAAAATCTGCCTTTGTCCCATTCACTAAATGCTCTCTGCGTGAATCATTTTCTGCCTGTTCAGCAAGGCCACAACGTCGCCAATCTCCCCTCGCCAAAAAGACAGGAAGCAAATACAATGCGTTCACAGAGGCAGATTTCTCGTGAGGCAACCAGGGGAGTATCCGCCACGTCGGCGGGGGTGTCTCGCGCAGGATTGTTCCAAGGGTATGAGCATGGGAATGGAATAGAGTCTTCACTCAAGGCGCGCATTCCTTCAGCAAAGAGTGCCTCAGTATCGCCAGGTATCGTCTTCAAAGAAACGTGTACTGCTTGATGCATTTACCCAAGCCACTTGATAGCATCGCTGGTTGCCAGAGCGACCGCCAGAGTTGCTCTGGCAACCAGCGATGCTGCACCGAAGAAAGGATAAACCAGCTTTCATGCAGCAAGTAGCAAGTGCCGATACCATAAACAGCTCCAGCCTCCTGGTGCCGTTTTGATGATGAAGACAGGCGAAGTGTTGTCTCAGCTGCGCTGTTTCAATCGGCCCTATCCTCATGCACGTGCTGATGGCGCTGCATGTAGCCGTGGGTCGGGTACCAGTCGCCGCGCCCCTGAGGCAGGAGATCGAACAGATTCCAGACAGGAGTATAGGGGTCGATGCCGCGGTTGTTCTGCTCATCGAACTGCGCGCCGATCGTGTAGCGATGAAAGACCCCATTGTCTGGCGTGCGCGTGAAAACGCTCAATCCAGGATTCTGAGAGCCGTCGGCATTCTCCATGCCAAAGTCGCGATTGAAGGTGCTGCTATGGCTGGAGAGGAGGCGAATGCGCTCCCAGCCGCGCTGCCGCGCGAAGGTGCGCAGTGTGCCGATTTCCGCCTTTGCCACCAGCACGAAACTCGCCCGCTGCATGATGTGGGGTGCGACCGCGTTGTAGCCGTCAGCCCACATGCTGCACATCACGCACGGCTCGTCGTCCGCGGCCCCAAACATCAGGTGATCAACGATCAGCGTGTCGTGTCCGTCGGTAAAGAGGTCGGCGAGTGCCACATCGGCCACGTCCGCCGGGTCATTGTGGCCGAGATCGGGCGCCCCTTCGCGAAAAACATAGTCCGGGACGCGCCTGCCGAGTGGCAACGCACGACGCATCTCCGCCACGCGCTCCACCTGGTCCTTCAGCGCGATCTCCGCGGCGAGCAGCTCTTCTCTGCGCCGCCGGTAATCATCGCTCTCACCAGCAAAAACAAAGCGCGACATGGGGGTCTCCTTTCTCAGACCGGCCTCACCACCTTCATGATGGGTGGGGGAACTATTCCAAATCACCCTTCGTTGATCATACCACATGGTATGCCTGTTCGGGCTGTTTGGTAATGGACACACGCACGTCCTGTTCCCAAAAAGCGCATGGCCTTCAAAACCGTGTATACTGTGATGCGAAGTGAAATGCACCCGATGGGGTCTTGTTGTGTTTCAGCGGGTGAAAGTGAGCGACCTATGCCGAAACCTGAGTACGAGTTTCACGCTCCCAGCGCGCCATGGCTTCCCGCCGGTGGCAAGGTCACTGGTATCTGGCAACAGGTGCTTGCGAGCGATCCTGCGACGAACTCGTACACCGGCTTAACCCGCTATGAACCTGGCACAGACACGTCCCCCAATGGCCCCGCCGTGCATGATTACTGGGAAGAGGTGTTCATCCTTGAGGGTGATCTGACCGACCTGCATCTCGGGCAAACCTTTCGACAAGGGATGTATGCCTGTCGCCCGCCTGGCATGGTGCACGGGCCGTGGCGTACAGAGACCGGCGTACTGATGCTCGAAATTCGTTACGCCCCGGTGCTGCCTGCACCGTAACTGTTTCAGCGAGTGATCAGGAGAGGAGCTTACCATGTTGGACGCTATGCTCCCCACCCGTGCGCTTGGCCAACAGGGCCTGGTCGTCTCAGCCCTGGGTCTGGGGTGCATGGGGGAGGTCACAGTCGTATGGACCGGCAGATGAACAGGAGTCCATCGCCACCATCGATCGGGCCATTGAGCTGGGTATGTGCTTCCTTGATACGGCTAACGTGTATGGTGCTGGGCACAACGAACGCCTGGTTGGACGCGCCATCGCCGATCGGCGGGACAAGGTCATCCTCGCGACCAAGTTTGGCTTGATGGCTGATGATGGGAGCCTGCGTACGAGTGGCCGCCCGGCCTACGTCAAGGCCTGTTGCGATGCGTCGCTTGTGCGCCTGGGCGTCGAGTGCATCGACCTGTACTACCAGCACCGGGTCGACCCCGATGTCCCAATTGAGGACACCGTGGGGGCGATGGTGGAGCTGGTCCAGGCCGGGAAGGTGCGCTACCTGGGGTTCTCGGAGGCCAGCGTCGATAGTCTCGAGCGGGCGCTGGCCACCCACCCGATCGCGGCGCTGCAAAGCGAATGGTCGCTGTGGACGCGCGACCTCGAAGATGCGGCACTGCCCGCCGCGCGTCGGCTCGGGATCGGGATCGTGCCCTATAGCCCGTTGGGGCGCGGGTTTCTCACGGGGCAGATCACCAGCCCCGACGATTTCGCCCCGGACGATTTCCGACGCAGCAATCCCCGCTTCCAGGGGGAAAACTTCCAGCGCAATCTGGAGCTCGTGGCCGAGGTGCGCCACCTGGCAGAAGAGAAGCACGTCACGGCAGGGCAGTTAGCCCTGGCCTGGCTGCTGGCGCAAGGGGAGGATATCGTGCCTATTCCTGGCACGAAGCGGCGGGTGAACCTGGAGCAGATCGGCGCGTCCTGCGCGATCACCCTCTCCCCAGATGACGTGCAGCGGCTCGAGGCGCTTGCCCCAAAGGGAGCATGGTCGGGCGCTCGCTACGCCAATGCCGATCGGGCCCCTTCGGGCACCTACGGGACCAGCCGCACACGATCCTGATCCCGTCTTGGCTCCTGCGCACTTCTGGTCGCAAAGTGGGCTGATGTTGCGCTGGCTTTTCGCGTGAATGCCCTGTCTGGTCGGGCCAGGAAGTATCGAATGGCCCAGGCCAGACTCACCCTTCCTCCTGGGTTGGCCGTGTGGGCAATCCCAGAGATGCTGTTAAACGAGCACGGGTTTCTCGCTCCTACCTGGTTGCAGCGTACGCTGTAGCGTACTCAAGTGACGCAATTCACTCGCACAATGCTTGCGCGAGTGAATTCTTGAGAGCAAAGCCGGGCGCTTCAGGAATGAAACGCTAGAATAAGGTATCCTGGTCCTTTTGTTGCTGACTCTGAATCTTCTGCCTGGCGCGGCGCTGTCGTTCAAGCTCCCCACGAATGGACTCGGCTGTAGGAAGATCCTCGGGCATGGTCGCCCCCAATCGCTTGAGGGTGTCTCGAACCTCGCGGCCAACGCGATAATGCGCCTGAATGGCTGCATCCTCGCCGGCAACGTGTTCCCGGCGAAGCCGTCCTTCCGTCTGCGTGATCCTGAAGAGATTGGCGGCTAATTCTTCGCGGCCCATGTAGTCTAAAATCTCGCCCCCTTCGGGAATGCCCTTATAGATGCGGATGTTTTCCGCGTCGAGGGTATACTGCCCAAGGTAGCCCGCGTCGTGGAAGACCCCAAACATCTGAGAGCGCACCCCCGCCTCCGCCGCTGCCTCGCTCAACTGCTTATTCCCCTCGGCCACCTCCAGTCGGATCTGGATGCGGGCCTCGCGTTCCTGGCGCAGTTGGTGCATTTCATGAGCGCGGGTCGTCACGGCGAAGTAGTTCTGTGCGGCAGCGATTTCCTGCTTGCGCGAATCACCGTTCATGGCAATCAAATAGCAGGCCAGCCTGGAAAGGTAGTAGTCCTGGACGCCGCGTTTCGCCCGACTGCCAATTTCGACCATTTTACTGCCGGCAGTAAAATGGTCGGTGACAATGTTGCCGGTCGTTTCACAGGAAACCATCGCCTTTTTGATCACGTCGACAAAGTTCTGCCACTTGTTTCCGTAGCCGAGAAGTGGCATCAGCTCTCGCGCTTCCCAATACTCCACATTGTAGGGATTGAGGTGTTTGATCGAATCAAAATCAGGTCCGGCCATTGCATACCCTCCTTCGTTTGCTCATTTCGCACTAAGTGCGTTAGTAGTCTACTTTCTGAGTTTGTGCTTCATGCAAGAAATACATCGCTGCCCCGCCCCTTAGTATATCTGTTCTTAGGCAGAACGTAAATGTGGATGGCTAGAACTTATTTCCTGGAAAACATTGCTAAAGAGGAGGAGAGAAGGTATAGTGTATACAGCAGCGTGACCTCCTGTCTCGAGATGCCGCATTGCCTCACGAAAATCTGCTTTTGGACTCTTCACCAAACCACCGCCACTGAAGTGTTTGCCACCTCTGCCACAAGATCACCTCTTAGCTCGGGCTTCTTTGCATAACGCAGGGAAGTTGCTATCATGTGTTCACTGAGGCAGATTTTCATGAGGCAACAGGCAGCATTGCTGTCGCTTTGGCGCAACGGTTTCGCGTCGGACTTTTTCCAGGGAGGGAAATGTGGGAGAAGGAGTGGATCTTCAAAGCAGGCGGGTATTGCTTAAACAGTTCGCCCAGCAGTATCGGGTGGCCTCGTCTGCTCACAAACGCGTCCTGCTGGATGCCTTTGTCCAGGCCACGGGCTATCATCGTCGCTATGGGATGTGGTTGCTCAACCATGCCGAGGAGGTGCTGCGCGCTCCGCAGTCCGTGCGTAAGAGCCATTACGGGCCAGAGGTCCAACACGCGCTGTTCCTGGCTTGGAACGCCGCCAACCGGATCTGCGCCAAACGCCTCATCCCCTTTCTCCCCACACTGATAGAAGCGCTAGAGCGGCATGGGCATCTGCACCTCACCGAGGAATGCCGAAGCCAGTTGCTTACCATGAGTACTGCGACAGCCGATCGCCTGTTGTCCTCTCAGCGCAAACAGAGTCAGCACGGCCTCTCCACCACACGAGCCGGTACGCTGCTCAAGCAACAGATCCCCATCCGCACGTTCGAGGAGTGGAATGAAGCCAAACCCGGCTTTCTCCAAGCCGACTTGGTGGCCCATTGTGGCACCGACATCGAAGGTGGCTACCTGTATACGCTGACGATCACCGATGTAGCAACCGGGTGGACGGAATGTCTGCCCCTGCTGTACCGCAGTCAGGAAACGGCGCTAGCGGCCCTCCAACGCGCGCGCACGCTCTTCCCTTTTCCGATTCTGGGAATCGATACCGACAACGGTGGCGAGTTCATCAATGAAGTAGTGATCGTTTATTGTGAACAAGAACGCATTTCGTTCACGCGGGGACGCCCGTACCTGAAAAATGATCAGTGTTTTGTCGAGCAAAAGAATGGTGCGATTGTGCGCCAGGTGGTCGGCTATGATTGCTTCGTGGGAGAACACGCTTACCGGCAGTTGACGGAACTCTACCGGGCACTGCGCCTGTATGTCAATTGCTTCCAACCCTCCATGAAGTTGCTGTCGAAGCAACGGGACGAGAAAAAAGTTCGCTCTGTCTACGACCCGGCGAAAACGCCCTTGCAACGCCTGCTTCTGTCAGGAATACTTCCCGCCGAGAAGCAGCACAAACTGAACGCTGTGGCCGAGTCCCTGGACCCGCTTCGCCTGCTTCACGAGCTGAAGCGGTTGCAACAAGCGCTCTTCCGCTGTGCCGTCGAAGGTAATCCCTTCGTTTCACACGCCTCTTCCTGGTCGATTCGCGTTTTTGCTGTGGAACAGTGCCGAACGGACCTGGGTCCTGTCGAGGGGAGTGTCCCCAATCCATCCGCAGGACTCGCCACCCTGTGCCACGAGCAGGAGAAGCGAAAACGCGTCCTGGGCTGGCGGCGCACCCACAAGGATCCCTTTGAGGGAGAATGGGAGCAGATCACCTCCTGGCTCCAGGCCAATCCTGAGCGCAGCAGCGGCGATATCTTTCGGGAGTTGCAGCGCCGCTCCCCAGGACGCTATCAGCCCTTGCAAATCCGCACGCTCCAGCGCGGCATGCGGAAAATACGAGCCAACCTGCTGGAACCGGTTGAGGAGCAGTGGCAAGCTGAAGTGATCCATGGAGCATCACCCGCGCCCTCCTCTCCAGCAGAAAGGGCGCCCACGAGTTCCTGACCGCTGGTTGCACGCATCGCCGAGTACGTTTTGGCGGTGCAATCATCCCTGTTCACAACCACCCCTTCTGTTCTGCCAAACGAGCCGCTTCCACGCGGTTCTGGGCACCCAGTTTCTGCATGGCCGTGGACAGGTGATTGCGCACGGTTCCCTCTGAGAGCACCAGTTGAGCTGCAATCTCGGCCAGGCTGGCCCCAAAGAGCGAGGCGGAGAGCACCTCACGCTCGCGGGGAGTCAGCGAATTGCGTCCTTCCGAGAGCGCGGAGAGAGCCAGGTCAGGGTCAACCACCCGTTCGCCTGCCATCACGCGCCGCAGCGCGAGCGCGAGTTCTGCGGCAGGGGCATCCTTGAGCAGGAACCCGACGGCGCCACTCTCCATGGCCCGCTGCAAATAGCCACTGCGCCCAAAGGTGGTCAAGATCACGGTGCGGCACGAGGGCAGCACCTTGCGCAGCGCCGCGGCGGCAGCCAGCCCGCCGCCACCGGGCATTTCAATATCGAGCAGCGCGACATCGGGCTGCGCCGCTTGTGCGGCCTCGACGACCTCATCGCCTCGTGCCACCTCGGCCACCACCTCGATATCCGGTTCCCGCGAGAGCAGAGCCGCGAGTGCTCCACGCACCATCGCCTGGTCTTCGGCGAGCAATACTCGGATCATGCTCGTTCCTCCTCAAACATCGGGGCTTCCCCATGCGCCGAGAGCGGCAGTTCCACGCAGAGGCGGAAGTGTTCTTTGCCCGAGAGGATGAGAGCGCCTGCTTCCATGCGTCCCCCCAACGCGCTCACCCGCTCCCGCAACCCTGCGAGACCCAGTCCGGGGCGTGCCGCGCTTTCCACGTGCTCGCGTCGGCCCCCGTCGCTGAGCAGTTCGGCCCCAATCACCCCTTGCTCGTGGATCAGGTGAATACGGCAGCGCCGCGCACGACTGTGCCGGATGACGTTGGTCACCCCTTCGCGTACCGTCCAGGCGAGCGCCGCGTCTACGGCCGGTGGAAGTACCTCCTGGATGGAGTCGACCTCTCCCTCGATCCCGGCAGCGGAGAGGAGCTGCCGCGCTCCCTCCAGTTCGCTCCTGAGATCCGGTTGCCGATAGCCGGCTACCGCCTCGCGCACCTCACGCAGCGTTTGGCGCGCCACGCGCTCAATCTCCGCGAGTTCTTGTGCGCAGCGGTCGGGTTCCTCCGTGACCAGCTGCTTTGCCAGTTCGCTCTTGAGGGTGATCATCGACAGTGCCTGCCCCAAGAGATCATGCAAGTCCCGTGAGAGGCGCTCGCGCTCCTCGATCACCGCCAGGCGAGCCAGTTCGCGCCGTGCGGCATGCAGTTCCCGAATGGCGCTGCCCATGCGAACCACGCCGATCATGTCGAGGCCAAGTCCCCGCACCAGGAGCATCAGCGCGATGAGCCACCACCAGTCGATCCCTGCCACCCCCCGATGCGTGAGGACCGTCATGGCGAGCGGCAGCACCGTCAAGAGCACCACCACGACACCCGCGGTTCGCATGGGGAGCAGCACTCCAGCCAGGGCACTCACACAAATAAAGAGCCAGAGCCAGGCCGGTCCGTCAAGGAGGCTGAACACGGTGACCTGCACACAGAGGACAACCAAAAGCAGCAGCGAGAGACGGGAGCGCAACCGCGTCGGCCTGCGCTGGTTCACCGGATGCGGCCAGGTGAGCCAGGTGTAACTGGTGGCAAAAAAGAGCAGGCTGAACAGTCCCAGGGCCAAATGCCAGCCAGCAAGCGGTTCACGTACGAGCGAAATGAGCGGGAAGAGCAGGCACAGGAGCCAGAAGCGCTGGTAGAGCCGCCAGAGACGGAAGGTGATGCCACTGGAGGTAATGCCCTCATCCGTTGGCTGCCTGCCACCTGGGCGGACAGCTTCCGATTCCTTTGTTCGTGTCCTGTGGCCCTGGCTGATCTGCATCCTGGTGCCTCCTTTTTGCCGGTGGCAAAACGAACGTTTTTCACGACCTCATTGTAGCACCGCTTCGTCACGGCAGCCCTGTCTCAAGCGTTCGACTCGATCAGGACCGCCCCAGTGGTGCCATCAAGCGTCAGGCGGCTGCCAGTCGCAATCCGCTCGGTTGCACCCGCCACGCCAACCACAGCGGGAAGGCCATACTCGCGGGCCACAATCGCCCCGTGCGCCATCGCTCCACCCACTTCCATCACCAGTCCCGATGCCTTGAGAAACAGGGGTGTCCAACCCGGATCGGTCGAGGGAGCAACCAGGATCTCGCCCGGCTCCAGATGGGCATCGTGAGGATCAAGGACGACCCGCGCGATCGCCGTCACCCGCCCTGGGGACGCAGGAGTTCCCTGCAATGTCCCGGCTTCCCGGACAGCGCTCTGGCCTTTCTGCATCTGAGTCAGAGGTTCGGTGCCATCCGAGAGCAGGACGAGTGGCACATAACGGCGCCTGAGTTCCCGTGCGAACGTCGCTTGTAGATCGCGCACACGCTCCCGCAGATCCGCCCCGGAAAGGGCCGCGTGTACTTCGGAAAGCGTGAGGAAGAAGATATCCGCGGCTTCGTTCAGCCTCCCGGCGCGCGCCAACTCCTCTCCAACTAACCGGAGGAGTTGGCGCGCCTGCGCCAGCAAGAGCCCCGCGAAAAAGCGGGTCATCTCGCGGAAGCCTGCCAGCGTATGGGCGCGCCAGAGAAGAAAGCGTACCAGCCGCCAGCGGATCCGGTATTTTTGCCTGGCGCGATCCGCAAGCGTTGCGATCATCTCGTGTGCCGCGCGCCTGGCGCGTTGTAGTTGGAGATCCGGCGCGGCTGTGCCCTCTTCCACGTCCAGGTAGCCGGTGAGGAGCGCAAGCACGTAGCTGGGATCCTCTGACCAGCGCGGTACACCCAGGTCGAGTTCACAGACACTCTGGTGGCCATACTCCTGCAGGAAGCGCGCGAGGCCCTGTTGCAGGGGAGCGGGCAGGCGTCCTTGCTGATAGTCCTGGGCGAGCCGCTCAGGAGGCAAGCTCTGGAGCAGTTGCCTGCTCGACGCGTGTTCCCTGATCTTCTGAGAAAAACTCCACAAGGCCAGGTTCATCTGAGTGGTGGGATTGGTCGGCGAACCGCCCAGGATGATCAGGCACTCACTCTCTGTGGCGAGTTCACCGAGCAACCGCCGGGCCAGGGCAAAACTCTGCATACCCGCCAGCATCACGGGTGAGACGCGAAAGGCCAGGTGCAGGCAGCGCAGCAGGAGACGCTCCGCTTCGGCAAGGCGAGCCGCGGCATCATCTCGCGCATCGACCTGGGAGGCCTTGTGGAGATGTTCTACGAAGCGCTGCACCCGCCGATTTGCCGCTTGCGGTGCGAAGAAGGCCTGCAGCAGATACCAGAGCAAGTTGGTGCGTGCAAGCAGGAGCACGAGCGCACGTCCAAACGCGCGTCGAGACATAGTACGGAGCGAGAGCCGAGGGTCGTTCACAAGTTGCTCGAAGCTGGCGGCCGCGTGGACCTCCGCCTCGCGCATGGCTTCGAGAAGGAAGCGACGCCCAAACGGGCTGCGTAAGGCAGCAGTGACATCGAAGAACGGACGACTGGCAGCCTCCACGACGAAGCGAGGACCAATCAGCGGATTGCGCAGTGGGGAGCCAATGAGCGCCAGGAATCCGGAGGCGAGGAGCCGGAGCGCGGAAAGTCCCATGGGCGTGAAAGGACGATAGGTGCCCTGTTGCACGCCGAAAGCGAGGTAGACGCGCAGGTCCTCATCCGTGGACGGAGCGCTCTCGGGCAGGGGAAACAGGGTCGTAATTGGTCGTGCCTGGAGCAAGAACACCTGGCCGTAGGCATCGATGGCCCACTCGATATCCTGGGGAGTTCCATATAGCGTTTCCACCCGCGCCCCAAGTGCCGCGAGTGTGTGAAGCTGCTCATCGGAGAGACAGGCTCGCGCTCGGGATGCGCCTGCCTCGATTCTCTCGGTTCCCCCTCCCGCTGCGGCCCGAATGATGATCTGCTTGTCGCCCAGGTGGCGCTCAACAATCTCGCCCGTGGCGGTCTGCACCACAAAGTGATCCGGGTTGGTTGCGCCGGACACGACGGCCTCACCCAGGCCGGGATTGGCGTCGATCACCGCTTGACGACGTTTCCCGGTCAGGGGATTGGCCGTGAAGAGGACGCCGGCCACCTCGGCCTCGACCATCCGCTGTACCACCACCGCCAGGCGCACGCTCCCAGGGGCAATGCCCAAACTGCTGCGGTACTGCGTTGCGCGGTCCGTCCATAGCGACGCGAAGCAGCGCTGGACGGCAGCAAGCACCGCTTCGATGCCGATGACATTGAGCAGGGTCTCCTGCTGGCCGGCAAAGGAGGCTTCTGGCAGGTCTTCTGCAGTTGCAGAGGAACGGACGGAGACCGGGACAGGCGAGCCCGCAGAGAGGGATTGGTAGGCTCTTGTGATGGCTTCGATGACCTCTGGCGGCATCGCTGTCTGAATCAAGGCGGTGCGGTTAGCTGTTGCCAGCTCGATCTGGCGCGCGCTGTCCGAGCGGTCGGCGGCCTCTCGTCCCGCAAGATAGGTGTCGAGCCCGGCAAGAGTTGAGAGGCGCTCATAGGCGGCAGTGGTCACGCAGAAGCCCGCCGGCACGACGAAACCCGCCTGGATCAGTTCACCCAGGTTGGCGGCCTTTCCACCGGCGACCGGGAGCGACGTCCGATCAAGCCTGTCCAGAGGAACAACGAGAGGCGCGTCACTCGATGTGCTCTCAGGCTCCTGCTGTTGCCCGTGATGTGACAGATTCATACCCTTTCCTCCTCACGAGATGGGCGGCCATCTCCCGCCTCCATGGGCGCCGTGTTCCTTCCCGCATGGAACTGGGAAGATGGCGAGCCCCTGTTCGGAACAAAGCGTGAGATGGACACGATGATGAACGGGATTCCAATCACGGTGGGAAGTACCCAGAACGCGAGTAGCGGGAGCTGGTTCAAGCCTGGAATCAGGTGGGCGTTATCCACATAAAAGGCCGTCCACAGGACGATGTACGACCCAATCATCCCGACAATGTGAGCCACCGCCCACTGCTTGCCCAACCAGCGCATCAGCCGGGGTTCCCGGCGAAAGCGCCGCGCGGCATATCCACTCAGAGCCAATCCATAGCCGAGCGTAGCCAGGGCAAAAAGATAGGCATCGGCCTGCCAGTGCTGGACCGAGAGGATGATCGCGGTGACAAACACGACCATATAGGTCCATAGATAATACGTCCCCCAGCGATGATGGCCCCCACGCCTTTTGGGCGCGCGGAAAGCCACCACCCCGGTCACGCCCGTCGTGAGTCCCGCCAGCGCATGTACCACGAGGGGGAGGAAGAACGAGAGACGAAATCCATCGATCATACGGGTGTTCCTTTCAGACCGCTGTACCCCTGTGATAAGGGGCCATGGGAAACCAGGCCCAGCGCTCAAGCCGGTATGTTCATCACTTATCAAGAATAAGATTGCATTCCTCTGGTGCCATCTGCATCTACTGAAAAGTATAGCGGTGGAACAGACAGCGCGGAAGTGAAATTCCTCGGGATTTGGGTATGACAAATGTCATGGATGTCTTCCTCCTCTTGCATTCTTCTACTCTCCCCGGTATATTTATATCAAAGTAGATTGATGCAAATTGATTTGATAGATTTGAGGAAAGTATGGAACAGACGCTGGTTCAGCCGCCAGAGGTCTTGAAGCTGGCGGGACATGCTGTGCGGTGGAATGTGCTCACCGCGCTTGCGCGCTCGGACTACCGTGTGCAGGACCTGGTCGAGCGGCTCTCTCTCCCCCAGAATCTGGTCTCGTATCACCTGCGGCAACTGCGCGAAGGACAGCTGGTGACGGAACGCCGCAGCGCTGCCGACGAGCGCGCGGTCTTCTACCACCTGGACTTGGAGCGCTTTCAGGCGCTTTACCTGGCGGCGGGAGAGACGCTGCACCCGGCGGTAACGGCTGCTCTGACCGCGCCGCTGGCGCAAGGCCTGCCGAGCAACCGGGCACCCTTGCGTGTGCTCTTTCTCTGCACGGAAAACAGTGCGCGCTCGCAAATGGCCGAGGCTCTGCTTCGCCATCTCAGCCGGGGTACCGTGGAGGCTTTCAGCGCCGGAAGCCGGCCAGCCGAGGAGTTGCATCCCCTGGCCCGGCGCTGCATGGAACGCCTGGGCATCGATATGAGCCGCGCGGTTCCCAAGCATTTCGAGGTCTTCCGCGGCCAGCGCTTCGACGCGGTTATCACCGTCTGCGACCGCGTGCTGGAGACATGTCCCACCTTCCCTGACGACCTGGAGCGCATTCACTGGAGTTTCCTCGACCCGGCAACGGTGCAAGGGTCTGAGGCCGAGCAGCTACGAGCATTTGAACAGACCTCGCTACAATTGACCGCGCGCATCCGTTTTTTGTTGACTCTCCTCCAACGAAAGCACAACTCCCGTGAGTCATGAAAGCAGGCTCGCACGGGCGGCTGAAGGAGTACTGTAATGACAGAAGCAACTGCATCCAGTCCTTATCGCGTCCTGTTTCTCTGCACGCACAACTCGTCGCGCTCACAAATGGCTGAGGGACTGCTGCGGGCGCGTGGCGGGACGCGCTACCAGGTGTTCAGCGCCGTGCATCCCTTGGCGATCAGGGCCATGGCGGAACTGGGCATTGACATCAGCGAGGGGGCCGGGCACCGGGCGAAAGGAATCGAGGCCTTTAACGATGCCCCGCCGATGGACCTGGTGGTGACGGTCTGTGACGAGGCCGCCGAGGAGTGTCTGTACTTTCCGCGCGCCCGCCGCCAGGAGCACTGGAGCTTCCCCGACCCAAGCAAAGCCTCTGGGAGCGAGGAGGAACGGCTGGCGATCTTCCGCCGGGTGCGCGATGCGATTGCGGCGCGCATCGAGATATTTATCCGGCAGGAGTAGGATGAGAACACGGAATGACGACGAAGAGGCTGCTGATCATCTGCGGCAGCGATTCGGGTTCCGCGCGCGCCTACGAGCCTGGGAATGCGATCCGGGCTGCGACGTGATCATCGTCGTGGAGACCGCTTTCCAACTACAGTGTTTGCAGCGACATTCTACTTCTCAGGCGAAGTCCCAGATTGGCACGGGTATCTCCCAGCGGTCGTTGGGAGATATCGCTCGTGAGGGTATTTTTTGAGTAAGTGGATCGCATATTTTCAGGTATCAAACACACTCTCCCCTTCAACCTCCTTCGCTCTAAAGTTGTTTGACAGGAACTCGGTGACCGGAACGTGTCTTGTTGAGCAAGTCTCTTATTCGTTGCTATTGACAACGAACTGCTCCTGCTGTATGCTTGAAGAGAGATCGTTGCGAGTAGCAACGATTGGGAGAGGAGCAGAAAGATGGAACAGCGCGTGACGACGGGCGCGCTCCTGCGGGAAGTGGCCCGCCTGCATACCCATTTACAGCGCACCAACGTAGCCTGCTGTGCAGGAACGACCGTGACGCAGTGTACCGTGCTCACCGAACTGGGGCGTAGCGGGCCGGTTCCCCTGGCAGAACTCAGTCGGCGCGTCGGCTTCGACAAGAGCTGGACGAGCCGAGCCGTCGAGCACCTGGTGCAGGAGGGCCTGATCGAGAAAGTGCCCAGTCAGAGCGATCATCGGATGGTGCGTCTCTCGCTGACGCCTGTGGGCGAACAGCGCTTGCGCGACCTTAATCAAACGTTGGGCGGTCTGTCTGAGCGTGTGATGGAGCGCATCCCGTTGCCGGAGCATGAGGGAGTCCAGCGCGCTCTCACCTTGCTCCTTGCGGCGCTGCAGGCAGAAGAGGAAGCATGCACCGATGAAAGTAGCACCAGTCTATGAGCGTCATCGAGCGCGCGTCCCCCGCGGACCTTGCGGTCATCATCGCCTTACTGGAGCGCTGCGGTCTGCCGCAGGCCGGGCTGGAAGAGGTACTGACCACAACGGTCGTGGCGCGCCAAGCCGGGCAAGTGGTCGGCTGTAGCGCTCTGGAGAGGTACGGAACGACGGCCTTGCTGCGTTCCGTAGCGGTTGACCCGCTCAGGCGTTCCCACGGTCTGGGGAGTCGGCTCGTGCAGGCGGCTCTATCCATGGCACGGCAGATGGGTATTCACGAAGTCTACCTGCTCACGGAGACTGCTGCTGATTACTTTCCACGCTTCGGCTTCCACCGCATCGAACGGGCCGCTGCCTCACCAGCCGTTCACCGCTCGGTGGAGTGGACGAGCGCCTGTCCGGCCTCGGCGCAAGCGATGGTTCTCAGCCTGCAGGCAGGGGAGCAGCCAAACACGAGCTGAGACACGCCATCGATATCCCAGATGAAGGATATCGCGTCCTTTTGGCGAAAACGCCGTCTCTCTATGTACAAAGCATCAACACGAGAGGAGGACATACGATGATGCCACCTGATATCAGGTTCTTTCTTCAACAACAGCGCCACCAGGAGATGCTGCGCGAGGCTGAGCAAGCCCGGCTCCTGCGGGCGGTGAGACGAACGCCCGACAACGGCGTCACGGAAACAGCCTTCCAGCGCTTCATCTGGTGGGTTGGAGGCGCGTTGCTATGCTGGGGATGTGCCTTGCAACAGGTTGGACGAGCAACGCCCGCGACCGAGAAAGGGTGCAGCATATGCCTAACATGACGACCGAGCGGGTCTGGGAGGAGTTTCATACTCCCTTGCAGCAGTTCATCCGGCGGCGCGTCTCCGACGAGGACACCGCCGAGGATATCCTGCAGGACGTGTTTCTCAAAATCCACCAGCATATGGACGCGCTCAAAGATGTGAGGAAGCTGGAGGGTTGGATCTATCAGATTACGCGCAACGCTATCATCGATGTCTACCGTAGTAGGAGGCATGAGACTACACTCGAAGCGGCAGAGTTGCTTGATCTTCCCGAAGAGCTGCCCGATGGTGATCTCGTGAGCGAACTCTTGCCGAGTGTGCGTGCAATGGTGATGAGCCTGCCAGAGCTGGACCGGCAGGCGCTGATCCTCACCGAATATCAGGGGCTGACCCAACGGGAACTGGCCAAGCGGATGGGCCTGTCCTTTTCTGGCGCGAAATCGCGCGTGCAGCGGGCGCGGGAAAAACTCAAACAACAGTTGCTGAAGTGCTGCCACTTTGAGCTGGACAGGAGAGGCCACATCATCGATTATCAACCGCGTTGCCAGTGTTGCGTCACAGCGGCCTGTTGCGCTGAAGAACTCATTATGCCAACACGGAGTCGCAGGGGTGCGTCCTTTTTGGAACTGCCCCGTCTCTATGAAGAGAACCGAGAGAGCGGCGAGTGAATCCAGGGTTCCTCGCCGCAGGCAGACAGATCGAAAGGAAGAAGAGAGATGAGCATTGTCCCAACCAATGACGAGCAGTTACGAGCTGAGGTCAGCGCCCGCTATGCCAGGACCGCCCTACAGGTCCTTGGAACCGAACAATCAGCCGCTACTGACCCCTGCTGCGGCCCTACCTGTTGTACGCCCACTGCGGCTGTCGCTCTCCCTGTCGAGAATGGGAAAGCCTTGCCGGTCGTCGAGGTAGAGCAAACGGCGGGGTGTTGCGGGCCGAGCTGCTGCTCCACCGACACTCGTGATGCTAGTGTCATCACCTCGGACCTCTATACCCAGGCGGAACTGGGGACGATCCCGGTGGCAGCCGCCCTGGCGTCGCTCGGCTGTGGGAATCCTACGGCCCTGGCGGAACTCAAACCTGGGGAGCGTGTGCTCGACCTGGGCAGCGGAGGGGGCATCGATGTGCTCCTCTCGGCGCGGCGCGTCGGACCCACCGGCTTTGCCTACGGTCTTGACATGACCGACGCTATGCTCGAACTGGCGGAGCGCAACCGGGCCGAGGCGGGACTGGAGAACGTGCGTTTCCTCAAAGGCATCATCGAGGACATCCCGCTCCCCTCTGAGAGCGTGGATGCTGTGATCTCTAACTGCGTCATCAACCTCTCGGCTGATAAGGGCAGGGTGCTGCGCGAAGCCTACCGCGTGTTGGCCCCCGGCGGGCGCTTTGCCGTCTCGGACATCGTCTTCCAGGGCCGACTCCCACAGGCGCTCCGTCTAGATATGGAATCCTGGGCCGGGTGTATCGCGGGTGCCCTGGAGGAGGAGACCTATCGTAACCTGCTTCATGCAGTGGGGTTCTCAGACATCGAGGTGGAGGTGACGCGCCGCTATACCTTGCAAGACATAGCGGAGGGCGGGGCGAGCGCTTCGCTCACCGCACTTGGTGAGGCCGAACGGTCCCAGGTAGATGGCAAGTTCGTCAGCGCCTTCATCCGCGCCCGCAAACCCGCACAGGACTAGTCACGCGGCCATGTTAGCGAGCGAACGGCTTTTCTTCACAGATCACTGTTTGAGAAGAAGCCGTTCGCCATTCTTCCTTCTGAAGGACATCATATGCGCACTTGCCTTTGCCCTTGGATTGTAGTATAGTGCTGGAAGAGGAACAACAGGCCGTGAGTTCCTGCCTACACGAGTGCGTAACATCCTATGCCACGGCTGTATGAAATGTAGATGTGGGCGTTGAAGTCGCCTCCTAAGCCAATGTACAGGAAGCGAGCGGCGAAGTCGTGACACCCTGCCTTCCAAGCAGGCTGTCGCAGGTTCGAGCCCCGTCTCCCGCTCTCTTCAATGAACCGTCTCTCTATTGGCGCACCCCTGATCCTCTTCCTGTCCGCCACA
>Ga0207684_10002552_pt1 | contig 18289 bp, 14 predicted proteins | sample KBSK5501metaG_FD_184342 | JGI IMG/M metagenome (GOLD analysis project Ga0207684, IMG submission 184342) | Corn, switchgrass and miscanthus rhizosphere microbial communities from Kellogg Biological Station, Michigan, USA - KBS K5-50-1 metaG... | ecosystem: Host-associated > Plants > Roots >...
GGGGGCGAGCGCCGTGAGCAGCGCAGGAAACAGCGGGCGGTGCAGGTAGTGGACGACGAGGATCAGGTCGTAGGTCTCGCGGCCCAGGTCCGTTTCTCCCGCCTCCAGGTCCAGCACGTCGGCGTGTATCTCGAGCCCGCGCCGCGCGGCCTCGGAGCGAAGGGCGTCGATCGCATCGGCGTCGCAGTCGATCGCCCGGACCGCCCAGCCGCGCTCGGCGAGAAAGAGAGCGTGGCGGCCGCGCCCGCACGCGACGTCGAGGGCGCGGCCCGCGCGGGGAATCAGATCGATGTTGGAGAGGAGCCAGGATGAAGGGGGAAGGTCCGCAGGCACACCTTCATCTTAATCAATGAACGCTCGTCGCTCAGAGGGCCCGGCCGGTGTCGACGGCGCGCGCCATGCGATCCGAAGAGGGAGCGTGCGTCACGAACCCCACCGCGCCCGCCGCGAGTACCGCGAGCGTGATCGCGAACGCGACGTCGCGTCCCACTTCGATCGCACGGTCCCTCGCCGACAGCGCCGCCCCGTAGCGCTCGGTCCACGCCAGCGTCGTTCCCTGAGTGATTCTCGTCGGGTTCATTTCGGTGCCTCCGTTCTCGTACACAACCTCTGAGACGAGATTCGTGAGGCGAGGGTTGCGTTTATTTTTGTGACGGCGAAGGTCCATCCGGTTGGACGCGCAGCGCGAGCCATCGAGGCGCGGGCGGTCGTGCGAAGCGGCGCGACGACGCGGCGCGGATCGCGACGAGCATCACGGCGGCGCACTCGGCGGTGAGCAGCACCGGCCCCCAGGACCGGTCGTACAGCTCGAGCGCCCGCCACAGCACCAGCGCGCCCAGCGCCGCCGCCACCATCACCCGCGGCGAGAGCGAGCGGCCGCCGAGCGCGATCGTGCCGAGGACCAGCACTGCCGCGAAGAGCGCGGCGACGGCCACCGCCTCGTGCGGCAGCGACAGCAAGCGCGTCAGCTGCACGTTCGCGGAGATGAGCGGCGACTCCCGTACGACCACGAGCTCGGCGGGCGCGCTCGCCACGCGCACCGACAGCATCGCCGCCCGCGGGCGGCGAAAGAAGGCGACCTCGTCCCGGCCGGCGGGCTCGCGCCGGAAGAACGGCAACGGAGCCCCGTCCGCGAACACGCGCAGGCGGCTCGGCGCATGCAGGTCGTCGCCCCAGCCCTCGCGCCAGGCGCGCGGCAGGCCGACGAGCAGGACGCCGCCGGGACCCGTCGCGAGCGCGTCGGCGGGAAGCGTCATCGAGTCGCGGGCCCTCACGCCCGCCGCCCGAACCTCGGCGAGGGTGACGGGGCCGAGGCTCTCGGACACCGAGGCGACGGCCCAGGTGGCGGACTGCGACGCGAGCGAGAGCGCCAGCGCCGCGGCCGCGCCCACCCGGACCAGCGCCGGCGCCGTACGGCCGGGCGAGCCCCGCTCCCGGCCGCCCGCGCGCAGGATGAATCGGCGCGCGGGCTCCTCGACGAGCTCGTACAGGATCGCGCTCACCGCGGTGATGCCGAGATACAGCGCCAGCAGCGCGACGTCGTCGGTGCGCGGGAGCACCCGGTAGAAGAGTCCCTTGCCGATCGGCGTGAGCTGCACGAGGTACAGCGCGTAGGAGACCTTCCCCAGGTAGACGAAGGGCGACAGGGACAGAACGCGCGCGAGAGGGTTCCGGTTGAACGTCAGCGAGATCACGAGGGACGCCGCGGCCAGCGGGAGCAGCAGGTCCCAGGACCAGGCCCATGCCCAGCGGGGGCCGTCGAGCCCGCCCGCTTCGTGCATGCCCCATTGCGCGGTCACGATCAGCGCGGCCGCGCCGCACGTGGCGAGGAGCGCCGGGATGGGCCGGCCGAGGGTCCGCCGCCCGCGCTCGCCGGAGGGCGACGCGAACAGGAGCGCCGCGAACGCGCCGACCGCGAAGTCGTAGAAGCGTCCGAACAGCGTATGGAGGACGACCTTTTCCGGATCCCGCAGGAAGCCGGGGCCGCGACCGTCGAGGATCGTCCAGATCGTCGCTCCCGCGGCGAACAGGAAGACGGTCAGGCCGATGAGCACGGCCGCCGCCGCCAGCATCGGCCGGCGCGGAGCGCGTCGCTGCGCCGCCGCGATCGCCAGGAACACGAGGGGAGCCAGCGCGTAGAAGCACTCCTCCACGGTCAGCGACCAGGAGGTCGGGATCACGAACAGGTGCAGGGAGTCGCCGAAGAGGGCCTGGGTGAGTGTCCATTCCGGCACCCGGTCGGCGAACCACAAGCCTCCGTTCGCGAGATACTGGCTCAGGATGAACACGGTGTAGTAGAGCGGCAGGATGCGGGCCGCGCGGCGCAGGAAGTACTCTCCCACGCGGAGCTCCCCCCGGGCCTGGTCGGGGAAGTATCGCAGCGTGATCAGGAAGCCTGACAGGACGAAGAAGATGCCGACGCCGACGTGCCCCTGGCCGATCACCACCTTCAAGACGCCGCTCCGAGGCTGGAAGTGGTAGACGAAGACGAGGAGGGCGGCCAGGAACCGGAGCGAGGTCAGGGCAGCGAACTGATCACTTTTGCCTTTAATAATAGGCATTTAGATCACTTAGTATAATATTGTACATGAGGAGCTTCGATGACGCAAGCGCCTTTTTTCGCCAGTGTCGCTGATAAGTGATCTGTCCGCTCGCGTTTGACAAGTGATCTGTCCGCTTTCGTCAGATGTTCGCCGGAGATGGGGCCTGTGGTAGCTGTGGACGCCGGCGCCGTTTGCCGGCGTCCAAGGTCCTCGTGGGAAACCGGGTCCGTTCCCGGTTTTCCACAGGACCGGCAGCTTCCACAGGCCGGCCGTTCACGCCATAGCGACCGAACAGCTGCGTCCCCCGGTGGATCGACCAGGTGCCATCCAGGTGCTGCTTGACGACCACCGCCAGCCCCGCACACGTCTTGCGCCCAGGCTGCTTCGAGATCTGCAGGGCGAGCCCGCCACAGGTGACCACGTTGTCCTTGCCCACCTGACGCACCACCTCGCGACAGAAGATCTCGTCCAGGGGTGCGTCTTTGGGCGCGACAAAGGCGCTTTCCGCCTCCCGCGGCTCCACCGAGAAAGCCTGATTGTGAGTCGCCAGGTAGTGATCTCGTATATAGCCGTTCGCCGCCTCCAGAGACGTCGCGCCCGCGAGCTTGAGCTCGTTGACCAGCCGCCCTTGCACAGTCCCGTTCATTCGCTCGCTTCGTCCCCGGGCCTGCGGCGAGTACGAGGGGATGTGTTCGATTCCGAGCCGCTTGACCACTTGGCCGACCTGCGTCAGATGAGTCTTGGAGACCGGCTGGCCCGCCTTGGGCGTGTCGAACGCCCAGCCCGCCCGATCCGTGTAAAGGCTGGCCGGGATGCCGTACGTGTCCACCACTTCACGAAGGGCCACCAGCACCGCCTGCGTGCTCTCTTCCGGCCAAAGCTGCGCATACAACAACCGTGAGGTCGCGTCGTCCACCACTGTGATCAGCGTCTGCTTTTCTTCGGGCCGCAGGCTCAGCCAAACATGCTTGCTCCCATCGATGTGCAGCATCTCGCCCAAGCACGCCTTGCGCTCCCGTCGGCGGCGATGACGTCCCCGCGCTTTGTGCTTCACCACCAGTCCGGCCGTCTGAAGGGCCTGCTTGATGAACGCATACGAGACGCTCACCCCATGCTCGCGCCGCACCGTCTCGTAGAAATGCCGCATGTTCCAACCCCGGTAACGCTCGCGGTAAAGCCCGAGAATCCGCTTGACCTCCGCCACCGGTACGCTCCGCGGCGAGGGGCTCCGACGACGACGGTCGAAGAGTCCCTCATATCCCCACTTCTCGAGCCCAACTCGGTACCGCCGCATCGTCCGCGTGCTCAGCCCTAATATCTCCGCCGCCTGAAACCAGTGAATCTCCCCCGACAACGCCCGCAGGATCACCTCTTGGATCTTCATCGCCCTTTCCCAGGCGGCCTCCGAGTACCCCATCCGCTCCTCCATGGAGCTCTACCCTGGGGCCTCTCAGCCGCTCGAAGGCGGTCAGATCACTTGCTCTCGGGAGCGGACAGATCATCTGCTCCCTACAAGAACGCCCCGCGTCCTTGACACCCCCCCAGCGCTGACCTACGCTGGACTGGCCTGCCTGAAGAGTCCCCGCGAGCGACAGGAGCCATGGCCGAAGGCCCCGAGCGCGAGAAGAAGTCGCTGCGCCACGAGCTGCGCACCTGCGTGAACCAGATCCTGGGCTACAGCGAGCTGGTCCAGGAGGAGCTGGCGCGGGCGGGCCAGAGCCGCTTCATCGACGACCTGAAGCGCGTCTCGATCGCGGCCCGCCGGCTGCAGACGCTGGTGGACCAGGTGCCGGAAGAGCCCGTCGACGGCTCCTCCCTCCGCGTGCCCGCGCCGAAGTGGGCCCCGCTCTCCGCGCCGCCCGCGGCCGAGACGGCGGCTTCCGACGGGGCGCCGCCGGGGAGCGCCGCCTTCCTCCCGGCGACCGTGCTCGTCGTGGACGACGACGAGAGCAACCGCGACGTCCTCGGCCGCGTGCTCCAGTCGAAAGGCTATACGGTCGTGCTCGCGGCCTCCGGCCCCGAGGCCCTCGAGCTCGTGGACTCGCAGCCGATCGACCTCGTGCTCCTCGACATCATGATGCCGGACGTGAGCGGCCTCGACGTGCTCAAGGCGCTGCGCGCGAAGCATCCCCGCGAGGCGCTGCCCGTCATCATGGCCACCGCCAAGGACCAGCCCCGAGACGTGGTCGACGCCCTCAAGATGGGGGCCAACGACTACGTGACCAAGCCGCTCGACTTCGCGGTGGTCATGGCCCGCACCGAGGCCCAGCTCTCGCTCAAGCGCGCGACGGGCGAGGTCCGCCGGCTGAACGAGGAGCTGCAGCGAAGGAACCAGTTCATCCGCCGCACGTTCGGGCGCTACCTGAGCGACGAGGTCGTGGCGAGCCTGCTCGAGACGCCGGAGGGCACCCGGCTCGGCGGCGAGAAGCGCAGGGTGACGCTGCTCATGTCGGACCTGCGCGGCTTCACCGCCGCCGCGGAGAGGCTCGACCCGGAGCAGGTCGTGCGCCTGCTCAACAACTACCTCGGCGCGATGGCCGAGGTCATCACGCGCTTCCAGGGCACGATCGACGAGTTCATCGGCGACGGCATCCTCGCTCTCTTCGGCGCCCCGCTCGACCGCGAGGACGACGCCGCGCGGGCGGCGGCGTGCGCGGTGGCGATGCAGCTCGCGATGGCGGAGGTGAACGAGACCAACCGCCGGGACGGCCTGCCCGAGGTGCAGATGGGCGTGGCCGTGCACACCGGCGAGGTCATCGTGGGCAACATCGGCTCCCAGACCCGGGCCAAGTACGGGGTGGTCGGCACCAACGTCAACCTCACCGCCCGCATCGAGTCGTTTACCCTCCCGGGCCAGGTGCTCGTCTCGCAGTCGACGGTCGACAGCGCCGGCGACACGCTGGTCCTCGGCGAATCGCGATCGTTCCAGGCCAAGGGCTTCAAGGATCCGGTCGCCGCCTACGAGCTGAAGGGCGTGTGCGGCCCCCACGACGCGGTGCTCCCCGAGGCGCAGGAGGAGATGCGGCCCCTCGCCCGCGAGATCCCGGTCTCGTTCACGGTCGTGGACGGGACGCACATCCGCCAGGCCTCGGCCGAAGGCCGCTTCGTGCGGGCCTCCCCGTCGGGGGCGTGGGTCAGCTCGGAGCAGAAGGCTCCGCCCCGCGCGAGCGTCCGCATCCGCGTACGGGACCCCTCGGGGGCGGAGCTGCCGGTCGATCTCTACGCGAAGGTGGAGGGCGAGGCGGACGGGGGCTTCCTGGTGCGGTTCTCTTCGGCCCCTCCCGAGGTGGTCGAGCTCATACGGTCCGCGCTGCTGACTGCCTGAGCAGGACCTCCATCTTCCGCTCGAGGCGCGTGAACTCGATGGGCTTGGTGTCGTAGTCGTCGCATCCGGCCTCCCGGGCCCGGTCCCGGTCCTCGGGCCCGGCGTGAGCCGTGAGGGCGATCACGGGGATGTCGCGTAGATCCGGCCTGGACTTCAGCTCCCGGGTCGCCGCGAGGCCGTCGAGGACGGGCAGGGTCACGTCCATGAGGATGAGGCTGGGCGTCTCGGCGCGGGCCCGCTCCAGCGCCTCCCGGCCGTCGACCGCGGTCACCACCTGATAACCCCGGTGCTCGAGCCGCCGCGAGAGCATGTCGCGGTTCGACTCGTCGTCGTCGACGAGCAGTATCTTGTTCCTCACCGTCGACTCAGCATGGCTGGCCAGCTCGATGCCTGCAAGTCCGATGCCGCCCAGTGTACGATACCGGCCTCGTCCCCCATGGAGGCCGCGTCAGCGCTTCACGGCCCGCGGCAGTATAACTCCCTCGACGATGCCGACACGGCGTGAGGAGGACGCGCTGCGTCGCGGGCTGAAGCGCCTGCGTTCTTCGCAGCCCTTCAACTTTCTCGCCACCACCGGCGTCCGGGCGGTCCTGCGTCTCGTCGGCGGGCCCCCGGAGCGGGTCGTCCGCCACCTCCACCGGCTGGGCCCGGTCGAGACCCGCCTCCCGAACGGCCGTGTGCTTCGGCTGTGGTCACGGGCCGACGACTGGGTCTCGAACCAGGTCTATTGGCGCGGCTGGCAGGGATACGAGCCCGAGACGGCGCCGCTGTTCTACCGGCTCGCCGGCCGCGCGCAGGTCACGCTCGACGTCGGGGCCCACGTCGGGTTCTTCTCGCTGCTGGCCGGCCACGCGAACCCCGCCGGCCGCGTGTTCGCCTTCGAGCCCCTGGAGAAGGCCTTCCTGCGCTTGCAGGCCAACGTCGCTCGCAACGCCCTGGCGAACGTCGAGTGCATCCGCGGCGCGGCGGGGGCGGCGCCGGGCCGCGCGCGGCTCTTCTTCGCCGAGCTGGACGGCATACCGTGCAGCTCCAGCCTGTCCTCCGAGTTCATGAAGGGGTTCGGTGAGGTCGCGGAGACGATGGTGCCCGTGCTCGCGATCGACGATTTCCTGCGCGAGCGCGGCATTCCGCGCGTCGACCTCGTGAAGGCCGACACCGAGTGCACCGAGCCGGAGGCGCTGCGGGGAATGGCCCGCACGCTGGAGCGGGACCGCCCCGCGATCGTATGCGAGGTGCTGTCCGGGCGCGGCACCGGCGCTCCGCTGGAGCGGATCCTGCGGCCCCTCGGATACCGGTTCTACCTGCTCACGCCGGAGGGACCCCGCCGGCAGGAGAACATCGAGAGCCACCCGGAATGGCTCAACCATCTTTTCACGGCGGCCCCCCTGGACGAGCTCCTGCGCCCGTGAGCCGCCAGATCTCCAGGGAAGGGTCGAGGAAGCCACCGGTGGCGGCGAGCAGAGGGCGGACCCGAGGCGGCGCATCCGATTCGAACCTCTGCAGGAGCTCTCCCTCCCGGCGGAGCTGCGCCGCGAAGGCGCGGCTGCGCTCGGCGGCGGCGTGGTCGGCGAGGAGCACGTAGGCCACCCCCTGCCGGTGGAGGAGCGTCATGTCGTAGGCGTTCTCCAGCTCGGCTCCCCAGGGCGAGCCGAACACCGGTCGGGCCGAGAGGCTGATGATCGTGAAGGTGCGGGACGGGTATGCCTCGAGCCACGCCTCGCGCACGCGGCCCGAGCCGAGGCCGAGCCGGCGCCCGGCCTCGATCTTCATCCGCATCTGGCCCTCGCTCTCGACGAGCGGCGGCAGCAGGTTCGGCAGCTCGTGGTACTTCTCGACCGCGATCACGCTCCCCGGCGGGATGTGGCCGTCGATCCAGCGCGCGGTCGCGGTGCGGGTGTCGGTGTGGTTCCGCAGGAAGGCCACGTAGGCGAGGGTCGGCCGGGCGGCCTCGACCAGGAGCGACCCCCCGAGGACGAGCGCGGCGCCCGCGCCGGCCAGGCGCGACCGGCGGCCGAGACGGCGGGCGAGGGACCAGACGACCCACGAGCTCAGGATGCAGGCGTAGGGGATCAGCGGGAGCAGATACCGCGTTTCCCGGACCCTCACCGGCAGCAGGAACGGAACGTACGCGAGCGGGACCAGGCCGAGCTGGCGGACGGCGGTTGAGGGATGCCGGAGGGCGGCGGCGATGCCGACCGCGGCCAGGACGACGAAGGGCCAGCCCATCGTGGCCGCGGCCGCGTCCAGGTAGAAGACGACGTTGGAGCCGGCCTGGGCCAGCACCGACGCCGGGGCGCCCATCAGCTCCCGGTAGCGCTGGACCAGCACCTCCTCGTAGGGCTGGGTGGGGTAGACGGGCGTCTGTCCCAGGGCCCTCGACGCCCACACCAGCGGGCGAAGCGTGATGACGAGATAGGTCACGAGGGCGGTGGCGAGCAGCTCGCCGAAGCGGGGCCGGCCCCGCGGGGCGTCCTCCGGCGCGGGCCGGCCGACGAGGGGGAGCAGGCTGGCCAGCAGCGGGAGCGCGTTCCAGCGGGCGGCGACGGCCAGTCCCACCGCGGCGCCGGCCGCGATCCAGTCGCGCCGGCGGGGAGTGCGCGCCAGGCGCACGAGCGCGATCTGGGCGACGAGCAGGCAAAGGTTCACCGGCACGTCCTGCTTGACCCAGTGCGCGCTGCTCACGTCGACGAGGCTCACCGCGTAGAGACCGCTGGCGAGGAGAGCGAGAGAGGGAGACGCGAAGACCGCTTGCGCGAGCCATCCGGAGAGCAGGACGCACGCCAGGCTCGTCGCCGCCACCAGGCGTCGCGTCCACAGGAAGAAGCCGAAGTCCTCGCGCAGGAAACCGTGCTCGACGGCGGCCCGGGACGAGAACACGCCCAGGGCCCGGCCGGCCAGGGCATAGGCGCCGATGGCGGCCAGGAACAGCCAGCCCACGGCGCTCATCGGGAGCGTGAAGTTCGCCCGGCGCACGCTGTCCAGGAAGCGCACCGGGTCGTGCATCTGCTGGACCTCGTCCGGATGGTAGACGTGCGGGCGGCCGTAGTCGGTGAGCGGGAAACGGGCGATGGCGGCGACCGCGAGGATGCCGGCGAGCGCGAGGACGCGGGGGAGGCGCGCCAAGAGCCTCATGCTATCATCGCCGCCGCGACCGCTTCATGTCAGCGCCCTCCCGGCCCTCGCTGGCGCGGACAACGATCGCATCGGCGGTCGCCGACGCGCTCCTCGCCGTCGGCAGCATCCTGGCCATCCCGTTCCTCGTGGGACGGCTGGGCGCGGAGCGCTACGGCATCTTCGCGCTCATCACCGTCCTCGCCGGCCAGCTCGTCGGGCTGCATCTCGGCATCGGCTGGGCGGCGACCCGTCGGGTCGCGGAGAACCGCGGCCACGGCCTCAGCGGAGCCGCGACGATCCGAGCCGTCATCCTCCTGGGCCTCGGCGCCGCGGTGATGGTGGGCGGCGCCTTCGGTGCCCTCGCCGCCGCCGCCTGGACGCGCGGCTTCCACAGCTCGACCGAGGCGCTGGAGGTCGCGGTCGCCGCGGTGCCTTCCGGCATCGTCATCGCCGGCGTCCAGCCCCTGCTCCAGGGCCTCTACGGCGTGCTGTACGGCGAGGAGCGCTTCGGCCTCGTGGTGGCGACCCGGCTCGTCCACGGGCTCGTGCGGCTGGCGGTGGCGGTGGTGGCGGTGGCGCTCGGCGGCGGCGTCATCGCAACGTTATGGTCGCAGGCCGGCGTCGACGTGATCGCGGTCGCGACGCTCGCGGTGATGGTCCGCCCCGCGTCGGCGGCGGCTCCCGCGGAGCCGCCCACCGCGGGCGAGGCCCGCGCGCTGCTCGCCATGGGCCTGCCCTTCGCCCTCGCGGGCGTGTTCGCCGCGCTGCTCGCCGACGTGGAGAAGCTGGCCGTCGGGTGGGCCCGCTCGGTGGAGGACTTCACGTACTATTCGGTCCCGTTCAACGCCACCCTGCGTCTCAGCGTCTTCGCGGTGGCCCTGGCGAGCGTGCTCGCGCCCCGCCTGTCGAGGGTGGCGGCGGAGGAGGGCCCGGCCGTCGCGGCCGGTATCGCCCGCCGCGCGAATCGCATCTCGGCCGGCGGCATGGCGTTCGTTGTCGCGCCCCTCATCGCGGTGGCGCCGGAGCTCCTCCGCCTCTGGCTCGGACCGGCCTTCGCCACGCGCTCCACCCTTCCCGCGCGCATCCTTCTCGTCGCCCTCATTCCGCGCACGCTGGCCTCGGTGGCGGAATCGGTGCTGCGGGCGCGCGCGCGACCGGTCACGTTCACCGTCCTCTACGCGGCCGAGCTGCCGTTGCACCTGGCCGGCGTCTACCTCCTCGTCCGCGCCTGGGGCATCGCGGGCGCGGCCGCGGCCTGGGCCTTGCGCGTGGCGGCCGATGCGGCCGCGCAGCGGCGGCTCGCGTCGCGGGCGCTCGGCGTCTCCACGGGATCCACCCTGGAGGGCTGGGGTCCGATGATGGCGCTCGGCCTGCTGGCCCTGGCCTGCCAGCGGCTGGACCACGTTCTCCCCGTCGCGGTGCGCGCCGGCGCGGGCCTGCTCGTCGGAGGCGCGACCGTGCTCGTCCTCCTCTCCGCTGACGACTGGACCGTGTTCCGACGTTTCCTGGGGGGGCGGCCGCTTGGTGAAGTCGAGCCCGGCGGGTCCGGCCGTTAAGGCGGCGACGCCGGGCGTGGCTGGGCGCGGACCAGGAGCGTCGACCCGAGTTGCAGCGGGCCCCCGAGCCGAGCCAGGAGCCCGCTCGCCCGGTCGAGCGTCCACGTGCCCGCGGGACGACGGGCGAGCGGCGACAGCGCCGGCACGTGCCGGAGGTCGACCGAGCCCGAGGTGCGGACCTCCACGCGGCCCGCTCCGGCCGCGCGCTCGAGCAACCGCCGGAGGGACCGGGGCGTGAAGTGGTGCAGGTGGCCGTAGCGCGCGAGGTCGAGGTAGGGCCAGCGCCGGCCCCACAGCCGCGACTCGGCGCCGGCGCCGTTGGGCATCGTGATCGCGACGACCGCGCCGCTTCGCAGGCGCGCGCCGACCTGGCGCAGCGCGGCGGCGGGCGAGGCGAGGTGCTCGAGGCAGTCCCAGAACGTGACGGCGTCGAGCTCGCCCGGTAGGCTCGCCTGCTCGAGGGGCGCGCACACGACCTGACCGCGGCAGGCCGCGCGGGCCCGCGCCGCGGCCTCGGGCGACGTTTCCAGGCCCACCACCGTCCACCCCCGCGCCTCCGCTCTCGCGAGGAACGCGCCGTCGCCGCAGCCCACGTCGAGGAGCCGCCCCGGCGCGCGCCACTGCTCGATGAAGCGCAGGCGCTCGTCGAGCATCAGGCGCCGCGCCGCTTCGGGCAGCGGGTTGATCAGGTCGCTCTCGTGGAGGCGGTCGTAGAACGCGGCGGAGGGCACGCGGGTGGGATCGGCCACCCAGCGGTGCCCGCACTCGGGACAGGCGAGGAGAGCGTCGGCGAAGGCCGAGGGCGAGGACCGCGCGTGGTCCGCCGAGCACGCGGGACAGGCTCTGGGAGGCTCCGCGCGGGGCGCGGCCAAGGCCATCATGCTAGAGTCTACAGCGACCGGCGATGGCTCGCGGATCCAGCGGGTCGGCTTGAAGATCGTCCTCACCAACTTCCGCTCGCCCTGGGACGCAGGGGCGGGTGGAGGGCAGGCGGCGACGGACGATCTGGCCCGCGCCCTCGCCGCGCGCGGTCACGACGTCCAGGCCATCTACCCCGGCCGTCCCGCCTCGGCCCCCTACCGCGTCTGCTGGGTGGCTCCCTCGGCACGACCCGGCGTGGTGGCCGCCCGCGTCGCCCGCGCCGCGCGGCGCGTCCTCTCCGGCTCGACGTGCGACGTGATCCACTCGACCGGCTACGAAGGCGCGTGGCTGCCGCGCGCCCGGTGCCGCGTCGCCACGTCGCACCATCCCGATCTTCCGGTGTGGGAGCCTCCCGCGTGGAGCCGGCCGTGGGCGCGGCTGCGCTTCTTGAGACGGCAACAGCAGGCGTGGCTGGAGCGGCGCGCCCTCTCCCGGGCGGACGGGGCCGTCTTCGTGAGCGCCTTCGCCCTCGACCAGGCGCACGGTCGAGGCTATCCGACCCGGACCGGCCGCGTGATTCCGAACGGTGTCGACACGGCGCTCTTCTCGCCGCTCGCGGAAGAGCCGCCCCTGCCCCCGGTGTTCGTCTTCGCCGGCCGCATGGACGGCCAGAAGGGCGTGGACGTGCTGCTGGAGGCGTTCCGGCGCCTGCCGAGGGGGCCCCGTCTTCGCCTCGCGGGGACGGGACCCCAGGAAGACGAGTACCGCCGCCTCGCGTCCACCCTCGGCATCGACGGCGCCGTCCACTTCCTCGGCCCGGTTCCCCGCGCGCGGCTCCCCGCCCTGCTGTGCGAGTCCCACGTCTTCGTCCTCCCCTCGCGCTACGAGAACCTGCCCCTCGGCATCCTGGAAGCGATGGCGTGCGCACGGCCGGTCGTGGCCGCCCACGTGGGCGGCGTGGGGGAGATGGTCCAGGACGGTGTCGAGGGCTTCCTGGTTCCTCCGGAAGATCCCCACGCTCTCGCGCTGGCGCTGCGCCGCCTGCTCGAGGACCGGCCGCTGCGGCGGCGCATGGGTGAGGCCGGGCGCGCGCGGGTCCTCGGCCGCTTCACGTGGGACGCGGTGGCGGCGGAGACCGAGGCGTTCTACGCCGAGCTGCTGCGCACGTGACCGAGTGGCCGGCCGCCGACCGGGTCGACTCCGTCCTCGCCGTGAAGTTCGGCCTGCTCGGCGACCTGCTCCTCGCCGATCCGGCCCTGGCCGCTCTGCGCGCGCGCTACCCGAAGGCGCGGCTGCGCCTCGTGGCCGATTCGCCGCGCCCGACGGCGTGGCTGCGGCCCGAGGCGGTGGACGCGCTGCACACCGTGGCCATCGGCGTGGACCGGCCCACGTACCGTCGCCTCTACGACCCGCGCCTGTGGCGCGACGTGCTCGCGCTGCGCCGCCAGCCGCCCGCCTCGATCGCGGTCTTCCTCAACGACACGCTGAGCGCGTATCAGCGGCGGCTCTTCGCGAGCATCGCCTGGTCCGCCCGCGCCCCGGTGCGCGTCGGCGTCCGCACTCCGCAGACCGGCTACCTGACCGACGGCCCGGCGCTCGAGGAGCTGTCGGGCCGCCATGAGACCGAGCGGGGATGGCTGATCGCGGGGGGAACGGGGACCGCGCCGTTGCCGCGGCTTCCCGACGACGATCCCGCGGTGGCCGCCCGGGTGTCGGCGGCGCGCGCCCGCGCCTCGGCGCGCTCGGTGGTCACCCTCCAGCCCCTGACCGCCAAGCCGGCGAAGCAGTGGCCGCTGCCGCGCTGGGTGGAGCTGGCCCGCGCCGTCGTCGAGCGGATGGGCGGTCTCGTCGTCCTCATGGGATCCGCCTCCGAACGAACGGCGGGCGACGCGTTCCGATCGCTCGGCGAGAGGTGCGTGGACATGTTCGGCGTGCCGATCTCGGGCCTCGTCGCGGTCGTGCGCGCGAGCGACGCCTTCGTGGGCCACGACAGCGGCCCGTTCCACGTCGCGGTGGCGGCGGGCACGCCGTCGGTGGCGCTGGTGGGTCCGAGCGACCCGAAGTACGCGCGCTATCCGCCCCCGCTCCCGGTGCGCGCGCTGCGCCGCTGCGTCCTCGCCGCCGAGAACGAGGAGTGTCCGCTCTATCTCTCCTGCCGGGATCCGCGCTGCCTGCCGTCGCTCGGCGCGGACGAGGTGTTGGCGGCGCTCGGCGACCTGCTCCGCCGCTCCCGGCGGGCGCGATGAGCGATCGCCCTCCGCTGCGCGTCGCCCACGTCATCGAGACGCTGGGCGTGGGCGGAGCCGAGCGGCTCGTCGCCGACGTCGTGCGCGGGCTCGACCGCGAGCGCTTCCACTCGCGCGTCTTCCCTCTCGACGGGCCGCTCGACCTCCAGAGCGAGATCGAGTCGGCGGGCACCGTGGTCGACCCGGTCCAGGCGCCGCCGCGCCGCCAGCCCCTCGCGTGCGTGCGCGGGCTCGCCCGCAAGCTGCGGCGGTTCGGCCCGGGGCTCGTTCACACCCATCTCTACTACGGGAACGTGATGGGGCGGATCGCCGCGCGGCTCGCCGGGGGCGCGCCGGTCGTCACCACGCTGCACAACCCCGACTACACCTTCGAGGCCCGGCCCACGCCGCTCTTCCGCCTGCGCAAGCTGTTGGACCGGGTCACCGGGTCACGCAACGCCGCCCTCGTTGCCGTGTCCCGCGCGGTGGCCGAGGACTACCGCCGCCACATGGGCTGGGAGAGCATCCGCGTGGTGCCGAACGGCGTCGACCTGCAGGCCTTCACGCCGGGCGGCGACGACCGGGCGGCGGCGGAGTGGCCGGCGGGGGGCCTGCGGCTCCTCAGCGTCGGGCGGCTCCATCCGCAGAAGGGACACCGCGTGCTCCTCGACGCGATGGCCGCGGCGCGGCAGGCGGGAGCGCAGCTCTCGCTGCTCGTGGCCGGTGAAGGCGCGGAGCGGGCCGCGCTCGAGGCGCAGGCGGGCGCGCTCGGCCTGCCGGGCCACGTGCGCTTCGCCGGCCGCCGCGACGTGCTCCCGCTGCTCGCGGCCGCCGACGTCTTCGTGTTCCCCTCGCTCTACGAGGCGGTCGGCATCGCGCTCCTCGAGGCGATGGCCTGCGCGCGCCCGGTGGTGGCCTCGCGCACCGGAGGGATCCCCGAAGTGGTGGAAGACGGGGTGAGCGGGATCCTGGTGACGCCGGGCGACGCGCTGGGACTCGCCCGGGTCCTCGCCGCGCTCGAGCGCGATCCCGAACGCCGGCGCCGTCTCGGGAAGGCCGCGCGCGCGAGGGCCGAGGCCTTCGACATCCGCAGCACCGTCCGTTCCCTCGAAGCCCTCTACGAAGAAGTGGCCCCGGGATGAGGCGCCGCTCGGCGGGGTTGTTCCTTCTCGCGCTCGCGTTCCGGCTCTTCTTCGCGCTTCCGCCGGCCTCACCCGAGGCGGACGCCGCCGACCATCTCCGTCTCGCGCAGGGGCTGCGCTCGGGAGACGGCTACCTCGACACGGCGGGCCACCCGACCGGCTTCCGCCCCCCGCTCTATCCGCTGTTCCTCGCTCTCACCGGGCCCGACGTCCCCGTGGCCGTGATCGCCCAGAGCGTTCTCGGCGCCGCCAATTGCCTTCTCACCGTCGCGCTCGCATCCCGATGGCTGGCCGGACCCGCGCCCTGGCTGGCCGGACTGCTCCTGGCCATCGACCCGGTGCATGCGGCGGCCTCGTCGCGGCTGCTGTCCGAGGTCCTGTATCAGACGCTCTTCCTGCTGTCGCTGCTCGCGCTCGACCCGCGCCGCTCGCCCCGCCGCGCGCTGGTGTCGGGCCTGCTGTCCGGGCTCAGCCTCCTCGTGCGCACCGCGGCGCTGCCCGTGCTCCTCGTCATGCTGGCGGCCTGGGTGCGGCGCGAGGCCCCGCGCCTGAAGGCGGCGCTGCTGTTCCTGGCCGGCGCCGCGCTGGCCGTGAGCCCCTGGCTGCTGCGCAACGCGGTCGTGCTGGGCGCGCCCGTGCTTTCGACACAGGGCGGGATCACGCTCTACTCGTCGTACCGGCCGCCGGAGGGAAAGATCTTCGGCGTCCTGGTCGCCGACGACGAGGTCCGGAACGCGCAGGCGGGAGGTGAGGTCGCCGCCGACCGCCAGCTGACGCGCGCCGCCGTGCGCCTGGCCGCCGCGCACCCGTGGCGGACGCTGCGCCTGGCCGTCCTCAAGGTGGCCTTCCTGTGGATCCCGATCGATTGGGAGATCCGCCAACCGCCGGGATCGCTGTCGCCCGTGTACCTCTTCGCGCTGCCGCTCGCGATCTGGAGCCTGGCGACGCGCCGGCGGCAGTTCCACCCCGTGCCGCTCCTGCTCGTGGTCCTCACCCTCTTCAGCGCGGTGGTCTACGGCAGCCCGCGCCTGCGCCTCCCGTACGACCCTCTGGTGTATGTGCTCGCCGCGGGGCCGCTCGCGGCGAGCCTGCGCCGGCCGCTCTCGTGGCTGTGGGCGGCGGTCTGTCTCGCGCTGGCTCTCACCGGCGACCTTCCGCGCCTGGCGGCGCGGGCCGTGGCCCGCGCCCTGGGCTGGTGGTAGTGTCAACCGTCTTGACCCTCACCCCCGACCCCTCTCCCTTCCCGGAGGAGGGAAGCAGCAAGCTGCTCAACATCCTCAGTTGGGCGCTCGTGATCCGCGTGGTGGCGGCGCTGGTCCTCCATCTCCTCTCGACCGACAGCCTGTTCGCGCCCGACCAGCAGACCTACGACGCCTTCTCGGGATGGCTGGCCCGCTACTGGTCCGGAGAGACGCTCGTCTATCCGTGGAAGCTGCTCGAGCGCGGGCCGAAGGCCTACTACTACATCGTGGCCGCGCTCTACTACGTCTTCGGCGCCTGGCCCATCGTCCCGAAGCTGGTCAACGCGGTCGTGGGCACGATCAGCGTGCGCCTCGCCTACGACGTCGCGCTCGGCATGACCGGCAACCAGGCGGTCGCGCTGCGCACCGCGGCCTACAGCGCGTTCTTCCCGTCGCTCGTGCTCTGGTCGGTGCTGAACATCCGGGACTGCTGGGTGGTGTTCCTGATCCTCCTCATCTGCCGGGAGGCGATGGCGCTCCAGGACGGGCTACGCCTCCGGCCCGTCCTCCTCCTCGCGGCGGCGGTGCTGGTCGTGATGCAGTTCCGCGAGTACATCTTCTTCGCAGTCGCCGCGCCCGCCGTCGTGTCGTTCCTCGTCCGCAACCGCGCCCACGTCGCGCGCAACGTGGCCCTCGGCATGCTGCTGGCGGCGGTGGCGATCTACGCGGACCGCGCCCACGACTCGGACCGCCGCCTCCGGTCGCTCGACCTCGAGACGATGCAGGAGCTGCGGCAGGGCGCGGCGGTGGGAGGCAGCCGGTTCGAGCCGGGCGCGGACATCTCGACCCCGGCCAAGGCCCTGGCCTTCCTGCCCAAGGGGCTCGCCTTCTTCCTGCTCGCCCCGTTTCCGTGGACCGTCACCAGCCTGCGCCAGATCCTGACGCTGCCGGAGATGCTCTTCTTCTATTCGCTCCTGCCGGCGATGGTCCGGGGAATCGCGATCCTCGTGCGGCATCACCTGGCCCGCTCGATGATGGTCCTCCTCATCACCGCCGGGCTGACCTTCGGCTACGCGCTGGCCGAGGCCAACGCGGGCATGGCCTACCGCCACCGGGCCCAGGTCCTCGTCTTCTATCTGGCCTTCGCCGCGGTCGGAGTGGAGAGCCAGCGCGCGCGCCGCGGGCGCGCCGTCGAAGGACCGGCGGAGCCGGCGCCCGGGTTCGCCTGAGTCAGGCGCGCCGGTGGAAGTGGTCGCGGGCGGCCTCGAGCACCCGGCCGAACGCGGCCGCGGCCGACGTCGCCGAGTAGAGCTCTTCCACCACCGCCCGCGCCGCCCGGCCCATCGCGGCGCGGCGGGCGGGGTCCTGGAGGCTGACGAGCGCGTCCGCCCAGTCGGCGTCGGCCTCGCACAGGAACCCCGTGCGCCCGTGCTCGATGCTCTCGGTGCTGCTCCCGAAGCGCGTGGCCACGGGAGGGATGCCGAGGGCCATGTACTGCAGCTCCTTCATGGGGCACTTCCCGCGCACCCAGTCGGTCCGGGGCAGGGGCTTCAGGCCGACGTCGAAGGTCCGGATGAGCGGCACCTCGCCCGTGGCCGACCATGGCTCGCAGCGGACGCGCACACCCGGGATCGCCACGTCTCCGCCGAAGACGACCAGCTCCATGCGGACCCGCGCCGCCGCCCGCCGCAAGGGCTCCGCGATCAGCTCCACGTAGGGGCTGGTGGTCAGCGATCCGGTCCAGCCGACGGTGAGCGTCTCCGCGGGCGCGTGGACGCGCGGCGGGCTGTAGAGCTCGAGGTCGATGCTGGTGGGCACGAGGTACACGCGCGGGTTGTGCCGCCGCGCATGGTCGAGGAGGTGGCGGCAACCCGCCGACACGGCCGAGCACATCGCGAGCGCGCGGTTCACCTTGGCGAAGCCCTTGAGGCTCTGGAAGCGGCGGTTGGCGGGGCTGACGTTGGGGAGCCAGATGGCATCGTCGAAGTCGAAGACCGTCGGCACGCGCCGGGCGAGGATCGTCTCGATCCCGGTGAGACCGAGCGGCACGGCTTCGCGGTGGATCACCACGACGTCGAAGCCTCGGGCCTCGCGCAGGGCCCAGCGCAGGCGGCGCAGCGTCCCCGACAGCACGCTCCGGGCCTTGGACCAGAGCCGGCCCTCCTCGTAGAGGCGCGCGGAGGCCTCGCGGTCCAGGAAGGGAAGGAACTCCAGCGTGATGCCGGCCTCGGCGAGCGGCCTTTGCCACTGCTCGAGACGGAAGCGCTGGCTGGGCGCGGAGCCGGGCGGATACGGGACCACGCAGGCGACCCTCATGGCAGGCAGAGCCGCTCGTAGAGCCG
>Ga0207684_10002554_pt1 | contig 18282 bp, 14 predicted proteins | sample KBSK5501metaG_FD_184342 | JGI IMG/M metagenome (GOLD analysis project Ga0207684, IMG submission 184342) | Corn, switchgrass and miscanthus rhizosphere microbial communities from Kellogg Biological Station, Michigan, USA - KBS K5-50-1 metaG... | ecosystem: Host-associated > Plants > Roots >...
CGCGCAAGCCTAAAAGACCAGCATAGAGATCAATGTTTAGTTGGCCGTTACCACAGATAGCGGTGACGTGGTGGATACCAGAGATGTTGTAATTCATGAGCTTCTCCATATGCTATCTTAATGCATACTATATTTCGTGTTTACTAAGCATAACACAAAGCTATGGTTATGATAAAATATTGACACCATGCAAAACCTATGGCCTGAGTTTGACAACGAGCAATTGCTAGCGGAATCCGCCGGGCGTGCGCAAAAACAACCGGCATCCCAGCGCCGCCGTCCTACGGAACAGGTCGTATTGTCTACTCTGCGAGAATGGCTCTTACATGAGTACATCGTCCCTTACTGCCGATCACTGGCTGCAACTCGTATTTTTCGCCGCTGCTACTGGATTGATGGGCTTGGCGGCAATCACATGTTACAGCAAGCGCTTTTGACTTCGCAAGAGCTTGCAAAGGAGCATAGATCCATCGTCCTCCATTACATAGCCCTCGAATCTAAAAGTAGCAAACGAAAAGCAGCAAACACCGGCATCAATATCACCCTCCCAAAAGAAAGCGGCTTTGTCCGGGCCAGTTGGCCCGAAGCTGCGCCTTCATTACTCCAGGCAATCGATCAATCCGCAGCCATCTTCTCACTCAACCCATTTGCAAGTTCAGCGCCGTTTTCCTTTGAAGATCTGTACCCACTCTACCAGCGTACTGCGCCAACAGAACTCTGCCTGCTTATTTCACATAAGCAGGTCGAGAGACGTTTATTGCCATTTTTGCACACTCCCTATGGGGCTGCAGCGTTCACCTCCCTTCTTCGTAGCGATCGTTGGAAGTCATTGCTCACAAGTAGCCCTGAGCTAAAGAGTTCAATAGATGGGCTTACCGGCGCATTTTTTGATGCAATTCAACAGCAGCATTTTCTAACGGTGCAACGCATTCCTCTACTCATGGATACTGCTCCTGCTGTCGTAGAGCCAATTCCTTATACACTCATTTTTGCGACTCGACGCCAGGATAGTCTGTTCAGTATGAATGATGCTGTATGCGCCTATCATAGCCTCCTCCATGAGCAGAGCCTGGAGGGAGTGTTAACAGAAGCGTGGTTCGCTGCACAACTGCGCGAGCGTTTGGCGGAGGAGATGCAGCAATTGTACCAGCGCGTATTGCTTCTGGGGCACACCCAACGCCAGCGCCGTTGGCCCGATCTGCGCCAGCAAGTGCTCCTGGCCAGCTTTGGAAAATTTACATTGCATGATTACGACCAGGTAATTCAAAAACTATTACACAGCGGAGAAGTCCGCTGTGAGTGGCGGCAAAAACCCGTCGAAAATTCTGCCTCAGAAGAACAACGTCTACCCGGAAACGAGGATATATTGCTCTGGAAATAGTTTGTTCGTATTGAGACATTTTTCGTAAAGCCATGGATTGTACCACTTCGCTGTGAATCCGGTCACAAAACGAAGCGTTCAGGAACAAAAAGTAGCTATTTCAACGTCATCTCTTTAGAGACGAGGCAACCACACCCACTCCCTCCACAACTGTCTCTTTTTATCTCTTTCCACTACAGGCGGCGAAAGAGTAAAAAGAGACATTACTAGGGGGAAACGCCAGGTATGGGGATGCCCAACGTTTTAGTAATGCCTCTTACTGTAGGAACGTTCTGCCTGGCAGATTGGTGGCAGAAATTAACATAAATTTTATATTGATGCCTTTGGCACGTTGTCCATCTAACGAGTATAATAAACGGAAATATAGTGTAAAGGACAAAGAAAAAAGCCTGAAATCCTACGGGAAAGAGAGAGACAAGAATATGCCACGTAAAAATAACTCCACTGGAGAACAAAATACTTCACCTGATACTACTGATGGTCAGCCACATAACTACGAATTTCTACATGATAACAGCGCAATCGAAGAAGCATTAGACGTTCATCCGACAACGCACACAGCAGCTACGAGTTCCTTTGAACAGGACGATGAACATCACGAAGCCGGTAAGCGCGATGTAGAAATGTACATTCGCACCTATAATACCTTACTGCGTAGTTCGGGCGAAATCAGCTTAAAGGCACTTGTGCAGGCCCACTATAACATCGATTCAAGCTTGCATCCAGAAGCGCGTTCACCTTATCCCGACATGTCAGCACTCATTTACAGTGTTTTGCGTCTACCGGCTGCGATCATTCATTGTAACCTTGTACTGCTTGGTCAGGAAGAAGAGGTGTTTGTACAACAGGGCTTTCATGTTGATAGCTGGGAGGGTGTGACCGCTTCTGCCCGGCGCCGCAAATGGTTCTACGATGGGAAAGAGACACTTGCCGTCTACGTTGCCAGTGTTAGCGATACTGATGATATTGTGCCTATCCTTGTCGCCTTTCAGATCGAATGGAACAAAATATACTACTTACTCAATGCTGATCCCACAACCATGCAATTGTTAGAGACACGCATGGATCGCACCTCGCCAGTTTTTGCTGAGATTACGAAGGTGCTGCGCGAACGCCTGCACATCAAGCGGGACGACTGGCGGCGCCTGGAGTTAATCTGGGGAGATCATCTTTGGGAGAACCTTCATATAATCGGACAGGAGCGCAAAAGCTTCGCGCTTCGCTTCCTGGGTGGTTCGCATGTAGGGTATGTACGCGCTACGCGCAAATGGTGGGCGCCAGTTGAAAATCTGCTGAATACACTCGATTTGCAGGATCGGCCAGTCTACTTCGTTTCCAGCAATACCCATAGCCTGGTGAATCTCATGTCAGGAAGCTTGCTCAATCGTGAGGACGAGTTGACCAAGTTCGCCTTGAGTGGCCAGGACCCGTACCTTGCTGACGAATGTCGTAAGTTACAGCAAGGGATAGTGCCTGGTAACTGGCAGAATTTCCTCTACTTTGTAGCCAGGGAATGGATTCGTACTCCTGCAGGAAAAGAGTTTGCGCGTAATCGCTTTCGCGAGGAACAGGAGCGCGGTATCTGGTATGTTGGGGCCCGGCATGGCCTTGAGATCGATGCGCAGATCTTTGAACTGGCTAAGCTCCACCATACAGAGATTGACCCGCGTTGTCGCATGCCGTATATGGACTACCTGGCCAAAAGCCAGGCCATCATTCTCAATATTGATTATCCCCTGGGTATGGCTGCTTACCGTATGATGCGCGAGATCATGGAGAACCTCACAGATATTCGCGGTATCTATGTACTTGGGAAGGCGGCAACCCTGAATGGAAGCATTGGCGATGTAATGATTTCCAATGTTGTGATGGATGAGCATAGCCAGAACACCTATTGGCTTGATAATTGTTTCTTAGCACAAGACGTACAACCCTATCTGATTTACGGCTCGGTGCTGGATAATCAGAAGGCTGTCTCGGGGATGGGGACCTATCTTCAAAACCGCCAGTACTATGATTTTTATTATCAGGCCAACTATACAGTCATTGAGATGGAAAGCGGCCCCTATCTCAATGCCGTCTATGAAGACCAATACTTGACGCGCTACCCAGAGGGGGAGAACATTAACTTTGCCAGGATTCCATATGAGTTAGGTATCCTTCACTATGCTTCAGATACTCCCTACACGAGAGGTAAGAACCTGGGAGCAGGCAGTCTCTCTTACTTCGGTATGGATTCAACCTATGCAAACGCTGTAGCAATTCTACGCCGCATCTTCGAAAACGAGATCAACTATGTTCAACGACAGACAACGCGCCAACTTGAGGCGGTTGAGGAGCAAAAATTGGAGACGAAGGTATCGTAGGGAAGCTGTATAGCTTGTTTACACGAAGCCGCAAAGATTTAGTGTGGATGATCCAGTGTGACCGGGAATGGTTTGCAGGCTGGATACCAGATCATCCACCTCCACCATGCGTAGAGCTTCTCCCGAACTTTGAAGAGAACTACATTGTGGTAGACGAATCTCAGAACAGCTAGACCCGGATTATGGATTATTGTGTAAGGCGATCGTGAAAAGCGGCAATCTGCGCGCTGTGCTCGCGTTTATGTCCATATTGGTTATAGACAATAAAATCGTCCAGGGCATACTCCATTCCGTACCAGGGGAGTGTCCCGGTTTGGCGGAATGCTTCCACAGGAATGCGTGCCGCCAATGACATAACCTGCTCATGCGTATCGTTGAACTCGCTTAATACTTCTTTAACGGATTTCCCTTTGCGCACGGCAACCTCGGGATCATTAAAGTTACCACCCGGGTCAGTAAACTTGTTCAAGTAAGGAGTAGGGCCACCACCTACGAATGTCGTTAGCACGTCTACCAGTAGGTGTTCATAGGAGGCCAGGTGGGCAATGATATCCTTTACTGACCATACCCCGCACGCGCCTGGGGTTTCCCATGCTGATTCGGGGAAGCCTTCGATGGTTTGAAGTACTGTTCCATGACCATACTTCAGGATGTCGGATGCGTTCATTTGATGTTCCTTTCTAACTGTTTTACTGCTGTTGTTCGAATGACAATTTCTACCAGACATCCAATCATACCTCACCACCTGCGGTGGCACAACAGGAGAAAAGAGGTTTTCGGGGACACCCCGAACCCCGGCAGAGGGGCTAGGCCCCTCTGCACTCCCCATTGATGTGTAGATGTCAGTTTCTACCTCTTGACCTTTGTGGATAAATCTACCCGGAAAATATACCTACAAAGCCTTTTCGCTCATCCTGGCTCAAAGCCAGTCAGACTGTCAAGGCCCCGAAGCGTCAAAATTCCGCGTCTGTAGTTCTCGTCACCAAGATTACCCAAAAGTATGTGGAATACACATCACGGTTATGCTCCGTCAAACGGTTCAAGATTGACGACGATCGGTTCCTGTGAATTGCGGACAATCACCCATTGTGAGGGGATATCCGGCGATGGGTTGATCTCCTGGTGTGGCGCAAAGGGGGGCACATAGATGAAGTCGCCTGGCTCAATGTCTTCCTCGAACTGCATCTTGTCACCCCAGCGTATCTTTGCATGGCCCGATACGACATAGATGACGGTCTCGGTCTCTCCATGATGGTGCATGCCACTGGCGATATTGGGTGCAACGACCGTTACTCCTGCCCAGAGGCCTTGCGAACCTGCTAACTGTTGGGAAACCGCCGCCACACGCTGCATCCCTGGCGTTTGGGGTGTGTTGGCGTCAAATTGCTGTGGCTTGATAACACGGACTCGTCGCTCTATCGCCGCTTCTTGCTTGTCGCTGCTCACTTGCTGCCTCCTATTTACCCCTTGACGTAGGCCAATTTCTCAGCCACCTTGCCGTCTCTCACGCGAAGGACATCGACGCCCCGTATGTGCCCGCGACTCCCGTCGGCATTAGTCCAATTGTACCTCCATCGAATGACGCAGCGGTCTCCATGTGCGATCATCTCCTCGGACTGGAAAACAGCATCAGGCGATGAACGAAAAAACTCTTCCCAAAAGTGGCGACCCGCCTCCTGTCCTTCAAAGCGTTCACCATCTGGCGGCGGATAGGTGTTATCAAAGACGCAGTCCTCGGTCATCAGGTCCATCACCGCCTGAACGTCGTGCCGGTTGAAGGCGTCGTTAAACTGGTTGATTACCTCAACAGTTGATGTTGTCTGTGCAACTTCCTGCATGATCTCTTTCTCCTTACTGAAGACGATTCAGGCCATCCCGAAAGTCATAAGTCTCTCTTCTTACTGCGAGTTGGCATCTGCTCTGCATCTACAACATGGGAAGAGAGCATCTTGCTCCTCCTCCCATGCTGCTTTCCTATTGGGATGGCTTGGCATAGAGATGACCACCCTGGAAGTCAAGCCCAACGTAGGGTTCATCTCCGACGACCCATGCGTCGTGCCCTGGTCCGAGGATTTGTGCGTCGCCTGGCCCTATTTCGCTCTCCGTGCCATCATCCATGCGCACGTGGAGGCGACCAGAAATACCGTAGTTGAAATGCGGCACCTCGCAACTCTCCGTTCCGGCTGTGGGTTTCACATCTTCTGACCATCGCCATCCTGGCTGGAAGGTCAATTTCATGAGCGACAGCTCCCCAAAATCGATCACTTCGACCGTGGTCTTAGGCAAGTTCCTAACCTCATCAGGTGTGTTCAAACTCTTTGTTTGCATCGTTGACATGATCGTTCCTCTTTTCTTTGTAGTCAATTGAAGTAAACCGCCAGCATCGGAACTGTCTCCTGGCTGACTCTAGTATTGTAACCAAATTGTCTCACACTTTCATCGTGGAAAACACAGAGGTTTTGAAATAAGCAGTACGGATATTTTTGAGTACGGAGTAAAGAGGAACTTATACCATAGGCGTGGACTTGAGCGCCAGGCAATCGCAAGTGTCGCCCCTACTATACGACGAATCAGCCTATCAAGCTCGTGTTTAGTAGGAGTGGGACTTGCTCCCGCCCTGAAAAGGCTTATGCGTCATCACGTGTCAATCCCTTTTCGATGGCCCAGGTTGCAATCTGCGTGCGCGAAGTAAAATTCAATTTGGACAGGATGCTACTGACATGGGTTTCAATGGTTCGTTCGCTTACAACTAGCGTATCCGCAATCTCACGGTTGGATTTTCCCCGAGCGATCAATACAGCCACCTCACGTTCTCGTATGGTCAATCCTCCAAAGGCTTGCTTCCTGGCCTTGGCTGGTGTAAGTGGACGTGTATGAGGTAACATTGCAGTTGCCTGACGCTGGAAATTGTCCCGTAATCGTTCATCTGACAAGTTGGCTGCTAGTTCCTCGATGAGCGTTCGGGCATTCGCAAACGCCTCTTCAGCCTCTGTATTTCTTCCCTGGACTCGATAAAGGTTACCTAGAATTACAGCAATGCGCCACAACATTGGCCGTACCTCTTGTGCAGCAGCGATTTCTCGCGCAGTTTCCAGCGCAATTGACGCGTCCTTAGTACTGTGTAATGCCAATAGGGCTTCACCTCGCAATTTCGACACACGCAGAATATTTCTTCCCTCAGCTATGTTTGCTGCCGAATCGATTAACTGATCAGTAATCTCTAGCGCACGAGCAGGATTGCCCTGCGCAAGCGCAAGTTCTACTTGCGCGCACCACATGAACCGCTGCGCCATTGTTTGAGGATGCGTTCGAGGATCGAGCGAAACGTTAAGAACTTTATCCGCTCGAGGAAGGTCACTTAGCGAGATAAGAGCAGATGCCAGGTAACCTGTAGCCATACGAATCCAGAACAATGATCCAATCTCATGTGCCAGTGCTAACGCTTGCTCAAAATGTTCACACGCCTGTGGGAGTGCGAGTAGACCGCTATACAATCCACCCAGAATGGTATGTGCAGCGGTTTGCCACTGGCGATGTTCAATCTCCTCAGCGATTTCAATGCTTCTGTGTACACACTCGAATGCGCGCGTGTACTCTCCCTGTGAACCCAGGCAAAGCGCTAACTGAAAAAGCGCATAGACTTCAGCGGAGCGTTGATCAATTTCACGTGCAATCTTGAGAGCCTGTTCAGTATCTTGAATCACCTCGGTTAAACTCGCTGCGGCCGAAACCATCGCGTCGGTTTGGTAAGTAGGTCCGCGAAGAGTCAGTGTTGCCAGGCTAGAAGTCAGCCCGTGGCGATCATCTAGCTCGCGAAATAGCGCGATGGCCTGTTCGTAATAAGCTGTTCCCTGTACCAGGTCACCGCCAAGATAACTAGCCATTCCTAATAAATCAAGCGTCTCAGCGATACCATGCTGATCATGAAGTTTCTGGAAGATGGTCAACGCCTCACGGTGGTAGCGCAGTGCTTCCAACGGCTGCTCGACATTCAGATGCCAGTTGCCCATACTGTTGAGACTATGAGCCTCAAATTTTGGGTCATCGAGCACCTGCGCGAGTTCAATCGCCTGATGGTAATATGATCTTGTCTGTTCATAATCGCGTTCTGCCCAGAGGAAGCCAAGGTCAATGACACTTTGCCACTCTGCCGAACCATCATGTGCATTCCGTGCGATGTCCAGCGCTTGCTTATAATCGCCCTGTGCCTGCTCAAAATCCCCCAGCGTTTCGTACGCTTGTCCACGCCCGCGGTATAAAGTTGCGGGTGGTAATATTGTCAGGCATTGTGCAGCATGCAATGCTTGCGAATATTGTTCTATAGCGGCACGAGGCGAGTAAAGAGCCTGTGCTTTTTCTCCCGCAAGTTGTCCATATTGAAAGGCTTTGTCCCACACCTCCGCTTTGTAAAAATGATAAGCCAGGATTGCAAGGTAGGAGTCAAGTGTAGTAGCATAGTGGCGCTCCATCGTTTCGGCAATCGCTTTGTGTAGTGCTCTGCGCTCGCGAGCTAGTAGTTCGGCATAAATAGCCTGCCTTGTCAATGCATGGCGGAAAGCAAACTGATCCGCCGATTCTTCAACGACGAGTTGGGCAGCAATCAACTCTTTCATCAATGCGAGTAGTTGCTGTTCATCATGATCTGTTAATTGTTGCAGTAAGGCGAAATCGAAGCGCTGTCCGGTGACAGATGCGAGCGTCAATATCTCTCTGGCAGCTTCACTTAAACGTACGGTTCGTTGTTGTACTGCATCCTGAATATTCCTCGGAATGTGCAACTCTTCTACTGGCCTGCCAACCCATCTGCCATCGGTGAAAACAAGCTCGCCCGCAGCAATGAGAGATTTGAGGATCTCTGCTATGAAAAAAGGATTCCCCTCAGTTAGCGTATAAAGAGAATCCAATAGATCAAGATGTATAGAGTACCTCTTATGAAATATGGCGTTCAGCATTGCCTCGACATCGTTCTGCGAGAATTTTGCTAGCGCTAGTTCTTGAGCCAGTCGCTCGCGTTCAAGTTGGGCTAGCCAACGTCTAAGGCTTAAGTAAACTTCGTCATTGCGATAAGTAAAGATCATGAGGATAGGCTTGTTAGTACACCGGCGCGCCAGATAGAGCAGGAATTCAAGACTGATGTCGTCGCACCAATGCATGTCTTCAACAATCAACAACACAGGTTGTTTGGCTGCCTGATGAATAAAGAATTGTGCCAGGGCTGCAAACAGACGGCGTTTCTCCTGTTGTGGATCGAGCTCTGACAACATATTGTTATCTAATTGTCCGTTATCGAGTTCAGGAAAAAGTTTGATGAATTCGTGGGCTACAGAGCCTGAAGACTGCAAAAAATCTTCCAGTGTATGGGTGTTGAAGAATGTGCGCAACAGATCAAGTAGTGGAGCATAAGGGTACGATTGGTCAGACTCAAAACAATTACCTTGCAGTATACACATGCTATGCGTAGCATATGTTTTTGCTTCCCTGACTAATCGCGACTTACCTATCCCGGCTTCACCAGCAACAAGAAGAACCTGCCCATTCCCAGACTGCGCCTCATCAATGAGCAGGTGCAGGATTGCGAGGTCAGTTGAGCGGCCAATTAATACAGGACAAACGACTGGCCTTTGGAGTTGTACTGTCAAAACTTTCGCTGCCTTCTAACGTTTGTGCTTTTTAATCAAGCAATTGCAATGTTGCTACTCTCTCTACAGAAGAAATGATTTATCTAAATTCTACCATGCTTGTTTACTTATGGTTCGGTCAAGATGAGTAAAGAAGATCCTTGTCAAAGGGAATTGCGCATGGTACCATGGGCGTTGCAATTTCGCGGACAACCCTTTTTTGGAACGAGAGTATCATATGAGAGCGTTATTACAGCGGGTAAGTCGTGCCAGTGTCACGGTTGACGGGCAGGTCGTTGGCCAAATAGGTCAGGGACTCCTGGTACTTCTTGGAGTAGGGCAGGATGATAGCGAAGTTCAGACAAAAACCCTGGCTGATAAAATCGTCTATCTGCGTATCTTTGGCGATGATGAGGGCAAGATGAACCGCTCTCTTCTCGATATTGGTGGAGAAGTTCTGGTTATCTCGCAATTCACTCTCTACGCTGATATACGTAGAGGCCGTCGCCCCAGCTTTACCGATGCCGCACCCCTTGCCTTAGCCGAGCCACTTGTTGAACGTTTCAAGGAAGCCATTGCTGCCTATGGGCTGACAGTCGCAGATGGGATATTTGGCGCTTATATGGAAGTTGAACTTCTCAATAACGGGCCGGTGACGATCTGGATGGATAGCGAGGAGTTGTGAACCATTCCGTTTAAATAAGGAGAAATCATTGATCAAAGCCAATGGCATCGCGGGAGTTTTCTTGTATGCAAACGATCCTAAAAAGTTGACTGAATGGTATACACTCCATTTCGGCCTGGAATTTCTCTCGGATATTGCGGACACGTATTACATGGAGTTCTACCATCGCGACGATTCGGATCCCTCCAGGCGATGGAGCACTGTCTTCGCCATCATGCCGGCGAAGCAACTACTTGGCCCCCAGCGTGGTGAGTACATGATTAACTATCGTGTGGATGATTTAAAAGGATTCCTGGATCAACTCCAATTCGGAGGGGTTTCCATTGGACCCGTCGAAGAGCAGAATGATGGCCGCTATCCAGGAAGTAAAGGATTGTTTAGCTGGATCACTGATCCTGAAGGCAATCATCTTGAGCTATACCAGCCACTCTAGATGCGCTACCTTGACACACTTATGAACACTACTCTACAATTGAATCAACTTTTAGAGTACTGAATTAAGGACAAAACATCCCCCGGGAGTAGTGCAGCGATGACGGATCTCATGGAACATCAGCTTGGCAATTATCGCTTGATCCGTTTGCTAGGGCACGGCGGATTCGCTGACGTGTACCTGGGTGAGCATATCCATCTCAACACACTCGCGGCAATTAAAGTGCTGGATGCGCGCTTGACAGCCGACGAAATTACTCAATTTCGCGATGAAGCGCGCACCATCGCCCGATTAGAGCATCCCCACATTGTCCGTGTACTTGACTTCGGTGTCGAGGACCGTATTCCATTTCTAGTGATGAGCTATGCACCTAACGGTACACTGCGCCAGCGTCATCCCCGAGGAATTCGACTATCGCCAGATGACGTTCTGCCCTACATCAAACAGGTCGCTGACGCCTTACAATATGCCCACGACGAAAAGCTGATACACCGCGATGTCAAACCAGAAAACATGCTGTTGGATCGCAATAATCAGATTCTACTGAGCGATTTTGGACTTGCCATGGCAAGTTATAGTTCGTCACAAGAAAGCCCTCAGGATATATCGGGTACGATTGCTTATATGGCTCCAGAACAGACACGTGGCAATCCACGTCCGGCAAGCGATCAGTACGCCCTGGGGGTTGTCGTATACGAGTGGCTCTGCGGCACACGTCCTTTCACTGGCTCTTACCAGGAAATAGCCATTCAACAGGTGCTTAATACTCCTCGAGCGCTCCAAGAGTATGAGCCAACTATCACACCTGCTCTTGAAAGAGTGGTACTGAAGGCGCTTGCCAAAGATCCACACCAGCGTTTTGCTTCTATAAAGGAGTTTGCCGACGCTTTCGAAGGAGCTTGCCTGGGAACGCAGTCAGCCGTTGAAATACTTCAGCCCGCTTCGTCTACCCTTTCTCTTTCATCTAACTCTGCTATAATCACACCTCCCCAGGAAAGCACTTTCTCAACCGATCGCAGTCACGCTACTATGGTATATGCCATAGCATGGTCTCCTGATCGGCGACATATTGCCTCTGGAGGACACGACCGGATGGTACACGTCTGGGATGCTGCCACAGGAGCCTCTTCTTTCATCTATCGTGGCCACGATGCCGGTGTAACAACCATTGCCTGGTCTCCTGACGGACATTATATGGCCTCAGCAAGCCTTGACAAGACTGTTCAGATTTGGGATGTAAACACAGGGCAAAAAATCAGCAGCTATACGGGTCATGCTGGAATGATATATGCAGTGGCATGGTCGCCCGATGGCAAACGCATTGCTTCTACAAGTGGCGGTGGTACAGATAATACTGTACACTTATGGGATGCTGCTACAGGTGAGCAGGTTTTGACCTACCATGGTCATGCTTATTGGACGAGGGCGGTAGCATGGTCGCCCAGTGGCAAGTTCATTGCCTCTGGCTCCTTGCGTGAAGTGCAGGTATGGAATGCTATCGATGGGAGTAAGGTTTCCAGCTACCGCGGTCATGAAGGCTGGGTAAGAGCAATCGCATGGTCACCTGATGGCAAACGCATTGCTTCCGCTAGCGAGGACAAGACCGTACAGATATGGGAAGTCGCCAAAGGCAAGCAGATTGCAACGTATCGCGGTCATGTCGATTGGGTAGGCATCGTATTGTGGTCGCTCGATGGCAAACGCATCGCTTCCGCTAGCAAGGACAACATTGTACAGGTTTGGAGCGCCGAGCATGTACCCGTCTTGAACTCTACCAGACCTCAGCTACAAGGCAGTGTCCTGACCTTTCGCGCTCATACCGATTCTGTAATTGCGGTGGTATGGTTGCCCGATGGCAAACACATTGCGTCTGCAAGCGGTGAGGGGTTGGTACAGGTGTGGCAGGCAGGCTAATTTGACATCCCCAAAAACCTGGGACTATACTTAATGAAGTGATCATCCTACATCGGTCTTGCTAACTTCTCACTTTTTTCATTTGTCGGAAAGGATACCTTGTTTGCTCGTAGATAGCCACGCCCACATTGACACCTCCCGCTTCAATGTAGACCGCGAAGCCGTAATTAGAGCTGCCGTCGAAGGGGGGATTACCCGCATCGTTGATCCTGGTTGTGATCTTGCCTCAAGCAAATTCGCACTTTCACTGGCGAAGGAGCATCCAGGTGTCGTCTTTGCGGGAGTAGGGACACATCCTCATGATGCCACCACTTATAGCGATGAAGTAGGGACATACTACCGTGAGATGGCGCGAGAGCCAGAGGTTGTGGCGATTGGCGAGTTCGGACTGGACTATTTTCGCATGCTCTCTCCTCGAGATGTGCAGCGCGCCGTCTTTTGCGCGCATCTCCAACTCGCTCGCGACTGCGATCTACCCTGTATCATTCATGTACGCGACTCGCATAATGATGTGATCGAGTTATTACGTGCTCATGGGCAGGGACTGCGCGGAGTTTTTCATTGCTTTTCAGGGAACGTCGCCCAGGCCGAAGAGTGCCTGGCGTTCAACAGCTTTATGCTCTCATTCGCAGGGCCGCTGACGCGACAGGGTAATGCTCTGTCAGAGGTAGCCCATATGGCTCCTTTAGATCGTATCCTGGTTGAGACAGATAGTCCCTACCTGGTTCCACAGCCATTACGAGCAAAGCGCAACGAGCCGTTATTTGTCAAACATATCGCTGAAAAGCTGGCCGAAATTAGGGGTATGAGTTTCGAGGAGACTGCCCAGGTCACAACTGCCAACGCCATTCGTTTGTTTGGTCTTGGCACCAATCCATCTCGTCAACGCCGCTCCGCGGCTACTGCTGCGCAGTCAGACGAGATGCAAGGAGCAGGAGAATCCACACAATGAAACTGTTCAATACTCTGACGCAATCGCTTGAAGAATTTGTTCCTCTAGATGACAAGATGGTACGCATGTATGTTTGCGGGATCACCCCATATGATACAACTCACCTGGGTCATGCTTTCACCTTTGTCTCTTTCGATACATTGATTCGCTACTTAGAATTTTGTGGCTATACCGTAACCTACGTGCAAAATGTCACTGATATCGATGATGATATACTACGTAAGGCTCGCGAAGTGGGAATAGCCTGGGATGAGTTGGGAAGACGTGAGACAGAGCGATATTTGCGTGATATGGACGCGTTAAACGTGCGCCGCCCGGATGTTTATGCGTATGCCACCCAGGAAACCCCCACGATGATTGAGATTATTCAGACTCTTCTGGCCCGTGGGTATGCTTACGAGCGTGAGGGTAGTGTCTATTACAGCGTCCGTCAGGACCCAGAGTTTGGTATTATGGCTCGCGCAATAGGTCTGAATGATTATGAGTCCATGCTTACTATCGCCAATGAGCGGGGGAATTTCCCTGATGATCCTCGCAAGCGGGACCCGCTCGATTTTGTCCTCTGGCAAACGCAAGCTCCCGGTGAACCGTCCTGGCCCAGTCCGTGGGGTCCTGGTCGCCCCGGCTGGCATATCGAGTGCAGCGCGATGTCTATGCGTTACCTTGGCCCGCAGATAGACATCCATGGTGGTGGCGCTGATCTCGCGTTCCCACACCATACCTGCGAGATTGCTCAATCCGAACACTTTACGGGTAAAGTGCCTTTCTCGCGTTTCTGGATGCATTCTGGTATGGTGTACCAGGACGGTGAGAAGATGAGCAAGTCACTAGGCAATCTGACGCTTGTTAGCGATCTGCTAAAGGACTACAGCGCTGACGCCATTCGCGTGACCCTGCTGAACCATCACTATCGCTATCCCTGGGAATGTTTCCGTGAAGACCTACAGGTAGCAACTGAGACGGTTGAATTATTTAAACAGGTACGCATACTCGTTGGCGACCGTGTAGATGGAACAGATAATCTGCTACACGGCCTTTTCGTTGCCGCAATGGAGAACGATTTAAACACACCACAAGCCCTGCTGCTGCTCAGGCAGGCCGCAGAGATTGTTGTGGTGAATCACAATGTGAAGACGGGCGCGGAGATTTTGCGATTGGTACGAGTATTGGGGTTAAGGGTATAATCTGGCCCCTACAAATGGCCTCCAGTCATCATGATACCCAGTTGTTCCTCCGTGGCATCTGGTGAAACAATATCGACAATTTTGCCCTCATACATCACTGCAATACGGTCAGAGAGGGAACGAATCTCGTCCAACTCGGCTGAGATAAGCAAGACAGCCTTACCAGCATCACGCTGCTCGATGATACGGCGGTGGATAAACTCAATGGCTCCAATGTCGACCCCGCGCGTGGGTTGAGCAGCAATCAGTGCCATTGGTTGAGCAGCAAATTCACGAGCAATGATGAGCTTTTGTTGATTACCTCCCGAAAGGGAGCGGACCGTGGCCTCGACTGAGGTAGTGCGAACATCAAAGTCGGTGATAAGCTTCTTAGCCCATCTCGCTATAGAGCGGAGTAACAGCACAAAGCTTTTCCATGAGAACTGCGGCCAGTGCTGACGTCCTAAAATGGTGTTATCTTCAATAGAGTCTGCGAGTACAAGCCCACTGCCACGGCGATCCTCCGGAATATGCGCCAGGCCAACTACACGCTCTTCACGCGCATCTAAAGTCGTCAGATCCTGCGTCTCACCAGCTTGCCCATCCTTGACCTGGGTTATGGTGATCTTGCCACTCGTGATCTTGCGCATACCTGTCAGTGCCTCGACAAGTTCAGACTGGCCATTGCCCTCTACGCCCGCGATACCCAGGATCTCCCCAGATCTTACATCGAAGCTTACACCATGCAGTGCCTCCAGGTCACGATCGGATAGCGCATGCAGATTCTCTACATGCAATATAACTGGACCGGGATGGGCCGGCGTCTTATTGACACGCAATAAGACCTCACGTCCCACCATTAAGCGTGCTATCTCAGCCTGACTGGTCTGGCTGGTAACCAACTCACCCGCGTTCTTGCCGCGTCGCAGGACAGTAATGGTATCGGAAAGTTCAAGTACTTCGCGTAACTTGTGCGTGATGAAGATGATTGTCTTACCTTGCTGCACAAGGCCGCGCAAAACGCCAAAGAGTTCAAACGTCTCCTGTGGCGTTAAGACGCCGGTCGGCTCGTCCATAATCAGAATGTCAGCAGACCGGTAGAGGATTTTAAGTATCTCAACGCGTTGCTGTAGACCCACCGAGAGCTTTTCAATACGGATATCGGGATCAAGAGGCAGACCATATTGCTTGCCCAATTTGAGAACGGCTTCTCTGGCCTTTTTAACCTCATACACTGTGCGAACACTTCCCGGCTCATGCCCCAGTACGATATTCTCAGCTACTGTCAAGGGGGGAATCAGCATGAAGTGTTGATGCACCATACCAATTTTCAAGTGAATGGCATCACGCGGCCCGCTTATGTGCGCGAGTTGCCCGTTGATGTAAACCTCACCACTATCGGCATGAATCAGACCATAGAGAATGTTCATCAGGGTCGTTTTGCCTGCGCCGTTCTCGCCAACCAGCGCATGAATCTCCCCTTTACTCACCTCGAGATTCACATGATCGTTGGCAACGACACCGGGCCAGGTTTTGGTGATGTTACGCATCTCCACAGCAAATGGAGTGGATTGCCCTTGAGTTGGAGCCTCAAGTGTACTTTCCTGCATAGATGATCCTCCTACTTCGCAAGCGAGCGATCATAAAGATCGCCCCTACTTTTATTCCGTACCTGGCTCATAAGGTATGCCGTCAGCGGCAGGCGGTGTGGTGCGACCAACAATACCTACCAAAGAAATCAACACTAATACGTAGGGCAAAGTTTGGAGCAGGTATGTCAGATTGGGATTGCTGCTCAAATCTTGCAAGGGAAGGCTAAGACCATAACCCAAGCCAAATATGAGGCAAGCCACAGCGGCTCCCAGGGGATTATATTTACCGAAAATCACAGCGGCCAGGGCGATATAACCCCTCCCAGCTGTCATCCCCGGGTTGAAGAGGCCCGCAACGCCCAAAGACAGGTAGGCGCCTGCCAGGCCTGAGAGCAGACCACTGCTGGTAACGCACAAATAACGCAGCAAGCGCACATTCACACCGGCGGTATCTGCAGCCTGCGGATGCTCACCCACCGCCCTGATGCGTAAACCGATGTTTGTCCTGAAAAGCAGGAATTGAACACCGATCAAAATCAGTATGGCGACGTAAAAGATGATATTCTGCTGAAAGAGGACAGTTCCCAACCACGGAATTTTTGAGAGCGGTCCCCAGGAGAGCGTGGGAAGGAGCAGTGAGGCTGGCAAAGATGGAACCCCCTGGCCAGCGGGTGTAAGAACGAACACCAGGTAGCTCGTCAGGCCAAGCGCGAAGATGTTAATGGCGACACCGCTCACAATCTGATTTGCCTTAAAATTGATGGAGACTACAGCATGAATCAGAGCCATCGCCCCCCCGGCGAGGATTGCAGCCAGTACACCTAGTATTACACAAAGCGAGTTATTTACTCCCAGGTTATGGAAGAGTAGCGTTATTATTACGGCCGCGAAAGCGCCGGTCAGCATCATGCCTTCCATAGCAATATTGACGACCCCGCTCCGCTCAGAGATGACACCGCCCAGAGCCGGGAGCACGAGTAAAGCAGCAAATAACAAAGCGGTTTGCCAGGTGTTATAGGAGGTAAGCGCATGAAAAAGCACTTGAAAGAACATCATTATTCCTCCTTCTCAAGTTCAGAGATTTCTACTACTTTCTGCGCATCCCCATTGCCGTTCTCAGGCATATCAACACTCGTTCTAGCAACTACGGTGGTTTGCAGGGTTGGTACGAAACGAGGCCTCAGCCATGCAGGCAGAGCACGCCGGAGCACGGGTAAGAATTGAGCAGCTATAAAGAACAGCACAATCGCCTCAATAATGAGGACTAGATTAGGATCTACATGAGCAAGTGACTGCATGGCCGTACTCCCAGATCGCAGCCCCCCGATGAGCAGCGAAGCCAGAAGGATACCTATCGCGGTTGTCTGACCAAGCAGCGCAACGGCAATGGCATCGAATCCCGTGGGAAGGGCACTGAAAGCAGTAGCGGTTAAATTGTATCCAGGCTGCCCCATCAAGTTCGTCGAACCCGCCAGGCCGGCGAATGCGCCGGCGATTGCCATTACCAGAAAGATATTACGCCTGGTGGGGATACCTGCATACTTTGCCGCTTTGGGGTTCTGTCCGATCACACGTATTTCATAGCCAAAGGTCGTGCGGGAGATGATGAACCAGTAGATCACCAGAGCGATAAGAGCAAAAAAAATGCTGATATCCACTTTGTACGTGAAGGTATTAAGCAGCGGCTGACCATTCCCAAAAATCTGGTTATAGACGCCGGCAATCGGAGGGAGTGTCGCATTGGGTGGAAGAGCAAGAGTCTGGGTAACGCCGAATGGAGCTGTGAATGGAGGGCTATTAATGAGATAGTCAGTCCCATAGAAAGCAATCCAGTTGAGCATAATCGTCGTGACAACTTCGTGCGCGCCACGCCAGGCCTTGAGAAAACCAGCGATACCACCCCAGATTGCTCCAGCCAGCATGCTTGCCAGCAGCATTACTGGGATCAGTAGCCAACTGGGCCACGAAGTGAATGTCAGGCCGACCATGTCTGCTGCCATCGCGCCTACAGCCAACTGGCCGGCTGCTCCGATGTTGAAGAGACCGGCACGAAAAGCAATCGCTACTGAAATACTCGCAAAAATGAGCGGGGTAACACTCACCAGGGTATCTGAAATATTCGCTAGAGAACCATATGAGCCAGTAAAGAGGGCAGTATAGGCATTAATGATGTTCTGA
>Ga0207684_10002555_pt1 | contig 18272 bp, 14 predicted proteins | sample KBSK5501metaG_FD_184342 | JGI IMG/M metagenome (GOLD analysis project Ga0207684, IMG submission 184342) | Corn, switchgrass and miscanthus rhizosphere microbial communities from Kellogg Biological Station, Michigan, USA - KBS K5-50-1 metaG... | ecosystem: Host-associated > Plants > Roots >...
ACCTTGCCGATATCATGAAGCCACGAGCCGACCTTGACGGCCTCACGGTCTTCGGCGGGCAGCTCCAAGTGCTCGGCCATGAGGGAGGAATAGAAGCTCACGCGCTCTGAATGGCTGACCAGATCAGGGTTCTTGGCTGCGAGCAATCGTGACAGATTCTTCCACGCCGCGTTTTGGTCGGATCCCGTCTCCCACAAGCTTCCGAACGTTCTCAAGATATCGCGCAGGCTGTCGAGGCGGTGCTTCTTCTCAAGGCAGTGTTTGGTGAGCGCAATCAACTCCGTGACGTTGAACGGCTTCAGCAGGTAGCCCGAGGCGCCGTAGCGGATGCCGTCCATCGAGGACTTCAGGCTTCCGTATCCGGTGATGATGATGACCTCCACGTTATCCTGGTCGCGTTTGATCTCCTGTAGGAGGTCCATCCCCTGTCTGTCCGGGAGCTTGAGATCCAGGGTCACCAAGTCAATCTGTTGCTCTTTCAGAATCTGCAGAGCCGTCGCGCCGGTACCGGCCGTATAGATCGTGAAGAAAGGACGAAGGATAACCTTGAGGGTTTCGCGCGGACCGAACTCGTCGTCCACGATGAGAACGGACGGTTTGAGGGATTCGTCAGACGCATCTAGCCGCCGGCGTTCGTTGGGAATGGTGACTGTGGTGATTGTTGCTTGCATACTCAGTTTCCTAACGGTTCTTAAGTCGGGCTAGGTCTTTCTTGCTCTTGCAACCGCTATGCCGTCTTTCGCTGACCGATTGCTCTTGACCTAACCCTTTACAAGCACTACGCATTCCCCCTGCCTGTTGGGCGGCCCCTATCAAACCATAGTCATTCGTAAGAGTAAAGGGGTAATAACATACAAGATGCCATTGCGTTTCATGTGCATCGTGAACAAAATTGGACATTGCTGTATATTGTATTATTATTAATATGTTACGAATCATTCTTGGCCTGATTTATTCCTGACTGCACGAAAATGCACAGTCCGGCGTCATGGATGGGAACTCTCTCGTGGGCTTTCTTTGGGAGCTGGGGAGGCTGAAACGTCGGCTGTTTTGATGCCCAGCATGTCCATTCGGTACTTGAGCATCCGTCGGGTGATGCCGAGCATCGTTGCGGCATGGGTCTGCACGTAACCGGTTCGCATCAGCGCCTCCAACAAGAGCTCCCGTTCAAATTCCTGGACCGCCTTTTCGAGCGAGAGGTCCCCCCCGAGCGTGTGTTCGCGCAAGAGGGCCTCGCTGACGTTGGCCCGGAGCGTCATCGGAAGATGTTCCGGGGTGATTGTGGTCCCCCGGCACCAGACGATGGCCTGCTCGAGCACATTCTCAAGCTCCCGGACATTGCCGGGCCAATGATACCTGGCCAGGATCTCCATGGCCTCTTTTGAGATCTCCAAGGGCGCGCGTTTTTCTGCTTCCATCCGCTTGCCCAGAAAATGCTTGGCCAGATAGGGAATGTCTTCCCGTCGGTCCCGCAGGGGCGGCAGATGGAGCGAGATCACATTGATCCGGTAGTACAGATCCTCTCGGAACTCCTCGCGGCGGATCAGGTCTTCCAGGACCTTGTTGGTCGCGGCGACGATCCGCACGTCCACTTTGATCGTCTCCGAGCCGCCGACTCGGACGAACTCTCGTTCCTGCAAGAACCGGAGCACCTTGGCTTGCGTGGGGGGGCCGAAATCTCCGACTTCATCGAGGAAGAGAGTCCCGCTATGCGCGAGTTCGACCTTGCCGACGCGGCGCGCCAGCGCGCCCGTGAAGGAGCCCTTCTCGTGCCCGAACAGTTCACTCTCAATCAGGGTATCGGGGATCGAGGCGCAATTGATGGCGATAAACGGGCGGTCCTTGCGTGCGCTGTTGTAATGGAGGGCCCGCGCGACCAACTCCTTACCGGTCCCGCTCTCGCCGGTGATCAAAACGGTCGCGCGGGTGTCGGCGATTTGCTCGATCTTGGAGTAAATCTCACGCATGGCCGGACTCTTTCCCACGAGGTTGTGGAAACTGTAGGAATTGGCGACCTGCGCGCGGAGATACCGCACCTCCTGTTCAAGCTCTTGCGTGGTCAGCGCCTTGATCACGACCAGGCGAAGTTCCTCGATGTCGAACGGCTTGGTGAGGTAATCGGCCGCACCGATCTTCATGGCGTCCACGGCGGACTTGACCGTTTTGATGGCGGTGAGCATGATCACGGGCACGCTTGGGTCTTCCGACCGCATCAATTCCAGGACCTTGAGCCCATCGGCTCCGGGCAGGATCAGATCGAGGAGTACGAGGTTCGGAAGCTCCTGCCGGAACCGGTCGATGGCTTCCTGGGCGGTTGAGGCGCAAAGCACCTCATGCGTCGGCTCTAACGTCATCTTCAGGGAGGTGACGATCGCCGGCTCATCGTCAACGACCAGGATCCGTTTTTTCATAGCCCTTCGTCCTTGCTCGCGCGGGCCACGGCGACGGGCGTGACCGGCAGGCTTATGGAGAAGGTCGTGCCCTTGCCCAGCTCGCTCTCCACGGTGATGTGTCCGCCATGCTCTTGGACGATCTGATGAGCGATTGTCAGGCCCAGCCCCGTGCCTTCCCGCTCCTCGCTGGCATGCTTGGTCGTGTAAAACGGATCGAAGATATGGTCCAGATCGGCAGGCGCGATGCCGCATCCGGTGTCCCCGATTTCAATCTGGACCCAGGAGTCGTCTGGTGATTTGGCGAGCCGATGCGTTTTCACGATCAACTGGCCGCCATCCCCGTTCATCGCATCAATGGCGTTGATGAGCAGGTTCAGAAGGACCTGCTTGATTTGCTGGCGGTCGAGGGTGACATGCGGCAGTCCCTGTGCATAATCCTGCTGGATTAATACGAGCTTAGCGTCCGCTTTGATCCTCACGAAATACAGGCAGGACGCCACAACGTCGTTGACGTCCTCTTCCAGGAACTTGGGCTGCATGTACCGGGAGTAGTCCAGGATCTCCTGAATTAATCGCTCGATCCGAGCCACATCCTCGGCGACCACGGTGCTGAAGTAGCCGATGAACTCCGGGTCGTCCTTACGCTCCGGCGTGAGCTGGATGAACGTCTTGATGGAGGTCAGCGGGTTGCGGATTTCGTGCGCGAAGCCGCCCGCGATAGTCTCCAGGGAGCGCAGACGGTCGGCCCGCCGGACCAAGGTCTGCGAGCGTTTTAATTCCGCATAGAGGGCCGCGTTGTCGAGCGCGATAGCGGTAGCCTGCGCCAGCGTCGTCAGCAGGCTGAGGTCCTGGTCGGAATACATTTGGTGCATGGTTCTGGGACCCAGGATGCAGAAACCGACCAGGACGTTTTTGTTGATGAATGGAACGCACACGTCCGCTCTCATCGCGTGAAGAGTGGCGATGAGGGAGTGTGCTCTGCTCCTCGGCGGGGCGTGTTCCAGTTCTTCTCTCACCAGGATGGCTTGCATCTTCTCGAGTTGGAGCGGCAAGGGATTCGATGCGGCAAAGTGGCGTTCGGTCATGTCCTCCCCTAGCAGACCGTAGGAGGACGCGGGAGCATAGATATTCTTTTCTTTGTCGAGGAGATACAGCGTCACGGTTTTGATTCCCATGACCTTAACCAGCGTCAGGACAATCTCCTCGGTAAGCGTCTTCAGGTCGAGGATCCTCACCAGAGCTTTGGAGAACGTGGAGAGCGTTTCATAGGCATCGTGGGTTTTTCTGAACAGGGCCTTTCCCACCGCTTTTTCCGTCATTTTCTGTAGATTCACGAGAATCCCGGAAAGGATCAAGAACGTGGCAACCAGGGTTCCGGCCAAGATGTACTGCATGGATCCTGTAAACAACCGGATCAGCACCAAGACAACGACATAGGAGGGGATGAGCACCAAGGCGTGACCATACGGCAGGATCTGCGCTTTGGTCCTGATGGTGGCAATGTCCATCAGTTGGTATTTCAAAATGGCATAGGTAATGATCATGATCCAAAGGCTCACAAAGAGATAGCCCGTGGGATAGAACTCGTACCCGTAAGATTGAGCAAAATCGACGGAGGCGAGATAACCGATGACAAAGGCCCAGAAGGCATATTTGCTTCTTGTTGCTTCAAGCGGAATGCTCTCTTCCTTGGCCTGATAACCTCCGCGGTAGAGCTTCAGAAGAGAAGCTGCGCTGACAGAAAAGAAGTAGACTAAAAACAGAGGGTGAAGATCGCCGGCCTTGGGATAGTAACCCCAGAAATAGGAATACTGGCCATTGATAAGATGGGGCGTAGGAATGAGCAAAAGGAAGAGCGTACTGATGAGGTAATTGGCCACGATCCGTTTGGTATGCGTCTGGAGCCCCAAAAAACTCGTACAGAAGTGATAGAAGAAGGCCGGTATATAGACCATCCCAATATAGATAAACTTCCCCCAGAAACGGGCCGCCCCAGCATGAGGAGTGGAATAGATCATAAAAAAGCTGAATAACCAGATGCAGGCTCCTAAACAGACCAGACCGAAGGTAATATTGACGATCTTCTTGTAGTTATTCAGTACAACCCACAGCCCACAGGAAAAGATCAGCGTTCCAGCCAACAAGGGCGGGATCGAATAAAGCGTGGCCCGCTGGCTGATGAGGACAGTCGCGACGATGGGCACGAAGATCGAAGTGAGCAACAAACTGTAAGCCAGCCCCTTGCTGACGACGACAGAGATGTCCATCAGACGGTATCGGAGGATAGTGTATGCAATGATCGACACATAGACCGACACCAAGATCGTCCCGACAGGCGGAAGCGGAAAGCCGTACCAGAGCGGAAAGTTCGTGGCGCCGCCGACGTACCCGATGACCGATCCAATCGCGAGATACAAATACTGGTTTTGCTTGAGGCCAATGGCGTTACGGTATTCGCTGATGATCAGGTACGTTGAATAAACGGCATAGCCCGCGAACCACACGAGATAGCCATGGAAGAGTATTCCCGGTTTGGGCCAGTAGGGGAATGACATCTCGGATCTGAGGCCTTGCACGAAGTAAGGCGTGCAGTCGGCCAGCAGAAAAACGGCTCCTAGCAGATAGCCGAGTCTCAGCGACAAGCGGTGGCGATCGACGCGGTCTAAGAAAAGCAGTACATGGTGGAAGTAGACGATGGGGATGAGAATCGCTCCGGCCATGAGCAGGCGGACAAACAGCAAGGCGAGCACCTGCGATTCCGTCTGCTGCCAGGCAAAATAGAAATAGCTCCAGATGGAGACGCTGAGGCAGAACAACGCGTATGACAGATGTTTGGGAGTGCGGGGGGATCGTGAATAGACGAAGGCACCTAAGATCGTTGCGGCGATCCCGTTTAGAAGGCTGCTAAGTGCATAGAAGTTCATGCTTGCAAGAGGGGCCCTCTGGGCAGTCAGTGCGAGCGGCGAGGCGAAACGCCGGCGACGTGGATTGCCGGTGGCTTATCAACCGCCGTGATATACGCCTGATTGGCGAAGGTGGAATACACCCGTGGCTGAGCCGTTCCACTTGCGACTAACAGCATGGCAAGTTCCTGTCGATCGAAAAAGCGAAACACCCCGTTGCTTTCGGCCTGGATGATTTTACCTGAATTGTTCAACAAGTGCTTGGCTTCCTGCATTTCCTCCGGGCGTTGGGTACGTTGTACGAAGTTGCGGTAAATCTGCGACAAGTCGGGATGGGGTTTCAAGTTTGTGATGATCAGCCTGCCGGAAGGCGACAGCACCCGCAGGAACTCTGTGATAAGGAACGACGGATCCTGCAGATAGCCGATGACCAGATTGCAGACGATCCGATCGAACTGGCCGTTGCGAAACGGGAGGGGCATGTTGAGGTCGGCGGCCAGCAGCGAGAAGTCCATCAGCAAGGACGGCGCGGTCGCGTTGGGCGAGAACTGTCCGCGGATCTCAGCGGCCGTTTTCATGAGGTTGAGCCGGGCTTGGGCGAGCGCCGGCCGGATGAAGTCTGCCCCTACGTAATGGATCGGTTGGACGCAGTGTGCGCCGCTGTTTCTTTGGCGATATGCTTGGTTGATCAGGAGGAACATCCCGAAATTGCCGTTCCCGCACCCGGCGTCTAGTATCCGCATCCCTCCATCGAGGTTTCCAACCATGCGGTAGATGTGGTCGAGAAGCTGCCAATAGTCGGAGATATTGGCGATGTAGTGGAAATTATCCAGGTAATCCCTCCAAAACTCAACCATTTCGGTCTTCGCCATGTGATGGTGTGCCTGCGCCCGCTCGCGCTCGAGGCGGTTTTGAAGGCCGATCGCATGCTTGGAAGGCTCCAGGATTTCCCTTCCGGAGGCTTCCGGCAAGAGCCGTTCCAGACAGCAGGCGACGAGATGCCGAAAGACCGCTCGGGCTTTTCTTGGATTTTCCTGTATGCGATGGAGGGCTTCTGGAATCAGGTAAAGATGGGCCGCGTTCCCGCTGAGGGCCGATTGGACCGCTTTCACTGACTCCAGTTCCACCCAGGCATCGTGCTCTGCCGCAAAGAAGATGACCGGGATTTGGATCTGCCGGGCATCCTTAAGCGTGCTGGCCAGAGTGGCATAGCCGGCCTTAAACGCGTCATTCACGAAGCGATCGGCGTCGATGTTGAACCCGATCACATTCATCATTCCGAGGTTGGCGCCGTGCAGGAATGCCATCATATGGTCTTCTTGGTGGACGGCGGTCAACGTCGCTTGGACGTCGACGATGCCTGTCAGAAGAACCAGCATGTCCGCAAGGGGATCCCTCGCCATCCGCTTGAAGGCGGTGCGGCCCGATAGGCTCGTGGCGACCACCGCGATCGGGCTGGTCGGCCAGGTGCGCCTAGCATAATCTAGAGTGGCGCCGAGGTCGTGATTCATGCTGGATAAGGTCGCCTCCGCGATGTCGCCCTCGCTTTCGCCTACGTGATTGGTGTGGTCGTAGCGGAGGACGTGAAACCCGTTGCTGGTGAAATGGTAGGAGAGCGTCAGGTACTCCTTCTTGGTATCACCGTAGCCCGGAGAAATGACGATGAGTGGGGCATGCGGAGTTGCCTCTTGGGGGGCGTCATGGTAGGCGACGATGCGCCGGCCAGATGCGTTCTTGAATTCAACCTGCGTGCTGATGATAGTAGGAGCGGCAGGCGAGTTCTCTTCGGCGGTGGAAGAATCGGGAGGGGCCTCTGTGATTTCAACCGGCATGGCGCCGCCGGTGCTGATTTCAAGAAGAAGGTCGCCCGTGTCCTGCGGGACGAGAAGCCCGACGAGCGTGACGGTGATGGCGTGCTCACGGAGCCCTTCCAAAACAGAGGCGTAGATCAGTCCCTGGACCGCATCGAGCGCTTCGAACTCGACGGCGAAACCGGTCTCCCGGAGGTTCCTGACTGCTCCCTTGAGCTCGATCACCCCCGCATCGGTCTGGAGCCCCAATTGAATCGGTTGACTTTCAGAGGCGAAGGCCCTGGCGTCGAAAGCCATGCACAGGCCGCCCAGGCTCACGTTCACCGCCTTGCCTTCCCAGGAAGTGCTGTTCAGACTTACCCTTGTTGGCGTGCAGGTCTCCACGCGGGCCCACTGTCGCCGTTCATGATGCTTTACCGCGTTCAACATGTCAGGCATCTTCGATACCCTCCGTGTTTAGGGACATCCCCTCGCAGAGTCCTACTCCGTAGGCTCTGGAAACAGGAGAGAGCAATATCGGTGCCTAATTTCATTACGTTTTCTATCACTTGGGTCAACGACATCGGCCGGCGACCTTCCTTCCAGTCTAGTGGGGACACCACTGTGGCACGTATTTTCCATAAAAGCTACATAATCTACATAAAATCTGGAGGCAAAAAGGGCCATTGAGGGGGGTTTAAAGTTTATGAAAGTTGAGTATCTTGTTGAAATTTTTGATATGGGAGCTATGGATACTCCATGTGGAAGTGAACCGTCAGGACTGGTAAAAGTGGACAATTTTGAACACTCTTGTCATGACGGGGTTGCCCTAGTTTACCAGTTTCTACCGGCAACTCTTGAGCCAGTACATAGCACGATTGAGTATTTTTAACTAGAGGAGGATTTATATGGCAATCATCTTAGTAGTAGATGACGATCGGTTGATCTGCGACCTCCTGCAGGTCGCACTCGGGAAAGAAGGGTACGAGGTCGTGACGGCGTCGAACGGCTACGAGGCGCTGGAGCTGTTCATCGAGCGGCGCCCCAGTCTCACCATAGTGGACATCTGTATGCCGGGGCTCGACGGAATTGAAGTGATCAAGCAAATCCGTTTACAGGATTCCCGTGCTGCCGTGATGGTCTTGACCGGGCTGGATTCCGACACCCTGAAAAGTCAGGCCAGGATGTGGAACGTGACTGAGTTCTTGAGCAAAAGCGCTCCGCTCAGCCAATTGCTGGGAACCGTGGATCGCACATTGCAGCAGTCGGAGAACGCGGCAGCCGCGGGCCGGCGGCCCGGAACGGCGGACTGGCGGACGGGGCGGCAGGAACCGGCCTCGATTATGGTTGTGGACGACGATCGGGTGCTCCGCGAACTGCTTGCGGACTTTCTGATCACGCGAGGCTATCAGGTCCTGGCTGCCCAAGACGGCCAGGCGGCTCTGTCCATGTTTGACGAGAAACCGCCGCAGCTCGTCATCCTGGACATCCATCTGCCGGGCGGGATGAACGGGGTCAAGGTGCTCCGTGAACTCCGAGCGAGGGGATACGCGGGCGCGGTGATTGCGCTGAGCGGCGTTTATGAGGACTCGTTGCTGAAAGAAATGTTGAGCCTGGGAGCCGTGGAACTTATTGCCAAGCCGTTTGATCTTGCCCAACTCGGTCTGGCGATCCAAGTTGCTCTCGTCCTCTCGGGCTGCGGTGCACCCTCGCGTTAGCGCAGCGGCAGAGCGAACTCCAATTTCATTCCCTTGGCGAGCTTCTCCCGTTTGACCGATCCAGCCGGCAGTTCGAGGACGTAGAGCGCATCCTTGTTCGGCTTGTACTCCGGGCAGGGATCCTGCTTGCATCCGGGAACATTTTCTTCGACGTGGATAATCCGTTTGTCCGGCCCGAGCCACAGAATATCCAACGCAACGTTGGTGTTCTTCATCCAGAAGCTCCATTCGCCCGCTTCCTCGAAGACGAACAGCATGCCGGTGTTGGAGGCCAACTGTTTGCGGAACATCAGCCCCCGCGATCGCGTGGTGGGGTTGTCGGCCACTTCGGCGAGGATGCGGGCGTCGGTCGGGAAGGTGATGGTGATGGTGGGGTCGGCTGCAACGGATGGTCCGGGAAAGAACAGTATCCCTGCAAGAAAGAAGACTGCGATGGATGATGTGCTGATGGGCATTGGGGCGCTATCATAGGCACGGTAGTAATGCCTGTCAAATGCCTCTCCGTTTCTTGACAACCTCGTTGGCGGTGGATTACGGTTCGGAAGATGGTCGAGAAGGTTTCCAGCATCCTGGAACGTCCCTGGCTCACGCAATATGAGACAGAGGTTCCTGCTACCCTTTCTTACCCGGACGTTCCGCTGCACCAGCTTCTCATTGATACCGCGCGCCGGTTCCCCGACCGTGCGGCACTTCAGTTTTACGGCCGACGGATTTCCTACCGGCAATTTGATGCGCTCACAGACCGGTTCGCGCAGGCCTTGCTCCGTCTCGGGGTGCGGAAGGGCGAGCGTGTGGCCATCATGCTCCCCAATTGTCCCCAGGCGGTGATCGCATACTTCGGCGCGTTGAAGGCGGGAGCGTGGGTGGTGGCGACCAATCCCCTCTATGTGGGGGCTGAAATCGCGCATCAGATGACCGACGCCGGCGCGGAGACGATCGTCGCGCTCGACCTGTTCTATCCGCGGATCAACGAGGTTCAGGATCGCACGCCGCTGAAGCGGATCATCCTGACCGCCGTATCCGACTATCTTCCCTGGTTGAAGCGGATGCTCTATCCTCTCAAGGCCCGCCGTCAGGGACAATTGATCGAGGTCGAACGGATTCCACCCATCTACGATTTTCGGTCGCTTATCGAAGAGGCGCCGCCTGAGCCTCCTCCGGTGAATGTGACCTCGGACGACATCGCGCTGCTGCAGTACACCGGAGGCACCACCGGGATTCCCAAGGGCGCGATGCTCACGCACCGCAATCTGGTCGCCAATGCGGTGCAGTGCCGATGGTGGCTGCATAGATTGCGTGAAGGAGAAGAAGTTTTTCTCGGGGTTCTTCCCCTCTTCCATATCTATGGGATGACGACCTGCCAGAACCTGGCGTTGTTGATCGGAGGGACGCTTGTCCTTCTCCCCCGGTTCCAGCCCGATGAAGTGCTCAAGGCGATCGCCGCCCATCGCCCCACAGCCTTCCCCGGCATTCCGGCGATGTACCTGGCGCTGATCAACCATCAAAAGGTGGGGGAGTACGATCTGACTTCCATCCGCTTCTGCATCAGCGGGGCCGGCCCGCTGTTCGCCGAGGTGCAGGAGCGCTTTGAGAAGCTGACCGGCGCGCGTCTGATCGAAGGGTATGGCCTGACCGAGGCCGGGCCCGTGACGCATTGCAACCCCATCGTCGGCCGGCGAAACTCCCGCTGCATCGGACTGCCGGTGCCCGATACCGATGCGCGCATGGTGGATCTCGAAACGGGGCGTCTCGTCACCGCGCCTGGAGAAACCGGGGAGCTTCAGGTCAAGGGACCGCAGGTCATGCGGGGATACTGGAACCAGGCGGCGGAGACGACGGCGGCTCTGCAGGATGGTTGGCTGGCTACGGGCGACCTGGTTCGGATGGACGAGGAAGGCTTCTTCTACATCCTCGATCGTAAGAAGGATATGATTAAGTCGGGGGGGATGAATGTCTATCCCCGTGAGGTCGACGAATGTTTGTGCCAGCATCCAAAGGTCAAGGAAGCCTGCGTCATCGGCATCCCGCAGGAATTGCGGGGCGAGAAGATCAAAGCCTTCGTGGTGCTCAAGGAGGGGGAGCAGGCCACCGCGGCGGAGATCCTGGAGCATTGCCGACAACGGATGGCGAATTTTAAGGTGCCCAGGCTCGTGGAGTTCCGCCGGGAGCTTCCCAAAACGCTGGTGGGGAAGGTCCTGCGCCGGATGCTTCTTGAAGAGGAGCTGAAAAAGGTTACCTGATCTCATGAATTATGGAGTCGATCCATGGCATATGTCCTGCATACTGCAATGGCAAATGACAAGGCTGTGTTGCACCGTGACCGGTGTCTCGAGGTGCCGACGAATGTGACCCACCAGGACCACTGGACGGGGGTCTGGCAGGAAATCATCAACAAAGAGCAGGCTTACGAAGCGCTGGATCTGAGTCCGGCCAAATACAAGATTAAGTGTTCGGTCTGCAAACCCTAAGGCAGAAGGAGTCTCGCATGAAAGAAAAGCGCATGGTGCACTACGTGAAGGGGGTCTTCGTCTGCCCTCAGTGCCGGCAGTCGTACGTGCAGGAGAAATGGATCGAAGAGTGGCGGGTCCGGTGCCACAAGTGCGACTATCGGGGGGCGATGACGCATGTCTCGGTCGAGGAGCAGATGGACGAAGAGACCCGACGGTATTGACGGGATGGGCCACTCCACCTGGCGGTCGAGCTGCTGCGGGACTATTTTACGCTCTCGTGCCAAACGAAAGGGTGAGGTCCAGCGCGGCATCGTGCGGAAGTTCCGCCGGCGCGTAGGACGGCTCCGCGGCCTCTGGATCTTCTGGCGCTTCAAGCGCGCGCTGTTCGGAAAATAGGGGCTAGCTTAGGGTCGCTTGGATGGCCTCAAGCTTCTTCGTGACTTGCATGTCGCCCTTTTTGAGGGAGACGGCGTGGCCGTCCTGGCAGACCTGCTTGGCGCGCTCTTTCTGATCAATCTTCAGGAGTGATTCGACGAGGGCGAGGTACGCGGCTGAGTAATCCGGCTTGGCCTTGATGCACAGTTCGAGATAGTTCGCGGCCTCGGCGAACGACCCCTCCTCCATCAGGAATTTTCCCAGGCCGAACAACGCGACCTCGTCGTTCGGTTCCATCTGGACCAATTTCTTCAGTTGCTCGATGCGCGGGTTGGCCATGGGGCAGCACTCTAACATGGGTTCCGTGCCTTGTCTACGCGGGACCCCTGTGTTAGATTCGATTCATGGCGCGTACCGGCTTCGTCTATCACCCCGACTATCTCGAGCATGACATGGGGTACGGCCATCCGGAGGCCCCGCAGCGGTTGCAGGCGATCATCGCCCGGCTGGAGGAGACCGGGCTCATGCCCAGCCTTGTCCGGATCGCCCCCAAGCCCGCGACCGATGACTGGATCACCCAGGTCCATACCAATACGTATGTGAAGGGCCTCCGCGCGCGCGCGCCGAAGCAGGGCCATGTCTCGCTGGACCCCGACACCTCGATGTCCCCTGGCTCGCTGGGCGCCGCCTATCTTGCGGCGGGCGGCGTCCTGACCGCGGTGGACGCCATCATGGACAAGCGCGTGGACAACGCTTTTTGTGCCGTGCGCCCCCCCGGCCATCACGCCGAAGCCGATCACGCGATGGGCTTCTGCCTGATTAACAACGTCGCGGTGGCGGCGCGCTATTTTCAGAAGAAGTATGGGCTGGAGAAGATCGCGGTCGTGGACTGGGACGTGCATCACGGCAACGGGACCCAGCACGCCTTCGACGAAGACCCGACGGTGTTCTTTTTCAGCACGCACCAGTATCCCTGGTATCCCGGCACGGGCGGAGCCGACGAGCAGGGCTCCGGCAAAGGCGAAGGCTACACGCTCAACGTGCCCATGTCGGCCGGCAAGGGCGATGCGGACTACCTCGAGGTCTTCAACCGCATCCTGCGGCCGGCCTTGAAGGCCTACCGCCCGGACGCCGTCATCATCTCCGCCGGCTTTGACGCGCACCGCGACGATCCGCTGGCCGGGATGAACCTCACCGATCAGGGCTATCGGGCCTTGACCAAAGTGGTGAAAGAGATCGCGGGCGAGCATGCGCAGGGGCGCGTGCTGTCCTGCCTGGAAGGCGGCTATAACCTCGCGGCGCTCGCCGCCTCCGTAGAAGGACACCTCCGCGTGTTGCAGGAGGCGTGAACGCTGAGGCCCCTCAGAAGCGGGGATGGAGATACACTCTTCTCCGTATCTTCGAGTGGGGCACGCTGGGCGTCATTCTGGTTGTGGGCGTTGCGGTCTATTTCTTCTATAACGAGCTGCGGCCCCACGTCATCTTCGGTCTGAGGGATGACTTCGCCCACGCGATCCCCTTCCAGAAGGTTCCCGCCGGCATTCCCAGTCTTAAGGCCGAGGACTGCGGCAAGTGCCATCAAGAAATCTATCAAGAATGGAAGACCTCCTATCATGCGCAGGCGTTCACCGATCCCTTCTTTCGCGCCTACTGGAAGAAGGACGGCGAGGTGTGGATCTGTCTGAACTGCCACACGCCGCTCGTCAACCAGCAGCCGGAGCTGATCGGCGAGATTCCCCGCAACCGGGTGGAGAAGGCCGTCAAGGCGCCGAATCCGGACTTCGATCGATCGCTTCAACAGGAAGGGATCACCTGCGCCGGCTGTCACGTGCGCGACGGGGTGATCCTGGGCCCGTTCGACGACTCGGTGGCGCCGCATCCCACCCAGTTCGATCCGAAGTTCCGCTCCACCGAGATCTGCTACCGCTGCCACCAGGTTCCCAAGGGCCCCCTCCAGTTTTATGATGTGGGACCCTGCGGCACCTTTCCTGAATATGAAGGGGCGTACTTCACCAAGGAACGGAGCTTGATCTGCCAGAGCTGCCACATGCCGGAGGTCGAGCGGCCGATGGCGGAGGGCGGGCCGATCCGCCTCGGGCGGAAGCATTTATGGCGGGGCGGTCACGATCCCGAGCAGATCAAGAGCGCGCTGGCTGTACAGCTGGCCGCCGACCCGCCGGAACTCCTGCCCGGTCTGCCGGTGACGTTCACGCTGACGGTGATCAACGCGGGCGCCGGGCACAAGCTGCCCACCGGCGACCCTGATCGCTACTTCACCGTGGAGTTTCGTGTGCTCGATCGGAACGGCCGCGTGGTGAAGGAGCAGACGCATTCGATGGGCCGCTGGATCATGTGGCAGCCGGTCATCGTGGATCTGTACGACAACCGGCTACCTCCACTCGCGGGCCGGGACTACCGATTCAGCTATCGGTTGCCGGACTTGGTCGAGGGGCTGCAATTACAGGCCAGGGTCAAGTATCATATCCTTACCGACAAGGCGTACCAGAAATTGAAGGACAACTACGGGTTGCAAGGCGAGCACCCGTACAACTTTACGATCTATGAACGCACGGTGTCCTTGGCGGGGCCGCTCTCCGCTGAGATGATCCCGTTGGGGAGCGCGCGCTCCGCCCACGGGGGGGCGAGCTGCCAGAAGAAAGGTTAAGTCATGCATCCGATGCTCGTGACGACGGAAGAACTTGACGCCATGCTCGACCGCGACGACGTGGTCGTCGTCGATGTCCGGTCCAAGATGGCTTTCATGGTGAGCGGGCACATCATCTGCTCGGTGGCGGCGACCTGGCATGACTTCAACGATCCGAAGTCGGCGATCAAGGGACTGCTCGATCCCGACGTCGGCCGCCTGGAGAAGAAATTAGGGGCACTGGGCATCAGCAACGACCGCCAGGTGGTGGTCTACTCGAACCCGTTCGACAACTGGGGCGATGAAGGCCGCATGTATTGGATGCTCAAGTACCTGGGCCATCCGAACGTCCGCGTCCTGGATGGCGGGTGGGTGAAGTGGACGGCCGAGATGCGCCGGATAGACTTCGGCCAGGCGAATCCGTGCCCGGCGCGGTTCAAAGCGCAGGTGGACGCATCGCTCATTGCGTCCAAGGCCGATGTGCGGAAAATTGTCGAGGGACCGCATCCGGATCAGCAGATTCTCGATGCCCGCTCGCCCGAAGAATACCAAGGGTCGATCCAACGAGGTATCGCCCGGGGCGGCCACATTCCCTCCGCCGTGAATGTCCCGTGGAATCAATTCTTCAATCCCGACGGGACCGTCAAGCCCGCCGACGCGATCCGCGACATCTTGGAAAAAGCGGGCGTCGAAGCCGGCAAGGAAGCCGTCTGCTACTGCACGGGCGGGGTCCGCTCGGCCTGGCTGTACTTCATCATGAAGCTGGTCGACTGCGAAAAGGTGAAAAACTATCCGGGATCGTGGTGGGAATGGGGCAACGACTACCTGCTGCCGGTCGTCAATCTCAAGGAACAGTCCAGGCCCCCGATTCAGCGAGCGACGCCCAGCAAGCCGCCGACGGTCCATTGAACGCGCGCCTGCAATCCCTCCGATGAAATTCCATGACCTCGCGGCCTTTTTCGAACGTCTCGATGCCACTTCCAAGCGGCTGGAGATGTTCGAGATTCTGGCCGATCTCTTCCGGCGGACGGCGCCCGACGAAATCGCTCCTATTATCTATATGAGCCAGGGCCGGCTCCTGCCGGCGTTCGATGGACTCGAAATGGGCATGTCCGACAAGCTCCTGACGCGGGCTCTGGCCGTTGCGGCCCAGCGGACTCCTGAGGAAGTGCTTGCCCATTTCAAGAAGAGCGGAGACCTGGGCACAACGGCCGAGGCGCTTCTTGCCGATCGGGCCGGTGAAGGTTTGGAAGTCCGCAAAGTCTACGACGAATTCCTTGCGATCGCCCGGACTGCCGGTGGAGGGTCTGTCGAGAAGAAGTTGAGCAACCTTGCGGACCTTCTATCGATGGCCTCCTCCATCGAGGCCAAGTACATCGCCCGATTCGTCATGGGGCGACTGCGCCTGGGCGTCGGCGATGCAACGGTGCTGGAGGCGCTGGCGCTCGCCAAACTGGGAGGCCGCGAGTTCAAGCCCGATCTTGAGCGCGCGTATAACCTGTGCTCGGACCTCGGTCGCGTCGGTGAGGCGGCGAGCAAGGGCGGGATCGAGGCGATCGCCAAATTCGCCGTGCAGGTGGGCTATCCGATCCGCATGGCCCTCTGCGAACGCGTAGCTGAACCCGAACAAGTCCTTGAGAAAATGGCGGAGTCCATGAAAGATGAAACGCAAGGAATAAAGCCGAAGAAGGGAACAAATAAAAAGAGGGAGAAAAGGATCAGGCCTTGCGCGGTCGAGCCGAAACTTGACGGAATCAGATGCCAGATCCATAAAGACGGCGAACGGGTCGATATCTTCTCCCGGAACCTGGAACGCACAACGGCGATGTTTCCCGATATCGTCGAGGCGGTCAAGCGGCAAGTGCATGCCCGCGACATCATCTTCGAAGGCGAAGCGCTGGCGTTCGACGAGGGGACCGGCGAGCTGCTGCCCTTCCAGACCACCATCCAGCGCAAGCGCAAGTACGATGTGGCCGACTACGCCAAAGAGTTTCCGCTCAAGCTGTACGTATTCGATCTCCTGTATGTTGACGGCGAGGATTACACCCCCAAGACATACAGCGAACGACGCGCAGAGCTTCTGAGGCGAATTACGCCCGGCAATATCGTTGAACCAGCCGAGTCTGAAGAAACGCAGGACCCGGTACGCGTGCGTCAGATCTTTGAAGCGGCAATCGCGCGTGGGCTTGAAGGAGTCGTGGCGAAAAGGCTCGACTCGAAATACGAGGCAGGGGCGAGAACCTCCGATTGGATCAAGCTCAAACGCAATTATAAGGGAGAACTTTCCGACTCTGTTGATCTGTGCCTGGTCGGCTACTTTCGCGGCGGGGGTAAGCGGGCCCGCTTCGGCATTGGAACTGTGCTTGCCGCCGTCTTCGATCCCGAGACGGACACGTTCAAGACTGTCTCCAAGGTAGGCACGGGCTTCTCTGACGAGGAGTGGGTGGCGTTGCGGGAGCGGCTTGATCGTGTTGCGGTCTCGCACAAGCCGGCGCGCGTGGACTCCAAAATGGAACCGGATGTCTGGGTCCAGCCGACCTTCGTGATCACCGTCATGGCGGACGAGATCACCCGGAGTCCTATGCATACCTGCGGCGCTGACGAGCAGGGCGTCGGTTACGCCTTGCGGTTCCCGCGCGTCCAGGGTTTTCTCCGTGAGGACAAACGTCCCGAGGATGCAAATACCGTCAGCGATATCATTGAGTTGTACGAACTGCAAAAACGGGTCAAGCTGGAATGAATCCGCCCGTACGCCTGCTTCGTAGAGAAGGACAGAACCGTTCTTGACACCAGAAAATACCGCGTGCTAGGGTGGATTTTTAGTGGTGTCATATGTCTGAGAACGATGAAAAGACAGAGGGGATCAATGGTAAAAGCTGTTAACATTACAAGCAAGGAGGTATCCGTCATGATACGTAAACTTGCAGTGGCGGGGCTGATTTTTGGCGCCCTGACGTTCGTCGTGAGTGGAGTGTCTTGGGCCGAGAAGTCACATGCGGCCGAAGCCGTCGAGCATACCCAGGAAGCCATTGAGCATGGAAAGCAAGGCCATGCTGATGTTCTGGTGAAACACTCCGAGACAGCCCTCAAGCATGCGAAGATGGCCCAGGGGCCCCATGCCGCAGAGGGGGTCAAACATTTGGAAGGGGCGATTGAAGCGGGCAAGAAGGGGGACGCGGCCGGCGGCACGAAACATGCCGAAGAAGCGCTGATGCACCTGAAAGAAGCGAAGTAAGCGAAACCAGCTTTCATCTGTGGGATAATGGACGGGCAGGGGGTAATGCTCCCTGCCCGTTCTTGTTTGAGGGCTATGAAAGTCGGCTACTTCCAATTCGATCCGAGGTTTGGCGAGGTCAAGCGCAACCTGGACTACGTCAGCGAGCGGCTGGCCGCAGTGGAGTGCGATCTGCTGGTTCTCCCGGAGTTGTTCAACACCGGCTACCAATTCGTGTCAGCGGACGAGGCCAGAGCCTTGGCTGAGAGCGTTCCAAGCGGACCCACGACCGCTCGGTTGAAGCAGCTTGCCGCCGATCGGCGCATGCATCTCGTCGCCGGTCTGGCCGAGCGGGCTGGGGATCGCCTCTACAACTCGGCTGTGCTGGTAGGACCCGGCGGGCTGGTCGGCGTTTACCGCAAGACGCATCTCTTTTTCGAAGAGACGCTGTTCTTTGCGCCGGGCGACACAGGGTTTCCAGTGTTTGACGTCGGGCCGGTGCGGGTGGGGTTGATGGTGTGCTTCGACTGGTTCTATCCCGAGTCGGCCCGCACGCTGGCCCTCAAGGGCGCGGACGTCATTGCCCATCCTTCGAACCTGGTCCTGCCGCATTGCCCGGATTCGATGGTCACGCGCTGTCTGGAGAACCACGTCTTTGCGGTGACGTGCAACCGGACCGGCTCGGAGGAGCGCGGCGGGAAGAAAAAGCTGACCTACATCGGAAACAGCGAAGTCGTTTCGCCGAAGGGGGAAATCCTCCGGCGCGCGAAGCCCGATCGGGAAGA
>Ga0207684_10002556_pt1 | contig 18269 bp, 14 predicted proteins | sample KBSK5501metaG_FD_184342 | JGI IMG/M metagenome (GOLD analysis project Ga0207684, IMG submission 184342) | Corn, switchgrass and miscanthus rhizosphere microbial communities from Kellogg Biological Station, Michigan, USA - KBS K5-50-1 metaG... | ecosystem: Host-associated > Plants > Roots >...
CGACAACCTGCGCGTCGACATCACGGCCGACGAGGTGCCCATCCTCGATGGCTCGGCCGCCGCGTTTGTGTTCCTGCTGCAAAGCGCCGGCATCGAGCTGCAGAAGGCGCCGAAGCGCTTCATGCGCATCCTCAAGCCGATCGAGGTGCGCGAAGGCGAGGGCGCAAGCCTGAAGTGGGCGCGTCTCGAACCGTTCGAAGGCTACAAGCTCAGCTTCGAGATCGAGTTCGATCACCCGGCCGTCAGCCAGACCGGGCAGCGCTTTGTCTTCGACATGGCCTCTGGCCACTACAAGCGCGACATCGCCCGCGCCCGCACCTTCGGCTTCACGAAAGACGTGGACATGATGCGGTCGCGCGGCCTCGGCCTGGGCGGCAGCATGGACAACGCGATCGTCGTCGACGACAGCAAGGTGCTCAACAGCGACGGCCTGCGCTACGACGACGAGTTCGTGAAGCACAAGATCCTCGATGCGATCGGCGACATGCAGGTGCTGCGCCATCCGCTGATCGCCGCGTACAGCGCATTCAAGTCGGGCCACGCGCTGAACAACAAGCTGCTGCGCGCGGTGCTGGCCGAGCCCAGTGCCTACGAGATCGTGACCTTCGACGACGAACGTCAGGCGCCGGCCGGCCTGGCCGAGCTGGCGCCGGCCTGGTGACGCCGCCGCGATGCGCGTCGCCGCTGCGAATGCATGCTGATCTTTCGCTGGATCATCTTGCTGCTGCTCGTCGCCGGGGCGCTCAGCCTCGGAATGTACATCGGCACCGGGCAGGCGCGCTGGCGCCGTATCGGCATCCTGATCATCAAGTGGACGGTGATCGCCGGCCTGGGCTTCTTCGCGGTGCTCGTGCTCGAGCGCGTGGCGATGATCGTCTGATCACCAACAGGTTCGGCAACGGGATGGGAGCAGGCAGGCGATGACGATCTTCCGGTGGATCATCGGCGTGATCGCCGCGATCATGGCCAGCGGCGCGGTGCTCAGCTTCGTCGTGTTCATGGCATTCGACATCCCGGTCTGGCTGGAGCGGGCGCGCATCTTCCGGCGCTGGATGGTCACGGCGCTGCTGCTGTGGTTCAACACCGAGGTCTGGGGGCGCGTCGTGTGGACGCTGATCCATTGGTAGCGCCGTTCGGCCCTTCGAACACTACAGCCCCAGAAACGCCGCCACGTCGGGCAGGTGCTGCGCGTCGAAGCCGCTGAGCGCGTGGTCGCTGCCTTCGAGCAGCTTGATGCGGCAGGGCGCATAACGCGCGGTCATCTCGCGCCAGTCGAGCACCTCGTCGCCCTGGGCGATCACCGCGAAATAGCGTTCGGGCCGCGTGACGGCAGGTGGCGCCATGGCGCGCAGCTCATCGATGTACTCGGCGCGGAAGTGGAACTGCTCGTCGCTGTGCCAGGACTTGATCTGGCCGATGTGGCCGGCCAGATCGCGCGCCGGATCGACGGCCGGGTTCAGCAGCACCGCGCGCCAGCCCAGCCGCTCGGCGAGCGCCGTGGCGTAGAAGCCGCCGAGCGAGCTGCCGATCACCGCGCTGTGTTCGGCCGGCCAGTCCGCGACCTGATCGCCGATCAGCGCTATCGCCTGGCGCGGCGACGGCGGGAGCTGCGGGCAGCACCAGATGACGTCGGGGCGATGCGCGGCGATCCACGCGGCCGTCTGCCGGGCTTTTGTCGATTGCGGCGACGAGCGGAACCCGTGCAGGTACAGCAGGTGCGTGATCATCGGCGCGCGTCGGCCGCACCGAGCGCGGCGAGCAGCTTGCCGTGGATGCCGCCGAACCCGCCGTTGCTCATGCACAGCACATGATCTCCGGGCCGGGCGGCCGTGACGACCTCGCGCACCAACTCGTCGATGCTGCCGGCGACGGACGCCAGCCGGCCCAGCGGCGCAAGCGCCTGCGTCGCGTCCCAGTCCAGAGCGCCGCTGTGGCAGAACGACAGATCGGCCTCTTCGAGCGCCCATGGCAGCTGCGCCTTCATCGCGCCGAGTTTCATCGTGTTCGAGCGCGGCTCGAACACGGCGAGGATGCGCGCCGTGCCCACCTTGCGGCGCAGCCCGTTGATCGTGGTGCGGATGGCGGTCGGGTGGTGCGCGAAATCGTCGTAGACCTTCACGCCGCCGGCCTCGCCGCGCAGCTCGAGGCGCCGCCGCACGTTCTGGAAGCTCGCGAGCGCAGCGCCCGCGACCTCGGGCGCGACGCCCACGTGCTCGGCCGCTGCGATCGCCGCGAGCGCGTTGAGCTGGTTGTGCTCGCCCAGCAGCGGCCACTCGACACGCGCGATCTTCAGGCTGCCGCGCAGCACGTCGAACGCATGCGGCTCGCCGCGCGCACGCAAGGCGCCCGGCTCCTCCTTGCGTGCGCCGAAGCGCTGCACCTCGCTCCAGCAGCCCATCGCGAGCACGCGCTGCAGGCTCTCCTCGCGGGCGTTGACGACGATGCGGCCGGACGCCGGCACCGTGCGCACGAGGTGGTGGAACTGGCGCTCGATCGCCTTCAGGTCGTCGAAGATGTCGGCGTGGTCGAACTCGAGGTTGTTCAGCACCGCGGTACGCGGCCGGTAGTGCACGAACTTGCTGCGCTTGTCGAAGAACGCGCTGTCGTACTCGTCGGCTTCGATCACGAACGGCCGGCCCTTGCCCAGACGGGCCGACATGCCGAAGTTCATCGGCACGCCGCCGACCAGGAAGCCCGGTTCGAGCCCGGCCTGCTCGACGATCCATGCGAGCATCGACGTCGTCGTCGTCTTGCCGTGCGTGCCGGCCACCGCGAGCACATGGCGGCCTTGCAGCACGTTGTCGGCCAGCCATTGCGGGCCGCTGGTGTACGGCAGCCCGGCATCGAGGATCGCCTCCATCAGCGGGTTGCCGCGCACGACTACGTTGCCGACGACATAGAGGTCGGGCTCCAGCGCGAGCTGGTCGGCGCCGTACCCTTCGATCAGCTCGATGTCGAGCGCGCGCAGCTGATCGCTCATCGGCGGGTAGACGTTCGCATCGCAGCCGGTCACCTTGTGCCCGCTGTCGCGCGCCAGCGCGGCCAGGCCTCCCATGAAGGTGCCGCAGATGCCGAGGATGTGAATGTGCATCGGACGATTCTAGGAGTCGTGGCCGACTGTGCCCCAGCACGAACCGCGCCCGGCCCGCAACATGATGTTCGGTTGACGGGGCGCCGGTCAGGCGGCGACGCCGAACCACGCGGCACTGCGCTCGCATGCGTCGACCAGCGATGGCAGCACGGCGAGGCAGCGCGGCTGCCACTGCGGTTCGGGCGGCTTCAGATCGGGCACGACGACGACCGCAAGGCCGGCCGCGAGCGCGGCGCGTGCGCCGTAGTTCGAGTCCTCGAACGCCACGCAGTCGGCCGCGGCGACGCCCAGGCGATCGACCGCGAGCTGATACAGGTCGGGCGCGGGCTTGCCGTGCACGACTTCGTCGCCGCCGCAGACGGCATCGAAACAGCCGCGCAGCCCGGCGCGTTCCAGCCGGCGTTCGACCTCGCGGTGCGCCGTCGACGACGCGACCGCGCACGGAATCTTCGCGCCGCGCAACGCGTTCAGGAGCCGCTGCGCGCCAGCCTTGACCGCGAACGGCGCCGCGCCGAATCGTTCCTCGATCAGGCCGTCGGCGCGTTGGCGCGTCGCGCGCAGCAGGGCACCATCGTCGCCGAACAGCTCGAGCAGGCGCGCGTGGCTGTCGCGTTCATTGCGGCCGACGACGCCGAGGTAGTCCGCCGCCGACAGCGCGACGCCGTGCTCGGCCGCGGCTTGCAGCCAGGCATCGCGGATCGGTCGCTCGGAGTCGAGCAGCAGGCCGTCCATGTCGAAGACAGCCGCGCGAAAACGCGGCGGCGGTGCTGCTGCCGTCACCGCAGCGCGCGCAACGCGGCGTCGCGGGTGGCGGCCAGGTCGGCGTCGCTGTGCGCGGCGCTGACGAAGCCGGCTTCGTAGAGGGCGGGCGCCAGGTACACGCCGGCGTCGAGCATCGCGTGGAAGAAGCGGTTGAAGCGCTCCCTGTCGGTCGCCATCACGCCCGTGTAGTTCTGGGGCAGCGAGTCGGCGAAGAAGAACCCGAACATGCCGCCTTCGCAGTCGGCCGCGAACGGCACGCCCGCTTCGCGTGCCGCAGCCGTCAGGCCGTCGGCCAGTGTGCGCGTCTTGGCCGACAGCGCCTCGAAGAAGCCGGGCTTGCGAATCTCGCGCAGGGTCGCGAGGCCGCAGGCGGTCGCGACCGGGTTGCCCGACAGGGTGCCGGCCTGGTAGACCGGGCCGAGCGGGGCGAGCTGCTCCATCACCGCGCGTTTCGCGCCGAACGCCGCGAGCGGCATGCCGCCGCCGATCACCTTGCCGAACACGCTGATGTCGGGCGCGAAGCCGGGGATCGCCTTCGCGTACAGGCTCTGCGCGCCGCCGAGCGCGACCCGGAATCCGGTCATCACCTCGTCGAACACGAGCAGCGCGCCGTGCGCGCTGCACAGCTCGCGGATGCGCCGCATGAACGGCACGCTGGCGCGCACGAAATTCATGTTGCCGGCGATCGGCTCGATCATCACGCAGGCGATGGTGTCGCCGTGCAACGCGAATGCCTCTTCGATCTGCTCGACGTTGTTGTACTCGAGCACCAGCGTGTGCTGCACGACTTCGGCCGGCACGCCGGCGCTGGTGGGATGGCCGAAGGTCGCGAGGCCGGAGCCGGCCTTGACCAGCAGCGCATCGGCATGGCCGTGGTAGCAGCCTTCGAACTTGACGATCACGCTGCGCCCGGTCGCGCCGCGCGCGAGGCGGATCGCGCTCATCGCCGCCTCGGTGCCCGAGCTGACGAGGCGCAGCTGATCAATGCTCGGCACCAGCGAGAGGATCTCCTCGGCGAGCTCGATCTCGCGTTCGGTCGGCGCGCCGAACGAGAAGCCGTCGGCTGCCGCTTTCTGCACCGCGTCGAGCACGGCCGGGTGGCCGTGGCCGAGGATCATCGGGCCCCACGAGCCGATGTAGTCGATGTAGCGCCGGCCTTCGGCGTCGAACAGGTATGCGCCTTCGGCCCGCACGATGAAGCGCGGCGTGCCGCCGACCGCGCGGAACGCGCGCACCGGCGAATTCACGCCACCGGGGATGACGCGCTGGGCGCGTTCGAAGAGGGCTGCGTTGGTCTGTGGCATCGGTCTATTCAATTCCAACCCGTTCGGGCTGGGGCCCGATCGAACGGTGGGGCCGGTTCTCAGTGAATATGCCGCGGGCTCTTCGGCGAAGCAGGATCGGTCGCGGCCGGCTCCGCGCCGGCTTGCTCCTCGCCTTCCTCGGGCGGCGGCAGTGCCCAGAAGAAGCGGTCCGGCACGACGTTGCCCATGCCCGGCCGGAACCCGGCGTCGAGCGACTGGTCCAGGAAGGTCAGCGCCTCGCCGACGGCCGCCTGCAGCTCGGCGTCCGAGGCCAGCAGCGCCGCCAGCGCCGCGGCCAGCGTGTCGCCGGCGCCGACGAAGCCGACCTCGAAGCGCTCGAACTTCTCGCCGGTGATTGCGCCCTGCGGCGAGGCGAGCACGTTGTCCATGTACGCATCCTGGTTCTTGCCCTGCACCAGCACGCTCGTGACCAGCACGAAGCGCGTGCCGTGCTCGCCGGCCGCGACCGCAAGCTCGCGCGGCGAGGCCGGGCGCTCGCTGTCCCAGTCGGGCAGCAGGAAGTCGGTCAGCGTCTGGTGGCTGCCGACCAGCACCTCGGCCTGTGGCAGCACCAGTTCGCGAAACGCATCGAGATACGCCTGTTGCGGGTCGTCTTCGAGCCACGCCAGGTTCGGCATGTAGGCGACCAGCGGCACGTCCGGATAGTCGGAAAGGATCTCGGCGACCGCGCTGACCGCCTCGGCCGAGCCGAGGAAGCCGACCTTCCAGGCGGCGATCGTCACGTCCTCGAGGATGCTGCGGGCCTGCTCGGCGATCACGTCGGGGTCGAGCGGATGCTGATCGAAGACTTCGGCGGTGTCGCGCATCACGATGGTCGTGACCACCGGCAGCGCGTGCGCGCCCATCGCGGCGATCGTCGCAACATCGCCGGCCAAGCCGCCGGCGCCGCTCGGATCGGACGCGTTGAAGCTCATCACGCAGGCGGGTGCCGGCTGCTCGTCGGCACTGCCTTCGAGGTCGGCAGGGTTGGATTCGGAGGTCATGGAGCGGGTGGGAACGGCCTCGGCCGAACCTCTAGGCGAATGTGAAGAATGTTGCGTATGTGCCTACGGGGACGCGTTTTTTTGCCGTTGCAGCTGGCTACAATCTGCTCGCATTGTAGTGAAGCCAAGAGCTATCGACGTGAGCGAGCCCAAAACCTGGATGTGCCTGATTTGCGGCTGGATTTACGACGAGGCGGCTGGCGATCCGGAACATGACATCGCCCCCGGGACAACATGGGAGGCGGTGCCGATGAACTGGACCTGCCCGGAGTGTGGCGCACGCAAGGAAGACTTCGAAATGGTTCAGATCTGAGCCGTCCGTCGACAAGCCACCCGAGAATACAGCGGGCCCACCCACTTACAAACACATGTCGTTGAGGAGAATGTTTGTTGAGCAATGCGGCCCCCCCATCGGACGCGACCGACGCAGTGGCGATCAAGGTACTCGTCATCGACGACAGCAACACGATACGCCGCAGCGCTGAGATTTTCCTCAAGCAAGGCGGCTACCAGGTGCTGCTGGCCGAAGACGGCTTCGACGCGCTGTCCAAGGTCAACGACCACGATCCCGACCTGATCTTCTGCGACATCCTGATGCCGCGGCTCGACGGCTACCAGACCTGCGCGATCATCAAGCGCAACGCCAAGTTCTCCGGCGTGCCGGTGATCATGCTGTCGTCCAAGGACGGGCTGTTCGACAAGGCGCGCGGCCGCATGGTCGGCTCCGAGGACTACCTGACCAAGCCGTTCACGAAAGACCAGCTCCTGCGGGCGGTCGAGCAGCACCGCCGCGCAGCCGCCGCCTGACGCGGCGCACTTCCTGCATCCATCCGCACGGCCGCCACCCTGAAGATCCGGCGAAGGAACCACCGATGACGATTCACAAGATCCTGCTGGTCGACGATTCGAAGACCGAGTTGCACCACCTCTGCGACGTGCTGGGCAAGCGCGGCTACAGCGTGCGCACCGCCGAGAACGGCGAGGAGGCGATGCGCCGTCTCGGCGAAGAGACGCCCGACCTGATCCTGATGGACGTGGTGATGCCGGGCCAGAACGGCTTCCAGCTCACCCGTGCCATCACCCGCGACCCGCGTTTCCAGAACGTGCCGGTGATCATGTGCACAAGCAAGAACCAGGAGACCGACAAGGTCTGGGGCATGCGGCAAGGCGCGCGCGACTACATCGTCAAGCCGGTCGATACCGACGAGCTGATCGCGAAGATCCACGCGTTCGACTGACGGCAACGTTTTTGAGGCGACGTTTCGACTGATGGCCAACAAGCAAGCCCTGCGCGAACTCCAGAGCCGCCTGGCCGAGAAGCTGCAGGCTGCGCGCACCCAGGCGCGCGGCCGGTCCTGGCTCGCCGTCGAGTGCGGTGCGAGAGGGTTCCTGTTCCCGCTCGGCCAGGCGGGCGAGATCTTCGCGCTCGCGCCGGTCGTCGCGGTGCCGCACAGCCAGCGCTGGTTCCTCGGCGTCGCGAACCTGCGCGGGCATCTGCACGGCGTCGTCGACCTGGCTGCGTTTCTGGGCGTGAAGCAGCCCGAGAGCGGGCGGGACCAGTCGCGGCTGGTCGGCTTCAACCAGTCGCTGGACCTGAACTGCGTGCTGCTGGTCGACCGCCTGCTCGGCCTGCGCAGCGAGGAAGACCTGACGAGCGAGCCGGATGCGGCCGGGCAGCCGCGTCCCGCGTTCGCGGGCGCGCGCTACCGCGACAAGAGCGGGCGCGCCTGGCAGGAATTGAACCTGGGTGAACTGGCCGGCAACGAGGCGTTCCTGAAGATCGTCGGTTGAATCCGACCCGACATACCGAACGAGGGCGATATGAGCTTTCTGAACAAGATCAAGGGCTGGGGCCAGAAGGAAAACGGCGCGCCCGGGCACGACGCCGTCGATGAAGCGCCGTTCGCGGATGCCGCCTACAAGGTCGCCGGGGGCGGCGCGGCGGCGCTCAACGCGTCGGCCGTGCCTTCGTTCGAGACGCCGACCGTGCAGCAGACACAAGGCATGGACACCTCGATCATCTCCGAGGCCGCGCCGTCCGAAATGGCCGAGTTCTCCGAGACCCGCATCCAGGAAGGCACGGCCGCCGCGATGGGCACCGGTTTGCCGCTGATCGGCAACCGGTCGATCGGGCAGCAGCAGCGCATCCTGTCGATCATGGTCGGCGTCGGGCTGGTCGGCTTGATCGCGATGACGGTCTGGTCGCTGATCGCTGCGAACCGCGGTTCGGCGCAGGTCGCCGCGAGCGGCCAGGCGCTGATGCAGTCACAGCGGCTCGCGAAGTCGGTGTCGCAGGCGCTGATCGGCGCCGCGAGCGCGTTCCCCGAGGTCAAGGAAGCGTCCGAAACGCTGGTGCGCAACGTCAAGGGCCTGAAGAGCGGCGGCAGCGGTATCACCGCCGCGCCCGGCGGCGTGCAGGACGCGCTCGACCCGGCGATGCCGCTGGTCGACCGGGCCGAGAAGAACGCGAACACCGTGCTCGGCCAGCAGAAGATCCTGACCCAGGTCGGGCAGGCGCTGCGCGCGATCAACCGGCAGTCGTCGGACCTGCTCGAGATCGCCGAAACAGTTTCGTCGCTGAAGCTGCAGCAGGATGCGACGCCGGCGGAGCTCTCCGCGGTCGGCCAGCTGGTGATGCTGACCCAGCGCATTGGCAAGTCGGCCAACGAGTTCCTGACGACGGAAGGCGTGAGCCCCGAGGCGGTGTTCCTGCTGGGCAAGGACCTGAACTCGTTCCGCGAGATCGCGCAAGGCCTGCAGGACGGCAACCAGGAACTGCGCCTGCCGCCGACCAAGGACGCGCAGACCCGGGAACGTCTGAGCGCGCTGCTGAAGCAGTACGAAGAGACGCGCGTCCAGGCCAGCTCGATCCTGACGAACCTGCAGGGACTGGTCAGCTCCCGCGAGGCGCAGGCCAGCATCGTGGCGGACTCGGAGCCGCTGCGCAAACAACTCGAGACCGTGCAGGAGCGGCTCGGCACCGAAACCGGCTTCAGCGCCCTGAGCTTGTCGCTGCTGCTGCTGTCGGCCGTGGTGATGGTGCTCGGCGGCGTCGGCTTCCTGCGCCTGTACGTGCGCGGCCAGGCCGAACGTGCCGCGTCGGCCGAATCGCAGCGCGTCGCGGCGGAACGCGAGCAGCAGGAGGCCAAGCGCGTCAACGACGCGAACCAGGCGGCGATTCTGCGACTGATGAACGAGCTGCAGGCGGTCGCGGAAGGCGACCTGACGCAGCAAGCCACCGTGACCGAGGACATCACCGGCGCGATCGCCGACTCGGTGAACTACACCGTGGAAGAACTGCGCACGCTGGTGTCGCAGGTGCAAGGCACGGTGGGTCGGGTGACCGACACGACGCAGCAGGTCGAGGCGACCTCGACCGAGCTGCTGGCAGCATCGTCCGAACAGCTGCGCGAGATCCGCGACACGGGCGAATCGGTGCTGCAGATGGCGGGCCGAATCAACGACGTGTCGGGCCAGGCGCAGGAAACCGCCGCGGTGGCGCGCCAGTCGCTGCAGGCCGCGGAATCCGGCCTGCGCGCGGTGCAGAACACGATCGGCGGCATGAACTCGATCCGCGACCAGATCCAGGAAACCTCCAAGCGCATCAAGCGCCTGGGCGAATCGTCGCAGGAGATCGGCGAAATCACCGAGCTGATCTCGGACATTACCGAGCAGACCAACGTGCTGGCGCTGAACGCGGCCATTCAAGCGGCGTCGGCCGGTGAAGCGGGCCGGGGCTTCTCGGTGGTGGCCGAAGAAGTGCAGCGGCTGGCCGAACGCTCGGCCGATGCGACGCGCCAGATCGCGGCGCTCGTGAAGACCATTCAGACCGACACGCAGGACGCGGTCGGCGCGATGGAGCGCAGCACGCAGGGCGTGGTCGAGGGAACGCGGCTGTCCGACGCGGCGGGTACTGCGCTCGGCGAAATCGACCGCGTGTCGCGCCAGCTTGCCGAGCTGATCGCGAGCATCTCGAACCAGGCACTGTCCGAAGCGCAGTCGGCGAACGTCGTCGCGGCGAACATCCAGCACATCTTCGCGGTGACCGAGCAGACCGGCGAGGGCACACGCTCGACCGCGCAGATGGTGCGCGAGCTGTCGCGCACCGCCGAGGAACTGAAACAGTCGGTGGCGCGGTTCAAGATCGCCTGATCGTCCGAGGCCTGCCCGCAACCCCAGCACGCACCCGCCATGAACGTCGAGAGCAGTGATGATCTGAGCGCCCTGGCGTGGGTCCAGGACGAATTGCGGCGTTCGCTCGACGCCGCGCACAAGTCGCTGCGCCGCTTCGTGAAGGACACCGAGGCGCTGGGCGAGACCGACATCGATGCGGTCGACCCGTCGGTGCTGCGCGGTGCGCGCGCGCAGATCCACCAGGGCGTCGGCGCACTCGAGCTGATCGGGCTGCCGACCGCGGCGAATGTGCTGCGCGCAAGCGAGGCTGCGGTGCAGCGCTTCGTCGCGAAGCCGCACAAGCTGACCGCGCAGGCCGTCGACAACATCGAGCGCGCCTCGTTCGGCCTGCTCGACTACCTCGCCCGCATGCTCGCCGGCAAGCCGGTCTCGACGCTCGCGCTGTTCCCGCAGTACCGCGCGGTGCAGGAGGCGGCCGGTGCCGACCGTGTGCACCCGGCCGACTTGTGGACGATGGACTGGCAGTGGCACGACCTGCCGTCGGACGCGCAGGCCGTGCCGCGCGCGGCCGATCAGGCGACCCAGGCCGCGCTGGAGGGCCAATTGCTGGCGCTGATGCGCCCGGCCACCGCGCTGGTGGCGGCCGCGCGCATGAGCGACCTGTGCGCCGGGCTCGGCGCCGGTGCGCAGGGCCAGGTCGCGACGCTGTGGAAGCTCGCGGCGGCCGTGTTCGAGGCTGAGGCTCAAGGCCTGCTCGGCTTCGACGTGTTCAGCAAGCGCGTCGCCTCGCGGCTGCTCGCGCAGTTCCGCATCCTCGAGCGCGGCGAGAGCGAAGTCTCGGAGCGCCTCGCGCAGGACCTGCTGTTCTTCTGCGCGCAAAGCGCTTCGCCGGGCGACGGCAGAAACGCGCCGCGGCTGGCCGCCGTGCGCTACGCATACGACCTGGCGCATCACGTGCCGGTCGACTACGCCGCGAGCCTGCTCGGGCGCTTCGACCCGGCGCTGGTCGCGCAGGCGCGCAAGCGTGTCGTTTCGGCCAAGGAAGCGTGGCAGGCGATCGCCGGCGGCGAGATGCATCGGCTCGCCGGCCTGTCGGAACAGTTCGCGCTGGTCGGCGATTCGCTCAAGCGCCTGTTCCCGCTCGGCGATGCGCTCGGCGGCGAACTGCAGCACGCGGTCGCGGCCACCCAGCAGACGGGCAGCGCGCCGCCCGCGCCGCTCGCGATGGAAGTCGCGACCGGCCTGCTGTACGTCGAGGCCGCGCTCGAGGATTCCGATTTCGACAATCCCGACCAGGCCGCGCGCGTGCAGCGTCTCGCGACGCGCCTCGAAGCTGTGCGCCAGGGCCAGCCGCCCGACCCGCTCGAGCCGTGGATGGAGGAGCTGTACCGCCGCGTCTCGGATCGCCAGACCATGGGCAGCGTCGTGCAGGAGCTGCGCGCCTCGCTCGGCGAGGCCGAGCAACTGATCGACCAGTTCTTCCGCAAGCCCGATGACCGCAACGTGCTGATCGACGTGCCCCATCAGCTCTCGGCGATGCGCGGCGTGCTCTCGGTGCTCGGCATGGACCATGCGGCCGCCGCACTGCTGCGCATGCGTGACGAGGTCGACGGCTTGATCGCGACCGAGGTCGACCCGCAGCGCATCGCCCAGGCCGGCGTGTTCGACCGGCTCGCCGGCAATCTCGGCGCGCTCGGCTTCCTGATCGACATGCTCAGCGTCCAGCCGCAGATGGCGAAGTCGCTGTTCCGCTACGACGCCGCGAGCGGCGTGCTCAGCCCGGTGATGGGCCGCGAGGCGCCCGCGGCGCCGCCGCCGGTCGAGCAGCGCCTGATCGAACAGGCGCAGCAGCTCGCGTTCACGTCGGTGCGCGAGGACGTGCCGGTCGAGGACGTGAGCCGTGATCTCGAGCGCCTGTCGCAAGAGGCGCAGGCCGCCGACCAGCCGGCGCTCGCCGCGGTCGTCGCGAAGGCGCAGGAGGCGCTGATCCAGGCCGTCGATTCGGGCGACCAGGCGGTCGCGCGCGGCGAGCTTTCGGATGCGCTGTCCGATTTCGTCTCGACGGCCTCCGATCCGGTCGGGCTCGACCCGGTCGCCGAGCGCAAGGCGGCCGACGCCATGCCGCTGGCGGCGGACGCTTCGGCAGCGCCGGCCGATCTGGCCGAAGACGACGAGATGCGCGAGATCTTCCTCGAGGAAGCGCGCGAAGTCATCGAGAACGCCCGAACCGCGCAGGCCGATCTGCTGAACGCACCCGACGACATCGCGCTGTTGACGACCTTGCGCCGCGCGTTCCATACGCTCAAGGGCAGCTCGCGCATGGTCGGGCTGAAGGAATTCGGCGAAGCGGCCTGGGCCTGCGAGCAGCTCTACAACGGCCATCTGGCCGACCAGCGTGCGGCCGCCGCGCCGCTGCTCGACTTCACCGCGTGGAGCCTCGCCGAGCTCGGCGCCTGGATCGAGGACATCGCCGCGCATCGCGATGCGTCGCGCAGCGCTGCGGCGATCAAGTCGGCCGCGCAGCTGGCCGGCGAAGAGCAGGCGGAAGCGAGCGCGGACCCCGTGTCCGACATCGCGCTGCCGCTGGCCGACCTGCCGATCGACACCATCGTCGCGCCGCATCCGACTGCCGTTGCCGCCGCCGCCGCGCAGGCCACGCGACCGGGCGAGTTGCGGCCGCTGACCCTGAATTTCGCGAGCGACCTGCCGAGCGCCGACGACCTCGACTTGCGCGCAGTCCCGCCGCTGGCCAGCCACGCGCCCGCCGCTGCGGCTGCCGCAGAACCGGCGCCGCCGCAGGAGCTGTCGTTCGAGCTCGACCTCGGCAGCCTGGACCTGCCGACGACGGCCGTAGCGCCTGTCGCCGAAGCGCTGCACGAGCCTACGCACGAGGCGCCGCCGACGAGCCATCCGATTCCGCTCGACCTCGGCGAGCACGCGCTGCTCGAGCCGTTCGATGTCGCGCCGCATGCCGCGACCGAGCCGCTGCCGCTAGGCGATGCCGTGGAGCTCGTCGCGCCGGCCGAAGGGCCGTTCGAGACGATCAGGCTGAACGTTGCGGCCGAGCCCGTGCCGGCCCAGGCGCCCAGCGCCGAAGCCGCCGCGGTGCCCGCCGAAGAAGAGAACGTCCGAATCGTCGGTCCGCTGCGCATCGGCATCCCGCTGTTCAACATCTACCTGAACGAAGCCGACGAGCTGTCGCGCCGCCTCTCGACCGAGGTCGCCGAGTGGGCGATGGAGCTGCACCGCCCGATCGGCGAAACGCCGATCGCGCTCGCGCACTCGCTTGCCGGCAGCTCGGCGACGGTCGGTTTCGCCGATCTGTCGCAGCTCGCGCGGGCCCTCGAGCACGCGCAGATGCGCTCGCAGGCGATCGGCCAGGGCACGACCGACGAGGCCCAGCTCTTCAGCGACGCGGCCGACGAGATCCGCCATCTGCTGCACCAGTTCGCCGCCGGTTTCCTGAAGGCGCCCTCGCCGGAGCTGCTCGCGCGCCTGGCCGAACACGAGATCAGCTCGGCGCGCCGGCTCGACGCTGCGACCGCGGCGGCCGACTCCGAGCCCGCGGCGTTCGGGTCCGGCGAACTCGGCGGCGCCGCGCCGGCCGGGATCGAGACGATCACGTTCGACGACGTGGCCGCGGTCGACGAGATGGCTGCCGAGCCGGCTCCCGTCGAAGTGTCGGCGCCCGTCACCGTTCCGTCCGCGCTGGCCGAGCCCGCCGCCACGGGCGATTCGCGTTTCGGCGGGCTGGGCCTGGCCGAACTCAAGCCGCTCGGCGATCTGCCGGTCGAAACGCATCGTTCCCATCATGACGCCGCGTCGGCCGACACGGGGCTGGCCGATGACGACTCGATCGACGCGGTCGACGCGGTCGATGCCGAGCTGTTCCCGATCTTCGAGGAAGAGGCCGAAGAGCTGCTGCCGCAGCTCGCCTCGCGCCTGCGCGACTGGGCCCGCAAGCCCGGCGACACGGCGCATCCCGCGTCGTGCATGCGCACGCTGCACACGCTGAAGGGCGGCGCGCGCCTCGCCGGCGCGATGCGCCTGGGCGAGATGGCGCACCGGCTCGAGACCCGTATCGAACACCTGCTCGCCGGCGGCGCCATCGACGCGGCCGACGTCGAGGTGCTGCAAGCCTACGGCGACGGGCTGAGCCAGACTTTCGAGGCGTTGCGCGAGCGCGATGCGCGCGCGTACACCGAAGCGGCGCGAGTCGCCGAGGCCGAGGCCGAAGCCGCGCGAGCGGCCGAGGCGCCGGCGCCTGCCGCGCCGCCGGTCGTCATGCCGGCTGCGCCGCTGCAGGTGCTGCTGCAGGAAGCGCCGCGCGTGGTGCCCGACAGCGCGCACCAGCGCCTCGACGGCGCCGAGACCGTCCCGGCCGATTTCGATGCCGGTGGCGCGCCGACGCAGCCGGCGCCGTTCGATGCGCCGCTGCCGGCGGACGCCGCGAATGCGGTCGACACCGCCACGATGCCGCTGGCAGCCGAGGCCGTGTCGCCTGTACCGCAGGCGGCGCCGCTCGAGCTCGACTGGTCGCGCTTCGCCGGCACCGGCGCGGTCGTGCGCAAGACCGCCGAACGCGGCCAGATCGCGCAGTCCGCGGTGCGCGTGCGCGCGCCGCTGCTCGATCGACTGGTCAACCTCGCCGGCGAGGTCAGCATCACGCGCTCGCGGGTCGAGACGGGCGTCACGCAGCTCAAGTCGTCGCTCGGCGACCTGACCGAGAACCTGGAGCGCCTGCGCGCCCAGCTGCGCGACATCGAGTTCCACGGCGAGACGCAGATGACCTCGCGCCTCGAAGCAGCCAAGGCCGCGTCGCAATCGTTCGACCCGCTCGAGTTCGACCGCTTCACGCGCTTCCAGGAACTGACGCGGATGATGGCCGAGTCGGTCAACGACGTCGCGACCGTGCAGCGCACCTTGCAGCGTTCGCTGGAGACGACCGAAGACGAGCTGGTCGCCCAGGCGCGCCTGACGCGCGACCTGCAGGACGATCTGCTGCGCACCCGCATGGTCGAGTTCGAAGGCCTGTCGGACCGCCTGTACCGCGTCGTGCGCCAGGCGGCCAAGGAGACCGGCAAGTCGGTGCGGCTGGACATCGTCGGCGGCTCGATCGAAGTCGACCGCGGCGTGCTGGACCGCATGACCGGCTCGTTCGAGCACCTGCTGCGCAACTGCGTGACCCACGGCATCGAGCCGCCGGACGCGCGCAGCGCCGCAGGCAAGGACCCGACCGGCTCGATCATCGTGGCGCTGACGCACGAAGGCAACGAAGTCGGCGTCGAATTCCGCGACGACGGCGCCGGGCTGAACCTCGCGCGCATCCGCGAGAAGGGCCGTGCGCTGGGTCTGATCGCACCGGACACCGACGTCGGCGACGCCGAGGCCGCGAACCTGATCTTCACGCCCGGCTTCTCGACCGCCGAACAGGTGACCGAGCTGGCCGGCCGCGGCGTCGGCATGGACGTGGTGCGCTCCGACGTCAACGCGATGGGCGGCCGGGTCGAGACCGCGACGGCCGCCGGCCAGGGCACCTCGTTCAAGCTGATCCTGCCGCTGACCACCGCGGTCACGCAGGTCGTGATGCTGCGTTGCGGCGAGACCAGCGTGGCGGTGCCGTCGACGCTGGTCGAGATCGTGCGGCGCGCGTCGCCGGCCGAAGTCGACGCGGCGTATGTGAGCGGCGCTTTCGCGGTGGGCGAGCGCACGCTGCCGTTCTTCTGGCTCGGCGCGTTGCTGCAGCACAGCGCGCGGCCGACCGAGGCCGGCGGGCGCATGCGCTCGGTCGTCGTGATCCGCAGCGCGCAGCAGCGCATCGCGCTGCACGTCGACGAAGTGCTGGGCAACCAGGAAGTCGTGGTGAAGAACCTCGGCCCGCAGCTCGCGACCGTTCCGGGGCTGGCCGGTGTGACGCTGCTCGCCTCGGGTGCCGTCGCGCTGATCTACAACCCGGTCGCGCTCGCGACGCTGTACGGCGATTCGGCGCGCCTCGCCAGCCAGGCCGCCGGCGCATCGTCGGCCGCGACGCCGCAGGTGCCGACGCTGGACCAGCCGCTCGAACGCCAGGCGCCGCTCGTGATGGTGGTCGACGATTCGCTGACCGTGCGCCGCGTGACCCAGCGGCTGCTGCTGCGCGAGGGCTATCGCGTCGTGCTCGCGAAGGACGGGCTGGACGCGCTCGAGCGCCTCGCCGAGGAGAAGCCGCAGATCGTGCTGTCGGACATCGAGATGCCGCGCATGGACGGCTTCGACCTGGTGCGCAACCTGCGCGCCGACACGCGGCTGGCGGACCTGCCGGTGATCATGATCACCTCGCGCATCGCGCAGAAGCACCGCGACTACGCGGCCGAGCTCGGCGTCGATCACTACCTCGGCAAGCCGTATTCGGAAGAAGACCTGCTCGCACTGGTCGCGCGCTACACCGCGGCCGACAGCCCGCTGGCCGTGGCCTTGTAAAGCATGTAAAGCGCCCGGCGCCGAACCCCGGTTTGCGGGTTCGCGCCGTGGCCAGATGCCGGCGTCGGAATAAAATGCAGGCATGACCGCGGCGAGCGTCAACTTCACGAACCAGTTCCTGATCGCGATGCCCGGCATCGGCGAAGGCAGCGCGTTCGCCGGCAGCGTGGTCTACATGTGCGAGCACACCGAGAAGGGCGCACTCGGCCTGGTGATCAACAAGCCGATCGACATCACGCTGAGGAATCTCTTCGAGAAGGTCGAGCTGACGCTCGATCGGCCCGATCTGGCCGAGTCGCCGGTGTACTTCGGCGGCCCGGTGCAGACCGAACGCGGCTTCGTGCTGCATGAGCGCCTCGACGGCGACGAAGGCGAGGGCGGGCACTACAACTCGTCGCTGCAGATCCCCGGCGGCGGCCTCGAGATGACAACCAGCAAGGACGTGCTGGAAGCGCTGTCCAACGGTGCCGGCCCGAAGAAGGTGCTGGTCACGCTGGGCTACAGCGGCTGGGCCGCCGGCCAGCTCGAGGAAGAGATGGGCCGCAACGGCTGGATCAACGTGCTCGCCGAGCCGGGCATCATCTTCGACACGCCGGTCGAGCAGCGCTACGAAAAGGCGCTGTCGCTCCTGGGGATCGACGCCCGCATGCTGAGCCAGGACGCGGGGCATGCGTGAGCGTCGTGACGCCGCCGCCCATCCCGCCCATCCCGTCCATCGCGCCCCGTTCCTTTCTCGCTTTCGACTTCGGCACGCGCCGGGTCGGCGTCGCCAGCGGCAACAGCCTGACGCGCAACGCGCAACCGCTGCGCACGATCGCGGCCAGCGCCGAAGCGCGCTTCGACGCGATCGCCAAGCTGATCGCCGAGTGGCAGCCCGACGCGCTGGTGGTCGGCGTGCCGTTCCACCCGGACGGCGCGGCGCACGAGAATACCGAGCGCGCCCGCCGCTTCGCGCGCCAGCTCGCGGGTCGCTTCAAGCTGCCGGTGCACGAAGTCGACGAGCGCTACACGACGACGGAAGCGGCCTCGCACGGCGCACGCGATCTCGACGCGGCCGCGGCGGCGATCATCCTCGAACAGTTCCTGAACGCCATCTCGCCATGAGCACCTTGCACCTCGATGCCGAAGCGCTGTACGCCGACCTGCTGGCCGGCGTGCGCGGCCTGTTGAACCCCGATGCGGTGCTGGTCGGCATCTGGTCGGGCGGCGCGTGGCTGGCCGAGCGGCTGCAGCGCGACCTGCAACTCGCCGGCGAGCCCGGCGTGATCTCGAGTGCGCTGCACCGCGACGATTTCAGTTCGCGCGGCATGACCGCCGCGGCCGACCATACGAAGCTGCCGTTCGAGGTCGACGGCAGCCGGATCGTGCTCGTCGACGACGTGCTCTACACCGGCCGCACGATACGCGCGGCCGTCAACGAGCTGTTCGACTTCGGCCGCCCCGCCAGCGTGAGCCTCGCGGTGCTGGTCGACCGCGGCGGGCGCGAGCTGCCGATCCAAGCGGCGGTGTCGGCGG
>Ga0207684_10002557_pt1 | contig 18254 bp, 10 predicted proteins | sample KBSK5501metaG_FD_184342 | JGI IMG/M metagenome (GOLD analysis project Ga0207684, IMG submission 184342) | Corn, switchgrass and miscanthus rhizosphere microbial communities from Kellogg Biological Station, Michigan, USA - KBS K5-50-1 metaG... | ecosystem: Host-associated > Plants > Roots >...
GCTTCCACCGTAGCAGGTGAGGACGGGATGCATCCGTGTGAAGGACAGGTCGCAGGTGAATGCAAGGCGGGTCGCACCTGGGAAAGAGACGGATCACGCCTGCATGCACCCGGCATCACTTATCGCTCGAAGAGTTGCAAACGCTTCGTCTCATGACTGGTCGTTTGCAAGCAGGTTGTCTCCCTTCTCCTGAGGAAGGCCAGGAATGGAGTCGATAGACCCTCTAGTGAAATAGGATAAGCTGATCCACTACAGTGGCACTTGTGTGAAGACAGAGGAAGATGTTCACTTGGAAAGGCGCTCTAAATTAGAGCGCGTCCACGTGAGCCTGGAGGATGGCCGCCACTTGCTCCAAACGGGTGATCGTTAGCTGGTCGGTGACGCCCAACGAGTGCTTGTAGTCCTGCTGGTGGATCCAGCGATGGGCTCTCCAGGAGCGCGTTGGGCGCCCGTGCTTGGAGTCGCGGTAGGCCGTGAAACGTCCCTGCTGCCCCACGAAGCGGAACGAGGAGAGGGTGGCGAACCACTCAAACCACTCCGCCGAATCCGGCACCAGCTCGAGTGCTCCTTCTTGTGGGCAGATGACCACATAGGTGCCAGCTGCTCCATATTCGATCAAGGGGATCACGCGGGAACGAGCGCGCAGTTCCGCAGGGTGCAGGCGTCGTGCTGTGGTGGATGGAGGCTCCGATTGGTGAGCCTGGACCACAGCTTCCAACTCGTGCACGCAGGCAGGCGCATCCAGCTTCGGTTGCAGGTGGGCTTCGAGCGCGCTCAGCCGACGTTCATAGCGCAGGGAGCGCTCCTGGAGCAATCCCAGTGCCAGTTGGGCCAGCTGCTCCTGCATGCTGGTTATGGATCTTTCCAGGCAGGACAGCTTCTTGCGGAAATCGGCCTCTTCCGACATGGGGGGAGGCAAGAGCGGGGTGGCCTGAACCAGTTGCGCCTGGCTTTCCGGCGAGGTCTGAGCGTGCTCTCCAATCAAACCCAGCACAGGGGCGGTTTCTTGGAGCGCAGGGGGTGTCGAGCCGGGCAAGGGAAGAGGGCGACTATGTAAGCTCGCCAACTGCTGGACTTGCTCCTGCGTCAAGCATTTGAGGCGAGCATCCTTCGGGTGAGCGGCCCACTCCAAGTTGGTCTGCCGCAGCCAGTTTCGTAAGGTTTTGGCATCGATGCCCAGCATCGCACAACAGTCAGTAAAAGGAACCAAGGTCATGATCCGTTCTCCTTTCGAATCGGTCGATCACGTCACACACAACGAGGAGAGCGTCGCCTCCGCTCTTCTCGGGACAACAGGGAGACTCCCAAGGACAACAAGGATATCCCTGGGACAAGAGGGAACGAGCACCACGCACCTCCGATTAAACATCAGTGCGCGCCACAGACCGCCTTACCCGGCCTCAAGCCGACGTTTCGTATGGAAATAGCTGGCACAACTGCGATGCCAGCGCCGCCACCAGGACCAGGCCAAGACCAGCTTCACACTGCTAGGAGCAGGCCAGATGAGCAGGCCTAGCAGATGACGGATTTCAGGAATGGTCAGGGGAAGCAGTGTTCGGGCGTCCGAGGCCGCAGAACACTCCACGGTAGCTGCTCTCGGAAGCGTCGTACAAGTGGAGGAGGGGGTCTGGGCACAAATTCCGGTCAAGAAGGCTTGCGCCAGCATGACGAGCGTGATGTGGCGGTACCAGCCGACATAGCTGCGGACCTCATAATGATCGAGCCCCATGTCTTTGGCGATTTCAAAATCCTCTTCAATATGCCAGCGTGCCCCGCCGGCTTGCACCATCTCTGGCAAGCTCGTGCCTTGAGGTCCAAAGACGAAATAATACGCGATCTCGCGCGGATCGGTCAGGTCACGGCGCAGGAGCAACCAATGTCGTCCATCAGCTTCCCATTGGTGCAGGATGGGCACACACGCCCAATCAAAGAGCCGGGGGCCTTTGGTGCCCTCACTCATCGAGAGGCGCTGCCAATCCTGCTCATGCAGCAAGAGGGCTGCCACTTCGCGGACTTCCACTTGCCTGTGCCGTCCGTCAGGGGTCACGATCCCAACGGGTTCATTACACGACACCGCCAGCACATAGGGATAGTCATGCGCTTCCAGCCAGCCTCGCAGGTCCAGGTTGCCCCCATAGACCGTATCCGCCACCACCCATGCGATGGGAACCGCAGCCTGAAAGATTCGCTCCATCATTTGCACCGCCAGTTCCGGTTTGGTCTGGAAGCGCACCACCTCAGGGATGCTCGCAGCCTGACACCGCTCACGATCATCACACCAGTCCAAAGGCAGAGAGAGTTCGCGGTCAATGAGGGTATGCCCTTTGGCCGTCACGTAGGCCAGAAAGACGCCGACCTGGCAGTTCTCGACTTGTCCGCTCGTCCCGCAGTATTGCACCTGGACGCCCGCCGACTTCATCCCGCGCTTGGGAAAGCTGCTTTCATCAATGACCAGGATGGCGGACTCTTGGCCGAGCTGCTCCAGGACATACTCGCGCAGATCATCACGCACCAGATCGGCCTCCCAGACGGCTTGCGAGAGCAGGCGTTGCATCCCGTACGGCGTGGCTTCTCTGGCATGTTCAGCCAACTGCCATCCATTCTTGCGTTCAATGGAACTGAGGATGCCTTGCAGATAGGCCAGGGCCCGCCGACGCGGTTCTGGTCGCGCAAAATGAGGCGCAATGCGGGTATGCAAACGAGTGAGCGCTTGTGCCCACCCACAGACTTCGCTGGGGGTCGTCCTCGCTCCAAGCCGGGTGGTATGCTGGTGATGCTTCATGATCTTCTCCTTCGCGATGTGATGCTTGAGGCTCTTTTGTTCTCCTCAAGCCTGTCACATCGACAAGAAGATATTCATGAGGCTTTTTCTGATATTCTGAGGCTCCTTATTGCTGGGGTATTAAGTGCAACTGTAGTGTGATCATTCCTTCCGCCTTCCACCCAGGTACAATCCGTCTCTTCCCCAGGTGCGATCCGCCTCGGTCGGCTAGACTGAAGAAGTCTAGAGCTGGAAGCACTCCCCGTTGGGGAGATTCCAGGGACAAACAGGTGCGTGATCCGTGCGGTAGTGGTCTGAATCCGCTACAAAGGATCAGGGTCGCCCGCCCTTGGCCGCTGGTTGAGTCGCTCCCGCTCACCTGCCTACTTTACCGGGCTGGAGATCGTTGGTTGAGCCGCTCCCCCCAGAAGAGGGCAACTCCCTGACGTCCTCGTAGATCGTCCATATTGTGCGTTCTCGTAGTGTGTCTTGGTAGCGCCTCGCTCTCTGTCTTCTCGTCGAGGGACAGGCTACGTCGTCATCACCCCCATCGTGGAGGTATAAACAGCGTAGCTGCTGAAAGTGGTGTCTCGGAGCGCAGCCTTTCAGTGCAGTGGAGCTAGCCCAGTCTTCGCAGGAATGCCCTTAACGTGATCACTGTCTTTTGTAGGTAGGAGGTTCTCTCAGCTTTTCTCAAGAAAGGGACGTTGCATGGGCTCTCGAAAGAGCATTATCCGTGAGGCGATTGAGCGACTCGACAGCCTGATGGCGATTGGACAAAGCCGCTTTCAGGCCAAGCAGGCACAACGGGCTACCTCTCCTGACGTTGGCTGGACCGTTTCCACTGGCAAGATTCACTCGCACACCACGCGCAAAGTCTATCAGCAGCATGTGCTGGCTTTCATCAACTGGGCACGCACCACTCACGGCATCACGCGCTTAGCCTGGCTGGATGAACGTGCCGCTCTGCGCCTGTTCTTTGGCGACTGGAGCTTGGCAGCAGCGGTGAGCATCCCGAGGCGTACCCGTACGACTATTACCCGCTCACGTGGCCCTGCCGGCCATGATCGACACTTCCAGCCAGCCAATTGGCAGGCGCACATCCGCTTCGCCCAGGCCTGCGGGCTGCGACGTGCGGAACTGCGCGATCTGCGGGTGCGCGATGTGTACACGAGCAGTGATGGCACGCTTTTCGTCCATGTCAAGAACGGCAAGGGAGGGAAAGCTCGGGAGGTGCCCGTGCTCAAGGGTCACGAACAGGAGGTGCTGGCGGTCGTGCAGGGGCGCGCTCCCCACGAAAAGGTCTTCGACCACATCCCCGGGCACATGGATGTGCACAGCTACCGGCGCGACTCGGCACAACGCCGCTACCTGCAGCAGGCGCCTGAGCAGGCCTTACCTCCGGTTGAAGGGCGACTGAGGCGCGACGATTATGATCCTGCCGCGGCCCAACAGGTCTCCTGGGCGTTGGGGCACAATCGGCTGGATGTGGTGCTGCGGCATTATCTGCGCTAGCGAGCATCCTCCCGGTGCAGGAACAGCTCCGTCCTCTTGTGCAAAAGCCTTGCACCATCGAGGCCGTCTTCGACCCGGGTCTTCCCGTCATTTCCCGCCAGGTATCCAGGCCGAGACCGTCAGTGATCCGAATTGTCACCGCCTGCTCTGGCTACGCTGTGCTCATGGGATCTGTGACGTTGTCCGACGAGCCGGAGGAGCAAGCCGATGGTCATCCACCTGCGCCCCTATCAGCGCTTGGCGCTCTATCATCTGAGGCGAAGCATGGAGGCCGGAGCGTGGCGGCAGTACCTCGACCTGCCAACGGGCACCGGCAAAAGTACGCTTGCCGCCGCGTTTGCGGCCCAGCGGCTGGGGCAGACGCCGGGGCGCGTCCTGGCGCTGGTGCATCGGCAAGACCTCGCCCTGCAACTGGCCGAGACGTTCAGACAGGAAGAGCTGGAGGTGGGCCTGTTGATGGAGGGCAGCCACACGTTGCACACTCCGGTCGTGGTCGCCACCGTCCAATCCCTCATGCCAGAGGCGACGCAGGCCCTCCTGACGGCCGACGCGATGCCCATTCTGACGGTGCTCATCGACGAGGCGCACCACGCCGTCCCCGGCTCGGCCTACGAGCGCGTCCTGGCCGCCATCGAGCAGGCGGCTGGCGCACAACCGGTGGCCGTGATCGGCCTGACCGCGACCCTCTATCGCAACGATGAGCGCAGCATGCTCTCGCTCTTGCCCGTCTGCGCCTTCGCGCGCACCATCCCGGAGATGGTGCAGGAGGGGTACCTCGCCCCGCTCACCTGGAAACCGGTGCAGCTCGACCTCGACCTGGCTCAGGTGGCGACCTCGCGCGAGACCGGCGAACGGGACTACGCCGAGACCGCCCTGGCAGCGCACTTGCTGCGCGAGGCCATCACCGCGCGGCTGGTGGGGCACGCCGCCTCGCTCATCGGGCAGCGCCCCACCCTGGTCTTCGCCGCCAGTGTGCAGCACGCTGCGCACCTGAGCTCGGCCTTTCGGGCGCGTGGATTGGCAGCAGCCCCCGTCTCCGGGCGCACCAGCAGGAAGCAGCGCGACGAGCTGTTTGCCCGCTGGAAGGATGGCGCCATCCAGGTGGTCTGCAACTGCGCCCTGCTCACGGAGGGCTACGACTTTCCCGGCATCGCGGCCCTGGTCATCGCGCGGCCCACGCTCTCGCCCGCCCTGTACATGCAGATGCTTGGCAGGGGCATGCGCAGGGCCGAGGGGAAGACCGACTGCCTGGTGATCGATGTGCTGGGCAAGTGGTGCTGCCGCATGTGATCGGGATCGAAGCGGCACCTGAGGATGAGGGACATGCGGGTAAGCCTCTCAGGAGCAGGAGCAGCGACCCCGTCTTGCGGTCCATCCTGGGAGGCCGGGGAGAAACGGGGCTGGCGCTACTAGATCCCCTTGGGCGCTCGCCGTATCGCTGGACGGCTTACAACCGCGGCTACTTCGCGCGCATCAACGCCCATGTGATCGCTATCCTCGAGCGCGACCCGGCCAAAAGCGGCCTCTACCGGTCGCGGCAGTACGCCAGGCAGCCCGAGCGCGTGCCAGAGCACTTATGGATTGAATGGCGCTATCTGCCCCTGCGGCAGTAGGTGGCGCTGGTACAGGAGGCCACCGCAGGCCTCTTCCGCGAGGCGTTTGCCGGGAAAGCGGCGGCCTGGTTGAAGGAGCCCGCCACCGAGAAGCAGTTGGAGACCCTGGGGCGCCACCGTGGGCACCTCCCTGAGCAGGCGCGCGCAGCAGGCTGGACCAAACGTGAGGCCTCGGAGGCCATCGCCTTCTACCAGCTACGCCGGGTGTTGTTCCAAGCACCGGACGAGTAAGCGGGAGCGGACAAGGCGCATGTGATCTCGCGCTTACCAGTTGCACACGACTCCCAGAGCATTCATCTTTCTCCGCCAACAATCCCTCATCACTAATGCGTAACCCATATTTCGCAATCGGATTGACAGGTTGTGGAGAATTTGGCACGCCGGCAGTTTGTACCCTCCATAAAGCCACTTAACGTTTGGATCTCTCGACCTACTCCACGAGGAAAATCTCTGAGTTTTCGCTAACGATTGCCTGCGGTCGGTAGCGCTGTCCATGAAGCCGCATGTCGAGTGCCCGAAGACGCATACCTATTCGGGCGTTTTTTAACTGTGGGAAGCGTTCTTGAGGGGCAACAATGCGGACTTCGGCTTCACGCCACCTCACAGTAACCTTCCAATGATAATCCTTGAGTTCAAGTACAAGAATCGTTCCTTCAAAGCCGTGAACAGCATCCTCTAACGCCCGCGAATGGCTGGCATGGTCTGCCTGCCACCTCCAAAATGGCCTGCACCAGGGACGGAACTCACATACCGTACAGACCGTACCGGGAGAGGCAAGGTGTTCTGCACTCAAACCCTCCTGCAGTTTTTGCACTATCTGGCGAGCTTCATACCCAACCTGCAGGCATATCCCAGGATTGACGGCTACCTTATGCGTCGCTCCGGTAAAGGGATAAACGACCAGGGCCTCCGCAGGCCATTCTCCGAATGTCTCATGCCAGAGCAATGCGTACAACTGCAGTTGTCTCTCGTAGCGCTCCGGCAGATCAGCGCGTAGGGCTGACTTATAATCTATTAAACGCACGCCCCCATTGGGAAGCCTCTCCGCATAATCTATTCTACCCATGAGGAGGCCATCCCGCGACTGAACAGGGATTTCTACCACAACGAACTCCCCGCTCACGTTCGTGCCCATGGAAGTCGCGCCCTTGATCGGCATATCCGCGCGCTGCTGTTTGTGCTCCAATACGCTGGACTCCCCAAGGGAATATTCGGCCAGGCGCAGCGCCTCCACGGTTACCGCTTCCAAAGCGCGCTGAACCCGCTCCTCATTACGCGCGAGCATCTGCTCGCGCGGGTGCGTATCCTTTTGCATTTCCTGCAGGGCGAGCTCTTCGCGGAAACGTTTGGCAGCTTCCTCGACAATAATGTCAGGGTTGGATGAACCGATAGGGCGCTCTGTCAGGGATTGCAAAGTCCGGTGGAACGCGATCCCGACGCGCGCTGCGTAAGCCGTACGGCGTTCGTAGCCTTTTGAGTACTCGAAGTAGATGCGTAGCGTGCAGGAACGCATGATCTCAATGGCGGTCGGCCCAAAGGGCGCCTCTGGTCGACCCCTTGGCGGCCAGAGGCTGCTCTCGTTTATCAGCCAGTTGAAGGCAGTTGGCGTCACGTTATTCATCATCTCACCACGTAAGGTTGTTCAGCACCCAGAATGGGCGCCGCTCGAGGTCAAAGGTAGTGTGGACTGCGCAACGCAATCCGTGGGCACTCAAAAATGCCTGCCGCTCGTCGCGGGTCGGGCGCCCCTGGAGTGGGTGGATCACCCAGAGACCCACCTGTACTCCCTCCGAATCGCGCAGGACAAGCGGGAAGCGTTGCCTGTCGAGTGTAACCGCAGGCAGTACGCTCCAGCTCGTTCGCGCATATTCTGCCAGCGCTGCGGAACAGTATTCGACCTGGAGAGGATTCAGGGCCGGCAGCTGGTGGCGGAGTACGAATCGCAGCAACGCCGCCCCTAATTCCCGGTCGAGAAGCGGATGGAACATCTGGTTCCGGTAATCAAACATGCAATGGTAGCAAGCTCCCTGGCACTCTGGATTCGGGCAAGCTTCTCCCAATTCCAACGCTTTACGCAAAATAGCCTCCAGGTTTTGCTCTATTGCCCGTGCGTAGCCGGCCCCTCCGGGAACGTTGTCATAGAGAAAAACTTCACCGTGCAGACGATGCCCGAGGCCCCTGCGCACTGCTCGCGCGCCTACCTTCAGTTCCCCAGGATCAATTTGTAAGATTATGGCAGCGGCATTCGCAATCAACATACCGAAAGAATACCAGACGGCTTTCCCGGACGGACTTTGGAAGGGAGCATCGAGCGTATCCGGCAGGTCAACTCCCAGTAGGACAACCTCTGAGAAAAATTGGTGGCCGAGGATGACCTGGTTGTGGAAGTCATTCGTGTTTGGGCACGTATCACCGGCTCGCGGGCCAGCATTTTTCCCCCAAAAAGGTGGGACACTGGCCGGATAGGTATGGCTCCCCAGATTATCGGGATCAAGTGCCCGCCCGCAGGCCGGGCAGATGATAAAGCCAGGGAAGTCGGAGTTCGGGCCCTTGTTGCAGATGAAAAGTTCACCCTGTCGTACGCGGACGTACAAGCGTGGCGCAAAGGAGAGCTGGGGTTTCCCTGTGCTGAATGATGTCTGTCCCACAAGGAGCCGGGCAGGAAGCACATAACCGCCCCGCTCGCGCCCCCCTCTCACATACCTTTCGCGCCCGACGTTTGGCAGAGCGCAGTCAACGGTGAAGCCTCGGGGCTGTAGATAGGGGAGCGGGGTGACCTGGAAGCTCCCACACTCTTCACACTGATCGGGCAGGTCACCCGTGTTGCGTACCAGTGTCACCGACTGGCAGTCGGAGCACTCCACCAGCATACCGCTCGGACTGTAGTCCGGATTCGGGTTGAAGCGATCATAAACACCGGCGCTGCGGTAAATGTAGGTATTTGGGAATTCTCCCCGGATCACCTCAGACCCTGGAGCGTACTCTGCCAGCGCGATCTGGAGGTCCCGCTGCATAGCATCGCCCTTGACCAGTTCCGTCTCCCCGTAGGATGGTTGATCTGATGGGATGAAGAGGCTCACGACATCCACCGGGAAGGCGTACTCTGGGAGAAGACCGGCGTTCATCAGGCTATCCAGGACTTTATCCTTATTCTCGCACCTGCTCACCACCGCCTGCACTTCGGTCACAAGCTTGTCGAGCCACACTCCCAGTTTGGGCACAAACACCGGATCAACGATTTGTTTGCAACGCTCCAGAAGAGGAGCGCGGTTTGAGGCCAGGTAGGTGCGCAGTCGTGTGGAATACTGGCCGTTCGTGAAGTCCGCAACCGTTCCCCAGGCTTCGAAAAGATTTGACTGCTGTGCAGACTGTCGCGTTTTTGACGACTGGTAGAAGAAACTCTGCAGGAGCAAAGAGCGCACATGGCGGCGTGCGAAGACCTCCTTCGTCAGGTAGAGAGCGGGCACTCGAGGCGGATGGCTCACGATTTCTGGTGGGTGGGCGAAATAGTACTGGTCGTGGCTCCGGAACTGCGCGAAGGAGAGTACCGTCGCGAGGGAACTCCCGCGCCGCCCGGCGCGGCCAGCACGCTGCTGGTAGTTCGCCACAGTAGGGGGAACATTGCGCATCCCCACGCTGAGGAGGCTGCCAATGTCGATCCCCATCTCCATGGTGGTGGTCACAGAGAGAACATCGACACGGTAGTCATCGGCATGCTGGTGGTCATGGAAAAGGTCCTGAAACCAGCGTTCCTCGTCTCGGGCTTCCACGCCCGGGATCTGGGCCGTGTGTTCCACCGCTCTCAATGGATAGGGATCATCGAAGAGCGACCCAGGGAGCGCATGCAAAGCCGAGCGCCGATAGAAGCTGCGGACGGAGGCGGCAGAGAAAGGGCTGGTTGGCTGGCCACACCGGAGACAAACGTTGAAAGGCGCCTCGCTCATAATATACGCGCAGGCATTACAGCGCTGGACAGTAGAACCGATAGGATGGAGGTTGAAAACGTCGATGCGGATGCCATGAGGGACCTTTTCGCCAAATTTTTTCCCAGCCGGTGTCAAAATCTTGAAGCCAATGAGCGCGTCCCACAGTGGCCCAGCCAGGTTCCTGACCCACTGGTCCGCCGCAGCTTTGTTGGGAAGGCGCTTCATGGCAACAAGCGCCCGGGAAACGGCGATGACGTAACGCCCCAACTTGCGCGTGGCATTGAGATTGTAGGGAATAGCGTGCCGCCCCTGGTCGGTATCCCGTTTATATCCCCAGATGAGTACATTGCGCTCATATTCGTTCACCATTTTATCTGGCCACTCCCACGGAGCCAATGGCTGAGGGGGGAGGAGAATATTCTCGGTGGCGAGGATGCGAGTCACAGCCTGGAGAAACAGGCCCGTCTCAGGTTCGCTCAGACAGGGGAATGTGCCGAACGTTTCCGGGAGTCCGACACGCCAGTAAGCGAGCCCCAGGGGTTCCAGTGCAAATTCTCTTTTTTGCGAGAGTTCGCGGCGCAGACCCACATGAAAGGCAGTCTGCGCCCACTTGAAGCAAGCCGAATCTCCCTGCTCCATTTTCCTGAAGTATTCACGTATGAGCCCATTTGTCGGATCGATCCCTCGCTGAATTTGGAGCTGGATCACGCGGGAACGCACCTCTTCGAAAGAGAGCGCCCTGGGGTCGGGATGCCTTCCCGATCCCAGGCACGCGTGGCACGTCGTTAGCGTGCGTACCTGTTCCTGGCCGATAATATATGCCCCCGTTTGTTCGATGCTCCCCTCCCCCTCACATTCCTGGCAAGCCATCAAAGCCCGATAGACAAGTTGGCGAAACACATCATTGTGGTGGTCGTCCCGCAGGTCGGCAGCCAGCTGCGCTGCCTCCTGGCGCGAATCGGTGAAAAGGAGCGCTTTGCGCCCGTAATTCGGAGGGGTGCCATGCGTCGCCCGCGGCTGGACGCGAAACCCATCCTCAGCGAGGATGGAGAAGGTGCGCGGGCCTTTCGTGCGCAGCGGCTCGATGATCTCGCGGCCGCCCTCCCTCATCTCACGGTAATTGCGACAGCGCGGGCACTGGGCCGGAAAGTTCCCACCCTGCGCAATCCCATCCGCGTCTGGATCAACCGTGTAGACTGGGCGCGCATACGCGTCATGTGGGTGTGTCGGTAACGTGGTTCGGGTGGAACGATATTCAACTGATGCATAGGCGTCAGGGATCTCGACGCCAAACACTTCAAACTGGGTAAAGTCGGTCCGCCTCCCGCTCAAATCGTCGCTCCATGGCCAGAGGCTTCCCTGAGCGGAGTCCGGTATTCCGCCCAAATACAGCAGTCCGCACTGCCGGCATGAGAACAGCTCCAGCACGCGGGCACCGCACTCGCACCACGGACGCGGATCCATATACAACTTCCCGACGGGACGTGGCGTGGTTTCCGAAGCTGGGGGAGGCGCTTTCGGACAGTCCGGGTCCATGCAGGCCCAGATCCCATAGACACCGCGGAAGAAGATGTGCATGCGCACAGAGATGAGCGGCGGCGTATCTGGGAGTGCCGATGCTCTCGCGAAGCTCCCCGCTGCTAAGATACCCGCCGTAGCGCGCTCGCGCTCTCCGGGCGTTCCCAATCCGGGCCAGCACTCTTCAGCAAGTCTATCGAGCAGCGTTGCCCGGCGGGCAGTGCGTTGACGCGTCCACTGGATATCGTGATTCTGCTCCAGCAGATTATAAAGGGCGACTTGCGGCGGCAGTCGCTTATCAACTGGCCCCGCGACGAGATCAGCGGCCAGTTGTTCGATGGCCAGATCTGGACTGCTCAGAGAAAAGTTCCGATGGAAGCGCTCGAAAGCAAAGAGGGTACGAGAAGATGCCTGGCGTTCGGGCACAACCTGGGCACCCGCACCTACGTGAATCAGGGTAAACCTGCTTTCTGGCTCGCCAAAGAGGTCTGCAACGAACTGGATCAGTTGATCATCTGATCCCGGTGGGACAGAGGCTGTCGTGGCAATTGCACGGAACTGAGGTGACCCGGATGGCAGCCCCAGCCGCTCCTTGAGCCGCCTGACGAGATAGGCCACCTCGGTGCCCTTTGCGCCAGTATAGGTGTGAGCCTCATCTAGCACGAGCGTCAGGCGGGCACTGGGCGTGCTTTCCAGCCACATGCGCGTGCAATCAAACATTCTGGCCTCGATTGGGCGTATGAGCATGTATTCGAGCATGGAGTAGTTCGTCACGAGGACATCTGGAGGCGCTTCCTGCATATCCCAGCGGCACAACATCTCAGGGCTATCCGGGCGGGGCCAGTTTCCGGTGTCGCGCAGTTCTTCCCGCAATTTTTCCCAATCGGCTATGACCTTTTGAAGGTATGCGTCAAAGCTCTCTCGCCTGGATTTATGGCTCCAGTGCCCTGTGGGCAGCGATAATCCCGTGTACATACCGAAATGGATCACGTTCCCATTCCACTGTTGCTTTTGCCAATCTGGCGACCCACCTCGGGCAAGGATGCGGCGCAGGCGTGAGAGCTGGTCGTTTACCAGCGCATTCATCGGATAGAGAATGATCCCCCGCATCGCCGCGGGACGCTGTTCATGTCGTCGGTTATTGAGCCACCCCCTGTGAGGATCGAAACGCCCCGGACGTTCCTGATCTGTGACGGGAGCCCATGATGGGGCTTCTTGCAGCACATCGGCCAGTATCGGGAGCATGAAACTCTCTGTTTTCCCGGAACCTGTTCCAGTGGCTACCAGTAAATCGGGACGATCTCCGACCGACGCCAGCAATGCCTCTTCCTGGTGGGTATACAAAGGGAAGCGGTCAACCGGCACGCCATACTGCATAAGCGAGGTCAGGCCAGCAGGGACTATGTGAGGGTACAGTCTTTCGAGCTCGATCAGCTTATGGGCGGGGGGAAAAGCGGGGGTTGCCTCGATGAAAGGCGCCTGGGCCACCACGCCTCGTTGACGAAGGATGTCGCCGCGCTCGGCGAAAATAGCGGGATGCGCGATCTTGTACGCTGTCTCCAGGTATTCGATCGTCGACTCTTTGATGTGCTCAAAAGCTTCGCTTGGTGTCAGCCGCATGAGTGATCCCTCTTTTACGCTTCCCGCTCGATCGTTTTAAATAATCAATCACCTGTGAGTTCGCCCAATTAATTGCTCCCAGATGATCTCCCTTGTGCACTGCTGGTAATCTGACCGGGTCCATGCACGCGGAATGAGCCAGCGATTGACGGCGAGTGTACCAATAGTTGCCGTAGAAGGACGCAATACCGCGCCAATCTCACCCGTCCCACATAGGCACTCTCGCCAGTTCGGTACAAGCGGGGCTCCGTATACTTCCCTGCTGATGCCGTGCCTGAGGAGATGGGGGTCGAGCCCAACGCGCCGCACTGCTTCCTTCGCGACCCGCAAACGCCAATTCGGTCCTTGCCCAAATTGATGCCCAGACGCATAAGCGTGCCCTTCCCGGCGCAGGAGTTCGCGCATGAGGAAGAAAAGCGGTTGCGGTATATGAAAATGCCCCCAGCCTGTTGTCTGACCGATGTGCAGAAATTCCAACACACCAGGCAGTTTCAGGCGATTGTAGAGCGACGAACGGCCAAGCGCTGAGGTTACAGTGATCAGGACGAGTTGGGCATGTTTGTGCTGCTGGCTGATGATGCCGCTGCGATGGCTGTACTTTGCCGCGAAGGCATCGCATACTTCCTGTGAAGTCATGAGAGCAGCTGTAATTTTCCCACCAAGGAGAGATGAATAGGGAGGAACGGCTCCGACGACATGAGCATCCATGACATGGACGAGCCGTTGCCTACGATCATCCACATCCCACCCAATCCATGTGTCACGCGCTTGTAAATTGAAAACCGGGTCCGTGAGCGCGAATATGCCGATGAGCTTGCCATTTGCCCTGTCCCGGACAAGGAAACGCAAACGGCGCCCATACCCGCGGGAGACGGGAACCGACCATAACAGTGTCGCGAGTCGGAATAAATCAGCGTCTTCTGTCTCGGAAATGACGAGCGAGATAGCGGGATCTACCGCCTCGGGTATGACTTCCCTACCCTCGGCAAAGTGCGGTAGGAGCTTGCGGCCGTGACGGGAAAGGAATTGCTGCTCGCCCTCTCTGTACTCTGCCCGTTGGGCCGCATGCCGGGAGCGCACCAGATCTTTTGTGTACGTTTGATCTGGCGCCGGAACAAGCGGGTCAAGGCCGATGAGAGCCAGGTGAGCGAGTAATTCGACACGTATGCGCTCATGCAGCTCAGCCAGGCTGCACTCCTCAATAAAACTGTTCCCCGACGGCTGCGCCTCATCGATCGGTATTTGCTTTTGCTGTACGTTCATACACGTAAATCTCAAATCCTTACGTAATTGTCTCCTGGCGCATTCTAGCAGTTCTTCACTCTACTTGTCTAGTGGCTCATCCCTGAGTAGAAATCACCCGCACTTGGGAAATTACTCCCGGCCCTTGAAAGTACCGGTGGCGAATTTGGAATCAACACCTACTATTCACTTGGATAGCGCGCGTTGCTCTTACACAGGTAGCTTTCTCAGGCGGGTTCCACCTCTTTACCCTCTCGCCAATTGCTTAGGTCGGAGGAAGAACGAGGCTGGCGCTACTCCCATCGAAATCTTCGGTTCCAGAAGGCGTGTACCGCAACACATTTTCCACGTAGAGATCAATCAGGTGAAAGTAGTACGGCGATACCGTGTATTGCTGCGAACGCACAAATAGGACACCCATGGTTGATAGAAACTGCACCTCGTCAAAGTGCGCCTCTCCCTGCATAACCTGGAAACGTCGAATGAGATGAGCGTGCTCCTGTCCCTGCACGTTCATGCCGGTTCGGGACCCCACGAGAAAGGCGTTGGTATCGTCATGCCAGATACCCTGATAAAGCTGCACATCTTGCCCTTTTTCGCTCAAAAACATTCCCAGGTCTTTATAGATCCTGGCGATGTATCTGCGGTCATATTTCCCCTCCTTTGCCTGTTTGCTGTCAAAAATGCGAGCGATACGCTCCAGCCACACACCGCTTGTCAGTTCTAGATAGGAGAGCGTGGGATGGGTCACGGCGATCTCTTCCAACAGCGCATCATACTCTAGCAGATGTTCATAAAAGGTCAGGGAACGGCGTTCAATCTCCGTGGTGGGTTCCCGGCTGCCGTCCAGTAGACCCCGTCGCGATAACTCATTCGACGGTAAAAGCGCCGACCGTTTTTGCTGGATCCTGTCGTAAAGTGGAGCTAATCGAAAGTATGCGATAGGATGGGGCATCCACTGTTCCTTATGCCGCTCCTCGATCTTTTGGTAATCGTAGAGGACGCGCTCTTCCAGGTCTTCGATAGCGACGAAAAGGTCGCGGCCCACGACGATATCGAACGTCGGCAAGTCCTTGAGAGCGCCATCCCTTTCAGTACGCCGCCGCTCAGCGAGCAGTTGCTCGTATTGCTCATCCCAGCAAACGCCCCATCCATCGAGCAGTTGATAAAACGCTTCTCTTTGGGCGGGGTCCCGCCAATCGAGGAAGCGCAACCGATCCCCCTCAAACCAGAGCGCCGTTGTAAAGACTTCGCCGCCGAAGCGGGCCCTCCGTATAAAGGCCACCTCTTTTGGGAGAAGCGGCAGAACGAAATGTCCAATTCCATGTATGACCGCGCACTTGAGGTAGAGTTCACTCAGCGCCACGCCTAGATTCCGCGCGAGGTCACTATCGTCGGATAGGGGCGGGGGGTAGTCGAGGTAATCTCCACCCTCCAGCGCATCGGGGTCGTTTGTATTGACGTTGAGCGACTGCTTGGGGATTTCTGGATGGGCCGTATAGAGCGCAGGATAGGGATCGCTCTCACCAGAGAGCATTCCGTCCTCATCAAAATCTTCCGCCTTCGCATCTAATAATACCAGTACGCCCCGGAAGGGGCGTTCCTGACATCATCTAAGGCGACGAAGTGAACACCTGGTGACATACTATTGAAGAGGTCAACATAGTCGGCGAGGAGATGGGCACGTTGCAGGCGGTTGTCGTAGACGCCGACGAGTCCCAGCCGCTGCACGGGTAAGTCTACGTGCTTGGGAGGGCTGGCGCGGGTAAAAGTGCGTTCCTTCGCATGGCCGGTTATCCCCAGCTCTTTCAGGTCGACGAGAAATTGCTGGATGAAATCCAGGACAATTTTCCCTTTGCCGGCATCGGGGTCTCGGGGGTCATGATACTTGACCTGCGCCCGCCTCCCTGGAAATGTGACGATATCGTAGACTGCTGGCTCTTGCTCGGCAACCCCCGATTTGAGATGCATGAAAAAGAACTTGTTCCCGACGGCGCGTTTGCCAAAGAGGGGGCGTGAGGGCTGATATGGCGGTTCGACCCTGCCAAAGCGCCTGGCGTGGGGGACAATGCGAAACTCCTGCGTAGGGGTGCCCTCCGTCTTGGTTGGGGCCCCTTTCAACTCAACTTCCACGCAATAAAGAAAGTCTCCGCCTCCCGATCGCGCGTACACGTAGCATCTGTCCTGCCCTACGAAGCGGCTTGTCTCGTCTCTGTGGAAAAATCTGATCTGCAGCAGCTTGAGGAGGACATGCAGCGGCAGGTCGCTGAAGTGTATGTCCCTCCGAGGGAGGGGGGTATCCTGGAACCAGGATAAAAGTAGATCCCTGACCGGAGCCTCTCGCGGGTAGAGAATGTAGACGACCCATTTCTTATTCCTCTTCCCATCTAGTATTACAACGAGACTTTACCAACGCAATCCCTGCAACTGGGCCAGAAGTCGCTTGCGATGCGAGCGATAGGCAGCGTAGTTGTGGCGTTGCTGATAGGCAATCAACGCTAAGGCCGCAGGTAGGTCCAGCACGGGTTGGGGCAAGGCAACCCGTAAGAGCAGACCAATCTGAGCGACGCTGAGCGGCAGGGAGGGATGCGAGTCCAGGCTGGGCACCTCACCTGGAGTGGGCAAGGGAAGCGTGGTGGTCGGGCGCAAGACCCCCCTCTCTCTGGTTCAGACGCTGTTGCCAGCGAACCAGGAAATGATGGGCGAGAATGACTAGGGTCATGTGATGGTGCCATCCGCGCCAGAAGCGGAGCTCGTAGTGGTCCATGCCTAGTTCCCCTTTGCATTCGGCAAAACACGTCTCGATGGGCCAGCGCATCCCGCTCACCCGCACAAAGGTGGCAAGCGGCGTCTCCAACGGAGCATTACTCAAGTAAAACTTCCATTCCGGCTCCGCTGGAGAACTACTCACCTTTCGCCGGATGACCACCCAGACTTCTGGGCCGGGGAGCCGATCGAGCGGCAGGATGGCACGGAGCACGAGAAAGTCGGCGACGAGTGGGCCTTTGTGCCCCTCCAACAAACGAAAGCGCTGCCAACGAGAAGCAGGCCACTGCTTGGCCAGGTCCTCCACTGCTACTTTGGCCGGACTCGTGGGATGCAGACGGGCGCGTCGGGGAGCAGGTCCTTTGCGTGAGGGGACCTGGGGCCGGACCCAACTGCTCGGGCGGGCGCGCTCCGTCTGCCCGTCTGTTTCCAGCAGCGGCCAGACCTTGGTATCTCGCGGCACCTCGGCCAAGTACCACAATCCCGTCGCATCCAGCCGTTGTAAAAAGGCAGGGGAGTCCCCATATCCCTCGTCACAGACCACCCAACGGGCTTGCAGCCGTCCAGAGGCCGTCACGTTCTCCACCAGTTGGGCTGCCAGCTCATGCTTGGTCTGAAAGGCGATCTCATCGGGAATCCGGCAGTCTTGCCATAGGGGACGGTGATCCTCAGCGAACCAGGACTCCGGCAGGTAGAGCCGACGATCAAGCAAGGTCGCTCCTTTGCGGCTCGCATAGCCTAAGAAGACGCCAGCCTGGCAGTTATCCTTCTTGCCAGTGTTTCCGCACCATTGAGGCGCCACGCCAGCAGAATGCTGCCCATGTTTGGGAAAGTCGGAGCCATCAACGATTAGCACCCCATCCTCTTCACCCAGTGTTTCGTTCACCAGGCGCTGATGTTCGGCCAATAGCGCGTCATCATCCCACTTGCCCTCCCCAATGAACTGCTGGAGAGCGCGCACCTGGCGCTCCGCATGCGGTCCCACACCTAACAGGCGTAGAGCCATCGCTTCGACATTCTTGCGAGGCACATCAGCCGTGAGCAGTCCGCGCAAATAGACCGCTGCCCACTCGCGCTGCTCACGCCGATAGAACAGTGGAGCAAAGTGCTGGTGGTAGACAACCAGTTCTTTGGCCAGGGAAGCCACCTCTTCCGAGGTCAATTCTTGTACAGCCAGCGGGCTCATGGGAGGCGGCTGGTCGGCGGTGATATCACGCATAAGAGACATCGGGTTTCACCTCCAGGAATAGACTTCCTTTCAGTATACCCCAAAAAGTCTCGTTGTAATACTAG
>Ga0207684_10002558_pt1 | contig 18253 bp, 20 predicted proteins | sample KBSK5501metaG_FD_184342 | JGI IMG/M metagenome (GOLD analysis project Ga0207684, IMG submission 184342) | Corn, switchgrass and miscanthus rhizosphere microbial communities from Kellogg Biological Station, Michigan, USA - KBS K5-50-1 metaG... | ecosystem: Host-associated > Plants > Roots >...
CCAAGGACGGCGAGCTCCACCCGCTGCAGCAGGCGTTCTGGGACGAGCACGGCTTGCAGTGCGGCTACTGCACCCCCGGCTTCATCATGGCCGCGGCCTACCTCCTCTCGCAGAACCCGAACCCGACCGATGACGAGATTCGGAAAGGTCTCGAGGGCAACCTCTGTCGCTGCACGGGCTACGTGAACATCATCAAGTCGGTGAGGTCCGCGGCCGCCACCATGGGTGGCGCGGCGGCAAAGCCGGTTACGAAGACCACCGCGGGGAGGAGCTGACATGGCGATCACGACCATGATCGGCGCCAAGATCCACCGCCGCGAAGACCCGAGGTTGGTGAGCGGCGAAGGACATTACGTCGACGACTTCACCCGACCCGGCACAGTCTCTTTGTCGGTGGTGCGGAGCCCGTATGCCCACGCTCGAATCACGAGCATCGATATCACCCAGGCGGCGAAGGCGCCAGGCGTGGTCGCCATATACACGCATAAGGATGTCGCCAAAGTCCTCTCCGGCATCATGCCCGTGACACCGTCCTTCGTGGCGGAGAAGAAACACAACCCGCCCCGGTTCCCAATCGCTGACAAAGAGGTCGTTTATCAGAGCGAACCTGTTGCCGTGGTACTGGCTGAGACCAAGTACCAAGCGGCCGACGCGGGCAACCTGATCGAAGTCGATTACGAGCAGCTGCCGGCGGTGATGGACCTCGAGAAAGCGCTCGGCCCAAACAGCCCGCACGTCCATTCCGGGTCGGCGGACAATCTCGGTTGGGACCTCACCTACATACCCGACGACGCGGCGGTCATGAAAGAAGCTGACGTCGTCGTCAAGCAACGCATCCTCCAGCAGCGACTCGCGCCGACATCGATGGAGACGCGTGGCGTGCTCGCAGAGTACGCCAGAGGCGACGGCACCATGACGGTATGGATGTCGAGCCAGAGCCCGCATTTCGCCCGGCTCTTTCTCGCGGGAGCGATGGGGATACCGGAAACTCGGGTTCGCGTGATCTCGCCGGACGTCGGCGGAGGTTTCGGCAGCAAGATCAGCCCGTACTCGGAGGACTGGCTGGTACCGGCTGCGGCCAAACTCAGCGGCCGTCCCGTGAAGTGGATCGAGAGCCGGACCGAGTCGCTCCAGACCACCACACATGGGCGCGGCATGATCTTCGACCTCGAAGCCGGCGCCAAGAAGGATGGGACGTTGGTGTTCCTGAAGGTCACGCAGTACATGGACATCGGTGGTTACATGGGCACCTTCAGTGCCTTCCAGGCGAACTCATGCTTGCTCGCCGGTGGCGCTTATAACTGGAAGCACATCTCGGCCCGCACGGTCGGCGTGCTCACGAATCGAGTCCCGACCGACCCTTACCGCGGCGCCGGTCGCCCGGAGGCAACCCACCTCTGTGAGCGGATGATCGATCTGCTCGCCGGCGCCCTCAAGATGGATCCGGCAGCGATTCGGCGTAAGAATTTCATCACCGACTTCCCGCACACGAGTCACTTCGGGCTCGTCTATGACTCCGGCGCTTATGAGAAGGCCCTGGACAGGGCTCTCGAGATGGCCGGTTACGAAACGCTGCGCAAGGAGCAGGACGAAGCACGGAAGAAGGGCCGATACATCGGCATCGGACTGTCGAGCTGGATCGAGATATGCGGTTTCGGCCCCAGCGCCGGTACCGCACCCGCCACGGGGGGTATCGCGCTTGTGGAATCGGCTCAGGTTCGGGTGTTCCCGACCGGATCCGTCGCTGTTTACGTTGGCACGCACTCCCATGGCCAGGGCCACGACACGACGTTTCCGCAGATCGTCGCCGACACGCTGGGAGTGCCGTACGACATGATCGAGATGCGGCATGGTGATACCGCAGAGGGCCCGGCCTTCGGATACGGCACCTACGGCAGCCGCTCGTTGGCCGTGGGTGGAATGGCGGTGTACAAAGCATCCAAGAAGGTCGTGGCAAAAGCGACCAAGCTCGCCGCTCACATCTTCGAAGCAGCCGAGGAGGACATCGTCTTCGACCAGGGCCAGTTCTACGTCAAAGGCAGCCCCGACAAGCGAAAAGCATTAGGTGAGATTGCTTTCGCATCGTTCGGCATGAACTTGCCTGAGGGCATGGAGCAAAGCCTCGAAGCAGTCGCGTACTACGACCCAAGCAACTTTGTATTCCCGTTCGGCACTCATATCGCAGTCGTCGAGGTGGACGCCGAGACGGGCGACGTCGACCTCAAGCGCTACATCGCGGTCGATGACTGCGGAAACATCATCAACCCCGTGATCGTGGACGGCCAGGTCCACGGTGGAGTCGCACAGGGCATCGCCCAGGCGCTCTACGAAGAGATCGTTTACGACGACGACTCGGGACAGATGAAGACTGGAACGCTAACGGACTACCTCGTTCCAACCGCCAACGAGTTTCCGATGTTCGAGCTCGACCACACGATCACGCCGACGCCAACCAACGAGTTGGGCGTGAAAGGCATCGGAGAGGCGGGCACTATCGCAGCGTCAGCCGCGGTCATCAATGCCGTCTGCGACGCGCTTGCTCCCTTCGGAATCAAGCATGTCGACATGCCCGCGAGCCCGGATCGAATCTGGAAGCAGATCCTCGACGCACGCGGCATGTCACCTGACGGACACGACGGAAAGGAGGCACGCAAGTGATCCCGGCCGCATTCGAATACGCACGGGCCTCCTCGATCGACGAGGCGGCGAAGCTTCTCCACAATTACGGCGAGGACGCCAAGGTGCTGGCGGGTGGGCACAGCCTGATCCCGCTCATGCGCCTACGCCTCGCCCAGCCGAAGGCGATCGTGGACATCAACGGCATCAAGGGTCTCGACCACATCGAGGTGAAAGGCTCCAAGCTGCATGTCGGCGCCCTCGCGCGGCATGTCGAGATACAGAACTCGCAGGTCGTCAAGGACAAGCTGCCGATCCTCGCGGAGGTGGCCGGCGAGGTCGGTGATAACCAGGTTCGCAACATGGGCACGATGGGCGGCGTGGTCGCACACGCCGACGCGGCGGGCGACTACCCGACCATCGCACTGATGCTCGACGCCGAGATCGTGACCAACAAGCGGACCATCGCGGCCAAGGATTTCTTCAAGGACCTGTTCACGACGCCGCTGGCCGCCAATGAGATCGTCACCGAGGTCGTGTTCCCGGTCGCCGACGGTCCGCACAAGTACATCAAGTTCCGACGCCGGCTCTTCGACTGGGCCATCGTCGGGGCGGCGGCGCAGAAGATGAATGGCGCCTGGCGGATCGGGCTGACAAACGTCGGTCCGACTCCCGTGCGCGCGAAGGCAGTCGAGGACGCGCTCCACAAAGGCGCCAAGCCGGACGAGGCCGCGCAGCATGCATCCGACGGTCTCAACCCATCGGGGGATCTGCGCGCGAGCCCGGAGTACAAGAAGCATCTGGCGCGGGTGCTAACCCGGAGGGCGATAGAACAAGCGACGTAGTGCCCCGGTAGTCTTGTCGGGATGACGGCTCCGGCGAGCATCGATGACGTGGAGCGACGCCTGCGCGAGCGCCGCTATATCGGCGATCGCGGTCTGGCCACATCCATCTTCCTGGCGCTGAAGCTCGAAAAGCCGCTGTTCATCGAGGGCGAGGCCGGGGTTGGCAAGACCGAGGCGGCGAAGGTGATGGCCGACGTGCTCGGAGCGCGCCTCATCCGGCTCCAGTGCTACGAGGGCATCGACCTCGCGCATGCAGTCTATGAGTGGAACTATCCGCGCCAGCTGCTGCACATCCGACTCCTGGGCGAGGGCGAAGATCGCAGGACCGCCGAGCGCGAGATCTTCAGCTCGGAGTTCCTGCTGCGCCGTCCGCTGCTCGACGCCATCGACAACGACGACCCCACGCCCCCGGTCCTCCTCATCGACGAGATCGACCGTTCCGATGAGGAGTTCGAGGCATTCCTGCTCGAGCTGCTCTCCGACTTCCAGGTGTCGATCCCGGAGATCGGCACCATCAAGGCAAAGCACCCTCCTCTCGTGGTCATAACCTCGAACCGGACGCGCGAGGTCCACGACGCACTCAAGCGCCGCTGCCTCTACCACTGGATCGACTATCCCGACCTCGAGAAGGAGGTCGAGATCGTCCGCGCCCGAGCGCCGGAGGCGGCGGAAGGCCTTGCCCGTGAGGTCGCAGCTCTCGTTCAGGGCCTCCGAAGCATGGAGCTCTACAAGGTGCCGGGCGTGGCTGAAACGCTGGATTGGGCGCGTTCGCTGGCCGCACTCGGCGCAACGCGCATCGACGCCGCGTTGGTCGACGCGACCCTGGGCGCGGCGCTCAAGTACCAGGAGGACCTGGAGCGGATTCGTGAGCAGGTGCCGGCGCTGGTCGAGAAGGCGAGAGGTGCCTGACCGGCCGGACCTCCTGCCGCGCCTGGGCGCATTCGCCCGGCTCTTGCATGACGCGGGCCTCGAAGCCGGCCCGCGACGGCTCACCGACGCAACGCGTGCGCTCACATTCATCGACATCAAGAAGGAGGCGGATTTCCGGAGTGCGTTGCGAACCGCGTTTGTGAGCAGGAAGGACGACATCGCGACATTCGAGGCCGCTTTCGACATCTTCTGGGCGCCGCCGAATCCGCGAGCGGCGGCAGGCGTGTTGCCCGGCCGCGCCCGGTCGCTGCCGCTTTCGCCTGAGCGCGCGCTGGCCTGGTCGAACGCGCTCGGGCTGAACAGCTCGCAGATGAACCGGCAGCAAGAGACCAGTGTCGTGCCGGCGACCTCGAGTGGATACAGCGCCCAGGAGCTGCTGCGACACAAAGACTTCGAGGCGATGACGTGGCAAGAGACCGAGCAGGTCCGGCGCCTGCTCGAACAGGCGCCGTGGCGAGTCGCCGAGCGTCGCACGCGACGGCTTCGCGCGGCGAGGTCCGGCACGATCGACCTCCGACGCACGGCTCGGCACGCCATCCGGTCGAGCGGCGAGCTCGTGCGTCTCTTCAGGCGCCGGCCGAGGCTGCGGCGGCGGCCGCTCGTCCTCGTGTGTGACGTCAGCGGTTCGATGGAACGCTACTCGCGCCTGCTGATGATCTTCGCGCACGCGATCGCGCGCCGCGAGGATCTCGAAGCGTTCGTTTTCTCGACCCGGCTCACGCGCATCACGAGGCTGCTGCGCCAGCGCGACCTCGATCGCGCCCTCGCCTCGGTGAGCAAGGGAGTGCACGACTTCAGCGGAGGAACCCGCATCGGCGACGCGCTCGCCGATTTCAACCGCCACTGGGCCCGGCGCGTGCTCGGTCATGGGGCGGTGGTGATCATCATCAGCGACGGTTGGGATCGCGGCGACCCCAGTCAGCTGACCTCTGAGCTGATCCACCTGCGGCGCTCCGCGCACAGGCTCATCTGGCTCAATCCGCTGCTCGGCTCGAAGGGCTACGAGCCGCTCACGCGTGGCATGGTGGCGGCGCTGCCTTACTGCGACGACTTCCTCGCCGCTCACAACGTGCAGGCGCTCGACGACCTCGGGCGGTTGCTGGCCGGTCTCGACAGACGGTCGGCGCGAAGGTAAGGGACGGACATGCGCGAGGTGTTGAGTGAGCTGAAGACCTGGACCGAGGCCAATGAGCAGATCGCGCTTGCGACCGTCGTCGAGACATGGGGTTCGAGCCCGCGGCCCCTCGGCTCGAAGATGCTCGTCACGCGGTCCGGCAAGATGGCGGGCTCGGTTTCGAATGGCTGCATCGAAGGGGCGGTGTTCGAGGAAGCTCAGAAGGTCTTGAAGTCGGGCGAGGCCAAACTGGCCGCGTTCGGCGTGGCCGACGACCTGGCTTTCTCGGTCGGCCTTGCTTGCGGCGGTCATATCGAGGTCTTCATCGAGCCATTGGTCCCGGAACACATGCGCTTGATCGAGCTGCTGGACGACAACCGGCCGGCGACTTTGCGCACGAACCTGGTCACCGGCGAGGCCGCTCTCTCGGAGGGGACGCCTCCCGGAACTGAGCTGGCGCGGCGCGATGGTGATTGGTTCGTCGAACCGTTCCGTAGACCCGCGCAATTGATCATCGTGGGCGCGATCCACATCGCCATCCCGCTGCACCGGCTCGCGAAACTGATGGGCTACCGCGTGACGGTGATCGACGCCCGGGCGAAGTTCGCGACCAAAGAACGTTTCCCCGAGGCCGACGAGCTGATCGTCGGGTGGCCGGACGAGGCGATGTCGCGGCTGACGCTGGACAGCTCGACGTACGTCGTCATCCTCACGCACGATCCGAAGTTCGACCTGCCGGCGCTGCGCGCGGTGCTGGGCAAGGAAGTCGGGTACATCGGGGCGATCGGCAGCCGCAAGACCAACGAGAACCGCTTCGCCGCGCTGCGCGAGGAAGGGTTCACGGAAGAGCAGCTCTCGCGCGTACATGGCCCTGTCGGCCTGGACCTCGGTGGTCGCGGGGCAGAAGAAACGGCGCTCGGGATTTTGGCCGAGATCACAGCGGTGCGATTCGGCGGGTCCGGATCGTTCATGCGCGAGGCCCGCGCCGTGCGCTAGACGGCGGACTTCGCTCTTTGCCGGAACCGCCTGGCCTTCTGGCGGTTGCCGCAGGAGGCCATCGTGCACCAGCGGCTGGAGTGATTGCGGGAGCGATCGAAGAAAGCCCATCGGCACGTCGAAGAGCCACACAGCTTCAAGCGGCTCCAATCCTCATCCGCCATCGCGGTGAACACTGCAGCCACCATCCGGCCCATTGCGCCCGCCACGCCGCCCGCCTCGGGCTCGAGGCGCGCTTTGCCATCGGCCCCGAAACGCGCTCTAAGCCGGCTCGCGGCGGCGGCCTCGTTGAGGGTGGCGATGTCGAGCGGGTAGACGGTTGTGCCCGAGTTGGCTCCGATGACGCCCCGGATCGCTTCTCGGACCGCTATCGCATTCTTCAAGTCGCCTTCGGAAACGTCCTGTCCAGGGTCCATCAGCCCCCGCGCGACCAGCCAGCGCTCGAGAGTGGTTGGGTCTGAAAACTCCTCGGGCCCGTCCTGGATGTCGACCGTGTTGACGTAGGCCTGCACCAAGCCCACGACGCCGGTGGCGGTCTCTCGATCGGCCATGCTCGCCCCGATTATATCCATAACCAACAAATACCTAACGTCAGTTATAATAACTGGCATAGCCAAATAGGGAGTTACAGGAGGTGGCGAATGTATCCGTTCATGAACGAGGATGCGGCCTGGCAGCGGCTTCAAGACGTACAGCGGGAACTGGAGAACAGCCCGTTGATGGCGGCTGGACAGCCGCGTGCAACGTTCGAGCTGCTCAAGCGCGCGGCTGCCCGAGCGTGGCACCTGGCCGCGCTGGCGGCGGCGCGGCCGCCGCGTTACGCGCGGATGCGGCACGACGGCGAGTGAAGGTCTAGCGCCGTCAGCTCGCCGCGAGGCGGCGGAGCACCGCAACTTGCTCGGCATCCGGTCCGTTGCCGGCTCCGGGGACCTCGAGGATGAAAGGCAGCGCGGCCAGCCTCGGCTCGTGCAGAAGCGCCCGAAACCCGTTCTCGCCGATTTCGCCCACGCCGATGTTGGCGTGCCGGTCGCGGTTGGAGCCCAGTCCGGTGACCGAATCGTTGCAGTGGACGACGTCGACGTTCTTGAGTCCCACCACCTTGTCGAGCTCGTCGATGGTTCGAGCGACATCGGCCGGGGTGCGTTCGTCGTAACCAGACGCGAAAGCATGGCACGTGTCGAAGCACACGCCAACCCGCGGATCGCCGAGGCCGTCGAGCATGCGTGCGATCTCTTCGAAGCGAGCGCCGACCGACCCTCCGAGCCCGGCGTTGTTCTCGATGAGGAGGCGCGCCGTCTTCGGATCGGCGCGTTCCAGGACTTTCCTGAGGTGCTCGAGGATCGACGGCAGGCGCTCTTCGAAACCTGCGCCTTTGTGCGACCCGGTGTGGAAGATCACCCCGTTGACGCCGAGCTCGTCAGCCGACTTCAGGTAGCCGGTCAGGGTGCTCTCGGAGCGCGAGCGCATGGTCGGATCGTCACCGGCCAGGTTGATGAGATACACGGCGTGGAAGTAGAAGGGCGGCCGGCCGTGCTTGGCCGCCGCCTCCTTGAAGGTCGAGATGCGTCCCTCATCGAGCTTGGGGGAACCCCAGAAGCCGGGCGGGGTGGGATGGACCTGGATCGCATCGGCGCCCATCGCCTTGGCACGCTCGAAGGACAGATGCAGCCCGCCGGATGAGTCGACGTGGGCGCCGATTACAGGCACCCAATGACTTTAAGACCTACCCGAGTGAGAGCTCGAATCCCGGTCCCGTCTGCCATATTCTGGGTGTGGCCGTCTTCGTTATGAGCGATCTGGAGCTGCCCATCCGGGGCCGCACCTACCGGGAGCCCGAGGGTCCGCACAGCGTGGTCGTTCGTGGTCGCGACCTCGAGGCGGGGCTGCAGCACGTGGCCGCGCGCGCCGACTGCAAGGCCATCGCCGTCATCGGCCTGCCCGCCGACGATCGGGACCTCAGTGTGCTCGCCGGCCGCCGCTTGTTCCTGGTCGACTCGGACAGCGCACGACTACGGGATTTCGTGGAAATCGCAATCCGGGCGGATGTCGACGTCGAATGGATCCGGGCGTCGACGCCGCCGTTCGACCGCCTGGCCGACGCGCTGCTTCCGGTGGGCGCCGTGGTGCTCGCCGCAGGCTCGAGCTCACGCATGCCCGGATCGCAAAAGCTGCTGCTCGAGTTCGACGGCAGGCCGATGGTGAAGTCGGTCATCGAAGCGGCGTCGGATGGCGGCTGCCATCAGATCCTCGTCGTGTACTCGTCCGACGAGGTCAAGCAAGCCGTCGATGGCGATGCGGAGGTCGTCCACAATCCGCGCGCTGCGACCGGGATGGCATCGTCGCTCCAGGCCGGCCTGCGCGCGCTGCGCTCGGACATGGAGGCCGCGCTCGTGATGCTGGGCGACCAGCCCATGGTGGGTTCACGCACCGTGGCGGCGCTTCTGCGTGCGTGGCGTCGGGAAGGATCGCGGCCCGCGGTGGCCGTCTCCAGCGGAGCCGCGGGCAAATGGACGCCGCCGGTCGTGCTGGCGCGCGAGCTCTGGGACGAGCTGATGGCCCTCGAAGGCGACGCGGGTGCCCGCCAGGTGCTGGATCGCAGGCCCGAGCTGGTCGACATGGTCCCGTCGATCGACCGCCTTGACGACATCGACACGCCGGATGACTACGCGAAGATTGTCAGGCTCTTCCCGCGAACGAAGCCCACGCACAAGGCGTAGCGGGTGGAGCTCGACGGCCGGCTGCTGGCGTGGATTGCGCTGTCCGCGCTGCTGATCGCGACTCCGGGTCCGGACACGGCGTTGATCATCCGTAACGCGCTCGCCTCCGGCCCGCGCGCTTCGACGATGTCGGCGCTGGGGGTTGCCGTCGGCATCCTCGCCTGGGCCACAGCGGCGACGCTAGGTGTCGGCGTGCTCCTGGAGCGTTCATCGACAGCGTTCACAATCCTCAAGCTGGCCGGGGCCGCTTATCTCTGCTACCTGGGCTTGCGAAGTTTGTTGCAGCGCGGAACCCCCCACACCGGCGGCGCCCGTAGGGCGCTGCCGGAGCTCCCCATGAGGTGGGGAGCCCAGGCCTGGGGGCAGGGCCTTTTCAGCAACCTTCTCAATCCCAAGACTGGCGCGTTCTTCGTCACCGTCATGCCGCAGTTCATCGTCCCGGGCGACCCAACGATTCGCCTGGTCCTCATGGTCGCGGTCTTCGAGGCGATGCTGCTCGCTTGGCTCATCGCTTACGGACATGTCGTGAGCAGGCTGGGCCGCAGCGGGCTGGGCTCGCGCGTCCGGCATTTCATGACCCGGCTTACCGGGGTCGTCTTGATCGGGCTTGGCGCCCGCCTCGCCTTCGAAAGGCGCTGACGGCGTACGATTCCCAATAGTGCTAGTGAACGCTCTAGGAGTGCGGGCTTGAAAGGTCGGACTGGCCGGGCGAAGAGCTCCTGGAAGCGTTCAGGCGACTACGAGGACATCCTCTACGACACCTGGGGGGGCATCGCCAAGATCACGATCAACCGCCCCGAGGTCCGCAACGCCTTCCGGCCCACGACCGTCTTCGAGATGTCGAAGGCGTTCGAGGCCGCTCGAGACGACCCGAAGATCGGAGTCGTGATCCTCACCGGGGCCGGCACCGAGGCGTTTTGCTCGGGCGGCGACCAGAGGATTCGCGGCGACGACGGCTACATCGATCCCAAGGGGACGGGTCGCCTCAACGTGCTCGACCTCCAGGTCCAGATCCGCCGGCTGCCCAAACCTGTGATCGCGATGGTGGCCGGTTATGCGATCGGTGGGGGCCATGTCCTGCACGTCGTATGCGATCTCACGATCGCCGCCGACAACGCTCGGTTCGGCCAGACGGGACCGAGGGTGGGCAGCTTCGACGGCGGCTACGGCGCCGGTTTGCTCGCGCGCATCGTCGGCCAGAAGAAGGCGCGTGAGATCTGGTTTCTGTGCGAGCAGTACGACGCGCGGCAGGCGCTGGAGATGGGCCTCGTCAACAAGGTCGTGCCGCTCGCATCGCTGGAGCGGGAGACGGTCGCATGGTGCAGGAGAATGCTCGAGCTGAGCCCGCTCGCGCTGCGAATGCTCAAAGCGGGACTCAACGCTGCGGACGACGGCCTCGCGGGCATTCAGCAGCTCGCGGGCGATGCGACCCTCCTCTACTACATGAGCGAAGAAGCTCAGGAAGGCCGCGACGCGTACGTGCAAAAACGCAAACCCGACTTCTCGAAATTTCCGAAGAGACCCTGATGGTTGCGACCGCTCCCGCCCTGACGCCGGTCCGCGCCTGGTGGTCCGCGGTGCGCCCTGCGACACTTGCGGCGTCGGTCGCGCCGGTGCTCGCCGGCACTGCGGTCGCGATCCATCAAGGCGGCATCCGGCCGACCGCCGGCTTCGGCGCCCTCGTTGTCGCCCTCGCGATGCAGGTCGGAGTCAACTTCGCCAACGACTACTCGGACTTCGTCCGTGGCGCCGACACGCCGCGGCGCGTGGGCCCGCTTCGGGCGGCGTCATCGGGTGTCGTGGCGCCGGCGCGCGTCAAGAAAGCGGCGCTGCTGGCTTTCGGCATCGCCGGCGTGGCTGGTGTTGCGCTGAGCCTGGCGACGGATTGGCGGCTGCTCCTGCTCGGAGCCGCCTGCCTGCTCGCGGGGTGGCTCTACACGGGTGGGCCGCGTCCTTACGGGTACCTCGGACTCGGGGAGGTCTTCGTCTTTGTCTTCTTCGGCCTGGTCGCCACGTGCGGAACGGTGTACGTCGAAACGCTGCACGTGACGCCGCTGGCCTTGCTGGCCGGAATCGGCGTGGGCTGCCTGGCCACAGCCATCCTCGTTCTCAACAATCTGCGTGACACCGACACCGACGCCGCCGCCGGAAAACGAACGCTGGCGACGAGGATCGGCCGCGATCGCACGTTGATTCTCCTTCTGCTTCTCGTCTGTGCGGCTTTCGCCGTGCCGATCGTGATGTTCGTCACCGGCCTCGCCGGCGTGAGCGTGATGCTCGTCTATTTCGGTATCCCGATCGCCGCGGCGCCCGTCCGCACGGCCTTCGCCAGCCGCAGCGGACCGGCGCTCGTGGCCGCGCTGAAGCGAATGGCGGCAGCCGAGATCGCGTACGCGCTGCTGCTGACGGCGGGACTGCTCGCATGAATACGGCCTACGTCACTGCCACGCATCCGCAGGACGTGGCGCGCGAGGTGGAGCGTCAGGTAACCCTCGGTTGCCGGTCATTCGTGCTGCGCCCTGTCGCGCACGGCGGGATGCTCGACCAGGAGCGCCTTGGCGCGGCTCGCTACGCCGCCGGAGTTCAGGCGGAAGTCGTGCTCGAGTCGGGCGTCCCCGCGGCCGCCAGGTGAGCGGCCAGCACATGCGCGAAGGCGTCGGGCCGTTCCTGGTGCACGGAGTGGCCCGCGCGCAGCACGACCTCGACGTGCCCGTGGGGAACCGTGGCTGCCAGCCTGCGCGCCGACGCTACATAGCCGTGATCGAGCTGGCCGGCGACGAAGGTGCTCGGAACCGTCATGCGTGCGAGGTCGCCCCACAGAGGTTCCATCACGCCGGCGCCCATCCCGCGCAGCGAGCATGCAAGCCCGGCCACCGTGTTGTTCATGCGCTCGGCTCGCAGCTGCGCGACAAACGAAGGACCGCGACGCTCAAGGCCGGCGAACAGCGGCAGGCCGCTCCAGTATTTGATGAAAGCCTCGAGGCCGTCCTGCTCGATGCGCTGCGCAAGCGCCTCGTCGCCCAGTCGCCGGCCCTCGCGTGCATCCTCTTCGAGCCCGGCGTGGGCGCCGATGGTGAGCAGCGACAGGAGCCGCTCGGGTTTGCGGGCCGCCACGTGCAGTGCGAGGCGGCCGCCCATCGAATAGCCGACGAGGTGGGTTTGCTCGACGCCGAGGTGATCCCAGAGCATCTCGAGGTCCCCAAGGCAGGCGTCCATGGTGCACGGCGCACCTGGCCGGGTTCGCGTTTCGCCATGGCCGCGCAGGTCGGGCACCACCCAGCGCCACCCGCCGGGCATGGTCTTGATGAGCTCCTGCCAGCTGCGCCCGCTCTGCGTGAAGCCATGGAGGAGGGTTACGGGGATGCCCTCGCCTTCCACGAAATAGTTGAGGCGGACGTCGGGGCCCTCCAGAATCATCGACAAATCGTATGGATGTAACGCAGACGTTCGCCGCGACGTTCGTCGATGAGCTCGCCGCTCAAGGCGTCGAGTACGCCTGCGTGTCGCCGGGCTCGCGCTCGGCGCCGATCGCGATGGCGCTGCAGCGTCACCCGAAGATAAAGGTGATCATCCAGATCGACGAGCGGTCGAGCGCGTTCTTCGGTGTCGGGCTTGGCAAGGTCACCGGCAAACCTGCGGTCGTCCTTTGCACGTCGGGCACCGCGGCCGCGGAGTTCCATCCCGCCGTCGTCGAGGCGTCTTACTCGGGGACGCCCCTCATCGTCATCACGGCGGACCGGCCACCGGAGCTACAAGACGTGGGGGCCAACCAGGCGATCGACCAGCAGCGGCTGTACGGCACGGCCGTCCGGTGGTTCTTCGACCCCGGTGCGCCCGTCGAGATACACGGCGCCGCCCGGATTTGGCGGCGACTGGCGGCTCGGGCCGTGGCCGAGGCTGCGACCGGCCCGGTCCACATCAACCTGCCGTTTCGCGAGCCGTTGGTGCCGCCGCCGGGCCAGGTCCCGTCTCCACAGGGCGAATCGGGGCAGACCGTCACGTCTGGGCGCACCCAACCCACGCCGGCCCAGCTGGCGACCCTCGCCTCGGCGCTGCAGCGCGCACGCCGGCCGCTGGTCGTGGCGGGCGAGATGCGAGACGGCGAGCGGCTCGCCCCGGCGCTGATGAGGCTTGGATTCCCGGTGCTGGCCGAGCCGGGCTCGCAGCTCCGGCGGCCCGAGACCGGGGGCGCCGTCGAGTCATACGAAGCATTGCTGCGCGCGGGCTGGTCGCTCGAGCACGGACCAGATCTCGTGATCCGCCTTGGCGGAACACCCACCTCGCGCGCCCTCAACTCCTGGCTGGCTGCTGCTTCACCACCGACTTTTCTCATCGACCCCGACCGTGCTTGGGCCGACCAGGATCACCTGGCACGCCACGTCATGGCGTGTGACCCGCAGGCCCTGCTCGAAGCGCTGCCGCCCGCGAACCGCGCCGCCTGGCGCGACGAATGGGTGTCGGCTGGAAAAAAGGCGGGCGCAGCGATCTCGGCGACGCTCATCTCGACGCCCGTCCACGAAGGCCACATCGTTCGCGCGCTCGCGTCGCGATTGCCCGAGGCGGCGCAAGTGTTCGTCGGCTCGAGCATGCCGATCAGGGCCGCGGACAGCTTCTGGCCGCTGTCCAAGCCGCAGCAGCGTTTCTATGGCAACCGGGGCGCGAGCGGCATCGACGGGCTGGTGTCGACCGGCCTTGGTGTCGCCACCGGCCGGAGCGACGTTCCGACAGTGCTATTGCTTGGCGACCTCTCCGTATATCACGACATGAACGGCCTGTGGTCGATCGTGCGCCATGGCGTCAAGGCGACCATCGTCGTCTGCGACAACAATGGTGGCGGGGTCTTCAACTTCCTGCCGCAGGCTCAGCACCCCGATGTGTTCGAAGAGATATTCGCGACTCCGCTGGGCCTGGACTTCGCGCAGATCGCGCGTCTCTACGGCCTCGTCTACAGCCCGGTCACCGACCGATCTGGCCTCGAGCCGGCGATCAGCGACGCCATCGAGAAGGCGGCTCCGACCATGGTGGTCGTGCGGTTCAAGCGCGATGACAGCGTGAGCGGCCACCGCCTGTGCTGGGAGGCCGCCGCCGCAGCTCTACGTAGTTAGCTCGGAATCACGCCATGCGGCCCTGAACGCATGGAGTCCGCGCCGTGCTCGGGCCTTGTGTTCCATTAAGCAGGCGAGCTCCGCGCCGAATATCACGACGGCCATTACGATCGCTGCGGCGATGGAGTACGTGAAAACGAAGTCGCGCAGGTCGCCGAAGTAGTTGTGGAATAGCCAGGCCTCGCCGGGTACCGTGATTGCGCTGACCAGGCCGGCCACCAAGCCGACCCGGATTCCGCCGGCGATGGTCCCGGAGTGCCGCGCTCCAATGAAACCCGCGGCCGCGAACAGCAGCGCAATGAATCCAATGCCAATCGCGATGGGCGGGTCGTAAGGCCCGATGTCGATCGATCGGTTCGCGAGCCAAGTGAGCACCACAAGCAGCCCAAACAGCGCGCCGATCCGAACACCACGCGTCATATGGGCGAGGTCACCAAGAATGATCGACCAGATACGCCGTTTCGAAACGGCCGGGTCGTCGAGCAGTTCCGCAAACAGCAATTTCATGTCGGTTCCGTACTCCTGTCGAAGGCTTCGTGGATAGAGCGCGACCACCCACGCATAGAGGCGTCTCATGAGCGCGCACCAACGCGGCGTCCGCGGGCGACCACGATCGCCTGCTCCATTCGCGCAAGCTCGCTCGTCAGCTCAGCCCGACCTCGCGCTGTGATCCGGTAGTAACGGCGCCGGGCATCGTCGTGCGCCGGGCCGTCGACTTCCTCGACCAAGGCGGCATCGAGCAAATTCTTGAGAGTCGTGTACAGGGTGCCGGGGCCAAGTCGGATGCGACCCTCCGAGCTCGCCTCGACGTGCTTGAGGATGTCGTAGCCATGCCGGTCCCGGATGCTGAGTGAAAGCAGGATATAAAAGACCGAGGGAGTCAGCGGGGAGCCCGGCTTGGAGAACTGACGCCTACGGCTCATCAGTGGCACTATATCGATAATCGATATAGTTGGCAACTAGTCGAGCAGGAACTCCAGCACTATGCGATTGAACTCCGCGGGGTGTTCGAGGTTCGGAAGATGCGCCGCGTCGTGGATGACCGCTTTGCGCGCGCCTTTGATCGAATCCATCACCAGCTCGACGTTGTCAAAGACCGGAGGGATATCCTCGTCGCCGATCACGACCAGTGTCGGGGCGGTGATCTCGCTGAGCCGGCCGGCAGCGGGTGGGTCGAGCTCTTCCATCGGCGCACTCTCGAAATCGTTGTTCATGTTTCGGCCGTTCATGTCCAGGAACAGCTCGCGCAGCTCGCCGCCGACATGACCGGACGTGCGGCGCGGTCCGTCAAGGAAGAGGCGCGCCTCCGCTTCGTTCAATGCCGCATGGTCCTTCGCCTCGTCCGCGGCCCTCACCTCCGCGAACAGCTCCGGGTACTTCTTGCCGAAATTGGCCCCGCTCACCGAGGGTCCGACGAGGACCAGCTTCGAGATGCGTGCTGGATGATCGAGCGCGAGCTCGACGGCGAGCCCGCCGCCCAGCGAGCAGCCGATCAAATGCGCCGGTTTCAGCCCGAGCTCGTCGATCAGCGCGATCACGTCGTCCACCGGCGACCAGCGCCGCGGCGGCAGCTCGGAATCGCCAAAGCCGCGCATGTCCGGCCTGATCACGTCGAACTGCTCCGAGAGCTCATCTGCCTGCGGCTGCCACATCCGCGAGTCGGCGATCCCGGCGTGGAACATGAGGATCGGAAAGCCCGCGCCCTCCCTGCGGTAGTGGATGCGCGCGCCGTTGATTTCGATGATCACGTTAACGCGGTCAGCAACGCTTTGAACTTCAGCTCGGTCTCGTCGAGCTCACGTGCTGCATCCGAGTCCGGCATCACGCCCACCCCGGCGTACAACCGCGCGCCGTCCTCCCAGAGCAGGCCGCACCGCAGGGCGACCGCAAACTCGCCATCTCCGCGCGCGTCGATCCAACCCACCGCGCCCGCGTACCATCCGCGCTCCATCGCCTCGAGCTCGTCGATCAGGACATCGGCAGCTTCGCGCGGCCAGCCCCCGACGGCGGGCGTAGGGTGGAGGGCGGCGGCGAGCTCGAGCGCGTCCGCGGCAGGTGCCTTCAGATCAGCGGCGACGGTGGTCGCGAGGTGCTGGATGTTTGTGAATCGCACGACCTCAGGCGGCCGGGCCGACACGGCGTTGGCGAAAGGCCCGAGCGCCTCGACCACGAAGTCGGCGACGAGCCGATGTTCAGCGCCGTCCTTCGCGCTCTCCTCGAGCTGTCGTGCCAACCGATCGTCATCGGCCTCGCTCGCACCGCGCGCAACAGACCCGGCCATGGGTTGCGCTACGGCGCGCGTCCCTGAGCGCCGCACCAGCAGCTCGGGCGAGGCGCCTATGAACGCAGTGCCATCGGCGCCTGTCACGAGATAGATGAAGCACGACGGGTATGCCGATCGCAGCGATCGCGCCACCATGGCCGCCGCGACCACTCCGTCGCCGCGCGCCATCACCTCACGCGCGAGCACGACCTTCGCCGCCTCGCCGGCGCGCAGCCGCGCCGCCGCCGATTCGACGGCCGCGGTCCACGCGACCGGGTTGCGCACTGCGCTGACTTCGAGCTTTCGCGCGGCCGGCGCGCTGATCCGCGGCGGCTCGAGGTCGAGGAGATCCGCCGCGTCGGGCACCGCCGATGTGGCGAAGGTGCGGCCGCGCGTCCTCATCACCGTGAGCGCCGGCACGCGAAAGAGCAGCGCGGGGAAGCCCGACCACGGGCCGCCTGGATCACGGTCCGGTCTGTACGCGAAGCCGCCGACCGCGATGGGGCCCGCGATGGAGTCGCCCGTCGCGAGAGCACTGCCGAGGCGGCGCCACATTCTCGCGGCGGCGAGCAGCCGGTTTTCGCCCGGTTCGAAATCGACGACCGCGCCTGCCGAGTCTTCGAGCGCCACGCCGCCGGCGGCGGCGACGATGTCAAACGCCCGCCCGAGCGCGGCGACGCTCACGGCATCGGGCATCGGTCGCTCGATGAGCAAGACCTCATGCCCCGCGTCGCGGGCTGCGCTGACTAGATCGACGAGGTCCGGCGTGCGCTCGAGCTCCCAGGTGTGAACCGGGGTGCCGACGATCATTGCTTCTCGATGTGCTCGCGCGCGGCGCGCAGGAGCGTGCGCTCGAAGTGGTGGCGCACCAGCGTGCCGCTCGCTTCGAGCAGCTCGGTGAAGAGCGCCAGCAGGCGGCGCTCGGCGGCTTCGGTCTCGCCGCCCTCCGCCTGGATGCGCTCTCGCACGTGGTGGTCGAACAGGTCGACCGCCTGGCGCGCCGTGCGGTCGATGTTCGCGGCATGCTCCTTGCCGAGCTCCATCAGCGAGCCGAGTGGGATGCCTGCCGCGATCAACTTCATCCCGGCCGCGATCGCGTCGAGGTCGTCGGCGGGATAACGAGGCTCGTCGCCGCGTTCGATGGGCACCAGCAGGCCGGCCTGCTCGAGGCTCGCGAGCAGCGGTTCCGCCACTCCGCTGCGCTCGGCCAGCTCGGCGAGGGTAAGAGTCTGTGGAGCCGAGGGCCGCGTGATCGCAGCCACCAGGCCCTCGTCCGATGGCTCGAGCTCACCGGCCAGGAAGCGCTGGATCACGGTCAGCGTGAAGCCCCTCTGCTGAAGGTCGCGGATGCGGCGCAGCCGGTCGAGGTGGGCGTCGCCGTACCAGGTGACACGTCCCTCACGCCGGGGTGCCTCCAGGAGGCCTTTGCCCTGGTAGAAGCGGATCGTGTCCACGGCCACTCCCGCCACCCGGGCCAACTGTTCGATCCGATACTCCATGAGTACTTACTCTAACAATGGCCGAGGCCCGGCGGGGAGGGTCTACCCGGTCGTGTTCCAGTAGTACATGCGGTCGAGCCAGTGGGGGTCGGCGCGGTAGGCGCGGGCGAAGAACTCGACCGCGTCGACGTAGTCGTAGTCGTTGTTGTAATGGAAGATCGCCTGCCG
>Ga0207684_10002559_pt1 | contig 18247 bp, 15 predicted proteins | sample KBSK5501metaG_FD_184342 | JGI IMG/M metagenome (GOLD analysis project Ga0207684, IMG submission 184342) | Corn, switchgrass and miscanthus rhizosphere microbial communities from Kellogg Biological Station, Michigan, USA - KBS K5-50-1 metaG... | ecosystem: Host-associated > Plants > Roots >...
AAGGTCGGTCCCGCGTCGCGCGTCCAGCCCCGGTCGGTCGGCACGCGGAAGAACTCGACGGCCGAAGAATCCACACCCACGCGCGCGAGCACGCGCCTTGCGCTCTTCTCGTGGGCCGCCGATTCGACGAGGGCTCGGACGGTCTCTGCCGGCGCGAGACACCGGACGATCTCTCCGTAGACCCACGGGATCGCGGCGAACTTACCGGGCCAATCGGTCTTGTTGTGGGGCCAGCCGATCCAGGTCGCCTCATGCGGCTCCCACTCGGCGGGCAGACGGAAGCCGCGCGCGACGGAGGACGTCACATTTTTTTCGACCACGCGTCCTCGTCCAGGAAACGTTGGCTGATTCCCCCGTAGGCGTCGATGCGGCGGTCGCGCAGGAAAGGCCAGTTGCGCCGGACGTCCTCGATCCGCGCGTGGTCGATCTCCGCGATCAGGATTTCCTCCCTGTCGACGGACCCCTCGGCCACGAGCACTCCCTGCGGATCGGTAACAAAGGAGCTGCCCCAGAACTCGATGCCCGCGCCGCCGCCCGCCGGCTTCTCGTGGCCGACACGGTTGACGGCCGCGACGTAGAGACCGTTGGCGATGGCGTGTCCCCGCTGGACGGTCATCCAGGCGTCGCGCTGGGCGGCGCCGTGCTCCGCCTTCTCGTGCGGATGCCAACCGATCGCGGTGGGATAGAAGAGGACCGAGGCGCCCGAAAGCGCGGCCAGGCGCGCCCCCTCCGGATACCACTGGTCCCAGCAGATGAGCGTCGAGATCTTTCCTTTTTGCGTGTCGAACGCGGGAAAGCCCAGGTCTCCCGGCGTGAAATAGAACTTCTCGTAGTAAGCCGGGTCGTCGGGGATGTGCATCTTTCGGTAGAGACCGAGGACCTTTCCATCCGCGTCGATGACGGCGGCGCTGTTGTGGTAGAGCCCGGCCGCCCGCCGCTCGAAGATGGGCGCGACAACCGCCACACCCGCCTTGCGGGCCGCCTCCGAAAGGGCCCGTGTCGTCGGGCCCGGGACAGGCTCGGCCAGATCGAATGTCGCCGGGTCCTCGCGCTGGCAGAAGTACTGGGAGCGGAAGAGCTCCGGCAGGCAGACGACGTCGGCTCCCTTCCCGGCAGCTTCCTCGACGCGGTCGACTGCCTTGGCGAGATTCTCCTCGGGATCCGCCGCGCAGGACATCTGCACGAGCGCGACGCGGAAGTTCTTGGACATCGCAGGGAGAGTACAGAAGCACTGCCTGCGCGACAAGACCGGCCTATGACTGAGGACTGAGGACTGAAGTTGGCTAAGGCCTCAGGAAGACTGAGCCCGGCGAGAGCCGTTGGAGTCCTCAGTCCCGAGTCCTCGGTCCTCAGTCAAGGAGAGAGCACACCGCGGTAGAACGGGACGACCTTCCACAGGAAGAACGCCGTCTCGTCAAGGAAGAGGAGCGCCAGGATCGCAAGCAGGACGACGTTACGTCCCCGGCTGGGCCGGAAAAGGCGGACCGCCGGCAGGACGAACGCGAGCGCGATCCACGGCAGCACCGCGAAGAAATAGCGGCCGTTGGTCGCGCGCATCGCGTGGTAGATCTCGTACCCCTCCCAGCTGTTGACGAGATAGGCCAGGGCGAACAGGAGAAAAATCGCCTGGCTCCAAGCGGGGAGAAGATCCTCCTCCCGCTCACCGCTCGAGAAGAGACGCGGCAGCGCGAGGAGCGGCACCGACAGGAGGAGCGCATAGAGCACGCGCTTGAACGGCTCGGAGCCGTCGGCGCCGGCGAAGAGCCAAAGAATTCCGAAAAGAAATGCGATTGCCGCCGCGCCCCTTCCGATCCACCGGACGCCGCTCCGGTCGGTCCTCCAGAACCAGATCGCGGCGAGGCTTGCCGCCGCCAGCGCCGCGGCGACGTAGAGAGCGAGGGAGGGACCGGAGATCTGGAACCAGCGCACGTTTCCGGCTCCGGAACCCGTCCAGCCGATCAACCCGACGAAGTTCTTGAAGGTGTGATCGACGACGGCATAGTCGTGAAGGTACGCGATCAGCCCTTTGAGGCTGAAGGATGTCCGGGAGATCGGATGCAGGCGCGCGTTTCCCAGAAGGAGCCAGTGGCGCAGCGCCCAGAGACCCGGCAGCGACAGCGAGAGGACGGCGATCGCGAGCCATTGCGCGAGGCGCTTTCCGCCGCGCGAGGCCAGAAGCCGCCACGCGAGAAGGAGAAGCGCCGCGGTGACAACGAGCGCCGAGAGCTTCGTCACTCCCGCCAGAGAGAGCGCGATTCCCATCTTGGCGCCGTCGAAAAAATCTCCGGTTCTGGTCAGACGCACCCAGAAGAGCGCGGCCGCTCCGCAAAGGAGCGCAAGCAAGACGTCGTGGTTCGTCCCCGAGGACATGTGGGAGTACATCGGGAGGAATCCGATCGCCGAGGCCACGGCGAACGCGAAGATCGAGTCTTCCGACGCCTCCCAGAAGACGGCGAAGAAGAGTAGCAGCGCTCCCGCTCCGGAGATGGCAGACAGAAGACGCGGCGCGCGGTACCGCCAGTGCGGGTCGGTCGTCACGGCTCGCGCGACGCCCAGGAAAGGGACCGCGAGCAGATGGTAGAGAGGAGGATGCTGCGCGACCCAGTTCCAGGTCTCCTCCGGAGCGAGCGTGCGGCCCTTGCCCCAGTCCGAGACGATGTCCGGCGGGAGGACGCTCTTTCCCGGAAGCGGAAGACCGCGCCCATCGGCCAGATCCGCGACGATGGCATAGTGGCCGGTCTCGTCGGGCACGTCCCACAGAGGCGTCACGAAGAGAGCGAGCAGGATGGCTTTGATGAGGAAGACGAGCGTCATCCCTCGCATCGCGAAGGCGATTTCGGAAGGCGGAGCGGGAAGGAAGCGTCGTCCGGAGCGGTCCGGTGTCTCCCTTAGCTGCAGAACCCGCTCCGCATCGCGGCCGTAGGATACGGTAAATGGCAAACGCCTCCCCGCGCTCGCGCGTCGCGGTCGGCGCGATCGCGCGCGACGCGGCGATCTCGGCGTCCATCGGCGTCGCGTTCTTCTTCTTGATATTCCTCAGTCGACAAGAGCTCTGGAGTTGGCGCCTCGCGCTCTACGGCGCGCTGGGCGGATTCGCGGTTTACGCGGCGTGTCACTCCCTGGACGCAGTCGTGGGCACTCGAATTCGACGCTGGGGTGTCGTTCCGGACAGGCTCGTCGGGGTGCCTCTCTACTTCGTCGGCGGTTCGGCCGCGTTTTTTGCGACCACGGCGCTCTTCCGGACGCTGCGGCTCCTTCCCTTCGAAATGAGCCGGCGCGACATGCGGATCGGCCTCTTGATCAGTGGCGCGTTCGCGATTGTGGTGGGGCTGCTCTTCTACTCCTTCCATCTGATGCGCGAGCGACTGCGTCAATCGGTCGAGCGGATCAAGGAAGCGGAGTTTGCCGAGAAGGAGCTCGAGCTCGCGCGCGACATTCAGTCGCGGCTGTTGCCTCCGGCACTCGTAGAAGGAGAGGGCTTCCGGGTCTCCGCGCGAAATCTGCCGGCGCGGTTCGTGGCGGGAGATTTCTACGACATCTTTCATCTCGCGGACGGCAGTCTCGGGCTCGTCATCGCGGACGTCTCCGGCAAGGGAATTGGCGCCTCTCTGATCATGGCTTCGGTCAAGGCCGTGGTCCCGCTCGTGGCGAGCGGCCGCTCGGCGGCGGACACGCTGACGCAGATGAACCGGAAGCTCTTCCACGAGCTCGCGTCTCGGGAGTTCGTCGCGCTCTGTTTCGCCCGATTCGACGTGGCCCGCGGGACGCTCGAGATCGCCAACGCGGGGCTGCCGGACCCTTACCGGATCGGAGCGGACGGGTCGGCCGAGACCCTGCCGACGCCGGGCGCCCGGCTTCCTCTCGGATCGCGCAGCGAAACCGCCTACGAGTCGCTCTCTGTCCAACTCGGTCGGACAGAGCGGGTGCTTTTCGTGACGGACGGCTTGCCCGAGGCTCTGACTCCGGCCGGCGAGCCGCTCGGCTACGATGTATTGGCAAGGCTCATCGCCTCCTCCGCGGCGCAGGATCCGCTGCTCGATCGCCTCTTCGACTCCGTCCGGGCGGCCACCTCCGAATCGCTCGAAGACGACTGGACGGCCCTGTTGCTCGAGCGGCGATGAACGTCGCTTCCGCTCACTCGGGACCTGCGCCTGCCGGCGCACCGGCTCGCGGCTCGCCCAAAGGGGCTCGACCGCGAGCCTGGTCCCTTCGCGCGCTCCCGCTCCCGCGGCGCGCGCCTCCTCCCCTCTGGGAGACTACGCGCGCCGCGAAGCAGAGCTAATACCACGTCACTTTCGTCGGCCGCTTGCGAAGGTCGTGTCCGCCGTCCTGCAACTTTCCCCTTATTTGCTCGTAGAGTTGTCGAGGCGGAGCCCTGTTCCCGGTTTTCGAAAAGGAGCATTCGGTGAGACAGATCAAGTCTTTTTCCATCCTCGGCACCCTCTTCCTCGTCGCCGGAGCCGTGGCGGCGCAAACACCTCCTCCGAAAGCTCCGGTCAAGGAGGTCGTCGAGACGTACTTCGGCCAGAAGGTCGTCGATCCTTATCGGTGGATGGAGGAGACCAAGAGGCCCGAGATGGTCGGATGGATGAAGGCTCAGAACGACTACACGCGCGCCGTGCTCGAGAAGATTCCGGCGCGCGCGGCGCTCTCTCAGCGAATCAAGGCCTTGGACAACGCCGGCACGTCGGTGACGGCCGTGCAGTGGGTCGAGGGGCGCTATTTCTACTTCAAGACCGAGCCCGGCTCGGACAATCGCAAGCTCTACGTGCGCGAGGGGCTGGAAGGCACCGAGCGCCTGCTGCTCGATCCGGAGAAGCTCTCGACGAAGGAGAAGCACTACTCGATCGACTACTTCATTCCGTCGCTCGATGGCCGTTATGTGGCCGCGGGAGTCTCCGTCGGCGGCTCGGAAAACAGCGTGTTGGAGATCATCGAGTCCGCCACCGGCAAGGAGCTTTCCGACCGGATCGATCGCGCGCAGTTCGGCTCCGCTGCCTGGCGCAAGGACGGGAAGAGTTTCTTCTACAACCGCCTGGCCAGGCTCACACCGCAGTCGGCGCCGACCGACCGTTATTTGAAGAGCAAGGTCTTCCTGCACACACTCGGGTCCGATCCCAACAAGGACCCGGCGGTCTTCGGCTTTGAGCTCTCCAAGTCCGTCTCGATGACACCGGAGGACATTCCGTTCATCGCCTATTCGCCCGCGTCGCCGTGGGTCCTCGGGATCATCGCTCACGGAGTGCAGAACGAACGAACGCTCTACGCCGCCCGGATCGATTCCGTGGGAGGGGCGGCCACCCCGTGGCGCAAGGTGGCGGACGTCGACGATGCGGTCACGAACCTGGACCTGCGCGGCAACACGGCCTATCTGGTGACGCACAAGGACGCGCCCCGGTTCCAGGTCTCGACGATCGATCTCGCGCATCCGGAAAAGAAGGCCGTCGTGATCGTCCCCGCCTCGGATGTCGTGGTGACGAGCGTGGGAGTCGCCAAGGATGCGCTCTACGTCCAGGACCTGGACGGCGGACTCGGCCGCCTGCGCCGCGTTCCCTTCGGGGGTGGCGCGGCCGAGATCCTCGCGCTCCCGTTCGAGGGAGCCATCTCCGCGATGACGACCGACCCCCGGCGCGACGGCGCGATTCTGCAGATGACGTCCTGGACGAAGCCGCCTCTCTGGTACACGTATGACCCGAAGACGGGCAAGGCGGTCGACACGAAGCTCGCGCCGCCGTCGCCGGTGGACTTCTCGGGCGTCGACTCGGCCGAAGTCAAGGCGAAGAGCGCGGATGGAACGATGGTCCCGCTCTCGATCGTATACAAGAAAGACATTGTATTGGACGGCTCGCATCCGATCTGGCTCGAGGGCTACGGCGCCTATGGGATCACGATCGATCCCGCCTTTTCTCCCACCCGCCTGGCATGGCTCGAGCGCGGCGGCGTCTTCGCGGTCGCGCACGTGCGCGGCGGAGGGGAGTACGGCGAGGACTGGCACCGCGGCGGCATGCTTCTAACCAAGCAGCACACGATCGACGACTTCCTCGCCTGCGCGCAATACCTGATCGAGAAGAAGTACACCTCGCCCGCGCACCTGGCGGGGGAGGGAACGAGCGCCGGCGGAGTCACGATCGGCGGAGCGATCACGCAGCGCCCGGATCTCTTCGGAGCGGCATTGATCCGCGTCGGCGATTCCGACGCCCTGCGTTCCGAGCTGATGGAATCGGGACCGGCCAACATACCCGAGTTCGGCACCGTGAAGACCGAGGAAGGCTTCAAGGCCCTCTCCGCCATGGACGCTTATCAGCACGTCAAAGACGCAACGGCTTATCCGGCCGTGTTGTTGACCACCGGAGCCAACGACCCCAGGGTGGCGCCCTGGCAGGCGGGAAAGATGACGGCTCGCCTGCAAGCCGCGACTTCCAGCGGCAAGCCGATCCTCCTGCGCGTCGACTACGACGCAGGGCACGGGCTCGGATCGACCAAGACGCAGCGAGACGAGGAGCTCGCCGACGAAGAGTCGTTTCTCTTCTGGCAACTCGGCGTGCCGGAGTTTCAACCGAAATAAGTCGACAGTCGACAGTCGGTAGTCGGTAGTCGGTAGGTCAAGGGTCGACAGTCGACAGTCGACAGTCAACAGTCTCGGGCAGAACCCTCTTCTGTCATCCCGAGCGAAGCGAGGGATCTGCTCCCGTCGTTTCGACTTGCCGCGCCCGGAGCAATTCACCGGGGCAGATTCCTCGTCGCTCCGCTCCTCGGAATGACAGCAACGGTCGACAGTCGGCGGTTCGGGCGGTACAGTCGCCGAAATGTTTTGCGGAATCCTTCCGCCGTACATCCTGGTTTCGATTGTTCAGAACGGGACGCCCGACGAGCGCCGGCGCGCGCTCGCCACGCTGATCTTCACCGAGCGGCTTCGCGGCCAACGGCGGGCCCTGGCGGCCCTTCCCGTGATCACTCCTGTCGGCGAGAAGCGCCGCGACGTCTTCGACGCGCAGAAGAAGACCCGGCTTCCCGGCAAGCTCGTCCGCGAGGAAGGCAGCGCTCCCTCGCAGGACGTGGCGGTCGACGAGGCCTACGACGGGGCGGGCTCGACCTATGACTTCTACCTCGAGATCCACGAGCGCAACTCGATCGACGGAAAGGGCATGCGAATCGACTCCACGGTCCACTACGACACGAATTACGACAACGCCTTCTGGAACGGCGCCCAGATGGTCTACGGCGACGGAGATCAAAGGCTCTTCGCCCGCTTCACGGCCTCGCTCGACGTGATCGGACACGAGCTGACGCACGGCGTCACGGCGCACGAGGCGAACCTGAACTACCAGGATCAACCGGGCGCCTTGAACGAGTCCTTCTCCGACGTCTTCGGCTCGCTGGTCAAGCAGCGCACCCGCCTGGAGACCGCGACCCAGGCCGATTGGCTGATCGGCGCCGAGCTCCTGCTGCCGCAGGTCCAGGGCGTCGCGCTGCGATCGATGAAGGATCCCGGCACCGCGTACGACGATCCGGTTCTGGGAAAAGATCCGCAGCCCTCGTCGATGGAGGGTTACGTCGTGACTTCGGACGACGACGGCGGGGTGCACATCAACTCGGGCATCCCCAATCACGCCTTCTACCTGGCCGCGGTCGCGATGGATGGCTTCGCCTGGGAAAAGGCGGGCAAGATCTGGTACGAGGCCCTGACCAACCGCCTCAAGGCCGATTCGGACTTCGCGGACTGCGCGACTCAGACGATCGCCGCCGCCTCGGACCTCTTCGGGAAGAACGGAATCGAAGAAAAGGCCGTGCGAGAGGCCTGGAAAGCTGTCGGAGTTTCGAGCTCGCGATCCTGAGCCCGCCTCGATCCAAAAACCTCTCCGCGCCGCAGAAGTGATAGCTAATAAGATATCGAATAGATATACTATTAGTTATGAGCCTTCTTTCCTACGCTCGTCGCTCGGCTGGCTTCTCTCAGCGGCAGCTCGCAGAGCGGTCGGGGATCCCGCAGCCGGCGATCGCGCGGATCGAGTCGGGACGCTCGACTCCGAGGCTCGACACGCTTGCGAGCCTGCTGCGAGCCTGCGGACTGAGCCTCGGGCTCGAGCCCGCCGCCGGAGAAGGCGTGGATCGAACCGCGATCCGAAGGCTCCGTCAGTTGACACCCGCCGAGCGGGCGGAGATCGCGGTCCGGGAGGCGCGCAACCTCGAAAAGGTCGTCGCGAGAAGGCAACGTTGAAGACCTCCGCGTTCGACCCGGTCGCGGCCGTCCGGGTGCTGGAGAAAAACAACGTCCGTTACATCCTGATCGGAGGACTTGCCGCGCGTCTCTGGGGCTCGCCCACGGTGACAAACGACCTCGATCTCTGCTACGCGCGCGACCGAAGAAACCTCGCCGCGCTCGCGGCGGCCTTGAAGAACTTGAAGGCGCGCCTGCGCGGCATTCCGGAAAAAGTCCCGTTTCTCCTGGACCCGAAGACCCTCGAGGCGGGCGACCATTTCACGTTCGAGACTCGGGCCGGCAATCTGGACATTCTTGGTTTCCCCGCCGGGTCGGGGGGATTCGAATCGCTGGCACGCACGGCACAGGAGATGGAGATCGCCAAAGGATTGAAGGTGCATGTCGCTGATGTCCGAGACCTGATCAAGATGAAAAGAGCCGCGGGACGCCCCAAGGACTTGATCGAGGTCGAGATTCTCTCCGCCCTTCAGGACGAGATCGAAAGCGAGCCGTGAACCGGCTTCGTCTCAATCGTCGGTGCGGCGCCAGAGCATAATCACCTCATGAAACTCGAGACGATCGCTGTTCACGCGGGAGGAGAGCCCGACCCGGCGACGGGGGCGCTCGCGCCGCCCATCCACCTTTCGACGACGTTCGAGCACGGCCCGGCCGGAGAGCAGCCCCACGGCTATATGTACATCCGGGAGGGGAGCCCGACGGAGACTCGGCTGGAGGAGGCCCTCGCGGCGATCGAAGGGGGAGAGGCGGCGCTCGTCTACTCCTCCGGGATGGCGGCCGGCGCCGCCTATCTCGCGACCCTTCCAGCCGGCGCGCACGTGCTCTTCGCCGATGACATCTACTATGGGTTCCGGCAGATGGCCGCCGACTTCCTGACGCGGTGGAGCATCGCAGCCTCCGCGGTCGACATGGCGGACTTGGACGCGGTGCGCCGCGGGATCCGCAGGGAGACGCAGCTCGTCTGGGCGGAGTCCCCTTCCAACCCGCTGATGAAGGTCGTCGACCTGGCCGCCCTCGCGAAGATCGCGAAAGACGCGGGCGCGCGCTTTGCCGTCGACGGGACGTTTGCCACGCCGGTCCTCCAGCGCCCCTTGTCGCTCGGCGCGGACGTCGTGATGCACGCGGCGACGAAGTACCTGGGAGGCCACAGCGACGTCCAAGGGGGAGCGCTCGTCTTCGCGCGTCGAAGCGACGCCTTCGAGAAGGCCCAGCACGTCCGGCACATCCTGGGCGGCGTCCTCTCGCCGTTCAACTCCTGGCTCGTGCTGCGGGGCCTGCGCTCGCTCGTCTGCCGGGTCGAGCGCCACTCCGCCAACGCGCTCGCGGTCGCCCGTGCGCTCGCGGCTCACTCTGCGGTCGAGGTGGTCCACTATCCTGGTCTCGCCTCGCATCCGGGACACGAGATCGCGAAGCGGCAGATGTCAGGCTTCGGCGGGATGCTCTCCTTCCGCGTGAAAGGAGGCCGCGATCAGGCGGTCGCTGTGTGCTCGAAGGTCCGCATCTTCACCACGGCGACCTCGCTTGGAGGAACCGAGAGCCTGATCGAGCACCGAGCCTCGAGCGAAGGGCCGACTTCTCAGACACCGCAGAATTTGCTGCGCTGCTCGATCGGGCTCGAGCACGCGGACGATCTGATCGAAGACTTGAGGCAGGCGTTGGGGTAGTTTTCAGTTATCAGTTATCAGTTATCAGTTTTCAGTTTCGCACAAGCTCGAACGTCGGCTCAAAACTGATAACTGAGAACTGAGAACTCAGAATGAAACTCCATACCGCCCTCTGCGACCTTCTCGGAATCGAATACCCCATTCTCCAGTCCGGCATGCGCCGGGTCGCTGGGCCTGAGCTCGCGGCCGAAGTCTCCAACGCTGGCGGCCTCGGAATTTTGGCGGGACTTCTCGCAAAGGGAGAGGACCTGCGCACCCAGATCCGTCGCGTCCGGGAGCTGACGGATCGACCCTTCGGCGTCAACCTCTGGCTTCACTCGGAGCTTCGTCCGCCCATCGATCCGGCGGCGCTCCCGCAGGAGCGGGTGGCCGCCGTTCAGGAGACGTTGAACGTTTTCCGACGGCGGCTGGGGGTCGCGGAGAGCACGGCAAGACCCGCTCCAACGCCCGACACGGTCGACGAAGCCTTCGAGATGATTCTCGAGGAGCGCGTTCCCGTCTGGAGCACCGGTCTGGGCGAGCCGGACGCTAAGAGAATTGCCCGCTGCCACGAGCGCGGGATCCGCGTCATCGTGATGGTTGCAACCGTGGAGGACGCCCGCCGCGTCGCCAACGCCGGCGTCGATGCGGTCGTGGCGCAGGGAGCGGAGGCGGGAGGACATCGCTCGTTCGGGGTCAAGCCCGCATCGCGAGAGGAAGCCTCCGTCGGCACGATGGTTCTCGTTCCGGAAATCGTGGACGCCGTCGGAGTTCCGGTCATCGCCGCCGGAGGCATCGCCGACGGAAGAGGTATCGCGGCGGCCCTGGCGCTGGGCGCCTCGGGGGTGATGCTCGGAACGCGCTTCGTCGCGACGAAAGAATCGCAGGCGGCCGCGTTCTGGAAGGGGGCGATCGTCGAGGCCCGGGGAGATCAGACGACGATCACGGATGCCTTCACGGGACTCTACGCGCGAGCCATCCCCAACGCATTCGCGACAGGCTACGAGGCCTCTGGAGCGCCGGTTCTTCCGTCGCTGCTCCAGTCCTCGGCGGCGCAGGACGTCTACGCGGCCTCGGCCGCTCAAGGCAACCGCGACTACTTTCCTCTCCTGGCAGGACAATCGAGCGCCCTGATTCACGACCTGCCGGGAGCGGCGGAGGTCGTGCGGGCGCTGGTGGCCGAGACACGATCGGCAATCGCGGCTGCCGCGCAACGAGCCGGCCTCGAGCTGAGAGCTGAAAGCTGACGGCCAAGCGCTTCCCGGACCATTTCTCCACTGCGGCGCAACAGTACGCGCGCTTCCGCCCGCGCTATCCCGCAACCCTCTTCGACTGGCTCGCGAGCCTCTGCCCGCGCCGGGAGCTCGCCTGGGATTGCGCGACGGGAAGCGGGCAGGCGGCACTCGAGCTCGCGCGCCGCTTCCGGAGAGTAGTCGCCACCGATGCTTCGGAAAAGCAGATCGCGCAAGCCCCGCCTCGTTCGGGAGTGACCTACCGCGTCGCGCCTGCCGAGGACTCGGGGCTCGAGACAGAGACTGTCGATCTCGTCACCGTCGCGCAGGCGTTGCACTGGTTCGACCGGCCGCGCTTCTACGCCGAAGTCGGCCGCGTTCTCGTGCCCGGCGGGGTAATCGCGGTGTGGAGCTACCAGCTGGCCTCGGTCGACGCCCGAGTGGATCGGGTGATTCGGCATCTCCACGGCGACGTCGTGGGCGCCTACTGGCCTCCCGAGCGCGCGCTGGTCGAGCGCGGCTATGCGAGTGTCTCCTTTCCGTTTGCAGAAATTTCCCCGCCGCCGTTTCTCATGGAGGAGACCTGGGATCTCGCGCAGCTGGTCGGATACCTGGGCACCTGGTCCGCCGTCCAGCGCTACCGGGAAAAGACCCGAGGCGACCCGATCGAGCGGGTTCGTCCGGACCTCGAGCGGGTGTGGGGAGATCCGGAGGGACCTCGGGTCGTCCGCTGGCCGCTCTCCCTGCGCGTCGGCCGAAAGGAGACTCCGCAGAACGGGCGCGCGCTCCTATGATGGGGAATCGGAAGGCCGCATGAAGATCACGCTCGTCCGAACGGGAGGGGTTGCCGGCATGCGGCGCGCGGTCGAGATCGACACGGATGACCTCGATCCCGAACGCGCGCGCGAGCTCGAGCGCCTCGTTAAGGCCGCCAACCTACAGCGCCTTTCCGAGCCGACCCTCACGTCCGACAGAGCGCCCGACCGTTTGCGCTACAAGCTGACGGTGGTCAACGGCGTTCGGAAACACACGGCCACGTTCGACGAGCACCGAATCCCGGAGGCGGTCAAGCCGCTCATCGAAGCCGTCTGGAGCGGCGCCCCGCCGGGACCCGGAACAGTGACGGCCTAACGGGAAGGCCAGGCGAGTAGCGGCGAGTCCGTCGTCACCCTCTCCCGGCGGGAGAGGGTCGGGGTGAGGGGCGCTTTCGCCGGTCCTTCCGGAGAAACCGATTCCGATCGCTTATTCAGTCGCGGGAGCGGGGATGTCTTTTCCTTCCGCCTGGAACCGGTCGACCCTCTCGCCCGACGAGCCCGGCCTCGAACATTCGCCGGTCAACAGGGGAGAGGCTCTTCTCCTGACGTGGCGTGAGGAGGCGCCGGTGGCGCACATGGACCAGGTATTCGGGGATCTCCCAGAGGTCCTCGTCAGTCGTCATCCATTCGATCCGATCGAATCGGGAGAGATCGACCGGGTCCGAGTAGCGGCGCAGCGTCTTCTGGCGCCGCAGATTGAAATAGGGCTCGAAGTAGGAGAAGACCAGCGTCCGGAGAGTCGGATAGACCGGCTCCCGGAAGCGCAGCCCGGAGTAGTTAGATCGCGCGATCGCTCCCCAGGCGCCCCGTTCACGGAAGACGGCCAGGACGTGGTCGTCGTCGAAGACCGCCTCCAGGTCCACGATCCACGGACGGTGACCTTGCAGGCGGAGCGCCGCCGCGGCAAAGAGAGCCCCGTCCATGCACTGGACTCTTTCTTCCGCGAGCACGCGGCGCGGGGAACGGCAGCCGGAAGCGGCGACGTCATAGTCGAGGCCGTCCAGGAACCTTTGGATCCGCCAGACCGGATGGAGAGCGCGCAGGCGCGAAGCTTCCCGGCGTGTCAGGCCATAGTCGGGCGGGCGGGAGACCGACCGGTCCCGCCTCGATCTCGTGCGTGTCATTTCAGAAAATCCTTCTTTCCCGTTTGCCGGATCGGGTCAAAATGTCAAATGTCAAAAGTCAAATGTCGAAGGTCGAAAGTCCAAGACCGAAGAGCGAGCCAAACACTTTGACATTCGACCTTTGACTTTCGACCGAGGGCTCGGGAAGTTGAGCTGGCCCTTTTACTCCGGGAACGATTCCGGCTGATCGACTGCCGTTCTCCACAAATCCTCATCGATGTTGCGTCCGGTAACGACGAGAACGATGGCACCGAGAGTTTCGACCTGCGGCACAGCTGCCAGGGCCGCGGCGGCCGCTCCTTCCGCTCGTATACCGACTCCGGCATAGGCGGCGACAGCCCGGGCGATCTCGCGCTCCGAGACGAGGAGAAATCGCGAGACGACGCCGTTGACTGTTTCGACGGCTTGGGGAATCGCGACGCGCACCGCCAGACCATCGGCGAACGTCGCCATGCGATCGGAGCGGACAGGTTTGCCGGCCTCGAAGGAGAGGGCCATCACCGGAGCCTCTTTGGCGGCGACGCCGATCAGGGCGATTTCCGGTGAACAGTCCTTGAGAACGATTCCGATGCCGCCGATCAGGGCTCCATTGCCGACCGGCACGATGACGGCCGCCGGCGGATCGGAGGATTGCTCCAGGATCTCGCGAGCGATCGCTCCGTAGCCTCTGTACTGTGCCGGCTCGGCCCCGTCCTCGAAGAGCGGGAGGCCCGATTGCGCCGCGAAGGCCTTTGCTTCCTCTTTGGCCGAGTCGAAGTCGCGGCCGACCTGTCGGATTTCCGCTCCCTGCCGTTCGATCAGGTCGAGCTTCGTGCGCGAGGCCCCTTCCGGCGCGAAGACGACCGCGCGCATTTCGAGTCGCCGGGCGGCCCAGGCCGTCGCCGCTCCGTGATTGCCGGTCGAAGCCGTCACGACGCCGGTCGCGCCGCGGGCGCGGTACTCCTCGAGCGTCGGCAGGGCTCCGCGCCACTTGAAGGCGCCGAGCTCGTGGGTGTCCTCGCGCTTGAGGAACACGAACCTTCCCGGAGCCAGAGTCTCGGGCGCGGCTTCGAGCGGCGTCGGCGGCGGGTTAGTCATGAGTGGCGAGTGACAAGTGACAAGTGACAAGCAGAGTGGCCGCCAGTCACTCGTCACTCGTCACTTGTCACTTCTCCAAAAAACCTTCGACTGTCTTCACGAACATCTGGGGCTGATCGACGAAGGTCATGTGACCGCTCTGAGGGAAAACGACGAGCTTGGACCCGGCAATCTTCTCCTGCATGACGCGGGACAAACCCGGATCGCACTCATCGTGGTCACCGACGAGGATCAAGGTCGGGATCCGAATCGAGGAGAGACGGTCCGTGTACTCGGCAGAAGTCAGATTGCCGTCGATCACGAACTCCCCATGCGAACCCCACATCTCGCGGTAGAGATCCCACGAAATGTTTCCGGCGGCGATCGGGTCGAAGTTGGGGTCGGGCCGACGCTGATAGAGGTACGGGAAGTAGGCCTCGCCCCAGGCCGCGGTCATGTAGTCGCCGGTGTAGCGGTTCTTCTCGTAGTCCTTCCCGTGGCCGTAGAGGCCGTCCTTCTCCGCCTTCTCGATCCGGCTCTTGAGCTCGGCCGGCATCTTCTCGCGCATGCGCACGAAGACCTGATTCATCTCCTTCGTGGAGGAGAAGGTGGAGCCGAGGATCAACTTCGAGAGGTTGTTGGGATACTTCAAAGCGTACGCCTGCGCGAGAACTCCTCCGTAGGAATGGCCCAAGAGCGTCGGCCGGCCCAGGCGCAACGCCTGCCGGACCGCTTCCACGTCCTCGACCATGCTCTCGACCGTGTAGAGGCGCGCGTCTTCCAGCTTCGGCGAACGGCCCGATCCCCGCTCGTCGATGAAGACGAGGCGGTGATGGCGCGCGAGCGGCAGAAGATAAGGCAGAAAGTAGTCGTGCGAGGCGCCCGGCCCGCCGTGAACGACGAGCAGCGGCGGCCCGTCCCCGAGAGACTTGAAGTAGATCAAGACTCCGTTGGCGTCCACGAAGCCTTCCGAGAGCCGGAGAACTGCCGGGCTCGAGGACTTCGCGGCCGGGGATTGCACCGGGGACGCCGCGACGAGGCAGAGAGAAGCCATGAGGAGAAGGGCTGCTTTTTTCATGCGTGGGATCGTACCCCTGTCTCGGAGCACCGAGTCAGCTCTCCGTCGCTCTTCCCTGTCATCCTGAGCGAGGCGAAGAATCTGCTCCGGTTGGTCGTGCAGGGCAGGCAGATTCCTCGTCGCGCCGCTCCTCGGAATGACAGGGAGGAAGTTGTCATCCTGAGCGAAGCGAAGAATGTGCTCCGGTTGGTGGTGCAGGGCAGATTCCTCGTCGCCCCGCTCCTCGGAATGACAGGGAGGAAGTTGTCATCCTGAGCGAAGCGAAGGATCTGCTCTCAGCCGTTCTGTCGTGAGCAGATCCTTCGTCACTGCGCTCCTCAGGATGACAGAGGGTCGCCGCGCTCCTCGTGCTGACTCGTCGTTGCGCTCGTCGGGGTGACGGCCGCGTTACTTCTTCTTGCGAATCCCCAGCGCCTCGTCGAAGCCCGGCAGGATCGCCCGGAAGAACGCGTTCTCGATCAGGCGGCCGATGACCTGCCAGGTGCTCGCCTTCGCTTCCCCCACGCGCCCCTCGATGTCGGCCTTCGTGGCGACCTTGTCGGTGCTCCTGTTCTCGAGCAGCTTCGCCACGCCTCCGACCAACTTCTCGTACAGCTTGCGGAAGAAAGTCTTGTCGGCGTCCTGGCGCTTGTCGTAGACCTTCATGTTTTCGAACAGCGGCTTGATGTAGCCGGTGATCTCGCCGTTCTTGACGTGGATCTCCGTGTAGAGGGAGAAGTCACCCTGGACCACGTCGAACTTTCCATAGACGCGCAGGATGTCGTTCATCGTCGTCAGGTCGGTGTGCTCGATCGAGGCATTCAGGTCGAAGTCGGGGCCGTTGGCGTCCGGCCGGAAGCGCGCGGTCGCCTTGGTGACGCCGCTGGCCATGAACTTGCCTTCGAGCTTCGCGTGGGCGGGGCCTTCCTTGAAATGGTTCGAAAGATTCGTGACGGTCAGGTTCACCGGCGCGAGAAACGCTCGATAGGCGGGATTCTTCGCCTTGTTGATGAGTCCGACGTCGCAATGGGCCAGATCCAGGCGATCGAGCTTCAAGAGCATGCCGGGCTTGTTCGCGGTCTTGCTCACGGCCGCCTTCACCTGCTCGCGGCGCGCGTACTCCGCGCTGGCCGTCGTGAGAGTGTGGATGAGGTCCAGGCGCATGTCGGAGACCTTCAGGTCCTTCAGGTGCGCAAACTTCGTCTTCGGGGAGAACTCGAGCTCGCCGGAAGTGTCGAGCACGCCTCCGCGGATCGAGAGGTTCGACCGCGCGACGAGAGGCCGGAAATAGTCGATCGGGACCTTGCCGAGACGCAACATCGCATGGAAGCCCGGATAGGGCTCGGAGAGGAAATCCGCGTGGCCGTCGAGCGCGCCGCGGCCGGTGTCGAAGATGATCCCGTCGGCGTGGATCGGCGAGGGGTAGACGTGCTCCTTGGAATGGATGTTGCGGATGTTGTCGGCGCGGATCGCCAGATGCGAGATGCGCAGCGGACGCCTGGGGTCCTCGTCGATGTAGGTGATCTCCCCGTCGTTGACCCGGAGCAGATTGATCTTGAACGGATAGATCTTCAGCAGCGCCTCCTGCCACCCCTTGTCTTTGATCGGCGTGGGATCGGAGATCTCTTTCTGCAGCTGCGGAAGGTTCACGTAGACCTTCGGATGGTCGAAGAGAAAGTCGGCAACCAGGTGTGCCGTGAAGAGCTCTTTCCACTGCAGGCCGGCGTGAAGCTTCGGAAAAACGGCGACGGGCGGATTCGGATACGCCTGCTGGCGGACCGTCAAGTCCTTCAGATCCACCGCGAGACCGAAGAGCTGAAAGTGGGCATGGGGGAGCGTCACCGTGTATCCCTTGAGGCTCTGGTTCATTCCGCGTTCCATCCGGCGGCGCAGCGGCTCGTCCCAGAAAAAGGACGCGATGAAGAGAAGCAGCAGAAGGCCGACGATGGAGCCCGCGATCCAGAGGCCGGTCTTCGAGGCTCCCCGGCCCAACCTTCGAGCAAAGGAACGCGGCCGCGCTGGCCGGCGCTTCGGGCTGTCCTCGGGAGGGGGCGTGGTCCGCTCGGGTGACCGATGCGCGTGCTGCGCCATGGAAGACCTTTTCGCAAGCGATATGCCAGCCTGACTCGGCGCGCCAGGGCGTATTCTTCGCACGCCCTTCGGGAGGAAAAATGAAGCGAGCCTTCCTGTTGCTGATTTTCGTGGCGGTCGCCTCGATCGGCGCGGCGGCGGAGAAACGTCCGATAAAGGAAAAAGATCTGCTCCAGTTCCATTGGGTCGCCGATCCACAGATCTCTCCGGACGGCCGGTCGGTGGCCTATGTCCTGGTCTCCGTGAACGAGAAGGAAGATCGCTACGACACGAACGTCTGGGTCGTGCCCGCCGCCGCCGGATCGGAGCCGCGCAGGCTCACGGAGGGACCGCGAGACTTCGCGCCCCGCTGGTCCCCCGACGGCCGGACTCTCGCTTTCCTGCGCAGCGGTCCGGAAAAAGATCATCCACTGTCGCAGCTCTATCTGCTGCCGATGGCGGGCGGCGAGCCTCGCAAGCTGACTGACTTGCCGCGAGGCGCGAGCCCGGCCGCCTGGTCTCCCGACAGCAAGCGAATCGCTTTCACGAGCGGGACTACCGACAAGGATCTGGAAGAACAGAAAGCGGAAAAGAAGGGGGACAAGCCCAAGAAGAGCGACGTCCGCGTCATCACCCGAGCCGTCTATCGGCGCAACGGGGGAGGTTGGATCGATCCGACCCATCCGTCCCACGTCTGGGTGGCCGATGTGGCCGGCGACGGACTCGCGGCGGCGCGTCCCGTGACGTCGGGCCATTACGACGAAGGCGAGATTGCGTGGAGCCGCGACGGCGCGCGCATCCTGTTCGTCTCCGACCGCGTCGACGAGCCTTATTACGATCCTCCGGACTCAAACCTCTATGCGGTCCCCGCGGCCGGCGGAGCCGCCGACACGGTCATCGACATCCGGGGCCCCGTGCGCGAGGCCAGGACCTCTCCCGACGGCAGCCGTTTCACGTTCGTCGGTTTCGTGAACCCTCCCGCGGTTCAGTCTCACACGCGCTCGGATGTGTTCCTCTGGGCGAAGGGGGCGG
>Ga0207684_10002563_pt1 | contig 18227 bp, 21 predicted proteins | sample KBSK5501metaG_FD_184342 | JGI IMG/M metagenome (GOLD analysis project Ga0207684, IMG submission 184342) | Corn, switchgrass and miscanthus rhizosphere microbial communities from Kellogg Biological Station, Michigan, USA - KBS K5-50-1 metaG... | ecosystem: Host-associated > Plants > Roots >...
CTCCACGAGCGGCACGGGATACTCGCGCCCCTGCACCTTCAAGCATTCGACCTTGAGATCGATCAGTTTCGGGATGTCCTCCAGGAGGAAGAAGGCATCGTTCTTCAAGGCCACGCTCTTTTCCCACTGCTCCTCGCCACAGTAGAGCTCCCACGACTCAAGGCAGACGCGGTAATCGAGGCCGCCGCGGTTCGGGCTCCCCTTGAACAGATCCTTCCCGAAAGGATCCGTGGTGCGCTCGAGCCGGTGATAGGGGGACATCCAGCATTTCCCGAGGTAGGTGTAGCACTTGTTGGCGTGGATCAGGATCTCGATCCCGACGTCGATCTGCTCCTTGCGGGAAGCCAGCTCTTTGAGCGTCAGTTTCGTGTCCGCCACCACCTGTGAGACGCCGATGGATCGATAGAAGCGCACGTCCTCGTTGTTCAAGATGTTGGCCCCGATCGAGGCGTGGATGGTGAGATCCGGGAAGCACCGGTGGACCTCCGCGATTGCGCCGATGTCGGTCATGATCGCCCCGTCCACACCCCAGGACACGAAGTTATCCATCTTCCGGAGCATGGGAGGGATCTCGCGAGACTGCATGTTGGTGTTGATGGCCACGCGCAACTTCGCGCCGCCCCCGTGGGCGATTTCGATGGCGGCATGCACCTCATCGTCGGACATTTCGTACTGGTCGCGCCGTCGACTCCACCCTCGGGGCCCCACGTAGATGGCGTTCGCGCCATTTCCCACCGCCCCCTCGACCATCGGAAGATTGCCTGCCGGCGCCAGAAGTTCAACCATGTGCCCCCTCCTCGTCCTACGACTCCGCACGCGAGATCGTCGATAGGGATCCGATCGCGTCCGGCCGAATACCCGCGTAGTCCATTCCGCTCTTTCCGAAGTAGAACCCGTTGCACAGACCGATCCGGGCATGACGCCGGACGGTCTCCCACCAGCCCTCGTCTGAGTCGCCATCGCCGCGGATGGCCCGTTCCAACGCCGCCCGGTACACTGCCGCGACCTCGCGGCGGTACGCGGGACTCTCCGAAACGGTCTCGATCCGGAAGTACCGGTGCCCCTCGGCCAGGAGGCGCGGCAGGTGCTCCAGCATGCATACGTCTTTTCCGCTCAGGATTCCCTTCCCGACCGACTTCATCGCCCAGTCCCCCTGTTTGACGAACAGCTCCTTCTGGCAGAGGTCCGGGCACTTGATGCCCCACTTCTCCTCGTACTCCAGCAGGAAGCAATAGTCGGAGATCCCCAGGGGCATCTTGCCGTGGACCAGGAGCTCCATGGGCGCGCCGCAGGTGGTCGTGATCTCATGGATCTCATCGAGGCTCAACTCGTAGTTGGGGGTGAACCGGACAGCCCCGAATCCGCGCAGGGCCTCGGCGCCGGCGTCGGTGTACACGTTCGCAAAACCCCCGATGTGCACTGGCAACTGCGGGAACTCGTCGTGGGCGATCTTCAGGATCCCCAGGTTGTGGATCTCGACTGCCTCGGCGCCGGCCGCCGCCGAGACTTCCAGCATCTTGCGTACCTTGGGCAGGAAGTCGTTCCGCGGTGCCGCGTAAGTCGTCACGAAGGCCCGCTTCCCCTGATCCTGGAGAATGTGGAGCCCCTCCTTGAGATCACCGAGGTGCTCGAGGAAGTTTGCCTCGTAGATCCGGCAGTAGATGTCGCCCAAGTAGATCTCATCGTAGTCGGAGAGGTCCGACTCCCGGAGGTCCCGCAGGTTCGCGATCGTCGTGTTCAACTCGAACTCGTTCATGGCCTGCGGCTCATGGCTCATCGCCATCTCCTTTATCGTCCGACTACGGCCCACGTCGCGGGCAATGCTGCCGACTCGATCTCATCCGCTGCCGAAACCGTGCCGGCGTCGATCGCCTCCCGGTAGCGCCGAACGAGCGGTGCCAGAAGTTCCACCGGAAGGCTCCGCCCCTGGAGCTTCAAGACATCCACGCCGGCTTCGGCGTAGGCCTTGACCTCTGCAATCCGGCTGATCTGGCGGCCAGGAAAGAGCCGCGCGTCCACCCGCCGCCCGGAGGCGTAGAGCTCCCAGGGTTGCTGGCAGATCCGGAAGCAGGCTCCGACGCCCCCCCGCTTCATGCTCCCGGTCTGGCGCATCCCACGCAGCGCGCCCTCCGGCGCATCGCCCGCGTCGGCGACCTCTGACGGGAACACGGTCGGAAGGAGCGACGGCTTCAGATGCACGTAGCTCGGCATCCAGCACTTCCCGAGCAGAACGAACTCCTCGACCATGTGGACCATGATCTCCACGCGGATTCCGCGGACGGTTCGGATCTCGCGCATCTCCGCGGGGCTGACCGTCCCCGGCAGGACGACGGCGTGAGCGCCCAGGTCTCGGAAGAAAGCGACATCCGCAACGGTCTGGGCGCCACAGCCGATCGAGGCCGTCAGCCGGAGCTCCGGGAACCGCCGTTCGAGCGCCGCCAGGATCCCGATGTCGTTGACGATGACTTCGTCAATCCCCAGATCCAGGAGGGCGGGAATGCGCTCGAAGAGCTGAGCGCGCTCCTTTGGCTTCGGAATGGTATTGACGGCGACCTGGAGCTTTCGGCCCGCCGAGGCGACTTGTCGCTGTGTGGCCGCGAGCTCGTCCCAGCCGAGCTCCCTCCGCGCCCCGCCCCGGCTCCAGCCCTTGAGACCCACGTACACTGAGTCCGCCCCCGCGTCGAGCGCGGCGAGGACGGCCTCGGGACTTCCGGCAGGCGCTAGGAGGAGAGGCACGGCCATCGCCTCACGATCGCAGAGGGCCGAATAGTACGTGCCATCGACTATTCATCGCGTAGAGTGATTCTAGGCTCCGTTTCCGGCCTGGAGTCAAGCGGTTTCTCGATCTGCCCCTTCCCTATAATGTCCCGCGATGGCCGCGCGCCAGAGCCTCTCGGAGACCTACCGCACGATGGCTCACCTGCGGCGGTTCTTCGAGTCTGTCCGGCGGACCATCACGACCGAGCCTACCGAGGGTGGCCTGACGCCCGCGCAGCAATTCGCCCTCCTGACGCTCGCGGGCAAGTCCCGGAGCGAGCCCCTGACCATCGGCGATCTGGCGCGGCAGACCTTCGCTACGATGAACACGACGTCGGCCCTCGTCCGACGGATGGAGCGCGCAGGGCTCGTCCGCACCACGCGCTCGTCCAGAGATCGCCGCTTCGTCTACGTGAAGCTGACCCCGTTGGGCGAACGCCGCCTTCGTCCCTCCACGGCCGCGGTCGCGGAGGCCCTGCGCGCGGCGGCCGACGAGCAGGGGCGGGCCCAGTTGCGCGCCGCATTCGAGACCTGGTTCGACAACTGGGGCGCCGTCATCAAGGCGCTCTCTTCCGACAGGCGCCGGCCACAGGCGCGCCGCTAGGCCTGCGGGCGATCCCTATTTCTTCTTGTCGCTCACAGAGACGAGCAGGGAGTCGGTGACGTGGGTGACGAGGCCGTGAAAGATTTTCTTCGTCTTCCGGAAGCCCGGATCCGAGAAAATCTTCTCGAGCGCCGCGAGGCTGTCCAGGTCGACTTGGACCACCCGCTGCGGAGACGATCCGCCCAGCATGCTCTTGTAGACCCGGACGGCCTTGACGCCGGAGAACTTCAGCCAGATGTCCTTGCCGGCGCCCGCAACGTATTTCTCGTACTCGTCCAGCTTCCCGGGGAGGATGTCGAACCGGTACTCGAAGGTGATCATCCTACCTGCCTCCTTTCTATCTGCCCGTCCAGCAGGCCGCCCTCTTTCCGAGGAACGCGGAGATCCCCTCCTGGGCGTCGACCGCCATGGAGTTCATCGACATGATCTCTTTGGCATACGCGTACGCTTTCGGCTGGTCGAGGTCGATCTGCGAATAGAAAGCCTGCTTCCCGATGGCCAGGGTGACGGGGCTCGCTTCGACGATCCGTGCCGCGAGCTTCCGCGTCTCGTCACGCAGCTCGCCGGCGGGCACGACGCTGTTGACGAGACCCCACTCGGCCGCCGTTCTCGCGTCGATCTGGTCCCCGGTCAGAAGCATCTGGAGGGCACGCTTGCGGCCGACGGCGCGGCTCAACGCGACCATGGGGGTTGTGCAGAAGAGCCCGATCCGGACGCCCGGGGTGGCCAACCAGGCGTCCTCGGCCGCCACCGCCAGATCGCAGGTCGCGACGAGCTGGCATCCCGCCGCCGTGGCGATGCCCTGGACCTCGGCGATGACCGGCTGCGGTATCGACTGGATCCTCGTCATCAGCTCGGCACAGACGTCGAAGATCTGACGGTAGTCGTTTATGTCTCTGCCGACCAGTTCGCTCAAATCGTGCCCCGAGCTGTAGACCTTCCCGGCGGCCGCGAGGATGACGGCGCGGAACTGCCTCTCCTCCCCGATCCGCCCGAGGCACTCCAAGAGCTCCCGCATGAGTCCCAGCGAGAGGGCGTTGCGCCGGTTGGGGCGATTCAGCGTCACGACGGCGATGGAGCCCTCCGTCTCGAAGCAGAGGTTCTCGTACCTCATCTCAAGACCCCCCTTTCCCGAGCTCATCTTCCCGCCTGTTCCGTCGAACGCCCGGGGTTGGATGCACCGCCGGCCGGCCGGCTCTAATGCCCGCTGTACTGTGGGTAATATTCTTCGTCTCCGATCCACTCGGGGAACTGAGCGCGCACCTCGCCGAGACAGCGAAAGTCGGCGTCGAACTCGAGGGCGACCACGCGCTGGTCCTGCCCGTCGTAGTAACGGAAGACATAGCGCTCATCCGGCAGCGCCAGCGCGTCGATGGCCCGGCTATCGTCGAAGTTGAGCCCCATGCGGATCAGCAGGTCGGAAATCGAATAAATGGCATCCTTGATCGTCAAGGTCTGTCCGCCGCTCCCAAGGGGGCCGTAGAGGTTTTCGATCAGTGCCGGGCCTCTCAACCCGGCCATGGCGCGCTCACGCTCCCTGCGGAGTCACCACTGGCCGCTTGAAGATCAGGTGCAGGCCGATCGTTCCGTAGGCGACGCCGTCCTTGTTCGGAGCGATCAAGGGGACAGAGGAGGCGAGTTCCCAGCCTTCGGTGCCGGCGCCGTTGATCCAGGCGTCTAGCCCGCTCACCAATCCCTCCTCGGCATCGCTGAAGATGACCATTCGATCGAAGTATTCCCACTGCATGATCGCGCTCCCGACTGCTCTCAAGCCTAGTATACGGTCCAAGAGAGAACGGCCTAGCCGTCAAGTTCTTGCGAGGTGGTCGGTCAACCACGTGCCGACGATCTCGCGGGCTGAGGAGTTGAAGCGGAGCTCGCTGTGGTTGAACCAACGCGGAAGGTAGCGGATCAGGCCGTGTTCGTGTTGCACGTCCGGACGGATGTTCTCGGAGACGAGGCGCTTTTCAGCCGAGGGGAGCTGGGCTTGCAGGACCGTGGCGCCGTCGAGAAGCGTCTGGATGTCACGCTCGGAGTAAAGGAGGAGGCAGGGGCGGCCGTGCGACGGAACGGGCCCCAGCTTCTCGAGCAGCTCGAGGACATACGTCGGGTAGGGCTCGCGAACGCCCGGGCTCGGGAGGTTCTCAAACATCCACTTGCCCTGGGGGGACATCTGCACCATGACGGACGGCGACATCGCGACCATGACGTCCGCCGACGACATGAGAGCCAGCCTTCCTCCCAGGCTGTGGCCGATGACAGCAGTCTTGCCGAACCGCCGGACGAAGGCGACGGCGGCCTCCAGCTCGTCCCGCATCGCCGGGCCGATCGGCGACATGTTCTCGCCATGCCCGCAAAGGTCGATCGCCAGCGCGGCCGTTCCTTTCTCGGCGACGGCCGCCGCGATCCCCAGCATGTGATCCTTCGACCCGCCGTAGCCGTGGCACACGACTGCGCCGCCGCGCGGCGAGGTCGGCGAGAAGAGGAAGCCGGGGATGACATGGCCGTCGGGAGCGGTCAAGTCGCTCACCCGCTGAAAATCCATCTCACCCTCCTCGAAAATGCCCCACGTCCTGCTCGATGAGTCCTTTCGAGTCTCGTCAGCCGGTCTTGCCGCCCTCCGCTGCCTTGGCCTCGAGAGCCGCAAGGCGCGCGTTCATTTCCTTTTGCTGCTGCCACCGGACGGTCACGTCCTGGACCATGGCGGCCGCACCCAGGAGCTCGCCGGTCGGCGCGCGGAGCAGGATGATGTTGAACTCGATGGAGATCCGCGAACCGTCCTTCCTCGTGGCCGGCACCGCCAGCGCGTCACGGCCATACTTCGTGACCCCGCTCGCCATGACCCTGGCCCAGCCTTCCCAGTGCCGGGCTCTCTGGCGCTCGGGCACGATCAGGTCCAGCGACTTTCCAAGCGCCTCCTCCGCCGTGTAGCCGAACATGGCCTCGGCTCCCGCGTTCCAGAAGCGGATCTTCCCATCGCGATCTGCGAACAGGATCGCGATCGGATTGTCCTCGACGATTCTCTGATACAGCCAGCCGTGGTCAGCGGTTTCGGTCATGAGATGCTCCTTCGAAGATCGTCGCCTCGACCAGGGCGGAAGCGTCGGCCACGCTCCGGACAACCGAAGGCGACGCCGTAGTGTACCGGCAGCCTGTTCCTTCTGGTGAGACACGGAACCTGGCCGCTATCATGCCGGGCATGTCCTCGGGTTTTCCCGTCTTCGACGCCCACATCCACATCGGCCCCTACGACCAAATGAAGGAGAGAGCCCGCCGCGTCATGATAGGTGGGCGGGACGACCTCGACCTCATCGGGAGGGTCATCCGCTCGGCCGACGAGCTCGTCAAGGCGATGGACGACGAAGGGATCGCGCGGGCGGCTTTGATCAACTCCGTGGCTCCCGAAGTCACTGGAATCACGGACCGCGTGAATCCCTGGATCGCCCGCTACGTCGATGGCCACCGCGACCGGCTCGTCCCGGTCGGGGGGATCCACCCGCGCTACTCCCACGACGTCGCCGGGGATATGAAGAGGCTTCTCGACGTCTACCGCCTCGGCGCGATCAAGTTGCACCCGCCTCACATGGAGCTGGCCGCCAACGCCTACAGGACCGATTGTCCTTCTCTCGCCGACGTCTACCGACTGGCGGGCGAGGCGAAGCGGCCCGTCTTGATTCACACGGGGACGTCCATCTTCCCCGGCGCTCGCAACGTCTACGCCGACCCGATGGCGTGCGATGACGTGGCCGTCGATTTTCCCGAGACGACGATCGTCCTCTGCCACGCCGGCCGTCCTCTCTGGTACGACACGGCGTTCTTCCTCCTCCGACGGCATTCGAACGTCGTGCTCGACATCTCTGGTATCCCTCCGAGAAGACTCCTCGATGTCCTCCCCAGGATTCCCGAGATGGCCGATCGCGTCCTGTGGGGAACCGACTGGCCGTTGAAGGAGATCCCGTCGATGCGCCAGAACGTCCAGGATTTCCTCTCTCTTCCGCTCGCGGACGCGGTCAAGCGGAAGATCCTCTTCGACAACGCAGCGGCGCTCTTCCCCTTCTAGCTACTGGAAAGTAACGATCGGCGAGATCCGCGATAGCAGCGGGTCCAGCTGACGGGAGGCTTCTCGCAGGACAACGTCTCTTGCCTGAGCGCCGCCACGACCTCCAGCATCCTCACGCGATAGGCTACGACACCCTTCGAGGTGCGTATGAGTGACTCCCTCCAAGCGCTTTTTCGCCCCAACCGCCTCGCCGTCATCGGCGCCTCCGCAAAGCCGGAAAAGATGGGATTTCAGATCTTCAAGAACATTTTGGACGCGGGGTTCGGCGGCCAGGTCATCCCCGTAAATCCCAAGGGAGAAGCGATCCTCGGAGTCCCTTCTGTCAAATCGGTGGACGAGATACCGTCCGGCACCGATCTCGCCGTCGTCATCATCCCGGCGTCCTCCGTCCCCGGAGCCATTCTCCAGCTCGGAGAGCGGAAGGTCCGGGCCGCCATCGTCATCACCGGAGGGTTCGCCGAATCGGGGGCGGACGGAGCCCGTCTCCAGGAGGAGGCCGCGAAGAACGCGTCCCGATGCGGGATCCGCGTCGTCGGCCCGAACTGCCAGGGCGTGAACTACCCGTACCACGGCCTCTGCGCGTCCTGGCCCCTCATCACGCGGAGAGGCGCGATGGCCATCGCGTCGCAGAGCGGAACCGTCGGCGCCGCCCTCGCCGACTGGGCCGCCCAGGAGAACCTCGGCTTCTCGGCGTTCGTGAGCATGGGAAACAGGGTCGACGTCGACGAGGCTGATCTGATCGAGTTCTTCGCCTCCGATCCGAACACGAAGGTGATCACCCTGTACATCGAGGGCGTAAAGGATGCCAAGAGATTCCTGGCTGCCGTCAGGAAGTGTCGGAAGCCGATCGTGATCTTCAAGGCCGGACGGACGGAGCAGGGACGCAAGGCCGCCGAGTCACACACGCGGTCGCTCGCCGGTAAGGACGAGATCTACGACGCCGTCTTCCGGCAGTTCGGGATCCACCGTGCTGACTCGCTGGAAGAGCTGTACGATTTTTCCAAGGCGCTTGCCTATGTCCCGCCTCCCGCAGGGCCGCGGATGCTCATCGTCACGAGCTCCGGAGGATCGGCGATCATCGCCACCGACGTCGCGGAGGAGAACGGGTTTCGTGTGAGCCCCCTTCCCGGTCCTCTGGCGTCGCGATTGCGGGAGATCCTGCCGTCTCATTGCATCGTCGGGAACCCGCTCGATCTGACGGGCGACACCGACGCGGAGCGTTACCGCAATGTCATCGCCCCCTCACGGGATCACTACGACGTCGTCATGACGATCTTCGGGGATCCGATCCCCGGCGCGTCGGAGATCATGGATCCGGGCCGGCCTGAGCTCGTGGCGTATCTCGGCGGCGCCGACGTCGAACGGGCCGAACGACTTCTCTTTCACGAGAAGAAGATCGCCGTGTTTCCCACGCCCGAGCGCGCCGTCAGGGCGTTGTCCTGCCATGCTCATTTCGCCCGCGATCTCTTTCCACGGGCGACCGAGGCTTCTGTGGCAACTGTCTCTCCCGCGTCCGCCGGGACGTCCCTCTCCCCGGCCGACTCGATCGGGTTCCTGGCGCGCGAGGGAATCCGCGTCGTCCCTTCGCGTCAGGCGCGGACCGAGGAGGAGGCCGTCGCTGCCGCCCGAGAGATCGGGTATCCCGTCGTGGTGAAGATGAACTCCCTGGACGTGACGCACAAGAGCGACGTCGGGGGAGTCATCCTGAACGTGAAAGACGAAACGGGAGTCCGGAAGGCGTTCCGGGATCTTGTCGGCATCGTGCAACGACTCGGGGCGCGCCAGGGCGGAGTCCTCGTGAGCGCCATGGCTCGATCGGGACACGAGATCATCGTCGGGGTGACCCGCGATCTCCAGTTCGGCCATGCCGTGATGTTCGGCATGGGAGGCACCCTGGTCGAAGTTCTCCGCGACGTCTCGTTCCGGATCGTTCCGTTCTCCGAGAAGGACGCGGCGGAGATGATCGACGAAACCCGGGGAGCGAAGTTGCTCGAGGGAGTGCGCGGGGGCAGGCCCGCCGACGTGGTGGCGCTTCGCCGCCTTCTCGTCGAGGTCTCCGACCTCGTTGCCAGACACGGGGAGATCGAGGAGATGGACTTGAATCCGGTCATCGTCCACGAGAAGGGGCTGACGGTCGTGGACGCTCGGATCGTCCTGCCCGTTCAGACGGCTTGACCGGCGAAGTCATTGATCAACCGCCACCTCCGAGCGCCCTTGAGCGCGGCGGCGTGGGCCGAGTCCTACCATGCCGATAGCGGCATCGAAACGGCTCATGACGCTCGCCCCACTGCGGCTGCGATGGCAGCCACGCCGGCAAGGGTCTCGGCAAAGAGTTTGGGCGTGAGTGACTGCTGTCCATCAGAGAGGGCGCGCTCGGGATTCGGGTGAACCTCGATGAGAAGCCCATCGGCGCCGCACGCGATCGCCGCGCGCGCCATCGGCGGGACGAGCGAGGAGTGCCCGGTGCCGTGGCTCGGGTCCACGAGCACGGGCAGGTGCGACCACTCCTTCAGGAGCGGCACCGCCGAGAGATCCAGCGTGTACCGTGTGGCTCTCTCGAAGGTCCGCACCCCTCGCTCGCAGAGGATCACGTTGCGGTTGCCACTGGAGAGGATGTATTCGGCCGCCATCAGGAATTCCTCGAGCGTCGCGGCCGGGCCGCGCTTCAACAGCACCGGCTTCTTCGCCCGGCCGCAAGCCTGCAGGAGGTTGGAATTCTGCATGTTGCGGGCGCCGATCTGGAGGCAGTCGGCGTACCGCTCGACGAGCGGCACCGCCTCGGGCGTCATGACCTCGGTGACCACCGGAAGTCCCGTGGCCTCGCGGGCTCGGGCGAGAAGCTTCAAACCCTCCTCGCCAAGACCCTGGAAGGAGTAGGGGCTCGTGCGCGGCTTGAAGGCGCCGCCGCGCAAGAGCCGGACGCCGCAGCTCTTCGCCGCGACCGCGACCTCCTCGAGCTGCTCCCAGCTCTCCACGGCGCACGGGCCGGCGGCGATCACGATCTCCCGGTCCCCCACCTCGACCGCGTTCGATGCCTCCCCAACCTCGACGACGGTGGATCTGGGCATGAAGTCCCGGGAGGCAAGTTTGAAGGGTTTTGAGACGCGGATGCACTCCGCGACACCCGGCAGGGCCTTCAACATCCCAGTGTCCGCGACGCGGCAGTCGCCCCCGACGATGCCGATGATGGTGCGTTCCTCCCCGCGGGAGAGGTGGGGTGCGAAGCCGAGCTCCCGGATGCGCGCGAGGGCTCCTTCAATCTCTTCCTCCGACGCCTTCATCTTCATGACGACGATCATGGCCGACTACCAGCGCTGCGTGTCCCTCGCGCGCGACCCGCTTTCCGGCCGGTGTGCTCTTTCCGGCTGCGAACCTTGCTCGGTGAGACCGAGTCAGCGCCGAGATCGGGACGCAGCATTGCGGCACCCGCAGGGTCGAAGCTTCATAGCCATCCTCTCACCTCTGCGCAAGCAATCCCTTATCACAGGACGCGGGATCCTCGTCGGCGTTCCACTAACTCCCAAGATCGAAACGAATCAACTCGGATCGCCCGATCTCGGCCTCCGTGCTCTCCGCGGACGCTCCTTCTCAGCGACCGAGATCGAGTGTCTGTCGGATGAATCGGCCGGCGGCTTCGAGGACCTCGTCCGGCCGTTCGGAGTGCGGGGAGTGGCCACAGTGCGCCAGCACAAGCGATTTGGCCGAACCGCTGACCTGGGTCACAACGGCATCGACCTGCCTGACGGTACCGTACTTGTCGTCTTCGCCCTGCACGACCAGCACGGGACTCTCGATCGCCGGCAAGTACTCTTCGATGTTCCACTGCCGGAACTCCGGTCGGAGCCACACGTCGGTCCACGTTCGGAACATCGAGTCGGTGTTGCTGCCGTGATACCGCGCGAGCTGCTCTCGCAGGCGTGTCGTATCGTACGCTCGAGCGATTCGCGAGATGCTCTCGATGCAAACCGGTTCGACGAAAACGTGCGGCGCCTCAAGGACCAGGGCGCGAATGGGCCCCGGGTGCGCGCCCGCGTAAATGATCGCAATCGACGCGCCGTCGCTGTGGCCGAAAAGAACGACCTCTTTGATCCCGAAACGTTCGATAACGGCGCGGAGCACGTCGAGCGCTTCGTCGTGCATGAAGCGAACCGGCAGCGGTCCACGCATCGGGTCGGACGCGCCATGGCCCATCCGGCTGTAAACGAGCGCACCGCAGCCGGTCGCAGACGCCAGGCGGTCTGGAAAGTCACTCCACATCGCGAGGCAGCCCAGGCCTTCGTGCAAGAACACGATCGTTGGCGCATCGTCGGGCGGCGGTCCGATCCAGCGGTACTCCAGGGGCTGTCCGAGGACTTCGAAGCTCGTCAACGAGGCCAACGAGGGTTCAGCCTGCTAGGCCTCCGCACCGCGACGAGCCGCACCGGCGACGAGCCTTTCGGTGGCGACGACGGCCCGCTTGTGTGTGCCCCGACCGATTTCGCCTGCGTTGTCCGCAGCCGAGACCTCGAAGAGGAAGAGCTTCCCGTCCCGCCCGAGGTACTTCGCTGTGGCGGTTACGGTGCCGCCAGGGAGAGTGGCGGCGGTGTGGACGACGTCGACCGAGACGCCAACGGAGGCCTCGCCCACACGAAGATGGGGGCGGAGAACTCGCGCGGCCGCCACCTCCATGAGACCGATCATTCGGGACGTCGCGAACACGGGCGGGAAGGCGTCCGCGGGCTCGAGGTTGACGGTAGTGGCGAGATCGGAAGGCGCCACGGTGAGGTGGACGGAGGCCGTGGAATTGACGGCAGGTTCGGTCATGGCGGCAGGGACTATACGACGCTCGAGAACGGATCAGGCGACTCTTCTCATGACCCACGTCGTCATGCATCGGCGATCCTGGACCACTGTGGTTTTCAGCGGGTCGAGCAGCGCACCGCCGAGTTCAGAAGTCAGCGCGAGGAGATAGGACTCGTCGACCAGAAAGCGCTCCGTGCCGTCGGGTAGGGCAAATCGTCTCCCGCCCAGGGAGGTGAAGCGGCTTTCCATCCCGATTGACGATGCGAGGCGGCAAAAGAAAAGGCCGTTGAGTTTGACGAGGCGCCAGGTGCCGCGCAGCATCGCCTGGAAGTGGGACTCGTCTCGGGCGAAGTGGAGAACGGCGCTGCTGATGACGACATCGGCGGCGTGATCTGGAAAGCTGCTGGATTCCACTGCCTCCTCCCGGAAATTCGAGAGCGGAAGCTGCGGGGCAAGCCTCTCGGCCAAGGATCGCACGGCGCGGATGGCATTCGCGTCGGGATCGACGGCGTAGATCCGGTAGGCGTGGCGGAGGAAGAAGACGAGGTTACGTCCATCACCGCAGCCTGCGTCCAGCACGGTCATTCCGGGGGCGATTCGGCCACGGAGAAGCTGATCGAAGAGGTAGATGTCGATCTGTCCGAAGAGGGACGGAAGGTCGATCACGGCGAGATTTTGAAGTCGCCCGACGATGTCGAGCTCGGCCTCGGGACGACTCAGGGCTGGATACTCGATGCGCCTCCTGGCTTTCGGGAAACTACATCACTCGCGGCGGCGACGTCCTTGTCCCGCAAGATCCGCCGCAGGAGCTTTCCTTGCAGCGTGCGCGGAAGTTCCGTGACGAACTCGATCAACCGCGGCAGCTTGTAGATCGCGATGTGCTCGCGGCAGCTGTCGATGATCTCCTGCTTCAGCTCCTCGCTCGGCGTTTGCCCGGGTTTCAGGATCACGAAGGCCTTGACGTTCTGTCCGCGGATGGCGTCGGGAACCCCGATCACGCCCGCGTCGACCACGGCGGGGTGCTTCAAGAGGGCGTCCTCCACCTCTTCGGGACCGATGCGGTAGCCGGAGCTCTTGATCAGATCCTCCTCGCGTGACACGAAGCTGATGTACCCGTCCTCGTCCAGCGTGACGAAGTCACCGACCAGCACCCACCCTTCGCGAATGAGCGACTTCTGTTTCTCGAGCAGGCTTCCGCCCTCCTCGAGCGGACGCCAGTAGACAGTTCCCGTGGGACCGCGCGCGTAGAGCCTTCCCAGCTCTCCCGGCCTGGCGACCTTGCCCTCCTCGGTCACGACCTGGATCTCATAGCCGGGAACTGCGGTGCCGATCGCTCCCGGCTTCACCTTTCGGGTGACCACGCTCGAGACGAAAACGTACATCATCTCCGTGGTGCCGAGGCCCTCGTAGATCTCCTGGCTGAAGCGAGCCTTCCAGTCCAGATAGGTCTTGGCCGTCAGCGATTCGCCGCCGCCCGTCAAGACGCGGAGACTCGACAGGTCGTACTTCTTCTCCGCCCCCGGGACCTCGAGCATCTTGCGGTACGCCGTGGGGAGAGCGCTCAAGACCGTCACCTTGTGGCTCTGGATCGTCTCGAAGAGCGCCTCGGGGGTGAACTTGGGGATCAGAGAAGCGGCGGCACCGAACCGGAAGGGGATCGTCGCCACGGTTGAGTAGCCGGCGGCGAGCGAGATGGGGGCGGGGCCGCAGATAATGTCGTCGGGCCCAACGTTCCATCCGTACTTGCCGAAAGTGTCCGGGACGATCAGAGCCTCTTCCATGTAGTGGGCCGTTCCCTTCGGCATACCCGTCGTGCCCGACGTGTAGAGAAGGACGGAAACCGCCGTACGCGGGCGGCGGACCGGATCCAGAGCCGGAGACTCGTTTTCTACGAGCTCCTCGTAAGAGAGGAGTCCCTGCGCCTTTACCTCCTCCGGCTGTCCGCCGAAGACGATCACGTGCTTCACGGTCTTCAAGTTCGGCCGCGCCTTGACGACCGCCTCCAGGAACGCCGCCGCCACGACGATCACCTTCGCTTCCGCGTTGTTGGCGATGTGCGCGATCTCGTTGGGAGAGAGCATGGGCGAGGTCGGCACTATCACGGCCCCGAGCTTCAAGACGCCGAAGTTCGTGAACAGGGCGGGAGGGACGTTGGGCGATCGGAGCATGACCCGGTCCGCTTCCCCGACGTTGAGCTTCCTCAGAGCGTTACCGATCTTGTTCGACGCCCCCAGGAGTTGCTTGTACGTGATGACGCGGTCACCAAGCAGGACGGCGCGGCGGTCTCCCCTTCCCGCGGCCACCTGCTTGTCGAGAAGCTCCTCGGTGCTGTTCAGCGGATCCGGATAGCCCTCGAACTCTTTGAGCTTGTAGATCCGCTGGGGCTGGTACTCCTTCGGGGGCAGGTACTCCGCCGGGATCGTACTCAACTGCTCGCCTCCTCCAGGTCCTCGGTCGCCGGCAGCTTGGTGACTTCCTTGATCAGGTCGTCGAGAGCCTTCTCGCAGCCCACGAGTCCACCCCGGGCCTGGTCCTGACGCGGGGAGGCGTCCGTGGGATAGCGGTCGTTCGGGTCGCCCCACACGAGGACGGCCGGCGTGCGGCGGCCGAAGTCAGCTTCGAGCGCGCCCTTCATGCCGAAGACGGCCCGCACGGTCGCGGGAGGACCGGTCAGGGCCGCGTGGTAGAGCCGAAACACGTCCTCCACGTTGGCCACGTCGACCGCCTCGGCGTCAACGCCCAGATTTTTGAGCTTCTTGATCCTCTCCAGGCAGGCCTCGATGTTGCACGGGTACTGCTCGCCCGGCTTGTCCTTACTGGAATAGTAGAACTTGACCTTCATGGCGCCTCCTCCTCAAAAATCCATCGGGCAGTGCACTTCCCATTCCGTCTCGAAGTACGCCTCCCCGAGCCACTCGGCGATGTGGACGCGATGCTCCGCTAAGTAGTTCAAGTCCGCCCCGAACTCGAGGCAGACGATGCGCCGCTCCTCACCGTCGAAGAAACGGATGGCGTAGCGGCCGGCCCCGACCGCGGGCGCGTCGATGATGCGAATTCCCTCAAAGCCGAAGCCGAGCCGATGCATCACATCGGCAAGCTCGTGGGTGACATCGCCGATCACGAGAGACGACGCCCCGGACCCGAGCGGTCCGTAACGCCGCTCGAACTCCTCACGGAGTTTCGCCACCCTTATCCCTTGCCTTCAGCCTTCTTCTTGATCGGGGGCTTCGGACACTCGCCCTCCAGGCCGCCGATGGGTACCATCACGGTGAAGGGCCACTCCCGCGCCTTGCAGTATCCGAGGTACGCCCGCAGGATGTTCGGGTCCAGCGCCGGCTCGAAATAGTCGCAGCACTTGTAGTTCGACGCTCCCTTTCCCTTCTCGGTCTCAGCCACGTCTTGTCTCCTCTTTAGATCTTGCGCAGATCCGCGATGAACTTCGGTTTCACCCACGTCTTGTCTCCTCTCAGATCCTGTGCAGATCCGCGATGAACTTGGCCCGACTTCCGACCAGCTCTTCCTTCTTGAGCGGATGGCCGCTGACCGGTTTGCCCCGGACGCTCTGCGAAATCTGCTTCTGCTTCCCGCTGAAAGGATCGGGCCGCGCCTGCGGCGCCGGCCGGATCTGCCCTTCGCCGGTGATCCCGGCGCCGTTCTTGTCCTCGGCGTAACCCGGCAGCAGATCGGGCTTCCCGGAGCCGACGGTGGGACCGCTCACGAGCTGGCCCTTGACGAACTTGACCGCGTAGATGGTGTCGCAGCCGGCGCACTTCGTGTTGCCCTGGAAGTTCCAGAACGGATAGGGGTCGAGGAAGTTCTTGCTGGAGCACTTGGTGCAGGTGAGCACCAGTCCCGGTTTGATCGTTGTACGCGCTTCGCTCGACATCTCAAATCACCTCCGCGTCTTCCATCTCGGCAATCTTGGACTTCGACCATCCGAGGAGCCGGCCGTATACCTTCTCGTTGTCGGTGCCGACGGGCTTCATCGTCCACTTGACGCGCGGGGGCGTGTCGGACATCTTGAAGGCCGGGCCCTGCGCGTGGATGTCGCCGTACATGGGATCGTCGATCCACTGGACCGCTCCGCGCAGCTTCCAGTGCGGGTGCTCGGAGACCTCTTTTGCGTTCCACACCGGCTGGTTCAGGATGCCGGCCTTGTCGAGGAGCTTGGCCACGTCCTCCTTGGTCTTGTCCTTCGCCCACGCCTCGATGGCCTCGTAGACGGGTTCCTGGTTCTGCGCCTTGACGCGATCGTCGTGCTTGGCGTACGTCGTGGCGAGGTCTTTCCGCCCGATGACATCGCAGAGCTTCTTGAAGTCCTCGTCCGTGTGCGCAGTCACGAGGATGTAGCCGACCTCGGCTTCCTGCGGGTTCTTCGAATCCGGGTAGGAGGACTTGCCGCACTGGATGATCCCGTGCACGCAGAGCTCCGTGTCCCAGTTGCCCCAGCGTTCCCGCCGGATGCCGTACCGACCATAGAGCGGCAACGCATACTCGAGCATCCGCGTGACGCCGTGAACCTGCGAGTACTCGATGAAGGTCCCCTCTCCGGAGACCGTGTCCCTCCAATAGAGGGCCGCCAAGACCTGGACCGCGGCCATCATGCCGCCCCAGTAGTCGGCCAGCCAGATCGTGTGCTTGGCCGGCGTCCCACCCCGGTCGGCGGCTTCGCCCGTGATCCCGAAGGCGCCGCCCTGCGCCTGACCCAGGATGTCGTACGAAGCCCGAACGCGCCCCGGGCCCCAACCCCCGAACCCGCCCAGCCACTGGTAGACGAGCCGGGGGTTGACCTTGGAGAGGTGCTGATACCCGATCCCCCACCGGTCGAAAGTCCCCGGCCGGTAGTTCTGCACCATGACGTCGCTCTTGGCCGCGAGCTCCGACATGGCTTGCCTCGCCTCCGGCCGGTGGAAGTCGAGGCTGACGAACTCCTCGTTGAAGTTGGCCCCGAAAAAGCCCAGGCCCGTGCCCGCCTCCGGAGCCCATCGGGAGAGCGGGTAGAGCAGCGGCTCGTTGAATGGGGTCGTGTGACGCATCGGCTCGCCGCGCCGCGGCGCCTCGATCTTGATGACCTCGGCTCCCAGCTCGCCCAGATAGCTCGCGCAGGAGGGGCCGAGGATGTACTGCGTGCAGGAAAGAACGCGATAGCCCTTCAGCACCTCCGGCTTTCCGAAAGCCGTCTTGTGATCGAAGAGCTCCTGACAGTAGGTTTCGAAATCGGGTGCAGTCGCCATCTTGCTTGCCTCCTTAATCCCGAACCTAGACCACGCCGCGCTTCTTGAGCCCGGCGAGATCTCCCCCCCCGAGTCCCAACAGCTTCAGGTAGATCTCTTCGTTGTCGTATCCGAGCGGCCGGCCGATCCACTTCAGGCGCCCGGGGGCCTTGTGCTGGATGAAGGGCGTCGTGCCGTAAAGGACCTTCCCGTACAGCCGGTCCTCGAACTGGTCGACGTGCCCGCGGTACTTGAAGTGCGGGTCCTCGGCGACCTCGTCCACGTAGTTGACCCCTCCCGAGGCGACCTGTTGAGCGAGCAGCTCCCGCATGGCATCCGCCCGGGAATGGTCTTTCTGCCAATCGGCGAGAACCGTATAAGTTTTCACCTGCTTGGTGTGTGGAAGCCGAGCCACGACCACACGCAGGCTCTTGTCGTCCAAGATCTCGTCCTCTAAGTCGGCACGCGTCTGGCCCACCGTCCGCCAGATCCGGTACCAGAGGCGGTCGTGTCCGCCGCCGACCATGAAATAGCCGTCCTTGCAGGGGTTGACGGCGTAGATGTTGATGGCGAGGTCCCAGTTCCCGTAGCGGGGCCGGATGCTCCCGTCCATCCCGTACCACGCCCAGTTGTAGTCCAGGATCCGGATGACCCCTTCCGCCGCCGTCCCTTCTACGAACTGGCCCTTGCCCGAGACCTTGTCACGATAAAGGAGCGAGGCCAGGATCCCCATGGCCGTCGAGGTGCCCCCGACCTGGTCCGCCATCCACATGGCCGAGCGGGTTGGCCGTCCGCCGAACTCCTTCGGAAG
>Ga0207684_10002564_pt1 | contig 18227 bp, 18 predicted proteins | sample KBSK5501metaG_FD_184342 | JGI IMG/M metagenome (GOLD analysis project Ga0207684, IMG submission 184342) | Corn, switchgrass and miscanthus rhizosphere microbial communities from Kellogg Biological Station, Michigan, USA - KBS K5-50-1 metaG... | ecosystem: Host-associated > Plants > Roots >...
GGATCCCTCGTTCCCAGACCCCAGGATCCCGCTCGGGCCACGCTCGCGCCCCTCATCAAGAAGGAAGACGGCCTCATGGACTGGCGCCTCCCCGCCCCGGCCCTGGCCCGGCGCGTGCGCGGCTTCCACCCCTGGCCCGGGGCCCACACTCGCCTGCGCGGGCGCGGCCTGCGCGTCCTGCGCGCACAGGTTGCGGCCGGGAGCGGGACGCCCGGCGGCCTGCTCGGCGTGGGTCGCGACGGGCTCGTCGTCGCCTGCGGAGATGGCACCGCCTTGCGCGTGGTCGAGGTGCAACCCGAGAGCCGCGACCCGATGCCGGCCGCGGCCTTCGCGGCCGGGGCCCGTCTCACGCCGGGCGAGCGGTTCGGATAGGCCGGTGGCCACGGCAACGCGCCGGGCCGCTCTCCGGGTTCTCCTCGACACGGAGCGTGGGGGCCCTACCCTGGCGGACCGACTGGCGGCCGGTGACGTCGATACGCTGCCCGCGCGCGATCGGGCCTTCCTTCACGAGCTGGCGCTGGGCACTCTGCGCCGCCGCGCCGCGCTCGACTTCGTCTGCGCGCGTCTGCTCGACAGCCCGTTCTCGCGGCTCGACGCTCCGTTGAAGGCGGCCCTGCGCCTCGGAGCCTACCAGCTGCTGCACATGCGCGTGCCGCCGCGGGCCGCCGTCTCCGAATCGGTGGAGCTGGCCCGCGAATCGGCCCCGCGCGCGGCGGGTCTCGTCAACGCCGTTCTCCGGCGGCTGGCGCGGGAAGGCCCGCCGGTCTTCCCCGACGCGGCCACGGACCCGCTGGGCTGGATGACCAGTGAGGGTTCGCTTCCGCGGTGGCTGGCGCTGCGCTGGCTCGCGCGCCTGGGACCGGCGCCCGCGGTGGCCCGCGCCCGAACGCTCCTCGACCCGTCGCCCAACGTGTTCCGGTTCAACCCGCGCGTGCCGGACGCGCTGGAACGAGCCCGGGCCGAGGGCCTCGCGCCCCGTCCCCTCACCGTCCCCGGAGCATGGATCGCGGAGGGGCGGGCGGCGGCGCTCGCCGCGGAGGGCGCCCTCTATCTCCAGGACCAAGGCTCGCAGATGGCCGCCCACCTGGCCGCCGAGGGCGCACTCGTCCTCGACGCGTGTGCGGCACCCGGGGGCAAGACGACGCTGCTCGCCGATCTGCTCGGCGCGCGGGGCCGCGTGGTCGCGGCGGAGGCATCGCTCCCCCGCCTCCAGCGCATGGCGGGGCTCGTCGAGCGCTGGGGAGTGACCTCGGTCCGGCTGGTGGGGGCGGACGCCCGGCGGCCTCCGTTCGGGCGTGTCTTCGACTCCGTTCTGCTCGACGCGCCCTGCACCGGCCTCGGAACGCTGTCCCGCCATCCCGACATCCGGTGGCGGACCGCGGAGCGCGACATCCTGCGGCACGCCCGCCGGCAGCGAGAGCTGCTCGAGAGCGTGGCCGCACTCGTGCGGCCGGGCGGCCGGCTCGTCTACTCCGTCTGCTCGGGGGAGCCGGAGGAGGGCGAACAGGTCGTAGCGGCCTTCCTCCAGGCGCATCCCGAGTTCAGCCTGGGCCCGCTGCCCGACTGGGCCGCGGGCTTTGCGGAGGGCGGCGGCGCCTCCACACGCCCGGAGCGCGACGGTGGCGACGCCTTCTTCGTCGCGCGTTTGTGGTACGCTTCCGGCTCGTCCTGCGGGGGGCGGAGCAGATAGGGACCTCCTTGAGCGTCAAGCGCTTCGCCGTCCTCCTCCTGAAGTACGGGCTGTTGATGCTGGCCATGCTGGTGACCGCGGCGCTGTCCGCGGTGACTACCATGAGGGTCGTGCTGACGTCGCAGGAGGTCGTCGTGCCCTCGCTGGTGGGCAGGCGCGTCCCGGACGCGGGGCCGCTGGCGGCGCGCCATCGCCTGCTGCTGCGAGTGGAGGGCCGGCGGCACGACCCCAAGGTCCCGGCGGACCGGGTGGTGGCCCAGGAGCCCCCGGCCGGCTCCACGCTCAAGAGCCAGCGGAGCATCCGTGTCTGGGTCAGCCTCGGGCCGCGGCGGATCACCGTGCCGTCGGTCGTGGGCGAGAGCGTGCGGGGCGGCCGGCTCAGCCTCGAGCAGGCGGAAGTCCCCGTAGGCCGGGTGGTGGAAGCAAACGATGCATCGGAGGAAGGAACGATCTTGATGCAGCACCCGCCGCCGGGGGAGACGGAGACCCTCGGGCAGGAAGGTGCCTCGCTGCTCGTCAGCCGGGGCCCCTACGGGCGCGAGTACCTCATGCCCGACCTCATCGGCCGGAAGGCCGGCCAGGCCCTCGACGCCCTGCGCCTCGCCGGCCTCAAGGTCGGGGACGTCCGCTACCGCGTCTACCCGGGGGTGCCGGCCGGCGTGGTGCTTCGCCAGGAGCCCGCGGCGGGCCACCGCGTGAACCCTCGCACCGCGCTCGCCCTCGACATCAGCAAGGAGGGGCCGTGATCCTCGCCCCTTCCATCCTCGCCGCGGACTTCGGCCACCTCGCCGAAGAGGTCGCCCGCGCCGAGCAGGGCGGCGCCACGCTTCTGCACCTCGACGTGATGGATGGCCACTTCGTCCCCAACCTCACGATGGGGCCCGCGGTGGTGAAGGCGGTCCGGCGCGCGACGCGGCTGCCCCTCGACGTGCACCTCATGATCGAGAACGCCGACCTCTACGTCGACGCCTTCGCGGACGCGGGCGCGAGCTGGGTCAGCCTGCACGTCGAGGCATTGCCTCACCTGCAGCGGACGGTGGCCCACCTGCGCGGGCGCGGCCTCAAGGCCGGAGTGGCCCTCAATCCCTCGACGCCGCTCGTGAGCGTGGAGGAGATCGCGCCCGAGCTCGACTACGTGGTGGTGATGTCGGTCAACCCGGGCTTCGGCGGCCAGAAGTTCCTGCCCGGAAGCGTCGACAAGGTACGCCGGACGCGGGACATGCTGCGGCGCCGCGGCCTGACGGCGCAGATCGAAGTGGACGGCGGCGTCGACGAGGGCAACGTGAAGGCGCTCATCGACGCCGGCGCCGAGGTGCTCGTGGCCGGGACCTCCGTCTTCGGCAAGGGCGACCCGGCGGCCAGCGCCCGCCGCCTGCTGGAGGCCGCGCGTTGAGCCGCAGCGGCTCGACCACCGTCCGCGTGCGGTACGCCGAGACGGACCAGATGGGCATCGCCTGGCACGGCGAGTACCTGGCCTGGTTCGAGGTGGGCCGCACCGACCTGTTGCGGGGATGCGGCTGCACGTACCGCGAGCTGGAGGCCCAGGGCCTGCGCCTGCCCGTCATCGAGGTGCAAGCCCGTTACCTGCGCCCCGCGCTCTACGACGACGTCCTCGAGGTCCACACGCGGCTCACCGACGTCGGCGGGGCGCGGGTCCGCTTCGACTACGAAGTGCGCCGCGAAGGGACCGATGGCCCGCTCGCCACCGGCTCGACCGCGCACGCCGCCATCGACCTGCGCGGCCGGCCGCGACGGATCCCCGCGGACCTGCGGCGGAGGCTGGCGTGAAGGTGGTGGTGACGGGAGCCGCCGGCTTCATCGGCTCCCACCTGGTCGACCGACTCCTCGACGAGGGCCACGAGGTGGCGGGCGTGGACGCGTTCGTGGATTTCTACCCGCGGGCCACGAAGGAGGCGAACCTCCGCGCCGCCCGCGACCATCGCCGCTTCCGGTTCGTCGAGGGCCGGCTCCAGGACATTCCTCTCGAGGGGCTTCTCGAAGGCGCGGGCCAGGTCTACCATCTCGCGGCGCAGGCAGGCGTGCGGTCGTCATGGGGACGCGACTTCCAGCTCTACACGGACCACAACGTGCTCGCCACCCAGCGGCTGCTGGAAGCGGCCGTGGAGGCCGGGGTTCCCCGGCTGGTCTACGCGTCCTCGTCGTCCGTCTACGGCGACGGCCAGGAGCTACCCCTGCGCGAAGACGCGGCGTGTCACCCGCTCTCGCCGTACGGCGTGACCAAGCTCGCCGCCGAGCACCTCGCGTGCCTCTACGAGCGCAATCACGGTCTTCCGGTGGTGAGCCTGCGCTACTTCACCGTCTACGGTCCGCGGCAGCGACCGGACATGGCTTTTCACCGCTTCCTGAGCGCCGCGAGGGACGGCGCGCCGGTCCGCCTCTTCGGGGACGGCAAGCAGACCCGCGATTTCACGTTCGTCGACGACATCGTGACCGCCACCCAGCGGGCGGGCGACTCCGGACGTCCCGGATGCGTCTACAACGTAGGGGGAGGCCAGCGCCTCGCGCTGGAAGACGTGCTGCGGACGATCGAGCAGGTCACCGGCCGGAAGCTGGCCATCACGCGGGACGAGGTCCAGAAGGGAGACATGCGGGACACCTTTGCGGACACGACCGCCGCCCGGCGCGACCTCGGCTTCCGCTCCACGGTGCCCTTGCCGCAGGGTCTGGCCCGGGAGTGGGACTGGATCCGGGGGGAACGGTGAAGACGCGGCTGCTGCTCCTGGCGCTACTCGCCGGCTGGGGCTGCGCCCACGGCGGCGAGGCCGACATCGCGACCCTGGCCAGCAACTCCGACCAGGTGATCTGGGAGGCGGGCCAGAAGGCCCTCGAGAAGCACCAATACGACGCGGCGCGGCAGCACTTCAAGCGGATCATCGACGGTTTCCCGCAGAGCGAGTACGGGCCCGCCGCGCGCCTGGCGCTGGGCGACAGCTACTTCCAGGAGGCAGGGACCGCCAGCTACATACTGGCCGTCGCGGCGTATCGCGAGTTCCTGACGATCTACCCCTCCCACCCGCGCAGCGACTATGCGCAGTTCCAGGTCGGCGAGTGCTACTTCAAGCAGCGGAACAGCCCCGATCGGGACCAGACGCCCACGCACAACGCCCTGGACGAGTTCCAGCGCCTGCTCGAGCTCTACCCGTCCTCGTCCTACCTGGAACAGGCGCGCGACCGGATCAAGGACTGCCGACAGAGCCTGGGTCGGGCCGAGTTCCTGGCCGGCTTCTTCTACCAGCGCACGCGGCAGTCGTGCCACGCCGCCATCGCCCGCTATCAGGCGATCCTGAACGAATATCCCGACTACGATCAGCTGGACGAGGTGCTGTACCGACTGGGCGAGTGCCTGGGCCTCTCCGGCCGGCCCGCCGAGGCCCTGCCCCACCTCGGCCGCCTGATCGAGGAGTTCCCGAAAAGCGATCGGGTCCAGGACGCACGGGACCTCATGGCCGAGCTGAGGGCCCGGGGGGCTCCCGCCGCGCCCACCCCCTCACCGGGATCCTCCCCTTCACCGGCGGCGTCCCCCGACCCGCCGAGCCCCGCCCCGACCCCGCCGCCGGCCCCCAAGCCACCGCCGTCGTAAGCTCAAGTGTCACTTTAGAATCTGCAAAAAAACTCTTGACGAGCCGTCTCTTTTCCTGCTAGCATCCCGCAAATCTCCGGGTCGCCTCGAAGCGCTCGTGGGGCTCTATAAGAGTCGAAACGCGGGCACTCATGGAGTTTGGGGACGGTTTCGGGCCCGTCCAGGAGGTAAGGCAGTGAGATCGAAGGGAATGGGGCTTCTGTGTGGGGTCGCCGCGCTATCCCTCCTCTTCGGCCGTGCGGAGGCCCAGCAGACCGCTCCCCCGCCGCCTGCAGGCCTCAGCGTCGGGCCGGCCAGCGTCCCCCGTCACTGGTCCAAGTACAAGTATCCGGAGACGATCCCGGAAGGCGCCACCTATTACATCATCGTCAAGGGCGACACCCTCTGGGACCTGGCCGGTAAGTACCTGGGCAACCCTTACCTCTGGCCGCAGATCTGGGACCAGAACCGTTACATCACCGACGCGCACTGGATCTATCCCGGCGATCCCCTGATCATGCCGAAGGTTGCGCTCGTCAGCGAGAGGGCCGGCGAGGCGGGCGCGGGTGTCGCCCCCGGGGCGGAAGAGGCGGCCGGCGCCGGCGTCGCGGGTCAGGTCATCGCCAGGCCGGGGGCAGGCGAGCAGCTGGTGCCAGCGATCGAGGAGATGGCGTTGCAGTGCGCCCACTACGTCGTCCCGGACAGCGAGGACGACAGCCTGTACATTCTCGGATCCGAGCAGGGCGCGACGAAGGTTTCCCTGGCCGAGCGCGACATCGTCTACCTGAGCAAGGGAAGCAACGCGGGCGTGAAGGCGGGCGACGTCTATACCGCCCATCATCCCTCCTACGACATCAAGCACCCCAACACCGGCCGGACGATCGGCCACAAAGTCGAGACGACGGGCTGGTTGAGGGTGATCCTCGTCCAGGAGAACTCCGCCACCGCGGTCATCGAGCGCTCGTGCCAGGACACGCACGCCGGCGATTACCTCAAGCCCTTCGAGAAGGCGTCGGTGCCCCTGATCGTCAAGCGCCCACCGCCCGACCGTTTGACACCGGGGAGCGGCAAGATCGAAGGCTCCATCGTGGACATCGGCGACGACTCGATGATCGCCGGCCAGGGCCAGCTCGTGACGATCAACCTGGGCACCGCGAACGGCATCGCTCCCGGCAACATGCTCACCGTCTTCAAGATCATGTACCCCTCCGTTCCCACCGCGCGCAACGTCGTCGGCGAGCTGGCGGTGGTGTCGGTGCGGGAGAGGACGGCGACGGCGGTCGTGACCTACAGCGGCGATGCGATCATGAACGGCGACCGCGTGGAGTTGCGGTAGAGGCGCGCTCCATCCGCGTCACGGCGCATCCTTCAACCCCTCTCCCCGGCGGGGAGAGGGCCGGGGTGAGGGGGAACGCGGCACGACGGCCCGCATGCTCTCTGTCGGCTCGGCTGGGGACCGCGGCGGCGCAGGACGCAGCGCCTCGCGCCAGAACAACCTGAAATAGTCCACCGCCGACACGAAGGCGAGCACGACGACGACCCACAGGACGACCATCCCCGGCCTCTGCAGGATCGCGTACTTCCGTCCCAGCAGCAGCAGGAAGATCGAAACGACCTGGGCGACCATCTTGCCCTTCCCGAGGCCGGAGGCCGGAATGAGCAGCCCGCGGCCGGCCGCCACGTTTCTCAGCCCCGTGACCACGAACTCGCGGCCGAGGATGATCATCACCATCCAGGCGGGCACCGCGTCCAGCTCGACGAGCGACAGGAACGCGGCGGCGGTGAGCAGCTTGTCGGCCAGGGGGTCGAGCAGGATCCCGAGCCGCGTGACCTCGTTGCGCCGCCGCGCCAGGTAGCCGTCGAGGTAATCGGTGATCACGGCGAGGCCGAAGATCGCCGTGCCGAGGAAGACGTGGCCTTCCGCGCGCGTCAGCAGCACCACGACCAGGACCGGGACGAGGAAGATGCGGAGCAGCGTGAGGGCGTTCGGCAGGTTCACCGGGTGGGACCTTCCCGGAATGCTATCATGCGCTTTCGCCCATGGTGAGTTCGTGAAGGCCGTCATCCTGGCCGGAGGCGAGGGCACGCGGCTGCGCCCGCTGACGCTCACGGTGCCCAAGCCGGTGGTCCCGGTCGTGGATCGTCCCTTCCTCCGGCACCAGCTCGACCTCCTCGGCCAGGCCGGCGTGACCGAGGTCGTCTTCTCGGTCGGGTACCGTCCCGAAAGGGTCCAGGCGATCTTCGGCGACGGCAGCGCCCTCGGAAAGAAGATCCGCTATGCGATGGAGCCCACCCCTCTCGGGACCGGGGGCGCGGTGAAGAACGCCGAGCGGTACCTCGACGACGTGACCGTCGTCCTCAACGGCGACATCCTCACCGACGTGGACCTGGCGGCCGTGGTGCGGCGGCACCAGGAGAGCCGCGCGGCGGCCACGCTCGTGCTCGCCCCGGTGCCGAACCCGGCCGCCTACGGTCTCGTGGAGACCGACGGGGACGGGCGCGTGCGCCGGTTCATCGAGAAGCCGCAACCGGACCAGATCACGACCGACACCATCAACGCCGGCATCTATGTGCTCCAGACCTCCACCCTCGACCTGATGCCCGCGGGGGTGAACCACTCCATCGAGCGCGCCTTCTTCCCCGCCTTGCTCGGCCGAGGCGATCCCGTGGCCGCGCACGTGCACCGCGGGTACTGGATCGACATCGGCACTCCCGAGAAGTATCTCCAGGTGCATCGCGACGTCCTGAGTGGCCGCTTTCCCGTTCGGCTCGACGGACGGCCCGTGGCCGGGGGCTGGGTCCACGAGGGCGCGGTCGTCGAGCCGGGGGCGGAGCTGCGGGGCCCGTTCTACGTGGGCCCGGGCAGCCGCGTGTCGGCGCGGGCCGAAGTGGGCCCCAACGCCGTGCTGGCTTCGCGCGTGCGCGTGGAAGCGGGGGCGCGCATCCGGGACAGCGTCCTGTGGGAGGGCTGCCAGATCGGACAGGAAGCCACCATCGACGGCGCCCTTCTCGGGGCGGGGGTCCGGGTCGGACGTCACGTCGTCATCGGCCCGGGGGCGGTTCTGGGGGAGGGCGTGAGCCTTTCCGATTATTCGCGCACCGCCTGAGGCTAGAATCGCTCATATGCCGTCCGACCCGAGCATCTTCAAGGCCTACGACATCCGGGGGCTCTACCCGAGCCAGATCGATGGCGAGGTGGCCCGACGCATCGGCCGGGCGTTCATCGACTACCTGGGCGCGCGCCGCATCGCCGTCGGCCACGACATGCGCGCGTCGTCCCCGGAGATCGCCGGCGGGTTCATCCGCGGCGTGCGCAGCCAGGGCACCGCGGTCGTCCACATCGGCACCGTCGGCACCGACATGCTCTACTTCGCGGTGGCGCACGACAACCTCGAAGGCGGGGCCATCATCACCGCCTCCCACAATCCCAAGGAGTGGAACGGCATCAAGATGGTGCGCCGGGGGGCGGAGGCTCTCTCGGGCGACGCCGGCATCAAGGAGATCAAGGAAGCGATCCTCGCCGGCCGGTTCGCCGACGATCCCGGCGACGTCGGGCCCCCGGTGGAGACGAAGGACATCCGCGAGGACTACGGCCGGCACTGCCTGTCCTTCATCGACACCACCCGCGTGCCGAAGATCAAGGTCGTGCTCGACGCCGGCAACGGCATGGGCTCGGTGGGCGCCCAGACCATCTTCCCCCGCCTGCCCCTCCAGCTCGTCAAGATGTTCTTCGAGCTGGACGGGAACTTCCCGAACCACCCGCCCGATCCCCTGATCGAAGCCAACCGGCAGGCCATCATGGCGCGCGTGGTGGCGGAGAAGGCGCAGCTCGGGATCGCGTGGGACGGCGACGCCGACCGCTGCTTCTTCATCGACGACACCGGCCAGTTCGTCCCCGGGGACTTCGTCACCGCCCTCCTCGGCGAGGCATACTGCCGGAAGGAGAACGGGGCCAAGATCGTCTACGACGTGCGGGCCTCACGCGCGGTCGTCGACCGGGTCCGGGCCGCGGGCGGCACCGCGCTCATGAACCGGGTGGGCCACGCCTTCATAAAGAAGAGGATGCGCGACGAGAACGCGGTGTTCGGCGGCGAGGTGTCCGGCCACTTCTACTTCCGCGAGAACTCGTACGCGGACAACGGCATGATCCCCGCGCTCCTCGTCCTCGAGCTGTTGGGCACCGCGAAGCAGACCTTCAGCGAGATCCTCGCCCCGTTGCGGAACCGGTACTTCCTCTCGGGCGAGATCAACTCCACGGTGAAGGATCCCGCGGCGGCCTTCCGCCGCATCGAGGAGCGCTACCGCGACGCCCGTATCCTGAAGCTGGACGGCATCAACGTCGACTACGACGACTGGCACTTCAACGTCCGCGCCTCGAACACCGAGCCGCTCGTGCGCCTCAACCTGGAGGCGTACACGCGGTCCGGAATGGAGCGTCATCGCGACGAGGTCCTGTCCCTGATCCGCCAATGAGCTTGACCGGCCTTCACCCTCGCGCCTATCATGGTCGGCGAACGCGTCGGGCGGGCGTAGCTCAGTTGGTAGAGTACGAGCTTCCCAAGCTCGGTGTCGCGGGTTCGAACCCCGTCGCCCGCTCCATCATCCGCGATGCTCCCGAGCCGGAACGACCCCAGACAGCGAGCGGAGCGGGATTCAATCCCCCCGGGGCCGCGGAGCGGCCCCGCGGAAGACGCGAGCGGGGGGTCTGGGGGGTGCGTCGCTAGCACCCCCCAGCTTGACCAGGAGGTACCATGTCACTCTTCGGGAAGCCTGATACCAAGCCGGCGGAGCCACCGCCGCCGCCCCCGCACCGGCCCAGCGCGGCCGCGGCGCCGCCGGTCGCGCGCTCCAGCTCCTCGCCGTGCGTGATCGGCCCCAAGATCAAGATCATCGGCGAGCTGTCCGGAGACGAGGACGTCCTCGTCGAGGGCCAGATCGAAGGGGAGATCCGCATCACCCGCGATCTGCGCGTGGGCACGGGCGGGGTGGTGAAGGCGAAGGTCGCCGCCCAGTCGATCATCGTCAGCGGCGAGATCGTCGGCGACTGCGAGGCCTCCGGCCGCGTGGAGCTGCAGTCGACGGGCAAGCTCACCGGAAACATCCGCGCCCCCAAGATCGTGATCGCCGAGGGCGCCATGTTCCGCGGCAACAGCGACATGTCGGGCAAGAAGGACGAGCGCAAGGAGAAGGTGGTGGCCTATTAGCCGTCCCGCCGCGAAGGCGGCGCGGCCCGCGCCCCGGCCCCGCCGGCAGGAGTCGTCGGCGCCGGCCTGGGGCAACCACGTCGGGGGGCGCTGGGTGGACGCCGTCTCCGGCCGCACCTTCGAGAACCGCAACCCCGCCGACACCCGCGACCTCATCGGAACCTTCGCCGAATCCGGCCCCGAGGACGTCCAGCGCGCGGTCGCGGCCGCCCGCGATGCCTTCCCCCGCTGGCGTGCGCTCCCCGCGCCCAAGCGGGGCGAGATCCTCTTCCGGGCCGCGGAGATCCTCGTCAAGAGGAAGGAAGAGCTGTCGCGCGACATGACGCGCGAGATGGGCAAGGTCCTGGCCGAGACGCGGGGAGACGTCCAGGAAGCGATCGACATGACGTACTACATGGCCGGCGAGGGACGCCGCCAGTTCGGCCAGACGACCCCGTCGGAGCTGCCGGACAAGTTCCAGATGTCCGTGCGCATGCCGGTGGGTGTGGCCGGCCTCATCACGCCCTGGAACTTCCCGATGGCGATCCCTTCCTGGAAGATGATGCCGGCCCTGGTGCTGGGCAACACGGTCGTGATCAAGCCCGCCACCGACACGCCGCTCTCCGTGGTCAACCTCGTCAAGGTGCTGGAGGAGGCCGGGCTGCCGCCGGGCGTCGTCAACCTGGTCACCGGGGGTGGGGGCGAGGTCGGCGAGCCGCTGATGCGCCACCCGGACGTGGGCATCGTCTCCTTCACCGGATCCACGGGCGTCGGGCGCAAGGTGTCGGAGGCCTGCGCGCCGGCGTTCAAGCACTGCCACCTCGAGATGGGCGGCAAGAACATCATCATGGTGATGGACGACGCGCGGCTCGACCTCGCGGTGGACGGCGCCGTCTGGGGCGGCTTCGGCACCACGGGCCAGCGCTGCACGGCGGCGAGCCGCGTCGCGGTGCACAAGAAGGTCTACAAGGAGTTCGTGGGCCGCTTCGTCGAGCGGGCCCGGGCGCTCCGCGTGGGCAACGGGCTCGAACCCGCCGTCGACATGGGTCCCTGCATCAGCGAGAGCCAACGCCGCACGGTCGAGAAGTACGTCCAGATCGCGAAGGGCGAGGGCGCGAAGCTCCTCTGCGGCGGCCACCGGCGGGAAGGGGGCGCGTGGGCCCACGGCTTCTTCCACGAGCCCACGATCTTCGGCGACTGCGCTCCGTCGATGCGCATCTCACGCGAGGAGGTCTTCGGGCCCGTCGTCGCCGTGATCCCCGTCGGCTCCCTCGAGGAGGCGATCGAAGTCGGCAACTCGGTGGAATACGGCTTGTCGGCTTCCATCTATACCCAGGACATCAACAAGGCCTTCACCGCCATGCGAGAGATGTATACCGGCATCTTCTACGTCAACGCTCCGACCATCGGGGCGGAGACGCACCTGCCCTTCGGGGGCACGAAGAACACCGGAAACGGCCACCGCGAGGCCTGCGTCCAGGCGCTGGAGGTCTTCGGCGAGTGGAAATCGATCTACATCGACTACAGCGGCCATCTGCAACGGGCACAGATCGACACGGGCGAGTAGACGATGGTCGTCGGCACGGTTCGCGAGATCAAGGACAACGAGTACCGCGTCGGGCTCGTGCCCGGGGGGGTCAAGACGCTCGTCGACTCCGCGCAGCAGGTGCTGGTGGAGAGCCGGGCCGGCGAGGGCTCCGGCATCTCCGACGACGAGTACCGGCAGGCGGGCGCGGAGATCGTCGGCTCGGCGGCCGAGGTGTGGAAACGCGCCGAGATCCTGGTGAAGGTCAAGGAGCCGATCGAGCCCGAGTACGCTCACCTGCGCGAGGGACAGATCCTCTTCACCTACCTCCACCTCGCGCCCCTCCCCAAGCTCACGCGGGTGCTGCTGGAGCGCAAGGTCACCGGCGTCGCCTACGAGACGATCAACGGCCCGGACGGCTCGCTTCCCCTCCTCACCCCCATGAGCGAGGTCGCCGGCCGCATGTCGATCCAGGTCGGGGCCCGGTACCTCGAGCGCGTGAACGGCGGCCGCGGCGTCCTCCTCGGCGGCGTGCCCGGCGTGCCGCCCGCCGAGGTGATCATCATCGGCGGCGGTGTGGTCGGCATGAACGCCGCCAAGATGGCCCTCGGAATGGGGGCCCGGGTGACGATCCTGGACCGTAGCGTGACGAAGATGCAGTACATCGACGACGTCTTCGGGGGGCACGTGGCGACCCTCATGTCCAACCCGATCGCCATCGCGCGTGCGGCGGCCCGCGCCGACCTGCTCATCGGCGCCGTGCTCATCCCGGGGGCCGCCGCCCCCAAGCTGGTGACGCGGTCCATGGTCAGCGGCATGAAGAAGGGGTCCGTGATCGTGGACGTCGCCGTCGACCAGGGCGGCTGCATCGAGACGACCCGTCCGACCACGCACAGCGACCCCACCTACGAGGTGGACGGCGTCGTCCACTACTGCGTGGCGAACATGCCGGGCGCGGTGCCACGGACGTCGACCTTCGCGCTCACCAACGTGACGTTCCCGTACCTGCTGCGCATCGCCCGGAAGGGCCTGAAGCAGGCGCTGAGGGAAGACCCTTCGCTCGTGCCCGGGGTCAACGCCTACGCCGGGAAGCTGACCTGCGCTCCGGTCGCGGAGGCACAGGGGCTGCCCTACACGCCGCTCGAGTCCCTGCTGTAAAGGCTTGCCCTTCCAGGCGATCCGGGTATAATTGCAGGGCGTGAGGACCGCTCATAATCCAACAAGACATGGCCAGCCCCGTTCTGGATGAACGCAGCCGGGACGTCCTGAAGTCCCTCATCCAGCTTCACATCGCCACGGGGGCGCCCGTGGGCTCGGAGAGCCTGTCTCGCACCCTCGGCCGCCCGCTCTCCCCGGCAACCATCCGCAACATCATGGCGGACCTCGAGCGCATGGGCTACCTCGACCATCCGCACACGAGCGCGGGGAGGATGCCGACCGACGAGGGTTACCGCGTTTACGTGGACAGCCTCATGAGCCACCACCCTCTTCCGTCGCGCGAGGCCGCCGCCATCGCCACCGAGCTCCACGCCTCGGGCGTCTCCCCCCACGAGGTCATGGACAACGCGTCCCACCTGCTGTCGCGGCTCTCCCGCCAGGTCGGCTTCGTGCTCGCCCCCGAGATGCAGCGGACGAGCTTCCGGCACATCGACCTCGTGCGGCTGCCCCACCCGCGCATCCTGGTGGTCATGGTATCGGGCGCCGGCCTCGTCACCCACAAGGTGATCGAGATGGAAGAGGAGCTCACGCAGGACGACCTCCAGGCCTGCGCCAACTACCTGAACGCCCACTTCACGGGCATGACGCTGGCCACGATCCGGGCGCGCCTGCTCGACATGATGGGCGAGGAGGCGGCGCTCTACGACTCGCTGCTCAAGCGGGTCGTCAGCGTCGGCGAGCGCGCCTTTGCCGCCACCGGCGACGACGTGAGCGTCTATCTCGACGGCGCGTCGAACATGCTCGAGCAGGCCGGGTTCGAGGACGTGCGCCGCATGCGCTCGCTCCTGCGCACCTTCGAGGAGAAGGGCCGCCTCGTGAAGATCCTGAACGCCTGCCTCTCCGGCGGCGGCGTGCGGGTGATCATCGGCCACGAGAACCGGGACCCCGAGCTCAGGGGCATGACGCTCGTGACCGCGAGCTATCCGGCCCAGGGAGAGGCTTCGTGGGGCCTCGGCGTGATGGGATCGACGAGAATGGAATACGCGCGGGTCATGGCCCTCGTCGACCACGTGGCGCGGACGTTGGCGCGAACCCTGCAGGAGCTGCGGGCATGACCAGACACCACCGCAAGAACGAAGGCGATCCACCGGTGGCGGCGCCCGGGGCCCCCACGCCCACGGCGGCGACATCGGACCCCCCCGCCTCCGCCCCCGAGGAGACCGGCCTCACCGGCGTCGACGCCGAGTGCCTCCCGCCCGCCACCCGCGAGGAGCTGGAATCGATCCGCCGGGAACGAGACGAGCTGAAAGAGCAGCTGCTCCGCCGGCGGGCCGAGTTCGAGAACTTCCGCAAGCGCATGGAGCGCGAGCGTCAGAACGCGGGAACGGACGCGGTGGCGACCGTGCTGAAGGCGCTCGTCCCCGTGCTCGACAACCTCGATCGTGCGCTGGAAGCCGAGGGTAGCGACGCGTCGCTACGCGAGGGAGTCGAGCTGACCCGGCGCGAGCTGCTGGCCATCCTGGAATCGCAAGGCGTGAGGATCGAGGATCCCCGGGGCCAGCCGTTCGACCCCGAGCGCCACCAGGCGCTCTCCCACGAGCCGGTCCCCGGCGTGCCCGAGGGCACGGTGGTAGAGGTCTACCGCAAGGGCTATTCTTACCGCGACCGGCTCCTGCGCCCGGCGCTGGTGAAGGTCGCCGCCGCCTCCGGGGCGCACAAGGTTCACTGACGCGGTCGAGCGACGTTTGAACAGAGGGACGTCTGAGCGGAGGTCAGGCCACGTGAGCGAGGTGCGGCGTGGGTAAGGTGATCGGCATCGACCTGGGCACGACGAACTCCTGCGTGGCGGTGATGGAGGGCGGCGCGCCCCAGGTCATCCCCAACCAGGAGGGGGCGCGGACGACGCCGTCGATCGTCGGCTTCACGGCGAAAGGCGAGCGCCTCGTCGGCCAGATCGCCAAGCGGCAGGCCCTCACCAACCCGAAGAACACCGTCTTCGCGGTGAAGCGGCTCATCGGCCGCAAGTTCAGCTCCACCGAGGTGGACACGGCCCGGCGCTACCTCCCTTACGGCCTCACCCAGGCTCCCAACGGCGACGTGCACATCCAGATCGAAGAGAAGATCTACTCGCCGCCGGAGATCTCGGCCTTCGTGCTGCAGAAGCTCAAGGCCGCGGCCGAGGACTACCTCGGGGAGCCCGTGGAGGAGGCGATCATCACCTGCCCCGCCTACTTCACCGATCCCCAGCGCCAGGCCACCAAGGACGCCGGCCTCATCGCCGGCCTCAAGGTCTCGCGCATCCTGAACGAGCCCACCGCGGCCGCCCTCGCCTACGGGCTCAAGAGCGCGCGCGGGCAGTTCGTGGCCGTCTACGACCTCGGCGGCGGAACCTTCGACATCTCGATCCTGGAGATGGCCGAGGGCCTGTTCCAGGTGCGCTCCACCGGCGGCGACACCTTCCTCGGGGGCGAGGACTTCGACCAGCGGGTCATCGACTGGCTGATCGCCGAGTTCACCCGCGAGACCAGCATCGACCTGCGCCAGGACCGCATGGCCCTCCAGCGGCTGAAGGAAGCCGCCGAGAAGGCGAAGTGCGAGCTGTCCACCTCTCAGCAGACGGAGATCGTGCTGCCCTTCATCTCCGCCGACTCGTCGGGGCCCAAGCACCTCAACACGGTGCTGACGCGGCAGAAGTACGAGTCGCTGACCGACGACCTCCTCGAGCGCACGATCGAGCCGTGCAAGCGCTGCCTGGCCGACGCCAACCTCAAGCCGGAGCAGATCGACGAGGTGCTGCTCGTCGGCGGCCAGACGCGAGCCCCCAAGGTGGCCGAGATCGTGCGGCGCGTCTTCGGCAAGGAGCCCAACCGCGCGGTGAACCCCGACGAGGGCATCGCGATGGGGGCGGCCATCCAGACCGGCATCATCGCCGGTGAGGTCAAGGAGCTGGTCCTCCTCGACGTCACCCCGCACACCCTCGGCATCGAGACGAGGGACGGCACCTTCACGCCCCTCATCGAGCGCAACAGCACGATCCCCACCCGGAAGAGCCGGATCTTCACCACCGTCGCCGACAACCAGACCAAGGTCGAGGTCCACATCCTCCAGGGCGAGAGCGACATGGCCGCGTACAACAAGAGCCTCGCCAAGTTCGAGCTGACCAACATCCCGCCCGCCCCCAAGGGCGTGCCCCAGATCGAGGTCTCGTTCGAGATCGACGTCAACGGCATCGTGTCGGTCTCCGCCCAGGACCAGGCCACCGGCCGCAGCCATTCCATGGTCATCCACGCCTCGGGCGGCCTCAGCCAGTCCGAGCTGAGCCGCCTCGTGAACGAGACCCGCGTCCAGGAGCAGTCGGAGAAGAGCCGCAAGGAGCAGGAAGCCGTGGTCCGGCAGCTCGACGGCCTCGTCACCAACACGATGCGCTCCGTGCAGGCCCTCGAGGGCAAGCTCACGTCCGAGGAGCAGACCCGCATCCTGGCCGCCATGGAGCGAGCCAAGAAGGCGCGGGGGGGCGGGGACCTCGACGAGCTGAAGTCGCGGCTCCTCGAGATGGAGAAGGCGGCCACCCTCATCGGCCAGGCGATGCTCCGGCCGTGACCGCGGATCCCACCTTCCTCTCGGTGCCCGCCTGATGCCGACGCGAGCCCAGATCGACTATTACGAGTGCCTCGGCGTGGCGCGCAACGCCAGCGACCAGGAGATCAAGTCCGCCTACCGGAAGCTCGCCCTCAAGTACCACCCGGACCGCAACCCGGGAAACAAGGAGGCCGAAGACCGCTTCAAGCAGGCGGCGGAGGCGTACAGCGTCCTCGGCGACCCGGAGAAGCGCCGGCGCTACGACGCGTACGGCCACGCCGGCCTCGGCGGGGCGGGCGGCTTCGACCCCACGATCTTCGCGGACTTCGGCGACATCCTCGGCGACTTCTTCGGCTTCGGGGACCTCTTCGGCCGGCGCCGGGGAGGCCCTCGGCGCGGCTCCGACCTGCGCTACAACCTCGAGCTGACCTTCGAGGAGGCCGCTTTCGGCACCGAGACGCACATCCAGATCCCCCGCGCCGAGACGTGCGGGACGTGCCACGGCAACGGGAGCGCGCCGGGGACCAGCCCCGCCTCCTGCCCCGCCTGCGGAGGCGCGGGGCAGGTCACGTTCCAGCAGGGATTCTTCAGCGTCGCCCGCACCTGCGGCCGTTGCGGGGGCACCGGCCGGCTCATCACGAGCCAGTGCAAGGATTGCCGCGGGCAGGGCCAGGTCGCGGTGGAGCGAAAGCTGCAGATCAAGATCCCCCCCGGAGTGGATGGGGGAAGCCAGCTGCGCATCGCCGGCGAGGGCGAGCCCGGCACGGCGGGCGGCCCGCCCGGGGATCTCTACGTCGTGGTGCAGGTGCAGGAACACCCGTTCTTTCGCCGCGAGGGGACCGGCCTCTTCTGCGAGATCCCGATCAACCTGGCGCAGGCGGCGCTGGGGACGACCCTGGACGTGCCCACCCTCGACGGCGGTCAGGCCAAGGTGACGGTGCCCGAGGGCAGCCAGAGCGGCGCGACCTTCCGGGTGCGCGGCCAGGGCGTGCCGCACCTCGGAGCCCGCGGCCGGGGCGACCTGCACGTGACCATCCGGGTCGTCGTGCCCACCAAGCTCACCGTCGAGCAGCGACGGCTGCTGGAGCAGCTCGCGAAGACGCTGCCCGCACCGAGCCTCGAAGAGAAGGACCGCTCGTTCTTCGGCAAGGTGAAGGACATCCTCGGCTGAGTCTCGTCCGCGCCTTCCTGGTGACGGTCCCCGCGGCCGAGGAAGACGCGGCCACCGCCGCCCTGTGGGAGCGAGGCACGATGGGGATCGAGGTGCGCCCCGCCGGCCCTCATGACGTGGCACTGCTCGCGTATTTCCCCGATGCGCCCGGCCTCGAGACCGCCCTCGCGGCCGCGCTCCTCCCTTTGCCGAGCGCGCGGCTCCAGCGGGCCGAGGTGCCGGACGTCGACTGGGTCGCCCGCTTCCGCGAAGGCTTCCGGACCTTCCCCGCCGCGGGGTTCGTCGTCACGCCCCCGTGGGAGACCCGTGTGCCGAGCACCCACCCCGCCCCCGACCGCCGC
>Ga0207684_10002565_pt1 | contig 18226 bp, 21 predicted proteins | sample KBSK5501metaG_FD_184342 | JGI IMG/M metagenome (GOLD analysis project Ga0207684, IMG submission 184342) | Corn, switchgrass and miscanthus rhizosphere microbial communities from Kellogg Biological Station, Michigan, USA - KBS K5-50-1 metaG... | ecosystem: Host-associated > Plants > Roots >...
ACCACCAAGGGCAGGGCGCGGATCGAACTTACGAGCGGTCTTGACTGGTAATCATGACCTGCCGCTTTACCGGATCTCACACCCGCCCTTGTTCTATCACAAAAACGGCAATTCCAAGATACAAGCCGCTTATGATGCATTCTTGCCTCACTCGCGGTGGAAATCCTGCTGACGACATTGGGCGTGGCAAGCTGGGCACCCGTTCCGCGTTAGAGTTTGCTTAGATGGTTCGGCGCTGGCTGCGATCTGGGGAGCGCGCGCGCCTCGCCTGCTGGCAAAGGCGCCTCGCCTCTGCGAACTTTTCAATGTCTCCGCTTCCCTATTTCAGCCTTCCCGCGTTACAACCTTTTACAACTAACGAATAATTTTTAACCGATCCGCCAACCGACGGATTCGTCCTGGTCGCCATGGCGACCGTAGCGAAGAACCGCGAGCTTTCCCCATCACACTTTCCGCTTCTATTTCAGCGTTTTAACTTTCTCTGTTCCGAATGTAGCGATGTACCTGTCGCGCCTTAGCCATCAGCCGGCAGGAGCGGAACGATTCACGTCGGCGAAGCCTGACGCGAGCTCGCCTGCTTCCCTCTTAGGAGGTAGAAATAATCCCTTCCTCCGTTCAATAGCAGGAGGTGTATCCACAGATTAACCTACCCATCATGAAACCACAGCTGAGCGACAAAATGGTGGACACCTTGGCCGGTTCGACGCCGCAGGTTGCCTTGGCCAAAGGCGTATTAATTCAGGTGAAACAAGATCTGCGGAGATTCCGCGGAGCACAGGATGCTGTCGGGCGCGAGCTGTATCGAGATGCCTTTAGCTGGGTGGAATCAAACGACTGTGCCTGGCCTTACTCGTTCCTGAACGTGTGCGAAGCGCTCGGCTTGCAGGCGGAGATGCTGCGCGAGGAACTGTTAGCGGGTACTGAAGGCAATTGGTACACGCAGTCTCGACGATTAGCTCAAAAGTTTTCGGGCTCGTTTAGAAGGTCTCTCGCCAGCGTTATTTTATTGCGCACAAGCGTCGCGAATTCTCGCCGCGCAAGCGAGCCGCTCTCTGTCCATTGAGCTTATCAAGCAGCCCTGGTTTTTATTTGCCAGTTTCGGCCGCGTGCCGCCAGTTCTTCGACGAGTTCGGGGAGCGCACTGCCTGCCCGCCGGTGTGCGGGCGCCCTCGCGTGCTGGCGAATGCGCCTCGCAGTCGCGAACTTTCCGGTTCTTTCTATTCCTTACTTTTGATCAGACGCGATTCCGCCAAATTGGGGGAGAGCACGTTGGAAATCTTCGACCATTTCCTGAACGATGATGTTCCCTTTTCGAATCGAGATTTCAGTTTTTGAGTGTTTCCGCTTTTCAGCGTTTTGAGGAACGGTTCCGGCCTTTGCAAATGTCAAATGCCTGTCTCGCGAAAGCTTTCGGAGTTAAGACGCGATCCCGTCCGCTTTCCTAAGACCCTGGGCGTCTGTTCGTTCCACTCGCGTATCAGAACTGCGAATGCCTCTTCGAAATCTCTCCCGAAAGTTATCACGCCTCCTTCGTGACCGGTCATGACCAGAATCCTTCTCGTTTTCACATCTGTGATCTTGAAAAGACGCATTACTTCATCAGCCATCTCGGGTGTCCCAAATTCTACCGCCACCGAAGTTGCCGGAGCTTCGTTTAAGAGGGCTCTCCACAAATTCGAGTCGTGACAATGAATGATCGATCTGACCTTTGTATCCGATTCGTAAACCGCCGCATGTGTCAGCGACTCGGACGAAGGAGTTGCCGACCCTTCGTATTGAAGCCAATTCCTTTCGAAGTCGTATGCCACCACCTTTGCGCAATCAGCGAGGGTCAGTGCGGATATTCCAGCCGTTGCCGAACCGGTAATGTAGAAGTTGTTAGTCGTGCCGCTCCTGACGCTCAGATTTCCGAAACCAATGCCGTTTGAATCCACACCGATTAGTCGGAGCTGCAGAAGTCTCCGCCTGTAGGTGTTCAGGTCGGCCAACGCATCGAATGGCGCGATCTTGGTCCCGCCCGAGCGGGATTCGCACCTGAACTTTATTTTTTCGCTCATGGCGCGCGCTCGGGAAAAAGTGAACGTATCCCTTTCTCGTTGGCGCTGCACACGCCTCGCTCAGTGATCAGTCCCGTCACCAGATGGGAAGGCGTGATGTCGAAGCCATAATTTGCGGCGGGACTTTGCACCGGCGTGAGCCGCACCGCCACCTGCTCTCCCTCGAGCCAGCCGTCAGCATGCTGGACTTCTTCACCACTGCGTTCTTCGATCGGGATCTCTTTCAATCCCTCCCGCATCTCCCAGTCAATCGAAGAGGAAGGAAGCGCGACGTAGAAAGGAATATTGTTGTCCTTTGCTGCTAGTGCCTTCAGATACGTTCCGATCTTGTTGGCAACATCGCCCGTGTACGTCGTGCGATCTGTTCCGACAATCACCAGGTCCACTTCGCCACGTTGCATCAAATGCCCTGCGGCGCTGTCCGCGATCACCGTATGCGGGACGCCCTGCTCGCCGAGCTCCCAGGCAGTGAGCTTCGAGCCCTGATTTCTCGGTCTGGTCTCGGCAACCCAGACGTGAACCGGCAGGCCACTCTCGTGTGCGGCATAGATCGGTGCCGTGGCCGAACCATGATCGACAAAGGCGAGCCATCCCGCGTTGCAATGCGTGAGCACATTGACCAGCCTTGTCGTTTTCCGTCGAGCAATTTGCCAAAGCAGACTGAGCCCGTGCTGCCCGATCATCCGGCAATGCTCCTCATCTTCAGCGGCAATCAATCTGGCGATGTCCAAAGCGAGAGCGACCTTCTCTTCGGCTGTATTGCCGGCGGCAATTTCATTTAACTGACGCTCGATCGCCCAGGAAAGATTCACCGCCGTCGGTCTCGTCGCCTTCAGTTGTGCCGCAGCGCTGGTCAGGTGCTGATCGAACGCGTGGCTCGCCGCGGCCTCAAGTGTCGCGAGATACATCCCGTATGCCGCGCTCGCACCAATCAACCCGGCTCCTCGAACATGCATTTCGCGGATCGCGGTTGCCATCTTTGCGACGCTGCGGATCTCCTCGACTACGAAACGGTAGGGCAAAAATCGCTGATCGATCAGCCGCACGACGCGTTCGTCGTCGGGTTTGAGCCAGATCGTTCGAAAATGTTGGCCACGAACCTTCACGAGTTAAGATTATGATCTCCGCAGTAATGTTTAAGTCACGTATCCCGCAGAATCAGAATTGTGAGATATGACCTCAGCGAAGCCCAAAGTGTCAAAGAATTTAAACTTCACCCCAATCTCCTCGTTTTAAGCTTTTGACCTTGTGTCAATACTTAGCTCTGACCCCCTTTTTTCCCCATCCCACGGCGCGTCCCGATTCCTTCGCTGCGGTAATGAAGTCTCGTAGCTTTCCCGGGCCCTTAAACCCGTCCGCTCCCTTTGTTCCTGAATTCACATCGACGCCAGAGGGTTTCACTGCCACTATCGCCGCTCGCACGTTTGCAGCATCAAGACCACCGGCGAGCCACATGCGCATGCTGCTGTAACGGGCCACTATCTTTTCGCTGATTGACCAATCATGCGTTAACCCTGTGCCGCCGACCTGACCGGTTGCGGGATTGAAAGAGTCGAGCACGAAGCCGTCGACCAGGTTCAGGTATGGCTTCGGATATTCGATGCTATCGAGGGAAAGAACATGCACCGATTTAAGTATCTTTAACTTGGGCACGAGGTTAGCCATCGAGGTCTAGCGCTGCCCACGCGTGAAACGGCTGCCAGCTTTACGGCGGGAGGCATCGAGACTCTGAAGCGTGCCTAGGGAAGCCGGGCATACTGGATTGAGCTGCCTTCAATTCAACGTTTGTCTCGCGCCAAATCTGTCAAGATATGATGCCTGACCCCTATTTCCCCTTCAAAGACGCGACCCCAACCTTCCCCTCCGCGTCGATTCTTTAACTCTTTTCTCCCGCAGATCTGCCCCGTTCTTCGACCCCTTCCGCCGCTTGCTCGCTGGTGATTCAACGCTTCGCGGAAGCGAAAATGTCAGAACCGCACCGCCGCCTCGCTTGCTGCTCGCCGAAATCCATCCCTTGTGATCTTCCACGATTCGTTTGCAAATCGAGAGTCCAAGCCCTGTGCCGTGAGACTTGCCGTGGGTAAAGAAGGGATCGAAGAGATGCGCCAATACATCAGGCGAAATGCCCGGGCCGGTGTCTTCCACTTTGATCATCACATCACGCTCACCTAATATGAAGTTCAGCATGATCCGCCCGCCGCGGGGCATGACGTCGAGGGCATTGCGCACCAGATTGGAGAAAACGTGGGGAAGTCTATGTCGATCGAGGGGGATTCTAATACGCGGCGGTGATGTTTTCAGCTCGATGGCAACCGATTTTCGCGCGGCTTCCGGCCTGAGTTCGGCCACCATCTCTTCGATGAATTGATCAAATCTTGTCTTCGTGAGCACAACCCGGCTTCGCGAGGAGCGCGTGAACTCCAGCACTTCGCCGATCATCCCCGCCATTCGGTCGACTTGCCTGCGGATCATGGCATTCGCCATCGTATTTTCCTTGTGGGTTGCATCGCCGGCAGAGACAAGGTCGGCGGCAAAACCGATGTCGCTCAGTGGACTGCGGAAATCGTGGACGATGGACTGTGCGAAGCGCCCCACCAGCGCCAGGCGCTCGTGTTGAAAGAGTTCCTGGAGATAACGCTGATCGAACTCCCGCAACCGGTGGCTGAAGCCGCGCATCATCGTCACGAGCAGCCGGGGCGATCGCGTGAACATCCGCCATACTTTCTCGCGCGAAATGCGGCGGACAACAGTATGTGTCTTCGCTATCGCGGTGGCGGATCGCGGTTTCGAATCGATGACGCCAATCTCACCGAAGTAGTCACCGACCCCAAAGGTCGCGAAAACGCGGCGCTCATGGGGCCCGATTAAGGCCGATATTTCCACACTTCCCTGCTCGATCACGTAGAGGGCGTCGCTGGATTCACCTTCCCGAAGAATTACCCGTCCCTTCCGGAACGAAAGCTTCCTGGCGTTCCGTTTCAGCAAATCCAGCCCATGGGAGGAGGACACGGGAATCCGGCTAGGGGAAAGGGTCATTCGTGCAGACTAGCGATTTATCAAGGCTTCTGCCAAGCACAAGATGCGACAGGCAAAAACCTCGACGTCAGCTTCCGAGCGGCGGCAGGTATGTGAAAGTACGATCCACACAAGGCACCATTCGACCATTGTTAGGCTCTCCGGACAACGAGATAACCTCATCCGGAGTAAGGCCAGGGCGAAGCCTAGATTTCAACTGCTCTTCGTTAGGAAAAGCCGGCGCCACCGCGCTGTACGCAAGCCCATGACTCGGGGTTAAATCTTTTAAAGGGGCTGTTGCCCAAATGCTCTTTTTGTCATGTCGAGCGCAGTCGAGACATCTCTTGCTGCTGAAAATTCCTAAAATGAGAGATTCCTCGACTCCGCTCGGAATGACAAAGGAAGAAATCCCAGCGTGAGATGTTGCCGTGCGTTTGGGCAACACGCCCTTTTAAAGACGCGACCCCATTTTCTTTCCCTCGGGTATTCCTCGCTATTAGGTCAATATCTGCGATTGGTATCATATGCCACTGGAGCCTTGCCCCACCTGCGGCTACGCGCTTTCCATCGTCGATCATCATTGCCGTCATTGTGCTACCGCATCGCGGGCAATTCCGTCGCGGCTCTTTGATGCGAAACACCTGCAGCAAATGATCATGGCCGTGGTGGTGTTAAGCATTCTTGTTTACTTGATCTTCTTTCGCTAACGAAAAGGCGCTGAGAGAACGAATCAGTCTTTGACCGAGGAGCGCAGTGAGCTTGTCCTGAGCCTGCGAATGGGCGCCCACGCGTGTCGGCGACTGCGCCCCGCGATCGCGAACTTTCTATTCCTTGGCTGTCTTACGGAGATCGGTGGCCATTTGACTCGTTCGTTCCCACTCTCTCGCCCTCTCGGGTTTGCCCATCGATGCTTGCCACGCCCTAGCCTCAGCGGAGGCGGGTCGCTCGCTCCCCAGCGGCTCCGCTCAGCGAACTGGGCGAGGGCGGCTTGGAGGTCTTCTCATGGCTGATCTCTGGGCCTCCCTGGCTCGCCGAAGCTCCGGTGAGCGGGGCGAAGGAGGCTGTCTTCTGAGCTCTAATCTGATCTCACGTGCGAGCGCAGTCGAATGGATCGACACCTAATCTTTAATTTTTACCGCCTTTTCCATTGTGAAGAGCGGCGTTCCCGCTAAGTCGTGTGGCTCATCAGCTGTCCGTTTAAAACCGAAGCGCTCATACAAACGGATCGCGTCATCGAGAAATGGCGTTGTGCTCAGAACCATGCGTCGGAAGCCACCGGCCCTCGCGAAAGTCTCGACTTCCTCTAAGAGTATCTTCCCGATGCCTTGCCCTCTGGCGCTCGGCACGACAGCCATGCTGCGAATGTAGAGGGCATCGCCTTTTGTCACGGCTGCTACCGTGCCCACCAAGCGGCCATCTTTTAAGGCTGACCAAGCTGGTCCTTCATTCCAACGTTGTTCGATCTCAACTGGCTTAGGAGTGGTAATGGCAAAAGCTGCAGCGGTATACAACGACTTGTACTCGATGAAGGCTTGATGCAGCACCGAAGCAATTGATGCGGCCTCATCCGCGATCGCACGGCGCGTCCGAATAGTGGAATGTCGCTCGGATCTGCTCATCGTGGATCACCCGTCGTCCGCGACTGATCAAGGCACAGTGAAACAACGCGCAGCGAAGCAGGTCGAAATCCCGGCACTCGTGCGGAGAGTTGGTGCTGCAGATTCGTTAGACCCTTCAACACTCAGGAACCGCGCGGCTTAATCTCCGGAAACCCGGCCTGCTTTAGCTGTTCATTCAACGAGCGCAGATCGGAATTGAGTAGTTCACTCCACGCATCCACCAGCGGACCGAGTTTTGTCTGAAGGTCCACAACGGCAGCTTTGACCGCCGCGGTCGGAGCGGTATCGGCCCCTTGGACGTCGTTGAATAATCCCTCGACGGATTCCAACATAAAGAGTGATGGCGGGGCACCAGGCCGGGCATGCGGCGGGCCGAACTTCGTCAGTGTTTGAACAAATGCCTCCAGTTTGCCGGTCACGTCAGGTCGCTCCGCAGCGCGCGCCTTCAGTTTCGTTAGTTGCTCGGTAATATCGTCGAACTTTTTCCCGATCGGCGCCAGCTTTAGCCTCAGCTGATACAATTGCCACGAGAGGTCGAACTGTTCCTGAAGATCGGCCACCGAAGCTTTGACGCGCGGATCCATTTGCACCGTCAACGGCTGACTGAAGCTCTGCCCATCAACACTCAAGACTACAGTGTAATTGCCCGGTGCGACCCAGGGCGAGGTCGCCGTCGGCGGCGTGTTGCGATAGGTCGCCGCAATCGGAAACACCGGCTCCACATCCGGCACCGGCGCGTAATGCATGTCCCAGGAGAACCGGTACATGCCGGCCTTGATGGAGACCAACTGCGGCGGCCGAATCCAGTAACTGGGAAGCTTCAGCCGTTTCGGCTCGGGCTCCTTCGGCACATCTGTGCTCGAATATTTCCTGAGTGACTCGCCTTTGCTGTCTTTGATCTCGATCGTCACCGGAGCGATCGCGTCTTTCGAGAGGAAATAGTCGATCATCGCGCCCTCCGGCGGATTTTCACCGGCCGGCTCATCCGGTGGCAGCGGCGTATCGGTGTTCACATTTGCGCGGACGCGCAACGCCGCCTGCGGTTTGAAAAGCAGATTGTCTCTGTAGCCGCGGGCGCTGACCGCGGCTGTGCTTGACGTAGCATGTGCACCGGGGCCGGCGACCCCGGCTACAGCATTAAACTGCCGCAGCGGAGTGACGTTATCGAGAATCCAAAACCCGCGGCCGTGCGTCGCCGCGACGAGATCGTCCCCCTTAATAATAAGATCGCGCACCGAGGCGGCCGGCAGATTCAGCCGAAGCGATTCCCAGTTCCCGCCATCATCAAACGAGACGTAAATGCCCTTTTCCGTTCCGACGAAAAGAAGGCCTTTGCGCTCCGGATCTTCGCGAACTGCGTTCACGATTTCGTCCGCTGGGATTCCCTTGACGATTTCCGTCCACGTTTTGCCGCTGTCGTGCGTCCGGAAAATGTGCGGCCGCAAATCGTCGATGCGCAACGTGTTGACCGCGGCGTAAGCGGTATTCGCATCAAAATGTCCGGCCTCAACCAGCGAAATCTTTTGCCACGCCGAGATGGTTGGCGGTGTCACATCAGTCCACGTTTTTCCGCCGTCGGTGCTAAGATAAATCAAACCGTCATCGGTACCGCACCAGATCCGATTCACCTCGAGCGGCGACGGCGCGACCGTGTAAATGACGCCGCGCCTGAAGACCTGGCGGGTCGCATCGTCTTTGTATTTTCCAATGCTCGCCGGCAGCTCGTACTGCGGTCGCGACAGATCGCTGCTGATCTTTTCCCAATGATCGCCGCGGTCGCGCGTCTGCCAGAGCGCATTTCCGGCGAAGAACATGAGATGCGGATCGAGCGGCGAAAAAACCACCGGTTCCGTCCGCAACGTCCGGAAATCGTCCGTTTGCACCGGGACTGGCAAAATGCTCTGGGCCTGACCGGTCCGGCGATCGAATCGCGTCAGTTTACCGCCAATGATGATGTCTGAATCGATCGGATCGGCGACGACATAACCATATTCCTCGGCCGCGACCGGCTGCCAATCGCGGAACGTGATCTCGCCCTCATCGCCGCGGCTTTTAATTCCGACCGAACCGCTTTCCTGTTGACCGCTGTAAAGCCGATACGGAAACGCATTGTCCGCGCTAACGTGATACAACTGCGCGGTCGATTGGTTATACCACGAGCTCCAGCTCTTGCCGCCGTTCACGGTGACGATCGCGCCCTGGTCCGAACCAAGAAGAATGATGTCGGGATTATTCGGATTGATCCAAACATTTTGATAGTCGTCGCCGCCGGGTGCGCCGCGCCAGCCGTCCCACGTTTTGCCGCCGTCCGTCGATTTCCAACAAACCACACTCGCCGAGTACACGATCTGCGGATTTTTTGGATCAAACCGCACCACCGGGAGATCGCCACCGTCGATTCCAAGTCCGGGCCGCGGATCGTCGGTTGTGCCGCTCCAGGTTTCGCCGGCGTCGTCCGACCGATAAAGTTTGCTGATCGTTTTTGTTCGGACCGCGGCGAACAACGTTTTCGGCGCGCTCGGTGCGATCGCGATGTTCGCCTGGACGATGTTGCCCGGCAGCCCTTTGGTTAATTGTCGCCACGTCTTGCCGCCGTCAGTGGATTTGAAAATGCCGCCGCCGTCTCCGTCGAACACGCCGTTTTCCCACGGTCCTTCGCGCGATTCCCACAGCGCCGCGTAAACAATCTGCGGATTGCTCGGATCGATCTGCACATCACTCGCGCCGACGTTCTCATCGCGATAAAGAACTTTTTCAAACCTTTTTCCGCCATCGAGCGATCGATATATGCCGCGTTCTTGGTTAGGCCCGTAGGGATGACCAGCTACGGCAACAAAGATGCGGTCCGAATTTTTTGGATCGACAGATAACTGAGCGATCTGCTGACCGTCGCGCAATCCGAGATGCGTCCACCTCTTCCCGGCGTCAATCGATTTGTAAATGCCGTCGCCGACCGAAAGATCAGGCCGATGCAATCCTTCGCCACTGCCGACATAAATAACGTTCGGATTTGAAACTGAAACCGCGATTGCGCCGACTGATGCCGTCGGCTGATCATCAAAGATCGGCTGCCATGTGCGCCCGTAGTCAATGGATTTGAAAACGCCGCCGTTTACCGGCGCCATGTAGAAAACATTCGGCTGCGACGGAACCCCCGCGATCGCGCGCGTCCGCCCGCCGCGGTAAGGTCCAATGTTCCGCCAGCGCAGGATCGAATCGAACTCTCCCGCGCGCGCCTGCGTAATCCCCAAAACAATCGCCAAACCGATTACGATTGCATTTCGAACCGATCGCATAGGTCGGCCATTTTCTTCTGCGATGAAGAAAACGCAATGGGTCAATCGTCCATTGTCAGTAGTCAGCTGCAGCCTGCCTGCTCAGCTTGCCGAAAGCTTGCTCGCCGCGGTGAGTGGCGGGCAAAGATTTTCGGAGCTGGCGACTTGTCACGCTGTAGCCTCTTGACTCGCCGTATCGTTACGCGAAGGCTGGTTGGCGGAAGCGGATGACTGCGGCCTTACATTGTTCCAGCTTGCAGCTTTCCGCGCTCTTTTGACCAGGAGAGCAACTGGCAATCCAATACAAAACATCAACGCCAAAACCGCGTTGACCCGTGAGATGAGTGTGGCCGCGGCCGGTCGAGGTGGAACTGCCGAATGCGGCAGCACGATGAAATTCATGACGACGTAAACGATGATGCCGTAGATCAACCCGGAGAGAATCGTCCAACGCGACAGCACGGTGAAATTGAATCGAGTCGCGGCGATATAAAAGATCGCAGTCCAGGTGAGCGCGATAGCATAATGAATTACGACTCCGAGACCGACCGACGCCCAGCCGAGTTGAAACGAGCGGCCATCGATCAGTCCGCTGGCGATGAACTGAAAGATCCGCCAGGGCGTGATTCCGCGGAACGCATTGAAAACAATGTTTTCAGTGATATCCAACGTCCCAGCCACCACCCCAATCCACAAAATCGTCCCCAATGATTTGATAACCCGTGTCACGACCAAATCCGACACCACTGCGGATATCAGGTTCTGCTTAATGACTCAAGAATGCCGGTCAACTTCTCCATGCTATCCGCTGTAATCTTCGATCTCGACGGCGTGCTCGCCGACTCCGAGCCGTGGTGGAATGAAATCGACGCGAAATTACTCGCCGAGTATGGCGTCAGGTATCGCGGCGAATATCACCAGAACGTAGTCGGGGTGAGCTACCGGCTCGCGGTTGAGTTTTACAAAAAAGCATATGGCCTCTCCCTGTCCACTGAGGAAATGATGCGGCGTCGCGGTGAGATCGCGACGGAGTTCTTTGCCAATCGGGTCGGCCTGTTTCCTAACGTCGAGGAAGTGTTGGAAGAACTGCGGCACATGAAACTGCATCTCGCGGTCGCCACGAGCTCGGTCAGCGCGTCTGCGCGGCCCTTTCTAGATCGACATCAACTGACCGGATTCTTCAAGGTCATCGTTACTGGCGAAGAAGTTGAACACGGCAAACCCGCTCCCGATATTTACCTGTGCGCGGCTGACAAACTTGGGATCCCTGCTGACAAATGCCTTGTGGTTGAGGACGCGCTCCCCGGCGTCGCCGCGGCCAAAGCAGCAAAGATGCGGGTAGCCGCAATTCCCGACCGTCGCTTTGTCGATCCTGCCGAATATCAGAAAACAGCCGACTACGTGCTGAACAATACCAAAGAACTGCCGGTGCTCATTCGAAAACTCGTCGTCGCCAAATAGCCACCGCGCACGAAATCGTGATTCCCTCAAATGCCGCCGGCGACGGTATAGCCTTGAGCGCGTAAGTCGTCGGCCAGGTCCTTTTCCATTTGAACGGCATGTTTGTGCGGCATCGGGTTCAGATGCTCGTACAGCTCCGGCAACAATCGAACCCCATATTTCCTGACCAGCCGGGCCGACTTGTACCCATTCTTGTGATTTTCAAATCGATGATCGACTGGCAATCCGGTCATTCACCCCGTGAGATAACGTCGAATTCGAGTTTTGATGTAGCGTTTTCCCCAAGCAGTTTTCAGGTACTTTTCGCGTTGCGCTGCATCGCTCTCATCGCGGCAGCCTTCCCAATATACCAGCTCAACGGGTAGCCGTTTCTTTGTGGAGTTAACGAGACGCTTGTTGTGGGCTTGCAGCCGAGCCGACAAGTTCCGCGTGAGACCAACGTAGAAGTGCTTGTCGTGCAGCGACCGGAGAACATAAACGTAACAGTACTTTGCCATTTGTTTTCTATCTAACGGGGTGAACGTAGACAGCCGGTTTCGATGGATCGCGTGCCGGATTGCGCCGCAAGATCGACCAATCCTTCAGCGCGTCTTCGGAGAGTAGAACGACGTAAACGTTATGGTGGAATTCCAGTTCGGCTAATCGGAGCCGTCTACGCTTACGACGACGCATTCGATGACTTTACAGTCAGTACGAAGATCGCGCGTTGTATCAGCTGTTCAATAAGTGCCAGTCCGCTCGGACCTCAACGCTTCTGACCGCTGACCTGTGATCTGTGATCTCTGCCCTCTGATTCCACCTGTCCGCTTTTTCGCCTTCTTGTTATCTGTTGGCTAGCCGTCGCAAAGTTCCTGGGTGCGGCGAACCAGTTCGTCCTGAGTAATGGGCGGGCCAGACGCAAGAGCGGCGTAGAACTTAGAAATTAAAAAGAGGGAAGCACTGAATGAGTGTGGGCGACGACACAATTTCGCCGCCATACTTTAGCGTTAGAATCCGACGAAGAGTGAGGCCATGCGCTCCCGTGTTTTGGCATCGGGGAGCCGGCCAACTCCTGCCGCCATGTTATCTTCGAGGTGTTGCGGGTTATTTGTGGCAGGAATCACGCAAGTGACCGCCGGGTGAGCCACAATCCATTTCAACAAAAATTGAGCCCAGGAGTGGCAATCGAATTCAGCAGTCCACGCCGGCAGGGGTTTGTTGGCAAGACTTTGAAGCACACCGCCGCCCCCAAAAGGACGATTGATGATGACCGCCATCCGAAGTTCCTGGGCGAGCGGCAAGATGCGCCGAGCCGCACCTCGATCCACCAGCGAATAATTGATCTGGACGAAATCGGGCTTCTGGACCCTCATGTTTCTTTCCACTTCGCCGAAGCCGCGGTCCTCGGAATAGGTAATTCCGGTATAGCGGATTCGTCCCTTCGCCTTCCATTCCCGAAGCGAACCCATCTGGGTTTCGATATCGGCCAAATTGTGCACCTGCATCAGATCGATCGTCCTGGTTTGAAAACGCTCCAATGAGCGTTCCATCTGGGCGATCCCTTCTTGCAGACCCTTGGTCCACACCTTGGTCGCGATGAAAAGTGAATTGCGCAGATGCGATTTGCCAGCGAGGTCACCGATCACGCTTTCGGCGGTGCCATACATCGGCGAGGAATCGATTACTTTACCGCCGTGTTTCACAAAGAGCGCCAGCACTTCTGCGAGCGGTTTTATTTGGGGCGACCCGAGACGAACGTCGAACGTTAACGCGCTACCAAGTCCAATAACTGGAAGCTTCTCACCCGTCGACGGAACAGAGCGCATCAACCGGGATTCGTCGGCCGCGAAGATGCGCGATCTTCCAATCGGCAGGAACGCGCAGGCAGCAGTTGCGCCGATTAACTTCGCTGCTCGCCGTCGTGAAATCGTATCGTGCATCGTAACGCGCACACTCACGGTAAGATTCGTTGGTCAGGCGTTGCGGTCAATCGCCCATGACCAATGTGGCGGAGTGGAAGTTTCGACTGGGGCGGCTAGCTTCAGGTCTTCGATAAATTCAAAGAACCAGACAGGATTTGCCCGATTTTGCCAGAGCTCACCCTTCAATCCTGTGAATCCTGTCGATAATTTCCGGGATCGGGAAGTCCGATTTAACGATTTAACCATGTAACACTTCCCTCGCGCGCCGTAGATCGCCGCGGCGACCGAAGAAGGCAACGTCCGCGAAGCGATATGTCAAATGCCATGCTCGCGAATGCTTTCGGAGTTTAGATCCCGACTGCCATTTTCCCACCGACCCCATTCAATAACTTCTCGCGCTCGTGACAATTAGTTCGCACAGGCGTTCCGCCTGTGATTCGCGGTGAGCAGCGCAAAACTCTTTCCAATTGCCATCAGTTGGGGTAGTTCTCGCGCGCTATGGAAACCTCGTCACTGAACACGCCGCCTCCGCTTCCACGCAAAGAAGGCATGGGGTGTTTCGCCAAAGGCTGCCTCACTCTCATCATCGCACTTTTTATTTTCGTGGGCGTAGTGATTGGCGGCGTGTGGTACTTATACGGCAGAGCCATCAATATTTTCACCTCATCGCAACCGGTTGTCATTCAAATCGAACAGCCGAGTGATGCGCAGTTCCAGGCTGCGAAAGCAAAACTCGAGCAACTGCGCGGCGCAATTTCGCGCAATGAAGAGACGACGGTCGAGTTCAGTGCCGCCGATGTGAACACGCTCATTGCACGCGATCCCGCATTCGCTGGCGCGCGAGATAAAGCGCGGGTCAACTTCGCCGATTCACTTGTCACCTTGGAACTGAGCGCACCCTTAAATACGGTCCCATTGCCGAAACTGAAATATCGCTGGTTCAACGGCACGGCCAGCTTTCAGTTCACCTACGACCTCGGCCAATTCATCGTGAGTGCAAAATCGGCCGAAGCCAATGGAAAAGCAGTCCCGGAAGCGTTCTTTGCCTCGTTCAGTTCTTCATTCAATCGCAGCTTCAACCAACGTTTTCAGGAGGGGCTACAGAAAAACAATGAGAAGGCGACTTTTTGGAAACGGATCAAAACAATTGGAGTAGAAGACGGCAAATTGATCGTCAAAACGCAACGGAAGTGAAGCCGCTCCGCTGTCGATCGGCCTGCACAACGCATTCCGGCTTGGTGAGAAGAGCACAACCTGCCCGCAGGTGTGCGCGCGTCCTCACGTGTTATGCCAGTCCGGCTCGGACCGATCGCGCCCTGATCGCCGGCTTGGAAGATGAAGCGTAGCGCGGCTTTCCGCGCTTCGGCTTTTCAGAATGGCTTGGAGGTCTTCGTTCCTTCGGACATCTGACATCGGACATCTGACCTCTGATTCAATTCGTGCTGCCTTCCAAGTCTTCGTCTTTGAGCCATGAGCCGAGCCGCCGGGAGGCGAGTGAAACAGACGGGAAGGCCGAGAGACCGACCGAGTTGGAAACGAGAGAGTCAAAATCTCGAGGGTTGCGGCCTAACGAGTTTTCGAATGTTAAATATTTAGATGCGACCCCATTTTTTCTCGTGAAGGCTTGGCAGAGCGATGGTGTTTCCGGCGTGGTGGAAAGATCCCGCCCACAGAACGAGCAAGTGTGGCAAGAGCTGTCACTCCCAGGATGCCCAAGAGAACGAACGCACCATACAGGCGAAGGGCGTCTCTCCCGGCGATTGCATGCCTCCCACCGCTGGAATCGTATATCGCGCCGGCTTCGTTGTGCATGCCGCCGTGAAGCCCGGTCAGGACACCGATGCTGATGCAGAATGCGAGTGCCAAAATGATCCAGAGACCGGTCAAGGTTAATGCTCGTTTGGAGGTCTGCATTTCACCTCCTGCATTCTAACTCCAACTCCTGCACGTCCAAGCAAAATAATGGAGTGATGCTCACCCTCAAAGATGAGGCGGCTGTGGATCTCGTCGCTCGGCACCATGATCTCGGGGTCGCCGATAGCACTTCGAAGGCGGTCTCGCTGCCAAGACGCTCCATGCGTCTGGCGAGGCCGAGTTCGCCCTGCATCGCGGAGACGCGTCTCCTGTTTACTTCTTTTCCGGGAACTGCATGACAGCTTCGGCAATGCACTCCCATTTGCCATTGCGCTCCATCCAAGTATCCACCCAGGCGTAGCTGTGGGTAAACGTTTTACCATTCTTATCCTTGCCCTTTTCCGTCGAGGTGCCGCAGACGGTAGCCAGGTTCGGCGCGTAGACGTGAACATCCATTTTGTCGTTCACCGACGAGCTCAAGGTATTGGGTTCGGTTTTAATCTCATCGACCAGCTGGGACTTGGTCTGATGTTTTCCTTGCGAACTGAACCCAGCAAAGTCGTCCGCTACCATGTCTCGGACGGCGGCCTGATCCTTGTCTAGCAGCGCCTTGGCCCAAGCGTCTTCCATCTGCTTGAGCTTGGCCTCGGTTGCGCTTGAGTCGGCAGATTTTTCCTGAGCGTGTGCGCAGGGCGCGACCGCGAAGGCAATCAGGGTGATCGTCAAGAGTGGTGTAAGTGATTTTTTCATGTTGAACTTCTTTTTAGGTTGAGTTGAGGAAGCTCGTCTCGAATCCCAGAGCCCTTTCAGGGCGAGCTACATCGAAGGCAGCGCGCTTCGACACGCGTGTTAATTCGATGAGGCTACTTGGCTAAGCCGTTTGAGGTCAAGAGATAACGTCCAAGCGACGACTGCGATGAGGACTGACCCCAATTTGCTCGCTCCCCGCTCCGAGCTCCTTGTTCGCCGATGGACGAACTCGCCCCACCACGGCGGGCAAGCTGTGGCGAGCTCCGAGCTCTTCGCTCCCAGCTCCTAGCTTCCCAGCGTCGCCGCGAGCACGCTACCCAATCCTAGAGAAAGTGTTGGTGCGCGTTATCGCTGTACCATCGAGCGTGGTGGTCTGTAGTTGGACAATGAGTTCATCGCCTACCACGCGCACATCTCTCACATAAGTGTCGCCAACGTTGGCCGGAGAAATCGCTCCTTCAAGACGGGTGGTGAGAGTGCCTTTGATTTCATCTACACTATAACTGCCGAAGTAAGCGTCGTATCCGTTAACCCGAGCAGTGTTATTCTTCGCCGCCACTGGTTGCAGGACCGTCTCCTGTCCGGACCGATCGCGTTTCATGAACTGGGCTGAAAAATGTGTTCTCCCAACGCAAAGTATGCCGAGCGGGTCCAGGCCGAGAAACGGATCGATGTGAACTTTGCCAGTCGCATCCACATCTTCGCGCGATTTCAGTTTCCAAAAACCGATAATCGTGGTCGCAAGATTGGCGGTTGGCGGCAGAAGAGGATCTTTCTTCATGTGAGTTACTCGATACGAATTACTCGCCTAATTAGCAAATGCTCGATGTTTCGTTCGAGACGAGCTTGCATTTCCAGGCATCAGAAATGTAGCTGCACACAAAAAGACGAACACCGCCACGGCACCTATCCACTCCCAAAAGCCGAGGTGCCAAAACACTGAATGCCGAAGCGCGTGCCGAATCGGCCGCGACAGCGTCCGGTTAGATTGCGAGACAAGTAACAAAGCTTCACTGCAAATCACTCCCGTTAACGGCGCGACTGTCACGGCAGCCCAGATCCAAAACAATGATTGCGGCAAAGCCCGGCCACGTCCTTTCCAAGCGCACCAGCACCCGCTCAGCATTCCGATCGCTAACAACGCCGCCGTGGATCGCGCAAGAAATTCGTGAAACCGCCGGATGCCTAACGTCGGGTGAACGTGCTGTGGTACCACGAAGCAATCAGCGATGAGCGCAACGATTCCCAACAGAAAAGCGCCGCCGGCGATCCGCGCCCCGACCGTTGATATCGGAGCAAGTCCTCGATTCAGACGTTGCGCGAACGGAAGCATCAACAGTCCGGTCAGTATCAGTCCACACGCCGCGATCCGGTAATGTTGTGGATTATCGCGTGGCGAAATGAGACTGGAAATGACTCGGTACCGCCAGTCGTAGCCCTTTGGAAACATCGACGCGCTGAAGGCCAGGATTCCGAAGAAACAAACAACGATTAGACAGAGCAAGATGACCAGCGCGGATCGGCGTCGAAGCATTTAGTCAAAACGCTCTCGCACGCCGCTAGCGCGTGCAACTCACCCCGGGGGACATCTATCAATGGCGCGGCCCGGACTTTAAGATTACAGATGAATCCGGTAGAATCCCCGCGGAACAAAGGTGGTATGCAGTTACCGCGTGTAGTGGCGGCTGTGTCAGCCGCAGATCCTTGTTGGTCATGGGCGCTGATGCAGACAAACGACCAGGCAGCATCCCCAGCTGCTTCCCATTTCACTTCCCGGTTTCCTGGGTTCCTGATTTCGATAGGGTTTGGAAACGCCAGCTACAATGAATCTCACCGCCTTAACGGTTCTCTTGCCCGTGTTTTTTGTGTTGGGACTGGGGTATTTCGCTGGGCATGCCAAAAAATTCGATGCTGATCAGGTTGCGGGTCTGAATGACTTGGTGCTGGATTATGCCTTCCCGGCAATGATGTTTGTGGCGACAGTTAAGACGCCTCGAGACGAATTGCTCAGCGAGGGTTCTTATGCCCTCGCGCTGCTTGTCGCCTTTGTTGGACTGTTCCTGGCAGTGGTGCTTGTCAGCACGCGGCTTTTGCGTCATTCCCTCGGTGAAGCGACGCTACAGGCCAACCTCGCCAGTTTTCCATCGGTCGGCTTTTTCGGTCCGCCGATATTTCAAGGGTTGTTTGGCCCATCAAGCCTCGTCTCGATTGCCTTCGCAACGACTTTATCGGCGGTCACGATGATTCCGCTCACGCTGGTTCTGCTCGAAATACATCACCAACGCACAACACGT
>Ga0207684_10002566_pt1 | contig 18222 bp, 12 predicted proteins | sample KBSK5501metaG_FD_184342 | JGI IMG/M metagenome (GOLD analysis project Ga0207684, IMG submission 184342) | Corn, switchgrass and miscanthus rhizosphere microbial communities from Kellogg Biological Station, Michigan, USA - KBS K5-50-1 metaG... | ecosystem: Host-associated > Plants > Roots >...
TGCTCCTGCAGCAGGGTGAAGCTGACCGCCTCGCCGGGCTGGATCGCCTCGGAATCTTCGATCAGGTCACCGAACTCGCTGTCGCCGTCCTCGCCGAGCGGAGTGTGCAGGGAGATCGGCTCGCGGCCGTACTTCTGCACCTCGATGACCTTCTCCGGGGTCATGTCCAGCTCAGCGGCCAGTTCCTCCGGGGTCGGCTCCCGGCCGAGGTCCTGCAGCATCTGCCGCTGCACCCGGGCCAGCTTGTTGATGACCTCGACCATGTGCACCGGAATGCGGATCGTCCGGGCCTGATCCGCCATGGCCCGGGTGATCGCCTGCCTGATCCACCAGGTGGCGTAGGTGGAGAACTTGTAGCCCTTGGTGTAGTCGAACTTCTCGACCGCGCGGATCAGGCCGAGGTTGCCCTCCTGGATCAAGTCGAGGAAGAGCATCCCACGCCCGGTGTACCGCTTGGCCAGCGAGACCACGAGCCGCAGGTTCGCCTCCAGCAGGTGGTTCTTGGCCCGCCGGCCATCTTCGGCGATCCACTCCATGTCGCCGCGGGCGTCGGACCGCAGGCCGCCGGGGCCCTCGGCGAGCTTCTCCTCGGCGAACAGCCCGGCCTCGATCCGCTTCGCGAGCTCGACTTCCTGCTCGGCGTTGAGCAGCGGCACCTTGCCGATTTGCTTGAGATAGTCCTTGACCGGGTCAGCCGTCGCGCCCGCCGACGCGACCTGCGCCGCGGGCAGGTCGTCGTCGTCGTCCCCGTAGACGAACGCCTCTTCCTCGCCATCGCTGGCGCCTGCCTTGACCGCGCGCACGCCCTGGCCCGCCGCGGCCGCTGGATCAGCCGCCGCCCGCGAGCCCGGCTCGGCCGCGCCGGCCCGCCTGCCCGCGGCTGGGCCGGCCCCTCCGGCCGTTCCCCCGGAAGGCCCGTCTTCGACACCGGCGTCGTCGGCCACATCGTCCTCGGCCACGTCGTCGTCAGAGAGGTCATCGTCGGCCACGACGACGACGTCGACCTCGACGTCCAAGTCCACGGTAACGATGTCGACCAGGTCTTCGAGTTCGGCCGCGTCCAGGCCCTCATCGGCCAGGTCGGCATCTATCGGGCCAACCTCAGCGTCCAGGTCAACCTCGGCCTCCAGGCCAGCCTCAGCGTCCAGGTCCGGCACGCCGACCAGGTCCGCCGCTTCCCCGGCCGTCACAGCCTCGCCGAGGTCCCCGGCGGGCTGGGCATCCTGCTGGGGCTTGGCTTCGCCGGCGCCCTTCTTCGGGCCACCGGGCTGGCCCGCTTGGGCGCCCTTGCGGCCGCCCGACCGGCCGCGCTTGCCGCGCCCCGTGGACTGCGGCGTATCACGCCCACCCGGTGTAGCGTCCCGCTCCACGAGCGTGACCGCTCTGTCTGGCCGAGATCCGGCTGTTTCCCCTGATCCGGCGCGCCCGGAGGCCTGCTGCGCTGGCGCCTGCCCGCCCCGGCCTTCCGGCCCTGGCTGCCTCCGCGCTGCGGAGCCTGCAGCGCTTGCCACCGCGGTCACCCCTTCCTTCGCTGGACGGCGGCCTGCCGAGCCGCAAACGACCGTTGACTAGCCGAACTGGCAGGCGACACAGACACCTCTCCCTGCGTACGTGAGCGGGAAATGGACCCTACTGCGCATACCCCGCTGCTGGGACCGCGGCGGGAGCAGAGCCCGCACCCCGGTAGGCCGCGGGCGCGAGTGGCGTTACTCCCGACCACCACCTTAGGCGGAGTCGACGGGTAGCTCGTACGGCCGACGGGCCCCGCTGTGCCATCTGGCACCTCATCACCTGATACCCCACGGCATCGTTGCTGTCTCTACTCATGCCTTACCCCTCCGAGCTACGGGGATGACGCCACCAGCCGCGCGAGGCGGCGGCGTCCCATCGCGCCGCGGCACGTGCAGAACGAGCACGGTCACATCGTCGTCTTGCTCATAACCCGTGAGCATCCGGTCTACCAGGTACTCCAGCAATCTGGCGGGATCTTCGACGACCCCCGGCCGCGCCTGGGCGGCCACGGCCACCAGTTCGTCCAGGCCCGTGTCGAGGCCGCGCCTGCGGTTCTCGACCAGCCCATCGGAGTAGAGCACCGCCGTGTTTCCTGGCGGCAGCCGGAACACGTATTGCTGACGCGGGCTCGCCCAGCCCAGCGGGGTGCCGGCTTCTGTCGGGTCGAGCCGGGGCGGCGAGTCGCTGGACAGCAGCAGCGGTGGCAGATGACCCGCGTTGCCAGCCAGGCCCTCCCCGGTGACCGGGTCGACGACCAGGTAGGCCACGGTCGTCACCTGCTCGTCCAGTTCGGTGGCGGTGAACAGCCGGTCGAGCCCGGCGAGCACGGCGGCCGGCCGCGGGTCGGTGAGCGCGAGGGCACGCAATGCGTTGCGCACCCGGCCCATGCCCGCCGCGGCGGTCAGCCCCTTGCCCATCACGTCCCCCGCGGCGACGGCGAGCCTGCCATCCGGCAGCCGGAACGCGTCGTACCAGTCCCCGCCGATCTCCATGTTCCTGGTGACCGGAAGGTACCTCGCTTCCAGGATGATCCCCGGCACGCTGGGCAGGCGGTCCGGCAGCAGGCTGCGCTGCAGGGTCTCAGCGGTGGTGTGCTCACGCTCGAACAGCGACGCCCGCTCCAGCGCCAGCGCGCACTGGCCCGCGAGCGCTTCCAGGAAGACCCGCTCCTCCTCGGTGATCTGCCGGGGGCGGGTGAACGAGAACCGCAGCGCCCCGAGCGGCGCGCCCGCCGCGAGAAGCGGCAGTCCAACCCAGGCGCGCTCGTCACTGTGGGTCAGGAACAGATCAACGCTGGCGACACCGTCGAACTGCCGGCGCAGCGCGTCTGGGTTCTCCACCAGCACCGGCCGCCGGGCCGTGATCGCCGCGGTCATAATGCTGGGCAGATCCAGCGGGATATCCCCGCCGTGCGCACCTGGGCTGTCGGGGAGCCCGCCAGGGTTGATGGTGCGCAGCCGCAGCCGGTCCTGGTCGAGCAGCGCCACCGCGGATCGCTCCGCGCCGATCGCCGACCGGCCGACCTCGGTGATCACCTCGACCACCTGCAAGACGGTGAGCGCCTCGGCGAGCATCGAGGTCGCCTGCTGCAGCCGGGCGGTCCGCAGCGCGGCGGCGGACAACTGCTCGGTCAGCCGGCCGCGCATCTCCTCGGCCTCACGCTGCCCCGTGACGTCGGTGCTCGCCCCCACCCACTCGATGATCTTCCCGTCCCGCTCGATCGGGACCGCCCGGACGTCGTAATGGCGGTACGAGCCGGTTTTGGTGCGGACCCGGTAGCGACTGTCAAAAATCTTTCCCGCCTGAACGCAGTCTCGCCAGTCACGATCCACACGCTCGCGGTCTTCCGGGTGGATCGCATCCAGCCAGCCGTTGCCCAGGTACTCCTCCAGGGTCTGGCCGGTGATCCAGCGCCACTCGGGGGAATCCTCCGCGATGGCCCCGGTCGGCGTCGTGACCCAGACCACCTGGGCGCCGGCCTGCACAAGCGAGCGATAACGCTCCTCGCTCCGGCGAACTGCCTCCGCCGAATTCTGGCGGTCAGTGACATCCACTGCGATCAGGGCAACACCGGTGATGTTCCCCTCTGTGTCGTGCGAGGGGAACCAGGAGAAGGCCCACTGCCGGAGTTCGGCGTCGGGCGGGCCCGCGCTGGCCGGCGTGGCGCGGCCCGCGCCCTCGCCGTCCACGCCCTCGCCGTCCACGCCCTGGCCGTCGGTGCCCGTGGCGTCCGCGGCCTGGCCGTCCGTGGCGGTAGCGTCCGCGGCGGTGCCGTCGGTGGCGGGGACGGCTGGGAGCATGCTGACGGTCTGGTCAGACTCAAACAGGGGCTGATCCTCCGCGAGAACCCGGCGGACCGCTGACTCCACCCTGGCCGCCAGCGTCTCCGGCCAGACCTGCGAGGGCAGCCGGCCGAGGTGCTCGCCGAAGCCGGCCCCCGGCAGGCCGGCCAGGGCCCGGTTGATCCTCCGGAAGCGCAGGTCGGGGCCGAAGAAGGCAAAGCCGATCGGAGCTTCGCGCAACAGCGTGGCGAGCAGCGCCGAGTCGGAGATGTCCAGCCCGGATACCTGGGGCTGGGGTGCGGAGGTGTCAGTGCTCATGGTCCGCACTCCGGTCCCGTGCGTGAGCCATGCATCGGCTCCTTCCTGCTCACCGCGGACACAAGCAGGCTAGCGGCTACAACGCGGTCACGGGGAGCCACCGGCGCGGCACCGCGCCGCCGCGCGTGCCACGCTCGACAACCGCAGACATCGCGGGCGGCCACGCAGGCAAGCTTCCCACATCTTAGGCGAATACGTGCGCCACCGGAGACAGCACGCTCACGTTGGGGCCCTGAGAGCGCGTACACCGGTACTGGAAAATCTGACGAACCCGGGAAAGTTCCCCCATCCCCGCGTGGACGTGGCACGGCGCGGCGTGAATCTGGGAGGGTGTCTATGTGAGCCCGAAGAGCCGACGCCGAGAGCCCCCTGGCGGGGCGGGCCATTCCGGCCACGGCAAGGGACCCGGGCCTGCGGGGACCGCCTCGCCCCCGCCGAACGCGTTGTTCGCCGAGATGCTGCGCGCGGCGCGGGAACTGCTCGCCGTCCGCAGCCCGCTCGATGCCGAGCTCATGGTCAGCGAGCTACTCGGCACCTGGTGGGGTCAGCGCGCCCCGAGGGGAGGCCGGCGCGGTCACGCGGATGTTGAGGAACTGGTGGGCGAGGGCCTCGTCGGCTATGCCGCCCAGCAGAAGAGCCCGGCCGCGCTCGCGCTGCTGTCTGGCATCGCTTGCCTGGGCACGCCGCGCCAGGCCGCCCGGGCCGAGACTGCCGCCCTGGCGCTGATGGAGCACGGGGTGGCCAGGCCGGGCTGGGCGGAGTCGGTTGGCGCGGTCGCCGCGGCAGAGTGCTACGTGAACTCCGACGTCTTCGGCGACCGTGACGAGGTCGTGTGCGTGTTCAGCTACGCGGGAGAAGAGTCGCACGCCCTGGTCATGGTGGTCGACTACAACGCGGGCGGGATGCTGCGCGACGGATGGGTGACCTCGCAGGTGGACAAGCTCCTCGAACGCTGCCGTGAGGCTGGCGGCGCGGACGGAGCGATGATCTCCGGCCCCGCGTTCCGGCCGGTAGAGGCGCCGCAGGCCAGGCGGCTGCTTGAGACAGCCCTCGCCGTGACCGAAACCGGCGCGGGCCCGCCAGTCAGCGACTCCTTCCCGTCATATCACGCGTTCCTGAGGGCCAGGATCCGCACGCTCCCGCCGTCCGGGCCCGGCCGGCCGGCCGCACCCGGGGCCACGGCCGACGGTTCAGCATCCGGTGAGCCCTCTTCGCCGGGCGCCGGCTCCGGCTGGGTCGGCGCGACCGCCAGGCGGCACGCGTGGACCAGGGACCGCCGGGCGACGCTGGTGGCCGAGTTCCTCGCCTCCGATGAGGCTGAGGACCTCTCCGACACCAAGGCGGCCAGCCGGTGCGCCGACCACATCGTCGACTACGGCTGTGACCAGGACTTCGGCCGCCCGCTGCGGATGAGCCCGGCGAAGGTGGAGGTCTTTCTCCTGGACTGGCTGCCACGCAAGGTCATGCTCTCCCCGGCCGAGCAGCATGCCATGCCGCACGTGCTCGCCTGCTGGGTGCGCTGGGCGGGCGGGCGGCACATGGCCGCGGCGGACGCGGTCGCCGAGACGCTGGACACCGTGTTCGATTCGATGGGCACGTTCGCGCAGGTCTACCGGGACCCGACGGCGTTCGGCCTGGATCCGCAGCTGGTGGCCAGGCTGCTGCCCGACGACGACCTGGAGGCTCTGCCCCGGCGCGCGTTCGCCTTCCCGGTGCTGAGGGGCCGGTACGACGGGGTCGACCTGAGCACGCTGGACCCCGCACAGCAGGCGGACCGGCACACGCTGCTGGCGGCGGATCACCATGAGGCACATGGGCGGCATACCAGCGAACTGCACATCGACCGGCACATGGTCCTCGCTGACCGGCTCTGGCGGGGCGACCCGCCCGAGCTGTGGGAGGCGGCGCAGCGCCTGCTCGACCAGGGCGAGGACAGGCACGCGGTGCTGCACACGCTCATGTACGTGATCAGGGACGCGGGCATGGACTCCGGCGCCCTGGTCGCGGCGCTGCAGGAACTGCCCCCGGCCGCCCTGCCCTGACCAGCATCCCGAGCACTGCTGTCCCGCTCGCCTCCGGGGCCCCACCCACCTCCCCATCCCCCTTCACCGCGCCGCCCTCCCTCGTCGCTCGTGCTCTGCCCCCCCGTTCGCCTGCTCCTCAGTCCAGGCAGCACCGCGCCCCTCCGGCTCGCTGAAGTGCCTACCGCGAGGCTGCGGTGATCACGACGGAACCGGGTCACGATACGGCGTCCGCCTGCCCGCCCAGTTCGAGGAAGGCGCCGCGCAGGTCGGCGGCCGAGACGGTGGTGAGGTCGGCCGCGCTCGCGTTCTCGCCGAGGTCGGCCACCCGCAGGTCCCTCGCCGCACAGGCACGCTCGAACAGCGAGCGCACGAACCGGCCGTTGCCGAGCTCGTCGATGCGCCCGGCCACGGCGGCGCGGCCGAAGATCTCCTCCAGCACGGGAAGCGCGTCCGGCTCGAAGGTGTCCCCGGCCTGCTCCGCGATGACACCGGCGATCCTGGCCAGCTCGCCAGCCGTGTAACTGGGGAAACCGATCCGCACGCTGAACCGGGACGCGAGACCCGGATTGCTGCGCAGGAACCTGTCCATGTCCGCCGGGTATCCCGCCAGCACGATCACCAGCCGGTCACGGTCGTCTTCCGCGCGCTTGAGCAGCGTCGCCACGGCCTCCGATCCGTAAGCGTCGCCACCCGAGTACCCCGCGTTGTACAGCGAGTACGCCTCATCGATGAAGAGCACCCCGCCCAGGGCGGAATCGATCAGCTTGCCGGTCTTGATCGCGGTCGAGCCGAGATGCTCACCGACCAGATCGGCCCGGTGCGCCTCCACCACCTCCGGGCGGACCAGCAATCCGAGCGCCGCGAATATCCGGCCGAGGATCCGGGCGACGGTCGTCTTCCCCGTCCCGGGCGGCCCGGTGAACACGAAATGCCGGGCCGGCGGCTGGCTGGCCAGTCCCTGCCGGTCTCGCAGCCGGGCCACCCGCAGCTGCGCGGTGATCTCGTGCACCTGGCGCTTGACCGGCTCCAGGCCGATCAGCTCGTCGAGCTCGGCGAGCGCGCTCTCCAGGGTGGGCGCCTCGGTGTAGCCGCGGAACCTGGCGGTGAGCTCGGCGCCGGCCCGCTCCAGGTCCGCCGCCTCCAGCGTCATCAGGTCCGCGGATGTCGGCTCGGCCGCGATCGCCATTACCCGGACGTCACGTGCCTGGCCTGCCTTTTCCAACAGGCTGCGGACGAACCGCCCGTTCCCGAGCTCGTCGGCGAGCCTGCGGCGGCCCACGTCCTCCATCATCCGCCAGAGCGCCGGGCGGGCGTCGGGATCGAGCACCTCGCCGCGCTGCTCCAGCGACAACTCAGCCAGCGCCATCAGCTCGGCGGGCGAGTAGCCAGGGAATTTCACCCTGAGCCCGAACCGGGAGTTCAGTCCGGGGTTGCTGGCCAGGAAGCTTTCCATCTGCCGCTCGTAGCCGGCGAGGATGATGACGAGTTCCTGACGATTGTCCTCGGCGCGCTTCAGCAGCGCCTGGACGGCCTCGTTGCCGAACCGGTCGCCCTGTCCCTCGCCGTCATTGACCAGGCTGTACGCCTCGTCGATGAGCAGGACCCCGCCGAGCGCGGAGTCGACAAGCTCGTTGGTCTTGATCGCGGTCGCGCCAAGGTACTCGCCGACCAGGTCAGCGCGCTGCGCTTCCACCACAGTCGGCGTGTCGAGCAGCCCGAACGCGTAGAAGATCTTGGCGACGATCCGGGCTACCGAGGTCTTCCCGGTGCCGGGCGGCCCGAGGAACACGAAGTGCTGCATCGGCTTGTCGGTGCCGTACCCGGCCAGCGCTCTGCGCCGCGCGGCCTCGACCGACGCAGTGATCTGGCGGATCTGCTCCTTCACCGCGGCCAGGCCAATCATGGCGTCCAGTTCGGCCATGGCCTGCTCGACCGTGATTTCCGGGAACTGCCGGGCCCCCCCGCTACGGTCGGCGGACGTTTCCTGCGGTGCCTGGCTCAGCGTGCCGTCGGCGGCCTGGTGCACCCTGGCCGGCTCGCCGTTCTGCCCGCCCCGCCCACCTCGCCCGCTGCCGCCCTGCGGGCGGCGGGCCTGGCCGGTGCCGGCCCGGCCCGACCAGTCGTGCGGGGCCGCGAGGGCGCCACCCCTGGCCTGCTGGCGGTCGAAACCACGGGCTGCCTGCGACGCCTTGGCCCACCGCCAGGCCAGCACCAGGCCCCCGAGCACCCAGCCGATGATGATGCTGGCCAGCGGCTGCCTGGGCAAGAGATGCCAGGCCACCATGGCCGGCGGCAGCGCCCAGAGGAGCGTGAGGACCACCGTGCGGCATGGCACGAACTGGCGGGAAAGGGGGCGGGCGTGTGCGCCAGCCACCATCGCGAACGGGAGCAGCATCAGCGGCGCTATGGCGGTACGGTTACTGCCGGAGAATCCGGAGACCACCGCCAGGCCCCAGACGGCGACCGCCAGCGAGGCCGCCAGCGAGCGGTGCCCCGCGAAGACCGCGATCGGCGCGTAGATGAACGCGGCCACGATGAGGAACGGGAGCGTGAAGACTCCCAGCAGCAGCAGGGCTGCGACCAGCAGAATCTTGACCGGCAACGGAGCCACGGCCAGCATGCGGCGCACGGCGGCAAGCCGTTCCTGCGCCATTTGCCTGCCTGGCGGGGACCCGTCGTTTGGCCGCATGTCGCTCCTTCGTGCCTTCCCTGTATAGCGCACTACCACGCGCGTACAGAGACACACAACCAGATACCGCCAGGGAATGGCCAGCAGCGGCACGACGGCACGGCCGCTTCCCGGACGCGGCGCACCCGGGCGCCGCGAAGCGCGGTCAGCGGCCGCCCACCCGCAGCAGGTCCTGCTCAGCCAGCAGTTTCTCCCGGCACGCCCGGTCCACCCGGCTCACGATCGCGCCTTCTCTTCTTAGTAGCCGGGCGGGGTCGGAAACCCGCCGACAGCGGTCTCATAGGCCTGCGCCACCCGCAGGCAGGTGCCGTCCGCGAAACGCCGGCCGACGATCATCATGCCGACCGGCAGGTCACCAGCGAGGCCGGCCGGAACCGAGATGGCGGGGTGGCCGCTGACATCGAACGGGGCGGTGTTGGCGATCATCTCCAGCGACCGGGCGACGCGTTCCTCGCGGGAGGCACCGGCCCCGGGAAGGACCGACGCGACGATCGGCAGCGTCGGCAGGACCAGAACGTCGGCGTGGGCCAGGGCCGCGTCGTACGCGGCGGTCAGTTCGAAGGCGAGGTTGCGGGCCATCGCGTAGTACTGCCCGTGATAACGGTCGATGACATACCGACCGCACAGGGTGGTCATCTTGACCGTTTCGGACAGAGCGTCGGCGTGCACCCGGCGGCCCTGGGCGTAGTGGACCATGAGTTCCGGATCGTAGAGGCCGGGCCAGTTCATCCCGTAGCCGTTCCCGTCGATCATCTGCCCGACCACGCCGTCGGTGGCGATGACCGTCCAGACATGCATGCCGTCCCGATGCCACGGAACGCTCACGGTGTGGACCAGCGCCCCCGCGCTCTTCAGCGTGGCGATAGCCGCCCGCACCGCCTCGTCTACTCCCGGCTGAGACAGGCCGGGGATGGCGAATCCCTCCTCCACTACGCCGATCCGGATGCCGTCGACACCAGCATCTAGTTTCGTGAGGTAATCGCCGGGAGTGAGCATGCTTGGCCGGCGCGGGTCCAGCCCGTCCGGGCCGGCCAGCACGCCAAGCAGCACCGCCGCGTCACGCACGGTACGGGTGATCGGGCCGAGATGGTCGAGGGTGTTCTCGATGGGGAACGCCCCCGTATAGGGGACCAGCCCGTGGGTCGGCTTGTGCCCGACGGTGCCGCAGAACGCGCTCGGGATGCGGACCGACCCTCCCTGGTCGCCGCCGAGGGCCAGGTCCGCATCGCCCGCTGCGACCAGCGCGGCGCTGCCGCTGGATGACCCGCCGGCCGATCTCGACCGGTCCCATGGATTGCGCACCGGCCCGGTCCATGACGTGTGGCTGCCCCCGGAGAAGCACAAGTCCTCGCAGACAGCCTTGCCCGTGATGGTCGCTCCCGCGTCAAGCAGGCGGGTGACCACCGTCGCGTCGCGGCGCGGGATGTATCCCTCGACCGCGGCCGATCCGTTCATCATCGGCACGCCGGCGACCTCGATGTTGTCCTTGACCGCCACCCGGCGGCCGGCCAGCGGGCCGTCGGCTCGTGTGGTGATCTCGGTGGTCACGTACCAGGCACCGAGTTCGTTGTCGGCGTCGGCGGGACGCCGGTAGGGCCGGCTGGGAGGATCTGGGCGGCGCGCCTCATACAGTCGCTCCACGGCGTCGTAGGACGCCAGCGCACCGGTCATGAGAGCAAGAAACGACTCGACATCCCGCGGGGTGAGGTGGAAGCCGTACTGTTCCGCAATGGTCGCGAGATCGGTTGCGGTTGGTGGAGTAATGGCCATGGCAATCTCCCTGGTCGCCGACTGTCACATATTCCCTCCGGCTCTCTCATCCTTGTTCTCCCGCTCGCCTGCGGGGCCCACCCACTCCCCCATTCCCCCTTCACTGCGCCCCTCCGGCTCTCTCAGGTGTCTCCCGCTGGTTCTTGGGAGCGGCCGGGCGTGCGGGCCGTCCGGCTTCGCGCCGATGCCGGCGGGCGGCCGCAGCGAAGGTCCGGCTGATCTGCGCACTCCGCTCGACCGGTCCGCCGGTGGGTGGTGCGCCGATCGCCTCCGGTTCACCGACGGCGACCAGATGCTGCTGGACCTGTCCGGCAAGATCGGTGAAGGCCTGATAGAACGCGGGCACCTCCGGCGAAGCCGTAGGTTCGACGCCCGCGGGAGCCGCCGCGCCGGGTGCGCGTAACAGAAATTCAGCCCGGTATTGGTCAGCCGACAATCGCGTCGATCTCGACGGCCGCGCCCAGCGGAAGCGCCACGACGCCGATCGCCGTACGTGCCGGATAGGGCTGGGCGAAGGACGTCCCGTACACGCTGTTCATGGCCGCGAAGTCGTTCATGTCGGTCAGGTAGACGCCGACCCGCACGACGTCGTCGAGTGTCTTGCCGGCGGCTTCGAGAACTGACACCAGATTCTTGAAGATCTGCTCGGTCTGGGCAGCGACGTCACCATCGATCAGCGCACCCGTTGCCGGGTCCTGGCCCACCTGCCCGCTGAGGAAGATAAACCCGTCACTGCGGATGGCCGCGGAGAACGGAGCGACCGGATCGGCGATCATGTCTGTCGTGATCTGCTCACGCATGAATCTGTGCTCCTTCTTTTCGTCATCAGTGGGCTACTCGGAGGCGATGCGGGAGGCAGGGGCGCGGCTCAGGTGATGTCGTGACGGCCGACGAGTTCCAGGCTGCGCCGCCACAGTTCGGCGCGGGCACCGGCGTCATAGGCCTGCGCCTGGGCCCTGGCCTCACTGGTCCGGTCGAAGAACCGGCCAGTGACCCCGGCGAGGGCCGGATCGCTGACCAGCCTGCGGGTGGCATTGACCCCGGTATCGATGCTGTCGATGTGCTGGCCGATCTCTTCCAGCACCATCTTGGTAGGCATGTAAGTGGCCGGGTGCAGGCTGTTCACCGTGATCTCGGCGGCAGGCACCCGGCCGGCTAGCTCGAACCCGGACATGATCTGGGCCAGTTTGCTCTGGCCGTAGGCCCGGGTGCCGCTGTAGCCGTGAGTGATCATGATGTCATCGAAGTCGATAGCGTCTTGCCCCAGGGAGGTCACGTTGACGATGCGGGCCGGCGCGGATCGGCGCAGCAGCGGGAGCAGTTCCAAAGTGAGCAGGAACCCGGCCAGGTAGTTCACGGCGAAACGCAGCTCGTACCCATCGGCACTGGTGCGGCGGTCCCGCCCGTCCGGCATCCCGCCGCCGATCCCCGCGTTGCTGACGAACACGTCCAGCCGGTCGGTAGCGTCCTGCACATCGCGGGCCAACTTGCGGACCTGCGCGAGCTCGGCCAGGTCGGCGCGGACGGTGCGGGGACGGTCCACGCCATGAGCGGTGCCTACGTCATCCGCCGTGAGCTCGAGCCTGCCGGCGTCGCGGCCGTGCAGGATCAGGTTCGCGCCGTCGGCTGCGAGCCGGTGGGCGAGGGCACGGCCGAGGCCGTCGGTGGCGCCGGTGATGAAGATCGTGGGTGCGTTGGTCATGTTCGCTTCCTTGGGGCGGTCTCGGGCGGGTCTGATGGAGGGGCTGGCGGACCGGCGCCTGTCCGGTCGGGGGGCATGCGCCCGAATATGGCGTTCTCTGTAGTTTGTCCGGCTGGTACTGTCACGCATCGTGAAGCTCGGTCTTTTCGCCATTAATTACGGCACGTGTGCCGACCCAGAGTTGGCCGTGCGGGCAGCCCAGCACGCCGAGGCGGCCGGGTTCGAGTCGGTGTGGACCGGCGAGCACGTCGCGCTGCCCGATCCTGCGCCTCGCGGCTTCACTATGCCGCCCGAGCTGCCGTTTCTCGACACGATCGTGGCACTGACCCTGGTCGCTGCGCACACCAGCACCATCAAGGTGGCCAGCGGGATCATTGTGCTGCCGCTGCGCAACCCGGTAATCCTCGCCAAGGAGCTGGCCAGCGTCGATGTGGTGTCCAAGGGGCGCCTGATCGCTGGGTTCGGGGCAGGCTACGTCGGCCAGGAGTTCGCTGCTGTCGGGGTGCCGATGGCAGGCCGTGGGGAGCGGATGGACGACTACATTCTGCGCAACATCGACATGGTGGCCGAACAGATCATTGCTGCCTGACTGGGCAAACGCATCGCCGCGCCGCCCGGACCGCGAGCTTCTATCGAGCCGCCCGGACCGCGAGCTTTTGTCGACGAGCCTGCGATTGTCAGACCCGGCGCAGCACGGCGACCACCTTGCCGACAATGGCCGCGTCGTCACCAAGGATCGGGGTGTAGGCGGGGTTGTGCGGCATCAGCCAGACGTGACCGTCGGATCGCTTGAGGGTTTTGACCGTGCCTTCGACCTCGACCCCGTCGATCGTCGCGGCCACAATATCGCCATTCTCGACGTCCGACTCCCGGCGGACGACGACCCAGTCGCCGTCGGCGATCGCGGCGTTGATCATCGAGTCGCCGACGACCTTGAGCATAATGAGCTTCCCTTCACCGACCAGTTGCCTGGGCAGAGCGAAGATGTCCTCGATCGACTGCTCGGCGAGAATCGGGCCGCCCGCCGCGATACGCCCGACCAGCGGCACATGGGCGACTCCTGGCCCATCGATGTCAGCCCGCGGCTCCTCGGCTGCCTGCTGGATGGCCGGATCAGTGAGCGGCCGCACCACAGCCGTGCGCGGTCGCCCCGCACCGCGGCTCAGGTATCCCTTCTTCTCCAGCATCGACAGCTGGTAAGACACGCTCGACGTGCTCGCCAGCCCGGCCGCCTCGCCAATCTCCCGCATGGTGGGCGCGTAGCCGTAGCGCTGCATGGAGTCCCCGATAGCCTGGATGATCTTGCGTTGACGCCGAGTAAGTTCCGCGCCGGTCATGTCAGGCGGGTCCGCACGTCTCATCGTCAGGCCTCCGGGCCGCGGTAGCGATCGTTACGCAATATTAGCAGTCTGAACTTATTTATCAAATACAAGTTCGAAGACCACGACGACGCCGTCGACCACGTTCTATCCCGAAGCTCCCTGCGCGTGCGGCGAGATCGGGCTCGCGGTCAGTGCACGCTGCCGAGCTTTTCGGAGGATGCGGTGTTCTCCAGCCGGGTCCAGGTTGCAGAACGGCCGGTGCTGTCGGCTCGCACTCTGTTCTCGCTTCTGAGCTGTTCAAGGGCAAGCCGGATGGTTTGGTCGCTGACACCCGGCACGGCCGTCCTGATGTCCGCAAGGCGAAACGTGACGGGTGCGCGGCGCAGGATGTGATCGCGGACACGCTGCTGCTTGGTTCCGGGGGTCTTAGCGGCCGCCGCACGGTCAGCAAATACGGCGTAGGCAGTGGCGAGCACGCTGGTGAAGTAGCCAAGCCAGGGCCACGGGTCGCAGGCGCCCTCGTGCCAGTCCTGGGTGGACTCGAGCAGCGCCTGGTAGTAGGCATCCGCCGACTCGGAGACCGCTTGCTCGAGGCTCACGTAGCGTCCGACGGTGTATCCGTGGTCAATGAGCATGGCGTTGCTCAGTACACGAGCGACTCGCCCGTTGCCGTCCTCAAAGGGGTGAATGACCAGCAGGTCGAGGATGAAAAGCCCAGATAGAAGCACTGGATGGTGTTCGCCCGCAGCAACCGCGCTCTCGTAGCGGCCGATGAGGTCGTCAATGGCGAAGGGCGTGTTTGCGGCGGGCACCGGCTTGAAGCGAACGGTCGTTGATCCGTCTGGCGAGCGGTCCACGACCAGGTTGTCCTCGGTCTTGAACGCTCCCCCGGGCATGGGTGTGTGAGCGAAGAGCAGCCGGTGCAGGTGCAGGAGCAGGCCAGCGTTCAGCGGACGCCAGTCCTGCTGGAATAGGTAGTCCTGGGCGTCGCGGTAGCCGGCCAGTTCCTGCTCACTCCGGTTGCGCAGCGTCGTCGTGTGCCGGTTGATGATCCGCTCGGCGCGGCCGATATCCGCGACGATGATGCCCTCAATCGCGGACGACGCGGTGATGCTCTGGACGCGGGTCCGATCGGCAAGCTCGGTGAGCAGGCCCGGCATCTGATTGCGGTAGAGCGCCTCCGAGCCCCGGCCGAAGTCAATCGCGCTGAGCCGGGTGACAACCTGGGCTGGCACCCGCCCGATGAGTGTGTCCAGGTCAGCGAAGCTGCGCAAAGGAACCTCCCGAACCAACCTGCTAAACATGCTAACCATAGCTCCACTTAGCATGTTTAGCAGATTCACTTGGTAAGTTCACGGCCAAGGGAATCGCGCCCCTGCGGCCGGCGCGCGCCGTTCATCGCAGGGCGACGGCTGCGTCGCGCCCGTGGTAGGCGCGCAGGAAGGCGTCGGCGCCGGCGCGTGCGTATCCCTCCAGTTCATCGCCCGTGACGACATCCGGTCGACCACTGAACATCGTCCGGTTGCTCGGGATCCACAGCAGCAGCCCGGCGAAGTGCTGGGCCGCAGTCAAGGGGTCCGGTGCCCGCAACTTCCCGGCTTCGGCGAGCCCCCGGAAGTGCTCGGCCACCGTGGCGATGACCCGATGGAAAGCGCGCTCCCAGTAGGCAGACGCCACGTCGGGAAACCGAGGTGCCTCGGCGATGACCAGCCTCCGGATGCGCTGCACCTTCGGATCCATGACCGATCGGCTGAACCGCAGGGCCAGCGTCCGGATCCAATCCTCCACGTCCTCGATCGCATCCGGCGCAGGCAGGTCCAGGAACGGAGCGTCCACCTGGTTCCCGAGCTCCAGGACCATCTCCCTGAACAGGCTGGCCTTGTCTGTGAAGTGCTTGTACAGCGTCTGCTTGGACACGGCGGCCGCGGCCACCACCTCGTCTAGGTTCGCGCCCACGAACCCCTTCTCGCTGAACACCATCGTCGCGGCATCCAGGATCACTTGGCGCTTGCCTCCAGCCTGATCACTCGTCGCCATCAGCGCTCCTCCGAGCTCTCGTGAAATCCCCATCAAGGGGTAGACGGTACCGGACCGTACTGGTACGGTACTGTTCCGTACGGTACGGAACAGTACCGTACCCATCAAGAAGGGACAAGGCAATGACAAGCAACGTCACCTCGAGCAGCGTCACCTCGGCCGACGGCACCGCCATCGCGTTCACCGCGACCGGCACCGGTCCAGCGCTCGTGATCGTCGACGGGGCCATGAGCTACCGTCCGTTCAACCCCACCGAGCAGGCCGTCGCGCGGGCACTGGCGGACCGATACACCGTCTACACCTTCGACCGCCGTGGTCGCGGCGAGAGCGGCGACGCCGACACCTACACCGTGCAGGCCGAGGTCGACGACATCGCCGCCCTGATCGAGCATGCGGGCGGAGAGGCCGCCCTGCTGGGGTTCTCCTCCGGCGCCGTCCTGGCCCTGGAGGCGGCACTGGCCGGGCTTCCGGTCACCGGGCTCGCCCTCTGGGAGCCGCCCTTCGTCGTCTCCGCCGATCGGCCGCCGGTCAGCCCCGACTATCGGGAGCGGCTCCAGCAGGCCGTGGCGCAGGGTCGCCCCGGGGACGCGGTGACACAGTTCCTCACCGAGGCCGCCGGCCTGCCCGCCGAGTACGTGGAGCCGATGCGGGCCGAGCCGTATTGGCCCGGCATGGAGCAGCTGGCGCCCACCCTCGCCTACGACGCTGCCGTCATGGGTCAGACCATGTCCGGCGACCCGGCAGCACTGCAGCGGTACGCCCCGGTCACCACCCCCACCCTGGTGATCTACGGCGGCACCGCCTGGATGGCAGACGGCGCTACTGCAATCGTCGGCATACTGCCGAACGCAAGCCACAAGGTACTGCCCGACCAGGACCACGACGTCTCCGCCGACGCGCTCGTGCCAGTGCTGTCGGACTGGCTGGCCACGCTGACGAGCTGACTACCCTGGACCTCCCCACCGGAGACCCTCATGCGAAAGCTGAGGTCCGCCCCGTGGCGGGCATCATACTGGGGCAGAGCACTCATTCGGAGCTGCGGTACTCGTCGTGCGGCCTGCCCGGCACCCATGCTCGTCATCCGTTCGGCTGGGCCTCCACCAGGACCGCGCCTGCTGGCGTCCGGTAATAGAGCACGGACCGCCCGGCACGTCGCCGCCGCACCAGGCCGGCGTCGAGCAGCACCTTGAGATGGCGGCCCACCGACCCCAGCCCCTGGCCGGTCAGCGCCACAAGCTGCGTGGTGCTCTTCGGGGTGTCGAGACGGACGAGGACACCCGCCCGTGCTGGCCCAAGCAACACCGCCAGCGTCTGGGGCACCGGCGCCCGGTCCGACTCGGCGAGCACGCCCGAGCACGGATAGGTCACGGCGTACCGGTGTGGCGCGTCCCACGACACCCAGCCATGGCGCGGGGTGACGGGGACGAACAGCAACTGCGCCCCGGAGATCTCCCGTGGCGGGTAGTCATGCGCGTTGATCTGCAGACGGCTCTGCCCCAGCCAGCGCATCCCTGGGCGCATGTCGTCCAGTGCCGCGACCCAGCCACCTTGGCTCAACTGCGCGGTGCGCGCGATAACGTCGGCCTCGATGATCCGCCGACGCCGGGGCCAGTAGGGCAATACCGATTCCGTCCACACCCATTCCAGGAGGTCAGCGGTGCGTTCCGCCAGATCGGACCGGCGCAGCCGGGCCGGGAGCGGGCTGCTCAGCGACACGGTCAGGTCGGCGCGGACGGCCTCAGCGGGCGTCTCGCGTATCCGCGCCAGCTCATTCCCGAACGCCTGCTCGCCCTCGCCCGTCGGCGTGGGGGTGAGGAAGTCCGCGATCCAGTTGCGCCCCAGAGCGGCCCGAATGAGCAGCGCCGTGATCTGGTCACCGGCTAGCCGCTCCCGATACCCGGGCTGGTGGGTGTCGAGCCACGCTCGCTCGCCCGGGTGCGCGGCCGTTCCCCTCTCCAGGGCCATCAGGCTCGCGGTGGCCTCGGCCAGGGCAGAAAGCACGAACCGGCTCCCCGCGAGGGTGTCGGCGTTGACCCGCCACCAGCCCATGGTTTCGCCTCCCCGCGAAACAGTAACGTCTCCGGGCTAGGCCGTTGAGACTCCAGCCATGCGCACCTACCGCGAACTCTTCCGAGCACCGGAGTTCACGCCGCTCTTCCTGACCTCCGCCGTGCAGGTGGGAGCCCAGACGGTGAGCGGGCTGGCGCTAGGCACGCTGATCTACATAGCGACCGGCTCACCCCTGCTCTCCGCGCTCGCCATGTTCGGCCCCTCGCTCGCCCAGGTGATCGGCGCGACAACGCTGCTGTCCGCGGCTGACCGGCTGCCGCCGCGCGCCGTCATGACCGCCACCGGCCTGGCCTTCGGCCTCGGCACCGCCGCCCTGGCCATCCCCGGCCTGCCGCTGTGGGCCACCTTCGCCATCATTCTCACCCTCGGGCTGATCGCCTCACTGGCTGGCGGCGTGCGCTACGGGCTGCTCAACGAGATCCTCCCGAGAGAGAGTTACCTGCTCGGCCGCTCCGTGCTCAACATGTCCGTGGGCACCATGCAGATCTGCGGGTTC
>Ga0207684_10002567_pt1 | contig 18222 bp, 19 predicted proteins | sample KBSK5501metaG_FD_184342 | JGI IMG/M metagenome (GOLD analysis project Ga0207684, IMG submission 184342) | Corn, switchgrass and miscanthus rhizosphere microbial communities from Kellogg Biological Station, Michigan, USA - KBS K5-50-1 metaG... | ecosystem: Host-associated > Plants > Roots >...
TCAAGCAACGAACAAACTGGCAGGCCAGCTCGTTGACGGGAGGGATGTGTCTGTCTACGAGGCGGAGTGGGACGGCTCTACTCCCCAGTGCACAACACCCGAGTGCGAGCAGATCCTACCCCATCCCCCATCCACCCTCAATGGCGAAACGCCCTCTAAAGACAGCGTCAGGAAGGAGCACCGCACAATGAAAGTATCGTATGGGACAACGCGTGTCGGTGACGTCGACGTATTCTATCGGGAAGCGGGCCGGCCCGACGCTGCGGCGATCCTGCTCCTGCACGGCTTCCCGACCGCGGGACACATGTTCCGCAATCTGATCCCTGCGCTCGCCGACCGTTATCGCGTGCTCGCACCGGACCTGCCGGGCTTTGGCAACACCGTCGCGCCGTCTCGCGCGAGGTTTGACTATAGTTTCGACCATCTCGCCGAGGTGATCGACGGCTTCGTCGACGCGCACGGGCTGACCCGCTATGCACTCTATATCTTCGACTATGGCGCGCCCATAGGCCTGCGGCTGGCCCTGCAGCATCCGGAACGCGTCAGCGCGATCGTCACGCAGAACGGCAACGCCTACGAGGAGGGCCTCAGCACGGCTTGGGAGCCGTGGCAGGCCTATTGGCGGAAGCCCACGCCGGAGAACCGCGAGCGGTCCCGCGCCTCGCTGAGCGATGACGCCATCCGCTTCCAGTATCTCCACGGCGCGCCGGCCGAGCTTGTCGCGCCGGACGGCTACATCCTCGATATGTACTATATGGCCCGCCCGGAGGCACGCGAGATTCAGCTCGACCTCATTCTGAGCTATCGGACGAACGTCGCGCTCTACCCGCGCTTCCAGCAGTATTTCCGCGAGCACCAGTCGCCGCTGCTTGCCGTGTGGGGGAAGAACGACCCGTTCTTCATCCCGCCCGGCGCCGAGGCCTACAAGCGCGATCTTCCTGACGCCGAGATCCATTTCCTCGACACGGGACATTTCGCGTTGGAGACGCATGGTGAGGAGATTGCCGCGCAGATGCGCGACTTTCTGGCCCGGCGCCTTGCTGATAGATAACGAGCGGCGACTAGGGTGCGATCATCGTGGGATGACTATCCCCGACCCACGAGCCGGGCCCTCACGTCCAGGTAACCGTCCGCGTTCCCACTTCGTCATAGTTGGCCGTAACGCTGCCGAACGGGCTGCCGCTGATCGGGTTGTTATTGCCTTCGGAGGTACGGGTGAGCGTGATGAGTCCAGGACCCGGCACGAACGTGGGAGGTGGGTTCAATACGTAACTGCCGCTGTCGCTTTGGTACACGGAACCCGTAGAGCCTCCGCGCATTTCCGATGCGGAAGCCGAAATGACATATGTGCTGTCTCCGCCCGGCACGTACCGTATCGTCAGCGGTTTCTTCGTTGGGACAGTGGCCCCGTCGCCAGGTGAAGTAATCACCATGGCCGGCATAGCCGTCAGCGCAACCGAGAATGTCTGGCCGTGCCCATTGGTGTACGAGATCGTGTATGAACCGCCAGTGGTGACCGCGGGGACAATGCCTTCATACCAGGCAGGACCAGCGATGGGTTCGTTGTACTTTGAGGAGGACGCCGTTACAGCGCAAGGCGTTGTCCTGTGGCAGCTTGACCGAGTTTCCGTCACAGCGCAGGTCAACCAACACCTGGCTTCGCCCCGAGAAGTCCGCCGACCGGTACTGGCGGCCGTGAATCGTCAGCGCTAGGCTCAGTTGCCGCGCGGGAATGTCACCCTTCGTGATCGTGTAGTTTTGCTGCTTGCCACCACAATCTACGTGTGTGGGAATGGTTGGCGCTGCTGTCGCGGACGTGTTCGTCCCAAACGGATGCACCTGTATCAAGAGTCCGATAATACTCGCAAGTGACCCAGTAAGAAGAATGGCTCCAGCCACAATGACCCCTAAGCGCTTGAGCGCTGAGCTGGTACCCTGCGGCTCCTGATCTCCGGCCATGGTTTAGCCCTCCCAGCGCGATGCGCCGAGCCTCCACGCCGCCAGTCGGCGCACACGGAATACTTCTCCGCCGCGGTGGATGCAGTATAAAGTCGCGTTCCTTCGCCGTCTACTGCGTATCTGAGATGCCGCCTCTTCTCGGCAGGGACAACACTCTGCACGTCGTCAGTACTGAGCGTCGCCGCAACTTCGATCGCAGGGGAGCGCCTGCTGGCACGCATGGGGACCTGCATCCTCAACAGCGACAACCAAACGCCGAGGACTAGGACAGAATGACGATATAATAGGACCAGGCAATGTACCATTCTCATTGAGAGCGGCGGAGGGGTGTTTATGCTTCAGCGAACAGTCACCTATTCCTCTCTGTTGCGTGTCCTGGGTGGGTGCTTCCTGCTGTATGGGCTCTATGTGATCGTGGTCGCCCTCACGGCTCAATATCAGATAGGTGGCAGTATTCAGTATTCTGGGCCCATTATTTTCGGGGACGCAATAGGTGTGGAGAACTATATCTTTTACGGCGGCCTCTTCCCAGGAAACCCTGTCTTGCCTACCTCGTTTCATATTGAGAACCTATTCGGCATTCTTACTCCTGGTCCGCTCTTGTGGGTGGGCCTCGGGATCCTCTGCGTGAGTCTGACAAGTAGGCGCGTACAGGTGGCATATGTGGGCCTACAGATCGCGCTGTGGATGATCAGTCTCTCGATCTGGTTCCCCATCTTATGGATGCTTGGTTCTACCAATTATGGCCCGGAGAGCCAGCCTCTTTTCCTGATCACTCTGGCGCTTTCGCTGACCTTGCTGGCTCTCTATAAACCAGTGGTGCATGGATTAAGAAGGCTGTTCTTCCCCCAGTTTGAGTGACGAGCCCGCGACGGCAGAACAACGCGGCCCCTTTGCCATCATGGCTGCCCATGTATGGCAAGGATATTCGCATTCCAGATCCAGCAACGATGAGAGAGCAGGCGCTGTTTTGTACACTAAATCAGCTCGCTTGGCACAAAGTGAGAAATGAAGCCTCTTCTCGTCACAATCGTTTCGGTCGTTGTAAAATGTGCCTTCCAGATCGAGGATGTCTGGGGTATCGCGCGAGGCTAACCTGCACCTGCCGAAACGACTTTAACATGCGACGTCGCCTCTTCTCGGCAGGCGCGGCGCTCGGCACGTCGTCAGAGTTGAGCACCACTGCGGTTTCGATCTGTGGTGAGCGCCTCTGCGGGCGCGACGTGCAGTGTCTGTTCGCGCTCATAGGTGACCATGCCCGGCCCGCCGCCCTTCATGTGACGGACGTAGCGTACCTGGGTATAGTCCACCGGCACGCTGCCTGCCTCGCGCGCCTGGCTGTAGTACGCCGCGAGGGATGCCGCCTCACGCAGGGTCGCCGCCGGCACCGGGCGCCCGCCCGCCTTCACGATGACATGCGCGCCGGGCACACCACGCGCGTGCAGCCAGAGGTCGCCACCGCTGGCCTCGTGGAAGGTGACTGCCTCGTTCTGCCGGCTATTCTTGCCGACCAGGAGGACGAAGCCCTCCGCGCTCTGGCGGCGTAGCGGCGTGCCGCCCTCGTTGCCGCGTTTCGCCGGCTGCCCACCCTTGCCGCGCTTGCCTTGCTTGCCGGTTTTCCCCTGCCCGTGCGCTCGCGCGCGCTCGGCACGCGCTGCGTTGCCGCGCAGATAGCCCGCCTCCGCCACCTCCGCCCGCACCAGGGCGATCTCGGCTGGTGTGTCGGCCAGCGCCAGGTCCGTCCGCAGCTGCTCGATGCGCGCCAGCTCGAGCTGGTTGGCCTCGATCTGCCGCGGAATGGCGGCCGCGGCGCGCTGCAGCTTCTGATAGCGCGTGTAGCGCCGCGTCGCGTTCTCCACGGCGCTCAGCCGCGGGTCCAGCGCCAGCGTCATCCGATCGCCAGCCTCTGAGCCGCCAAATGGATTCTCCAACGTGACGCTGCTGGCGCCCGCCGGCACCTCCGTCTGAAACGCCAGCAGCAGGTCGGCCTCGGTGCGTAGCTGGGCCGCCTCGGCCAGCGCCGCAAGCTCCTCGCGCAGTGCCGTATCCTTGCGCGCACTGCGGTCGCGCTGCGTCTGCAACAGGCGGCGGAGATCGCCCTTCGCGCCCTCGAGCGCGCCGCGCCATTCAGCCCCCTCGTAATAGGTAGCCAGCAGCGCATTGACGCTCTCCGTGGCAACGAGCGCCGCCCCCGGATAGTGCCGCGGCGTGTAGACGGCATAGGCGCTGGGCGGGCTATCGATGCCATCGGCATACACCAGCGTCGGCCGCCAGGTGTGCGTTTCGGGCAAGGCAGCGAGCGTACGCGTGGCCGCGGCGATCTCCTCCCACGGCAGCGTGGCGGCCAGTGGCGCCTCGGGCGTGCCCAGCACGCGCGCCGTCACCTCGCTGCCCATGTCGCGGCTGAATCCGAGCAGCTGCGCGGACAAGAGATCGGCCAGCACCGGCGCCTGTCCCTTGCGCCCGCGCCCTATTTGCCCGGTCTCCAACGTCTCCTGCGCCGCCTCGCGCAGCTCGACGGCCGTCACGGTCGCCCCATCGAGTCGGGGTACTGTCTCGCCGCCCAGCATGCGCGTCTGGGGCGGCGGGTAGCGGTACGGGACGTGTGGCGCGATGCTGCGGTAGCGATTGACATGGGCATCTACCTGGCGCAGCGCGCCAAGGATAACACCGTCCGCCCCACGCAGGATCACATTGCTTAGCCTGCCCATCGCCTCCACGACGAGCCAGACCTCCGGCGTTCCGGCGCCAGGCCCATGCGCGAAACCGAGCTCGAGCACGCGCTCCCAGCGCGGCTGGCGCACGTCTACCACCCGCGCGCCCTCCAGGTACTTGCGCAGCAGCATCACGAAGGCGGGCGGCTCCGTCACCAGCTTGCCCGGCTTACGCGGCACGAGGTGAACGCGCGCAAGCTGCGGATGCGCCGACGCCAGCAGCCAGCGATTCTGGCCGCCGCCCCAGCATTGCAGGGCGACGGCGTGCGGCGTCGGCTGGATGACATCCTGGATGCGCGCGCCCACCAGGTCTTCGCGCAGCTCATCGCGTACGGCGGACAGGGCAAGAGCGTCCAGATACATGCTATTATTCATCCCAAAGACGAGTACTCTCGACATCAGCGCCTCAGTATAACACCCAAGACTGGAGCGGAAAGACGTCATGCGGCAGCCAGACGAGCGAGACACGGCAGTGATGAGCGCCACGGCAGGCGAGCGTTCTTTGCGCGTTCAGGTGAAGCTCTGCCCGCTGCTGCTCGTGTTGTCCGGCCCTTCCGGCGTCGGCAAGACCACCGTGACCAAGGCCCTCCAAAACCATGGCTGGTCCGGCCACGTCCTCACCACGGCGACCACTCGCCGCCCGCGCGAGCGAGAAATCCCCGGCGTGGATTATCACTTCTTGACCGTCGAGGAGTTCCATCGGATGGTGGAGGCCGGTGCATTCCTCGAATACGCCGAGGTGCACGGCAACCGCTACGGCACACCCGCCGCACCTGTGCGCGAGAAGCTCGCGGCGGGCGTAGATGTCATCATGACGATTGATCCACAGGGCGCCAAGGCGATCCGTGCCCGCGCGCGCGACGCCGTCTTCGTCTTCCTCGCGCCGGAGTCGCTGGACGAGCTGATTGCCCGCGTTAATCGCCGTGACCTGGATTCGCCTGAACAACGTGCGATACGCCTGCTCAATGCCGAGCGGGAGATGGCAGAGCTGCCGAACTACGACTACCTCATCGTCAACCGGCGCGACCGACTGCACGAGACGGTCGAGCAGTTGAAGGCAATCATGCTTGCCGAGCATAGTCGCGTCGAGCCGCGCTGCCCCGCGGTGTGAGCCGAGACCATGTTGTCCGCGGCTGGGCCCGTCCCTGCTCGCGGCCCTTGGTGGTGTCTGATGAGCGAGGGAGACGAGTCGTGCTAGGTAATGGATTCGAGCGGTCGGCAACCAAAGAGCGCAACCTGGGGCTGGAGCTGGTACGCGTCACCGAGGCGGCGGCATACGCCGCCGCGCGCTGGATGGGCCGCGGCGACAAAGAAGCCGTCGATCAGGCCGCGGTGGACGCGATGCGCTCCGCACTCGATGGCGTAGACATGCATGGCGTCGTCGTGATCGGCGAGGGCGAGAAGGACGAAGCGCCCATGCTCTACATCAGCGAAGAGGTGGGCAACGGCCTGCCACCTGACGTGGATGTCGCGGTCGATCCCGTGGACGGCACACGCCTGACGGCTCTCGGCCTGCCGGGCGCTATCGCCGTCGTCGCGGTCGCGGACCGCGGCAGCATGTACTCCGCGCCCCCCGGCGTCTTCTACATGCGCAAGCTCGCCGTCGGCCGCGCCGCCACGAAGGTCGTAGATCTGAGCGCCCCGGTCGGCGTGAATCTCGAGCGCATCGCCGGGGCGCGCGGTGTCGATGTCATGGATATCACCGTCACCGTGCTCGATCGTCCCCGCCACAAAGAGATCATCGACGACGTGCGGGCGGCGGGCGCACGCGTGCGCCTGATTCAGGACGGCGATGTGGCCGCCGCGATCCAGGCCGCGATGGAAGACTATGAAGCGGTGGACGTATACATGGGGATTGGCGGTGCGCCGGAGGCTGTGCTCGCCGCCGCCGCCATCAAGTGCATTGGCGGGCAGATCCTCTGCCAGGTGTGGCCGCGCACCGAGGAGGAGCGCGCGAAGCTCCGCGCGGACGGCGTGGACCTCGACCGCATCTATACTGTGGACGATCTGGTGACCACCAACAACGTGTCGTTTGCCGCGACGGGCATCACGACCGGCGAGCTGCTGAAAGGCGTGGACTACGTGCGCAACGGCGCGCGCACGCACTCGGTCATGATGCGCGGCAAGTCTGGCACCGTGCGCTACATCGAGGCGTTCCACCGCTGGAAGCGCGGGTAGCGCACCCGATACCGCATCCATGTCAGCGATGCTACATGCGCGAGGCTTCCGCGCCGCTGGGCGTAGCGCCTCCTCAGAGGTCCAGCTCCAGCGCGTTCGACAGCTGGAATCCCAGGCTTTCGTAGAACGGCTGGCCCATCTCCGAAGACCAGAGCACGAGCGCCTGCACGTGCTCGCGGCGCGCACGCTCGACCAGCAGCGACATCAGCCGGCGCCCGATGCCCTGTCGCCGATATGCCGGACGCGTGTAGACGCTGGAGACGAATCCACGCTTGCGCTCGGAGCGATCAAAGTGCGGTGGCATGACCGAACAGATCAGCAGCACGCCGGCCACCGGCTCCCTGCCCACCTCTGCCAGCCACGCGCAGTACGTCCCCCGTGCGAGCTCTGGTCGCGTCTGCCGCGCAGATGCCGCCACGAACGCGGCGCGGTCGCCCCGTTCCTCAGGGTACTGCTCCAGGTGCATCTCCCAGCGCAGCAGCGCCAGCGCTTCCGCATCTTCCGCGGTTGCCATACGGTATGTCACGTCCACAGCATTCTCCTGACTCTGTCGAGCTCCCAATCTCAGCGCTGTCCAGCGATGAGCGTACGGCCCGTCATCTCAGGTGGCTGCGGAATCTGCAAGAGCTGCAGCATCGTCGGCGCAACGTCGGCCAGGACGCCGTCGCTGCGCAAGACAGCGCCAGGCCACTGCGGCACGACGAAGTAGAAAGGTACGGGGTTCGTCGTGTGCGCGGTGAACGGCTTGCCAGTGTCGTATTCCACCAACTGCTCCGCGTTGCCATGGTCCGCCGTGATGAGCGCGGCGCCGCCCTGGCGGAGTGTCGCCTCCACGACCTGCCCAACTCCCACGTCTACCGCCTCCACCGCCTTGATCGCTGCGTCCAGCACCCCCGTATGCCCAACCATGTCGGCGTTCGCATAGTTCATGATGACGACGTCGTACATACCGCTCTCGATGCGCCGCACCGCCTCCGCGGTCAGCTCCGGCGCGCTCATCTCGGGCTTGAGGTCGTAGGTCGCCACCTTGGGCGACGGCACGAGCAGGCGATCTTCACTGGGGAACGGCGCCTCGCGGCCACCATTGAAGAAGAAGGTGACGTGCGCGTACTTCTCGGTCTCCGCCGTATGAAACTGGCGCAGGCCGCGATCCGCAAGCAGCTTGGCGAGCGGCGTCCGCACGTTGTCGGCGGGGAACGCAACCTCGACCGGCAGGCCAGACTCGTACTCCGTCATAGTGACGAAGACCAGATCGTCGATGCGCGGGCCGCGGTCGAATTTGCCCGCGGCCTGGGGCGGCAGCTCCGGCAGCACGAAGGCCTTGGTTAGCTCACGCCCGCGATCCGACCGAAAGTTGAAGTAGATGACGGCGTCGCCAGGCGCGACCGTTGCCACCGGCTGCCCGCCGCCCATCAGCACGATGGGCTCGATGAACTCGTCGGTGATCTTGCGCTCGTAGGATTCGGCAATCGCTCGCACCGGATCCGTGGCGGGCCGCCCTTCCCCGCGCGTCATCGCAAAATACACCCGCGCGATGCGGTCCCAGCGATTGTCGCGATCCATCGCATAGTAGCGGCCCGCGATCGTCGCTACTCGCGCCGGATGCTCGGCGTTGATCTCACGCGCGCGCGCCAATAGCGCCGCCATTGACTCGACCGCGCCGAACGGCGACGTATCGCGTCCATCCGTAAAGGCGTGCACGTAGACGCGCTCCAACTGGTGGTTGACGGCCAGCCGCAGGCAGGCTTCGAGATGGCTCTGGTGAGCATGCACGCCGCCGGGACCGATCAGCCCGCAAAGATGCAGCTTGCTGCCGTGGCGCTTCACCTGCTCCACGGCTTTGAGGAGCGCCGGATTGGTGAAGAAGCTGCCGTCCTGAATCGCGGCGGAGACGCGTGTGAACTCCTGCAGCACTCGCTTGCCCGCGCCGATATTCAAGTGCCCCACCTCGGAGTTGCCCATCTGCCCCTCTGGCAGGCCCACAGCCGGGCCGGAGGTCGCGATCTGGGTATGCGGCCACTCGCGCTCGATGCGGTCCAGATTCGGCTTCGCGGCCAGCGCGACGGCGTTGGCGTCGCGCCGTGGGTTGATGCCGTAGCCGTCCATGACGATGAGGACCAGTGGGCGAGGCACAGCAGGCATGGAAACAAGCTCTCCTTTGCGCTAGGGGTGTCCTCGGCACCGCCAGGACGGCGTACGCACCGTTCGCGTTCGCTGAGGTGTGGTGAGCATGCCGCCCAGTCCGCAGCTTTCGCAGTATATCATGGCGCGCCGCGGCCAACCGCGCGGCGAGCCGCGCACAGCCGCGACGGTCGAGGTCCAGGACATCTGGAGGGTTGGCACGGCCACTGTGCTATAATACGCCGCGTTCACTGCTCCGCTCGTGCGCACCCGCGTGGGCGTCCCACAGCGAGCCGGTGGCATGTCTGGCGCCGTGGATGCATGGGCGCCTCGGTGCATCGAGGAGGTCGCAGCGTGAGCAATGCCGTGAGCAACGCCCGGATCGTGCGTCCAGGCGCGGCCACCACCGACTCCGGACAGAAATTCGTCCGCGAGGTGGTCGAAACGGTGCTACTGACGCTGCTCATCTTCTTCGCCGTCCACTTTTCCGTCCAGCCGTTCCGCGTCGACGGGCCGAGCATGCAGCCGGGCTTGCACACGGGAGAATACGTCGTCGTCAATCTGCTCACCTACGACTTCACTGCTCCACAGCGCGGTGACGTGATCGTCTTTCACCCGCCAGACTCACCGGATACCCCATACGTCAAGCGCATCGTCGCCATTCCGGGTGATACGGTGTCCGTCACAGCCGATGCCATCTACGTGAACGACGTCAAGCTCAAGGAGCCGTACATCAGCGCCATGGCGCCGGGCCAGAACGAGAATCCTAATGTGCTCCCCCCTTTCAAGCTCGACAAGGACCAGTATTTCGTGCTGGGCGATAACCGCATCAATAGCCAGGACTCGCGCTTCTTTAGCCGGCCAGTCACGCGACAGATGATCGTGGGCAAGGCCGAGCTGGTGATCTGGCCGGTGACGTCGCTGCAATGGATTCGCAATTATTCGAGCGTATTTGCGGGCATCAAGCGCTAGCTTGCACGCGTCGCTGACGGCCGGTGTCGGCGCGAGGGCCGCGGGCATGCCGCAGCGCGGCGCGAGTGGCAGATGGAAGGAGCGGGATGTGCGGCAGATGGGGTCACGACCGGCCAGCCAGATATCCGCGATGCAGCGCGCGCACCTGATGCGCGAGATTGTGGAGACGCTGCTCTTCGTTGGCCTCATCTTCGTGATCGTCCACTTCACCATCCAGACCTATCGCGTGCCGGACACCAGCATGCAGCCGGCGCTCACGCAGGACGAGCTGGTCGTGGTGAATAAGGCGGCCTATCTCTTTGGCGGCGCCTCGCGTGGCGATGTGGTGGTCCTGGTAGATCCGGCGAACCTGAGCCAACAATTCGTGGAGCGGGTGATCGCCGTGCCCGGCGATACCGTCACCATCACGGCGTCACAGGTCATCGTCAATAATGTCACGCTGAACGAGTCATACATCAATGTGCCCGACGGCGTCGCGGAGAACCCGGCCATCGTGCCCCCACGCAAGCTTGGCAAGGACGAATATTGGGTGATGAACGACAGCCGCCTGGCGAGCAACGACTCGCGCACCTTCGGTCCGATCGCGCGCGGCAACATCATCGGTCAGGCAGTGGTCGTGTTCTGGCCGCTCAAGGAGTTCCATGGCGTCCCAACATATTCCAGCGTCTTCTCAGGCGTGGGCAAGTAGTAGATGGGCAAGGGCAAGAAGACATCCTGTGCCGCTGCGCGGCTGGGGAGGCGGCAAATGAGCGCCAGCCCCGTCATCATCGCAGCCCTCGTGGCAGCGGCCGGTGGGCTCGCGGCTCTGCTCGGCTTCTGCTATTGGCGCGCGCGGCTGCTGCTCATTCCGGTGCGCGCGCCGCTGCAGTATCATCCCGCGGACGTCGGGCTGGAGATGGAGACGCTGCGCATCCCCGGCCCACGTGGTGAGCTTGCCGCCTGGTATCTCCCCGCACACAACGGCTGCACCTTGATCTGCTGTCATGGCATCAACGACAACCGGGGCCAGTGGGTCGCGCAGGTGGCGCAGCTCCATGCGCGCGGCGGCTACGGCGCGCTACTGTTCGATTTCGCCGGCCACGGCGAAAGCGCGGGCAAGCTCGTCACGTACGGCGCGCGCGAGACGCAGGATATCGCAGCAGTGCTGGACTACCTGCGCGCGCGTGGCGATGTGAATATGGGGCGCGTGGGCGTCCTTGGCTATTCCCTCGGCGCCATCGCCAGCGTGCTGGCAGCGGCGCAGATGCCAGAACTGCGCTGTCTGGTGATCGAGAGCGGCTTCGCCGACGTGCATCGCGACATTGGCACGCTCTTCACTCGCTACACCGGCTTGCCGTCCTTCCCATTCGCCAACCTCATCGTCCTCTTTTGCCAGCTGATCGCGGGGGTGAAGCTCAGCGAGATTCGCCCGGTGCGTTTCATCGGCAGACTCAGCCCACGCGCCGCGTTCATCATCTCTGATCTGAATGACGAGATCGCCAACGAGCCTTTCGACGGCGAGCACCTTTTTGCCGCCGCTGCGGAGCCGAAGCGCCTCTGGCAGGTGAAGGAGAGCGGCCACGTGCGCGCCTTCGTGGAGGCCGAACACGAATGGGTGCGCCGGGTGGGCGATTTCCTGGATGAGCACCTCGCCGGCACCAGTGTTGCCATGCCCCGCGATCCGACCTACGAGCCGCTCGGCAGCGGGGAGCGGTAGCCCATGCCCGAGCTGCCGGAGGTCGAATTCGTCGCCCGCCAGCTGCGCGACGATCTGGTGGGCCGGCGCATCCGTCGTGCCGAGGTCTTCTGGCCGCGTGCGATTCAGGGGCTTGGCGTGCCAGAGTTCGAGGCCGGCCTGGCCGGGCGTGTCGTCACCGCGATTGGCCGGCGCGGCAAATACCTGCTGATCTATCTGGATGACGGCGCGGTGCTCCTCGTGCATCGCCGCATGTCGGGCAATCTGCGCCTGGCCGCGTCCGACGAAGACGAGCCCTACGTGCGCGTCGCCGTCACGCTGGACGACGGCCGGCGCCTGCTCTATACCGATCCGCGCAAGTTTGGGCGGTTGGCGCTGGCCCGCGCGGAGGAGCTGCCGGCGCTCTTCGCCGCGCTCGGTCCGGAGCCGCTGGATCCCAGCTTTACCGTAGAGGCGCTGGCGGCGCGGCTGGCGGGACGCCGTGGCCCCATCAAAGCCGCGCTGGTCGATCAATCGGTCGTGGCGGGCCTGGGCAATATCTACGCGGACGAGGCGCTCTTTCGCGCCGGCATCCATCCTCTGCGCCCGGCCAGCTCGCTAGACCCCGCCGAGGTGGCGGCGCTGCATATGGGCATCGTCGGCGTGCTGCGCGCCGGCATCGAGCATGGCGGCACCACGTTCAGCCGCTATCGCGACGCCTATGGCGAGTCGGGGACGAATCGCCAGCATCTCGAGGTGTACCAGCGCACTGGGGAGCCCTGCATCCGCTGCGGGACGCCAATCGAGCGAATTGTGGTGGGGCAACGTGGCACGCATTTCTGCCCAAGCTGCCAGCGTGCCCGCCCCTTTAGCGGAACGGGCCAGGCACGCCGTAGGCGCGCGACATAGCGCGCCACTACGGCCCGGTCGTGACCGTGACCGTGACCGTCGCACTGGGGGTCGGCTTCCCCTTCGACCCAGGCGTCGCGGTGGGCGGCTTGGCCGGCGCGGGCGTGAAGAATGTCTGGGCAGTGTAGGTCGCGTTGCCATAATTGACACTGGCCTGAACCACCACGGGCCTGCCGGAGTCCGAATCGTTGATCGCCAGTGGGATAGCCGCCAACCCATCGTTATCGGTGCTGCCCGTGTAGGTCTGATTGACGGGCGCACCCACGATGATGGTCACTTGCAAGTGCTGCGCGGGTGGCTTGGCCGGCCCATTCATGGTGGGATCCTGCACGCGGCAGAGTACATAGATGGTGATGTTATCGTTGTTTCCCGGCGAGTAATTAGAGGGCCACGCACCCACTGTAAATGGGGGAAAGGTTGGTGTAGGCGACGTCAGGCTGCTGTTGGGGGTGCGGAACACGTTGACGCCGTTGCCGCTCTGGGGTCCTGCCGTCACGGCGGTACCCGGCGCCTGGCAGGCGACCAGCGCGATTGAGAGGATGATGAGCGCTGCCACCATCAGCGCGAACCGTTTCGCATGTGCCGACATCGCGCTTCCCTACCTCCACCTGCACTCTGCAAGCGCAGGCCGCAGCCAGACAGGACGATCCGCGCCCGGCCCACGCCTGAACAGTATAGCCCCGCTCGGCGCGCCTGGCAACCCGGCGCCGGTTCGAGCCATCGCCCGTGGCCGCACCGCCAGTTTTTGCCTGACATTACCATACACGCGCGAGGGCTCCCCTCTGGCACATTTGGGCTACTTGGCATGATTCGACGCGTGTTTCGGCAAGGGGTGGCGATGTCCGCTCCCTTTGTGCTAACATAACGTATCGGCGTTCGACATGCGATCTGGCAATTGATGAGCGCGGGAAAGAGGAGGTGCAGGCGTGGCCGCCAGCGATGAGCGGACACAGGCAGAGCGCTCGACCATTCCAGAGCTCTCGCGCCTGGATTTCAGCCGGGAACAGCGCACGGGCATCCCGGAGATCGTGCTGGCGGGGGTGAAACCGGATGAGCAGGTGGTGGCGGCTGTGCAGGCGTTCCTAGACCGAACGGGGCATGTGGTGGTCAGCCGGCTGCGCGACAAGACGGCTGAGCGGCTGGCGCACGAGTTCCCCAACTGCGCGGTGGACCATCGCGCAATCGCTCGCAGCGCCGCGATACACCGGCCGGGTTACGTCCGGCCGCGAACGGATGGGCGTATCGGTGTGTTGACCGCCGGCACCAGCGACGTGCCGGTCGCCGAAGAGGCGCGACTGATCGCCGAGGAGATGGGCTGCGATGTCTACACGGCGTACGATGTAGGCGTGGCGGGCATCCATAGACTCTTCGAGCCGCTGGCGGAGATGTTGGCGGCGCGCGTGGCGGCATTGGTCGTCTGTGCGGGGATGGATGGGGCATTGGCGTCGGTCGTCGCGGGTCTCTCACCCGTCCCGGTTATCGGCGTGCCCGTGAGCACTGGCTACGGCGCGGGCGGCAAAGGCAGGGCGGCGCTGCTGGCTATGCTCCAGACCTGTGCGCCGGGCTTGACCGTAGTGAATGTTGACAACGGCGTGGGTGCCGGCGCCACCGCCGCGCTCATCGCCAATCGCGAGGCCGCCGCGCGGTTTGGTGGCGCCAAGTAAGCGCCGGCGCCGGTGCGAGAGCGCGGGTTTTCCACACTGGGACCCGCTCCCATCTATGCTAGCTTGCCTGGCCATCAAATGTTACAGATTTGGTACCGGTACGGATTTTCCCCTCCTCGGTATAGAATCATGGCACGGTTGATGCAACAAAGTTGGGCAGGTTGCGAGGTGGGTAGCATCTAGGACAGCGGCGTGCAGACGATTTGCGCGCCGCGAAACAGCGACCCTAAAGTTACATTGCAGAGAGGTGCAGACAATGGCGACAAGCAAACGCGGACCAGAGCCTGGTTCCCAGAAGGCCAAACACGGCGGTCAGGCCGTGCGCGAGAAGTATGGGCCGGAGTTCTACTCCAAGATAGGCAAGAAGGGCGGCGAAGCCGTCAAAGAGAAGCTTGGCCCCTCTTTCTACGCCGAAATCGGTAAGAAAGGTGGAGAATCAACCAAGCGACAGCAGGGTCCCGAGTTTTACAGCCGCATCGGCAAGAAGGGCGGCGAGCGTGGCCGCGGTACGCCGAAGCAGCAGTCTAGCCGCCGTACAAACGGCTAGAGCTGGCTCTCAGCATAACCCCAACCGTGGCGCCTGATACCGGCGCCTGATGAGGGTGCGGCCGGTGGTGTGACGGGCACAACTGCCACACCACCGGCCGCGCGTGTTTTCCGCTCCCCGCCAATTCCCTCACCCGGCGCCTCGCGCTGGTCCACCGCCCGCCCGCTACACACGAAACCTCCACTGCCCCTGCCCCCATCTTAACCGCTTTCCGACTGGACACGCACCGCCTTCCATGGTCTACGCCAGTAGACTTCTAAGCGACGCCGATGTATTCCTCGCGCGTCCAACGAGGAGTCTGGCCATGGCACGTGAGCGCCTATCACTTCTGCCAGCTCAATCCAACACCACAGCCCGTGTCCTAGACCACATCGCCCACGGGGAGGCTTTGGCGGGCGAAGCCGCACTCGCCGAGGGCGAGCACGCTCACCTCGCGGTGCCGGCGATGTCGCTCGCGTACCGGTACGCCAAGCGCACGCTCGACCTCGTCGTCAGCGCGACAGTGCTGCTCGTGCTGTCGCCATTGCTTGCCATCACCGCGCTCGTCATCATCCTCACCTCCAAGGGACCGGCGCTGTTTCGCCAACAGCGGGTAGGCGAGGGCGGACGCATCTTTACGATGTACAAGTTCCGCTCGATGTATGAAGATGCCGACCACACGTTGCATCAGGTCGCCTACGCACATTTCGTGGCGGGGCGCGGCGGCAACGGTAAAGTGGACCGTGAAGCGTTGGAGCTGGCGGGGATACCCTTGGCGGCGGATGCCGATGCGGCGCTCCTCGACGGCATGCCCCGCCACATCTCCTGGCTGCGCGCGCGGCTGCATCGGCTGCGCCCCATGCTGCACGCCGACGATCCACGCATCACGCCGGTGGGCGCGCTGCTGCGCTTCACCAGCATCGACGAGCTACCGCAGCTCTGGAACGTCTTGATGGGTGATATGACGCTTGTCGGGCCGCGCCCGCCTATTCCGTATGAGGTGCGGCTGTACCGGCCGAAGCACCTGCACCGCCTGCGCGTGCGCCCTGGTGTGACGGGCTTCTGGCAGATCTACGGGCGCAATAAGGTGCCATTCGAGACGATGATCGATATGGACATCCAGTACATTAAGTCGCGCACGTTTTGGCTCGATGTGAAGCTGTTGCTCTTAACCCTGCCAGCTGTGCTTCTCAGTCGTGGCGGAAAATAGCACCTTCCTGTATATAGCGCCTTCCTGTACAATGAGCGCGGCGCTGGCTAACGGCCGGCGCCGCGTCCTCTTTGTGTTTGGAGGTGCACCACATGTCGCATCGCAGCACGCACTACTGGCTCTGGTTCCTCTTCTTCGGAGTCATCGCGGGCGCCATCACCTATTCCCAGCACCGCATGCTGGACTCAGAATCCATCTGGCTGCTGGTCAGCGGGCTGCTGGGCCTCGTCGTCGGCGCGAAGTGGCTGAGTGACGGCCAGCTGGCGCGCCCGTACGATGTGGTGGTCGGCCTCATCTTCGCCGCGGCGGGCGCGGTGGGCATCCTGCATGGCTTTGGCGCGACCGTGCTGCCGAAGTCGGCGCTCAACGGCGCCATCACCTCGACCAGCTTCCTGGGCCTCAGCCTGGCCCTGTTCCCCTCGCTCATTCACGCGGTGCTGGGGCTGCAATCGATTCGGCACGGCGCGCGGAGCAAATAACGCGCGATTCTAGGCTCCCAGCCCCGCACCTGCGTCTCGAGCGCGTAGCCGATCCTAGAGGGCGGCGAGAAATAGCCAGCCGGGCGTGATAGACTGGGGGGTGCAGTGATGCGCCTCACAAGTGGTAGGTGTCCATCGAGCGCCGCCCGCACGCGCGGAAGAGCAAGCGGGCAGGGGAGAAGGCTGGCGAGGGCCAGGGAGGTAGTGTGATGAATCGTCTCACGGGCGTCATCCTCGTGATCCTCGGCTTGGTGCTTCTGGTGGGAGGGCTCTATCCATCCAATATGTTTGGGCGATTGAATGGGGTAGGAGCCTTTGGTAGCGGCAATAATACCGCCGATATCCTCGTGATCGTAGGAGCGGTGGCACTGGTGATTGGAATCTTTAGCCTGCTGCGCCGGCAGCAGGCATGAGCGGCTGCCTGCACTGGCGGCCGGTGCCGCCAGTGCAGGCGCACGTACATCATGAGCCCAATTCAATACATGCCCGCGCGCCCGCTGGTATAGGACGAGCGGCGCGCGCCGCTCTCAGCCCCCGTGACCCTAATTCTCTCCCGCCGAGCCACGTCACAGTGTGGAGATTGTCGCCGGTGCCGGGTGTGGGGTACCTCATGGCGCGCAGGCGGTGAGTACACGCCAGCTCCGCTCTCATGTAGTGCTGACTGCCTATCTTCTCGACCACGATCTCACGATCTAAGGAACCCAGCCCCGCGGCTGGCGGTGTAGTGTCAGGCGTGCCTCCTGCGCTCCGATGCGCTCCGATGCGGTCCAGCGCTCGCGCACGCGCCGGCGTGATGTTGTGGCTATGCCAGCAGCTACGGCACACTCCGAGCACTCGGTGCAGTGATGGAGGGCAGCAATGCATCACCGTGGCGACCCGCAGAACGGGCCATCCCTGTCAGCATCGTCCCCCTGGGAGGCAAGCGCCCCCGCTAGACCACCGGTGAACTGGTGGCTGCGGCACACCAGCTCGGGCTGGGAGCACTCGTACTTTGGGACCATCGCGCAGCGCGAGCAGGCGCGGCGCAGCCGGCTCGCTTCCTGGCTGATCCTCGGCCTGTTTGTTGGCGTGATAATCCTCTCGCCGCTGGCGCTCGAAGATGCTCGGTCACGTGCCACGCTCGGCGTGTGGGCAGTTGGCCTCCTGATCGCTGCGGCGCTCAACCGGCGCGGCTGGGTCACGCTCGCGGGTGTGACGCTCATCCTGCTCTTCAGCGGGGGCATCCTCTTCGCCAACCTGGCGAGCCCGATTGGGCTCACGCTGGGCGAGCTCCCCAACTTCGACGCGTACGTTGTCTCGGTCGTCGTCGCGGCCACGCTTCTTCCGCGCGCCTCGATCTTCCTGGTGGCGGCTGGCAACTCCCTGCTGATCATCGGCAACTACGAGCTCCAGCCGCACAACGCGAACATCGGCCAGGATGCGCACCTCTATTCGAGTGTCACGGTGCAGACGGTCTCCTTTCTCGTGCGCCCAATCGCGCTGCAGCTGGTGCTGGCGGTAGTGGCGTATTTGTGGGTGCGCGGCGTAGAGGAGGCGATACGGCGTGCTGACCGTGCCGAGGAGCTCGCTATCCTGGAGCAGCGTGAGGTGGACCGTGCACGCGCCGAGGCAGAGCGTACCTTCGCGCTCGAAGAGGGCGTGCGCTATATGCATCAGATCCTCGCCGAGTGGACGCAGGGCGATGCCCGGCACCACATCCCCCACATGCCGGTCGTCAGCCTGGAGCAGCTCCGCGTCGACCTCAATGCCCTTGTCACCCGCGTCACCCCCGCGCTGCGGGCGGACATCCAGCTGAGCCGACTGCAAGCGGAGGTCACCAGCCTCAGCGCGGCCCTC